>Ga0164243_10012483_pt1 | contig 12030 bp, 6 predicted proteins | sample OricompcompostOP_FD_108781 | JGI IMG/M metagenome (GOLD analysis project Ga0164243, IMG submission 108781) | Organic Plus compost microbial communities from Emeryville, California, USA - Original compost - Organic plus compost (OP) | ecosystem: Engineered > Solid waste > Mixed feedstock >...
CGCCGTAGGGCGCAAGGCTGAGATAGAGGCCGAGGATTTCGTCCTTGGTGAGAACGCGCTCGATTTCGACCGCGCGCACCATCTGGCGCAGCTTGGCGGTGAGGCTGCGCTCGCGGCGCGGTTCGAGCAGACGCGCGACTTGCATGGTGAGGGTCGAGCCGCCGGAAATGATGCGGCGCTCTATGACGAGCTGGCGTGCCGCGCGAAAAGTGGCGAGCGGATCGACGCCATGATGTTCGCGGAAGCGCTTGTCCTCATAGGCGACGAGGAGTTCGAGATAGCGGCGGTCGACATCCTCCGCGCGCGCCGGCAGCCGCCAGCGGCCATCGGAGGTCGCGAACGGCCGCAACAGCCGGTTCTCGCGATCGACGACCGTGGTGGAGAACGCCAGCCCCTCCCCCAGCGGCGCGGGACCGAGATGCGCGATCCACCCGGCGAAGATGCCGCCCGCGCAGACAAGCGCGAGCGCGGCGGCAACCGCGCTCCGCTTCATCCACGTGGGAGGCTTCATCCTCATTTCGCCGGCGTCACTTCAAGCGAACCGGTCGCCGTCCGGCCGAAACGGTCGGGACGATACATGTCCTCGACGTAGGCCTGCGGCAGCACATACTTGCCCGGCGCCACCGCGCGCACGACATACGCCGCCGTAAACACAGCGGTGTCTTTTGACGAACGGTCAAACGCCGCGCCAAAGTGATCGTCGCGGAATTCGGTATGCGCCGGCTCCGCGCCGTCCTCGATCCAGTCGAGCGTGCTGGTCTCGCCCGACGACACGAGGTTCGGGTTGTCGATCTCGAACCCGGCCGGCAGATAGTCGGCGACAATCAGGCGGCCGTATTGCGGCTGCGGCTCGGTGATCTTCAGCACTACCACGAGGCGGGTGTTCTGCTTCACCTGCGCCGGGTTCACCTTGTCGCCCGCGAGCGTGTAGTAACTGCGCTCGATCTTGAAGCCGCGTTCCGCCGCCGGCTCCGGCACGATCGGCGCGCCGGAGACCGACACGACGGCTTGCAAAGGCGCGTCGCCGAGATTTTCGGCGCGCACGCCGCCCGCCGGCATGTCGGCCGCGCGGAACGTGCGGTAGAGCGGACGATCGCGCGTTTCCCCGGCGACGCGAAGCTGCATCCGCGTCTCCTTGCCGAGCGCGCGGGCGGCCATCACCATCCACGCGTTCTCCTGCGTCGAGGTATAGGTGGCGGCGGCACGGGCGGTTTCGACGCGGGCGACCGCGTTCATCACCGTCGCCTGCGGCGCACTGCCCTCGGCGGCAAGCATCACCACCGCTGCACTGTCACGCAATGTCGAGCCATAGTCGGCACGGCCGTATTCACCGCGCGGCGGCGGCACGATCGAGGCCACCGCCTGCGCATAGACGCGCTCGGCGCGCACGCGATCGCCGAGCATGGCGAGCGCGGCGGCGATCTGCGCCTTGGCGATCGGTGTCGGGATCGCATCGAGCTTGGTGTCGGCAACGTAACGCAGGTCGCCCACGGGCGCGACGCCGTTGCGCGCCAGCACATAGAGCGCATAGGCGAGATCGGCGCCGCCGCCCTTGTCCGGGTCGGGCGCGTTGGCGACGAAGTTGCGCAAACGGTCGAGCGCCAGCTTGAACGCCACGTCCGGGACCACGAAATTCTTCTCGCGGGCGCGGGTGAGGAAATCCGTGACATAGGAGTCAAGCCACGCATCGTCGCCACCGACCTGCCACAGCCCGAACGAGCCGTTCGCGCCCTGGCGCGCCAGCAGACGCTCGATCGCATCCTTGATGCGCTGATCGACGGCGCTGTCCATCGCGAGATGAGATTCCGCCGCGAGTTCGTTGACATACAAGAGCGGCAGCGCGCGGCTGGTGATCTGCTCCGAACAGCCGAACGGATAGCGGTCGAGCGCCTTGAGCAGCGTCGCCGCATCGAGCGCCGTGGACGGTCCGATCGAGACCGCCACGCTGCCGGTACCCGGCACGAGATCCGAGAACAGATCGCTCGACAGCGTCAGGCTTTCGTTACGCGCGATCGGGCGCACGGTGCGGCGCGTCAGCGTCTGCGTCGCCGGCTTCGTCACCAGCGTGTAGTTGCGCTCCAGCGTGTAATTGGCCGGACCCGCAATCGCGATCTTGATCGCCGCTGTCCCCGACCCGTTTGCATTCAGCGGCACGGTGATCGAGGAGCGCTGCTTTTCGCGCAACGTCATCACCTGGGCGCCGTCGGAAGTCGTGACCGGACCGCTCGCTTGCACCGTCACGCGATAGTCGCCCGCCGGCCCCTCGACGTTGTCGATTTCGAGGTTCGCCGTGCTGCGGTCGCCGTGCAGCAGGAAGCGTGGCAGCGTCGCGGTGAGCACGACCGGATCGCGGATCGTCACGTCGCCGTCGGCACGGCCGACCTTGCCCTTCGACCACGCCACCGCCATGACACGCGCGGTGCCGGCGAATTCCGGGATATCGAACGACACCGAGGCCGTGCCGTCGGGACCGACGGTGACGATCCCGGAATAGAGCGCGAGCGGCGGCTGGGTCGGCGGGTTGCCGCTCATCTCCGCGGCCATGGCATCGCCGCCCGAACGAATCTGGCCGCGCGCACCCTGCATGCCGTCGATGAGCTGGCCGTAGAGATCGCGGATCTCGGTGCTGAGCGCGCGCTGGCCGAGATAATAGTCGTCCGGCGCCGGCGGCTTGTAGTGCGTGAGATTGAGAATGCCGACGTCGACCGCGGCAATCACGATGCGCGCGTCCTCGCCGGCGGCAAGCCCGTCGATCCTGACCGGGATCGTCATGGTCGTATTCGGGCGCACAAGCTGCGGCAGGCTCATGTTGACGGCCAGCGTCCTGGCCTTGCGGTCGATCGCGAACCACTGCACGCCGATAGCGCGGCCGGGCATGCGGCGGGCGCCTTCGTCGAGCGGACGACGCACGGTCGCGACGATATAGGCGCCGCTGCCCCAGTCAGGGCCGACCGGCACCTGCAGGCGGTTGACGCCTTCCTTCACGTCGGCGCGCACCGTGGCGAGCAGCTTTGCGCCGATGACGTTGACCGTCGCCGTGCCGGCCGTGCGCGCGGTCAGCGCCACGGTAATTGTCTCGCCGGGACGATATTCCGGCTTGTCGAGCGCCATCTCGAGGACGTCCGGCGTGTCGGCGCTGGCCTCCGCATAGTAGCCCGCATCGAACGTCAGCGAGGTGATCGGCCCGCCGGACTCCGGGCTCGACACATCGAGCCGGTAGCGGCCCCAAGTCACCGGCGCAGCGATGCGCGCCGGCTGGCCGGACGCGGCATCGAGGCTGCCGTCGGCAACCCGCGAGGCGCGCTTGATCGGCTCATAGTTCCAGCTGCCGTCGCGGCGATACCACTGATAGCGGCTTTCGACCTTGAACAATTCGTAGCGCAGGTTGCTGCGCGCGAGCGCGCGGCCGTCGGGCGCCACGACGACGACGTCGAAGGTCGCGGTCTCGCCTTCGCCGAGCGAGCGGCCGGCAAACAGCGGCTTGACGCCGATCATCGGCCCCGCCGGCGTCACCGGCAGCGTCAGCGTGCGCTCCACCGCGCGGCCGCCGGTCTCCGCCATGCGCACGACGATCTGCGCCTCGAGCGGACGGTTGACCTCCGGCAGCGTTTCCAGCGTGACGGGGAAGCTCGCCTTGCCCTGCGCGTCGGTGTTCGGCAGTTCGTCAAGCGGCTGCTCGGTCGCGCTCGATTCGTCCTGCTCCTCGTCATCGGGAATCTGGCCGAACTGATAGCCGGCAAAGCCCGGACGTTCGGCCACCGGCTTGACCTTGATCTCGCCTTCGAGCGTGAGGTCCGATGCCGGCGCGCCGTAGAGGTAGCGGCCATCGACCGTGACGGTGACCGGCGCGCCCTTGGCGATCGCCGTTGCCTTCGATGCAAGATCGAACTCGATGCGGTCCGGCACGTAATCTTCGACCAGGAACGACGTCTCGCCGATCGCCGGACGCTTCGGATCGCTGTAAACGCGCACCCGCCAGGTGCCGGTGGACGCCGTCGAGGCAATCGGCACGTCGAGATTGCGCCCGCCGATGCCCTGATCGGCCACCACGGCGCGGCGATATTCGACGCCATCCGGCCGCTCCACCACCAGCGTGAGCGGCACGCCTGCTGCGGCAAGACCCTTGTCGTCGCGCGCGAGCGCCGTCACATGCACGGTCTCGCCGGTGCGATAGACGCCGCGCTCGGTATAGACGAAGGCGTCAAGTCCGGCCGGGATTTGCCGTCCGGCAACACCGCGATCCGACAGGTCGAAGGCCGGGCCGCCGAGATTGAGAAACGCGTAGTCGCCCTTGTTTTCCGTCGCCACCAGCAATGCCGGCGCAAGCCCGCCCTCACCGCGCGTCATCCCGGGCTCGAAAAACGCATAGCCGTTCGCGTCGGTCTTTTTGGTTCCCAGCACCTCATTGTTACGCGCCACCAGACGCACGTCGATGTCGCCCTTGCCCTTCGCGCTCGCCAGCGAATGAACATAGACGTGCACACCGTCGTTGCCAGAATGCGCAGTCAGACCGAGATCGGAGACGATGAACCACTGGGTCGCGAGATCGCCGTAACTGTAATCATCCGACGTCGCACCGGCAGGCTCCGCCGTCATGACATAGACGCCGGGCTGCAGGTCGCCGATCGCTTCGGAGACCGGAAAGGCCGTGGTGATATCGGCATTGAGCTGGGACTCGACGGCCAGCACGCCGGTCCACACTTGCGTGCCGCGTTCTTCCGCCAGACGCTCAAGCTCATAGCGCCCGAGGTTGCGCTGAAAATCCTCGCGTCCCACGTTGTTGACGAGGTTGCGGTCGCCGATGCGGAAGACCTGGATTTTCACCTCGCGCGTATTGACGGTGACGACCGGAATGCCACGCTGGCCCGTGCGCGGAAGCACATAGGCCTTGCCGGCGAACCGGGCCATCGGGCTCCTGTCGCGCACATAGATCGAAAAGTTCGACGGCTTCGACAGCGTCTCCTTCACGGTCGACGGCAGACCGGGACGCAGCGTCATGGCATAGCGTTCGCCGTGCTTGAGCCCCTCGACGCAAAGCTGCTGGTCGTCCACGGAAACCGCGGGCTTGTCGAGGCCGGTGACGCTCACGAACGGGGAGAGATCGACCCGCCGTCCGGGCAGCGGCTCGGAAAACTGGAAGCAGGCGCGCGGCGAGGCGGAATCGGAATCGACGGAGTAATCCAGCAGGCGGAAGCCGTGATCCTCGCGCATGCGCTCGTAGGTGGCGCGCTGCTCAGCCACTTCGCGCAGGTCGAGCGACAGGCGCAGGCTGTCGAGCGCGGGGCGCCACATCTTGCGGCCGGCAAAGGAACGGCTCAGCAAAACGAGCGCGTCCGCCTCCTGGTCGCGCGCGGTCGCGCGCTGGTAGGCGATGTAAGCGGCGGTCGCGGCGCGATCGAGCAGTTCGTTGCGTTCCCGTTCGGTCGGCGCATAGATATTGAGAATGGCGCGCGAGAGCCGCAGCCAGTTCGAGACATCATCGGGCGCAACAGCCGCGATCTGCCCAAGAAGCTGAAGGCCGGTGCGGCCGTCGCTGCGCTGGAACGCGGCGTCGGCATCGCGCTTGAGCGCGGCGGCGGGCTTCGCAACCGTTCCAGCATCGGCCTTGATCTTCGCTTCAAGCCGGATCGCGCTGTCGGAAAGGTCGTCGCGCTGGAACGGCTTGTCGGCGGCGCTGGCGAGGAAGGATGCAAACGTAAAGAGCGCGGCGACCACGCCGACGCGCGCATAAGCCAGGAACGTCATGAAAAGCCTCCCTTACCCGAACCGCAATTTCATTCGGGGAATAGCATGGCACCGCAGAATCGTGTCGAGCTTTGGGCGGGATTTTGAGCGCGCCATGACTTCCTGCGATGAAAAGAACACCAGTCATACTTCCGTCATCCCGGCCGCATCGCCGCAATCGCGGAAAAGCGACTTTGACCCGCCCAAGGGGGACATGATCAGGGCGACGCGCAGAACAAGAAAAATGATCGGGCGTCCGGTTAAGGCGCCGCCACCGGGGGTGAAACCGTTTTTAGAAAATTTTAGCTGTGACGACCGACACAGACCCACAATATTACGACGGGTGCGCAAGGGACGGCAGCACGATGGCACGATATTGATGCGCCTTCCGACCCGGGCGTCCCGGGACCGGCCCGAAACCTATTGAATTTATTCCCTCTTCCGGGTTACCCACAATCGGGACGCCGCGGCGACGGCGGATTTTCATAGCCTATACACTTGCAAGCGATTATTCCGGTCGCGCGGACCCCGTAGCTCAGTTGGATAGAGCAACAGCCTTCTAAGCTGTGGGTCGCTGGTTCGAATCCAGCCGGGGTCGCCATTCTTTGCCGTGTCCGTTCCGGGGGTCGTTCCCGGCCCTTATAAATGACTTCGGACGCGTCGCACGATCTTAGAGCAACGCTAACGTCTGGCATGCGAGTTCTCTTTTATCCGGGAGAACAAACATGAAGCGCTTGGCATTTTACGGTCTCGCCGTGCTTGCACTCGCCACCGGCTTCGATGCAAACGGACAGACGAACTCGCGCCCTGTCCGCTGCCAGATCGAATTCGGAGGCAAACTCCATGTGAACGGTCAGTGCCGCTTCACGCCCGACACCGGCGGCTCGTTTGCGTTGGAAAATACGGACCGCAACAAACCGCTTTTCGATGAAATCCTGATCGTCTCCGTTGCGATCGTTTCGCCGGGTGTCGCGGAGGTCCGCGGGCTGACCAAAAGCGGCATCAACTCGCGGTGGGGTGAGGCGCGCCGTTCCACGCGCGACCGCGCCTGCTGGGAAGGTGCCGACTTCCGCATATGCGCCTACTGAATGCGACGTCATCGCCGCGCCAGTTGCTTTCGGCGCGCGTGCTCGCCGCCGGTGACCGGCAGCGGAACATTCATCCGTTCCATCCGCGGTGTTTCCCGAACTGGATACGAAGCTGAGCAATAACGTCACCGTTTCTTTTTTGCTTCTGCGTAACTCTCGGGCCGCCAATGGCGTAAACGGATTTTGCAAACGAACGCGCTTCGCAACGACGGCAGGGTAAGCACGCAGGACAAGCACGCAGAAAGAGGGCGCAGGAAAAGTGCGAACAACGACGGCAGGTATGATGTGCCATCCCATATCGGTTTCCTGAGCGATTCGATAAAGACTGTTGCCGGAACAGCGATCGCGACGTAAGCTTTGGCATTACGTGCGGAGTTTTTTTGGCGCGCGAGCGCCAATACCCATCCAAATACCAATCGTTACACGTACCCATCGTTACACATCTGTCGTTACACATCTGTCGTTACGCATATCCCTCATTCGTATTTTGTTTTGAGTGGCGGTTTTTTGTTGCGGGGGGCTGACGTGAGTTCGGAATCGTTTGAGGAGGCTCTTCCGGATGAAGGGCCGCGTCAAAAAGTTTGGAAGCGAACCCAATATTCCAAAACGCGCCAGCGGCGTAAGCGCTTCCTCAAGCGAATCGGCTGGGTCTTCGTGGCCGCGGGCTCGATTTTCGCCACTTACAATCTCATAAAAATTTTCCAGGATCCGCGGTGGATCGAACCGCCGGCCAAACTGCCGGTGGTCGAGGAGAAAGCCCGCTAGGACATTCTCCGCCTGCTTTTGCGGGCGGCGAAATCAATTTTGTCGAGAGCGGTGGCCGGCCACTGTTGTCAAATCGCACCGCACAACGTAGGTTTCGATACTCCGCAAAACAGCAGCCGCCACGGATGCCCCGGTAACGGGCTCCTGTATTTTGCGCGGCCCAACAAACACTGAAAACATGATCTCCACCTACGCGAAAAACGCGATTGTGCTTGGCTTGCTCTCAGCGGTCGGACCGTTCGCGATCGACATGTACCTGCCTGCCCTGCCGACGATCGCCCAGGATCTCCAGGCGTCGGCGTCGGCCGCGCAGATGACGCTCGTGTCGTTCTTCGTGGCCTTCGGCCTGTGCCAGATCATCTATGGACCGATCTCCGACATGGCGGGGCGAAAACCTCCGCTCTATGTCGGTCTGGTTCTGTTCATCGCGGGATCGCTCGGCTGCGCGCTGGCGCCGAACATCGCCTGGCTCGTCGCGTTTCGCATCTTGCAGGGCGCGGGCGCGGCATCCGTGATGGTCATTCCCCGCGCCATCATCCGCGACCTGCACACCGGAATCGAGGCCACCAAGCTCATGGCGCTGGTGATGCTCGTCATCAGCGTGTCGCCGATCCTCGCCCCCCTCACCGGCAGCGCGCTCATCATTCCGTTCGGGTGGCGCTCCGTATTTGTCGCGGTGACGCTGGTCGCGATCGCGGGGCTTGCCCTGCTGGCGACTTTCCAGAATGAAACCCATCCGGTGTCAGCCCGCAGCAGCGTAGGTATCGGCGGAATCCTCAAAAGCTTCGGCTATCTGCTCAGGCACCGCCGCTTCATGGGGCTGACCTTTATCGGCGGTCTTGCGATGGGGAGCTTCTTTGCATTCCTCGCCGGCTCGTCGTTCGTCTATATCGGCCATTACGGCCTCACGCCCCTGCAATTCAGCTTCGCGTTTTCCATCAACGCCATCGGGTTCATCGGCGCGTCGCAATTCGCCGCCTCCATCGGCCAACGCATCGGCATGGCGCGCATGGTCATCGTGGCCGTCTCGACCTACGCCTTTCTGACTACTCTGCTGCTGGCGCTGAGCGTCGCAGGTCTCGCCGGTCTCGCGACGATGATGGTGCTGCTGTTCCTTGGCTTTGCCGCCATGGGACTGGTGATTCCCTCGACGATGGTGCTGGCGCTCGACGAACACGGGCCGATCGCCGGCATGGCGTCGGCGCTGGGCGGAACGCTGCAGATGGTGACCGGCGGCGCGATGATCATCGTCGTTTCCACCGTGTTCGACGGCACGCCGCTGCCGATGATCGCGACGATTGCGTTCTGCGCGCTCGGCGCGTTGGTGGTGAGTATCGCGACGCTCGGCTTTGCGCGGACGGAATTGCAGGGCGCCCCGCACTAACGAACGTTCTGTTGCCGCTCCGGACGCGACGACCGGGCGCTGTTCATCAATCTGCCGAAACGGGCTGCTATTGCGCTCTTGCGCAAGAATCACCAACTCTGCTTGGGCTGCACCTGATCGCCTGCCGTTGTTCCCCCAACAAGGGAGCCTGTCATGGCCACCGAACGACCCACCGTCTGGCTTGCCGGCGGCTTGCGCACTCCCTTTGTCCAGGTCGACGGACCTTTCGCGCAGTACGACTCGCTGGCGCTGTCCGTTCCGGTGGCGCAGGCGATGGCCGCGCAAGTAAACGGCCGCATCGATTTCGGTGTGTGGGGCGCAGTGGTTCAAAACCTCGCCTACGCCAATCTCGCGCGTGAAATCTGGCTCGACGCCAAGCTCGATCCGCATGTGCCGACCTACACCACCATCATGCAATGCAGCACCAGCATGGCGGGCGTGTTTCAGGCCGCCGGCATGCTCGGCACCGGCTCGTCCGCGCTGGCGATGGTCGGCGGCGTCGAGAGCATGACGCGGGCGCAGCTCGGCGTCGGTCCGAATCTCTCGATCTGGTTGCGAAAGATGTTTCAGGCGCGCGACATGTCGCGGCGGCTGACGCTGCTGCGGCAGTTGCGACCTTCGGATATTCGCCTGTTCGTGCCGGAAGTGAAGAACCGCGTCACCGGCCGCAGCATGGGTGAACACACCGAGGATATGGCGAAGACCTGGAAGATCGGCCGAACCGAGCAGGACGAACTTGCGCTGCAAGGCCACCAGCGCGCCGTGGCGGCGCAGGACCGCGGGTTTTTCGACGACCTCATCGTTCCGTTTCACGGCATAACCAAGGATAATTTCCCCCGCCGCGACACATCCCTGGAAAAACTCGCGCGGCTTCGGCCGGTGTTCGACCGCACCAGCGGCCAGGGCACACTCTCCGCCGGCAACAGTTCTCCGTTGACCGACGGCGCGGCGGCGATCTGGGTCGCGACCGACGAGGGTCTCGCGCGGCTGCCGGATGGCGTGCCGCGGGTGAAGCTGATCGATTTCGAGATGGCGGCGGTCGACATTTTCACCGAGGGCCTGCTGATGGCCCCGGTATCGGCCATTCCGCGGCTGCTGGCGCGGCATGGACTACGGTTCGACGACATCGCGCTGTGGGAAATCCACGAGGCCTTCGCGGCGCAGGTGCTGTGCCACATCAAGGCGCTGCAAGACCCTCTTTATATCAAGCAGAAAGCCGGCGTCGAACATACGTTCGGCAGCTTTCCGCGCGACCGCATGAATCCGAATGGCGGCAGCGTGGCGCTCGGCCATCCGTTCGCCGCCACCGGCGCCCGGATCCTCAGCCAGGCCGTCAAGGAGTTGGCGGCGATGCCGGCAGGAAGCCGCGCTGTTGTCAGCATTTGCGCCGACGGCGGTCTCGGGACCGTCGCATTGCTGCAAAACTAGTCAGACTAAGCTGCGGCTTGTTCGGCCGCGCCCTACCGAAATCGCCGGCCGATACACCAATCGGAAACGCCGAGCTGCTTTAATGCGCGGCGCGCTGGGTGCGGCCGCACCTGAAGCGATCGCGGGAATTCACTAATCATTCGGGGACGACGATGAAATCTGCTGACGTGAAACGCACTGCTTTTGCGATGCCGTTGACGAATCCGGCCTATCCGCCGCCGCCCTACCGCTTCTACGATCGCGAGTACATCATCATCAAATACCGCACCGATCGCGAGGCGCTCGAAGCTGTCGTGCCCGAGCCGCTCGAAATCGTCGACAACGTCGTGAACTACGAATTCATCCGGATGCCGGACTCGACCGGCTTCGGCGACTATACCGAGACGGGACAGGTCATTCCGGTCCGTTTTCAGGGCGAGACCGGCGGCTACGTCCATTCAATGTATCTTAACGACGATGCGCCGATTGCCGGCGGCCGCGAGATCTGGGGATTTCCCAAAAAGCTTGCCGAGCCGAAGATCGCCCATGAGACCGATACGGTCGTCTGCACCCTGCACTATGGCACGGTGCTGTGCGCCGTCGGCACCATGGGCTACAAGCACAAGATTCTCGAACCGGAGCCGCTGCTGAAATCGCTCATGGCGCCGAGCTTTATGGTCAAAATCATTCCGCATGTGGACGGTACGCTGCGTATCTGCGAGCTGGTGAAGTATTTCCTGGAAGACATCCAGCTCAAAGGCGCCTGGAGCGGACCGGCTGCGCTCCAGTTGTTCGACCATGTCGCCGCCGATGTGGCGCGGCTGCCGGTGCGCGAAATCATCGGGGCAACGCACTTCAAGGCGGACCTGACGCTTGGCCTTGGCACCGTCGTGCACGATTATATGAAATGAAATCGCAGGGCCGGATTTGTATTTGATGGAGCGGCGCCCCCCCCCGGGGTTCCGCTCATCCCCGGGCCCGGACCGGTCCGAAAGCCAAACCCGCACGAGCGTCAGCCGAGCCGGCGCTTGCGTTAACAACGGCCGCTAAGGCCCGATCAGGAGGCTGCTGATGCATGGCTCCAATCCGTTCGCTCCGAATATCATCGAGGCCGTCGCGGGCGCGGCAGCAAAATACGATCGCGTCGCCCTCGTGCTTCAGGGCGGCGGCGCGCTCGGCGCCTATCAGGCCGGCGTCTATGAAGCGCTCTGCAAGGCGGGCGCCGACCCAAGCTGGCTTTCCGGCGTCTCGATCGGCGGCATAAACGCAGCCATCATTGCCGGCAACAAGCCGGAGGACCGGCTGGAACGCTTGCGCCAGTTCTGGAACACCGTATCGGGCCGCACCCTGTGGACTGACTGGTTCCCGGCGAAAGCCGACCTCGGGCAATTGCGGACCATGGTGAGCGCATGGACGACCATCACCCTGGGACAGCCGGGGTTCTTCGAACCGCGCGTTCCGAATCCATGGCTGGTCCCGTCCCAGCACGTTTCAACGCTGAGCTACTACAACACATCCAACCTGCGAAAGACGCTTGAGGCATTGATCGACTTCGGGCGGCTCAACAGCGGGGAGAAACGCTACAGCGTCGGCTCGGTGAACATCCGGACCGGAAACTTCGAATTCTTCGACACCAGCAAGACGCGGATCGGTCCCGAACAC
>Ga0164243_10012484_pt1 | contig 12030 bp, 15 predicted proteins | sample OricompcompostOP_FD_108781 | JGI IMG/M metagenome (GOLD analysis project Ga0164243, IMG submission 108781) | Organic Plus compost microbial communities from Emeryville, California, USA - Original compost - Organic plus compost (OP) | ecosystem: Engineered > Solid waste > Mixed feedstock >...
GACCACGACGGATAGGGAGTCACGCATGAGCACCAGCACGAAGACCGCCGGATACCCGGTTCACGCCGTGGCCCGGTTCGCACGGTGGACCAACCCGCACGGCGCCCGGTTCACCACCTGGGCCGCGCACTGCGGAGCCCGGGGGGACCTCTCCGGCCACGGGCCGCTCGGGACGGCCGGCTCCGCGCGGAAGCGGGAGCTGTGCGCGCAGTGCTTCCCGGGCCAGCACTGGAACTCGGCGCCGGCCGGGGAGCCCGAGGAGGTGGCCGACCGAGCGGCCGTGTAGGCCGCCCCGTGCGAGGTGGACCCCCGTACCAGATGGCCGCGCTGGCCGGAGGTGCGGGGGTCCCGTCGTCTGTGTAAGGGGTGGAGGGCCTATAGCTGGTCCTTACTTCCCAGGCGGACATGGCCTCTGACCAGGGCCGGGGGGACTGGGGGGACTGAGGGGACCCCCCCTACTCTCGATTCACTGAAACGAACTTAGTCCGGTCCGCGCGCACACGCGGCGTGCGCGCACGCACACGCACGCGCGCGCGAGGACACGTGTTACGGGGAAGTGGGGGAGTGGAGGTCCCCCAGGTCCCCCCGGGTCCCCCCGCCCCGAGGCCGCGCGGAGCCCGTGGGTCAGGCTGCCTGAAATGCCCCCTGGACCCGTACCATGGGGGCCATGCCGGAGCTGGTGATCCTTCTCGTGTACGCGCTGGCCGTTGCGCGCGTGACCGGACTCATCACCCTGGACACCATCACCGAGGACATCCGGGACTCGATCATCGGCTGGCTGGACGACCGCCCCAAGACCCTGGGCGCCTACCTGGCGACGCTGATCACCTGCCCCTGGTGCGCCGGCATGTGGGTGTCCCTGGTGGCCGCACCCCTCGTGTGGTTCTGGGGGGACCACCCGGTCCTCCTGATCCCGGCGCTGGCGCTCGCCTTCAGCCAGGCCACCGGCATGATCTCGAACCTGGGGAGGTAGCCCGTGGCGCTCCGCCGTCCAAAGGTCCGCGCGCTGGAGGGGACCGTGGACCACTCCCCCCGGTCGCTGGCCGGCGCCACCGCAATGGTCACCCTGGACCAGGCCAGCTCGTGGAAGACCTGGAAGTTCGGCAACCGGGACTGGCAGACCGAGGGCTGGCGCCTGTACGACATCATCCCCGAGCACCGGTTCCTGGCGAACTGGATCGGGGACTCCGTGGCCCAGGCCCGGCTCTACGTCACCGAGGTTGCCGAGACCGGCGAGGAGACCGGCGAGGTCACCGAGGACCGCATTGCCCGGCTGGCCGCCGTGCCGCTCGGGACCGGCTCCCAGCGGGACGACAACCTCCGCTTGGCCGGGGTGGACCTGGCCGTGGGCGGGGAGTGCTGGATCGTCGGGGAGGGTGCCGCCACCAACCCCGAGGCCGCCGAGGGCTCCTGGTTCGTGGTCACCGGCTCCGCGTTCAAGCGGGAGGGTGGCGTGGTGAAGGTCCGCCGCCCCAAGACCCGGGGCGGGGACTGGCTCGAACTCCAGGACGGGACGGACATCCTGATCCGGTGCTGGCGTCCGCACCCCAACGACGTGGACCAGGCCGACTCCCCGACGCGCGCCGCCATCGTGCCGTTGCGGGAGATCGAGCTACTGACTAAGCGGGAGTTCGCGGAGCTGGACTCCCGGCTGACCGGCGCCGGGTTCTGGTTCCTCCCCGAGGGGGTGGACTTCCCCCGCCAGGAGGACGACCCCCCGGGCCTGGCCGGGTTCATGGCCTACGCCCAGCGGGCCGCCGCCGCCTCGATGAAGAACCAGGGGGACGCGCGCTCGATGGTGCCCATCATGGGCACGATCCCGGACCACCTCCTGGAGCACGTGGACAAGCTCCGGCCGATCACGTTCTGGTCTGAGCTGTCGTCCGAGATCAGCCCGATGAAGGACAAGGCCATCGGGCGCGTGGCCTCGGCATTCGAGATCCCGAACGAGATCCTGGTGGGGATGTCCACGGCCAACCACTGGACGGCCTGGGCCATCTCGGAGGAGGGCATCAAGCGGATCAAGGCGTACCTCGGCCTGATCGCGGACGCGCTCACCCGGGGCTTCCTCCGGCCGGCGCTGGAGAAGATGGGGGTGGCCAACCCCGAGCGGTACGCGTTCGCGTTCGACACGGCGCCGCTGGCCGCCCGGCCCAACCGGCTGGAGGAGGCCCTACAGCTCCACGAACGGTTCCTTCTCTCGGACGAGGAGACCGTGAAGGCCGGCGCGTTCGACACCTCCCAGATGCCGACCGTGGCCCAGCGCGCCCAGATGATCCTCCTGAAGGTGGTTCAGACCCAGCCGGACCTCCTCCTGGACCCAGCCGTCCAGGCCGCGCTCGGCCTGCCCCAGGTCACCCGCGTGGGCCTTCCGCCCACGGCGGACCAGAACACGGACGGGGACCCGGACGACGATCCCTCGGAGATCGAGGGACCGCCCAACGGCGGGAACGCGGAGGGGCCGCCGACCTCGGGCGGGCCGGGGGACGCGTCGCTGGCCGCTCGGCTGGACCAGCGCATCCGCGCGCTGACCGCCAGCCGCGTGGCCGCGCCACCCTCCCCGGAGCACGTGTTCAACGCGGCCGTCAAGCTGATGGTGCTCCGCGCGCTGGAGCTGGCCGGGGGCCGGCTGACCACTCCGGCCGAGCGCCGGGGCCGCTGGGCCAGCGTGCCGCGCCACGAACTCCACGCGCGCGTCGGCCCGATCACGCCGGACAAGGCGGAGAAGGTTCTGGCCGGCGCGTGGAACCACGTGGGGGCCGTGGCCGCCGACCTCGGCGTGGACGCTGGGGACCTCCACCGGCTTCTGGCCGGCTACGTCACCGAGCTGTTGACGCGCGGCGTGCCGCACCACGATGACCTCCTGTACGCCGCGCTCTCGATCGCCAACCGGGGCCGAGGGCTGGTGGCAGCGTGACCGGGCCGGCCTGGGACGGACGCGGGGAGGACCCCTGGCTCCCCGCTCGGTTGGACGCGCGGCTGGAGGCCGCCCAGGTGGAGCGCTCGGTCCGCCGCGCGTTCTGGGCCGCGCTCTCGGACTGGCTGGTCCAGACGGCGCGCCGGGTACTCCGAGGCTCCCAGCCGCCGGACCTCGATGCCATCTGGGCGCGCGTGCCCGCGTGGCGCCTGGCCGTGGACAAGGTGGTCCAGGGGGAGATCCTGGCCGCCATGGGCCACGCGTACGCCGCGCTCCTCGGGGACGGCTTCCGCTGGGACGCGCGGCCGTTCGTGGCCCGGTACCTGGCCGAGGTGACCAACCGGCTGGTCCGGGTGCCGGACGAGGTGTACGACCTGGTGGCCGGCCAGGTGGCCCAGGGGGTCAACCTCGGGGAGGGCATCCCCGGGATCGCTGACCGGGTTGACATGGTTCTGTCAACCACGCGGTCCGAGCGCTGGCCCAACCGGGCTACGGTCATCGCGCGGACCGAGACCATCGGCGCGCTGAACGCGGGCCGGTCGGACAGCTTCCGGGCCTACGCCGAGGAGACCGGCGAGGAGCTGGAGAAGCTGTGGCTGGCCACTACGGACAGCCGCACCCGCCCGAGCCACCGCGCCGCCGATGGCCAGCGCGTCCCGCTGGATTCCCCGTTCAGCGTGGGCGGGTTCGCTCTCGCCTTCCCCGGGGACCCCACGGGGCCTCCCCAGGAGGTGATCCAGTGCCGTTGCACGATGCTCCTGGTGGAACCAGGGGAGACCGTCGATTTGTCCAACCGTCAGTTCCGGCGGGGCCGGTAGCCTGACCGTGAGGAGGTAGTCATGGGGACGAGGTTCCGGACCATGCTGGCGCCGATCAACGCGCCGACCGGGGACGGCCGGCGCTTCCGCCAGGGTGGGATCACCCTGGCCGAGACGCCGTTCCCGCTGGAGTGGGCTCGGGCTCGGGAGGGTGGCCACGACGGCGCCGTGGTGGTCGGGGCCATCCAGGAGGCCGAGATCGCCACCGTGGAGGAGGCCCTGGCGAACGAGTGGGTCTCCCAGGAGGCCGTCAAGTCCATGGGCCTGGCCAAGGACGCCGAGGCCATCTGGGCGCGTGGTGAACTGTTCGATGACGTGTCCCGGCTGGAGATGCCTCGTCTGGCCGAGGACGTGGCCGAGGCCATGCACCTGATCAGCGCGGGGACGCTCGGGCCGAGCGTGGACCTGGACTCCTTCGAGGGCATCCCGGTCCGGGCCGGCTCGGAGGAGGAGGTCACCTGGGAGATGCTGGAGGAGGCGGAGCTGGCCGGCGAGGAGCTGAAGATCGAACTTCTCGTCACGGAGGGCCGGGTCCGCGCCGCCACGCTGGTCTCCATCCCCGCGTTCGCGGAGACCTCCCGGCCGCTGGAGCTGATCTCGGAGGAGGCCCTGACCGCCTCGGAGGGGGAGACCGCGCCGACCGAGGCCGAGCGCGCCGAGCGGCTGGCCGCGCTGATCGCGTCCGTGACCGCGCCGCCCCGGCCGCCGGCCGCCGCGTTCGACATGCCGGCGCTGGCCGGCCCGACCCCCATCACGTTCGACTGGGAGACCGGCCGCGTGTTCGGCCACATCGCCACCTGGGGGACGTGCCACCTCGGCTACGCGGACATGTGCGTGACCCCTCCCCGGGACCCGAACGGCTACGCCTGGTTCAACCGCTTCCCGGTGGACACCGAGGACGGGGGGACCGTCTGGGCCGGCCGGCTCACGGTCGGGGGCCGGCACCCGGGGTTGAACCTGACCGCCTCGGCCACGATGGCCCAGTACGACACGAAGACCACGGCCGCGCACGTGCGCGCGTACGAGGACCAGTTCGGGATCGTGATCTCCGGCGTGATCGCGCCGGACCTGGACGACTCGGCGCGCGCCGTGCTGGGCCGGCGCAAGGTCTCCGGGGACTGGCGGGAGACCCCCGAGGGCCTGTCGCTGGTGGAGGTTCTGGCGCTCTCCCCGGGGCCGCGCGTCCACTCGGAGCCCGGGTTCCCGGTGGCCACGCACGTGGTCAACGGCCGCCAGGTGGCGCTCACGGCCGCGCTGGGGCCGGACCCGGACGCCGCGCCGCGCGTGGTGAAGGTGGACGTGGGCGCCGCCGTCCGGCTGGAGCTGGCGCGCCGGGACGCCGCCGCCGAGCTGGCCGCGCTCCTGGACCAGGACCGCGCGCGTGAGCGGGCCGCGCTGGCCGCCGCGCTGGGCTCTACGATCGATGGGGAGGAGGGTTGATCATGGGTTGTGGATGCAAGGCCGCCGCCAACCGAAAGAAGTTCGTGGTCCAGTTGCCGGGGGGCCTGAAGGTGGAGAAGACCTCGGAGGCCGCCGCTACCGCGTTCGCCGCGCGCCACCCGGGCGCCAAGGTGATCAAGCCGAGCGGGAGCTGATCGTGATCCGGCGCTTCCGGGCCGCGTGGGATGCGGGACACCCGGTGGCCTGGTGGGGGCCGATCGGAACTGTGTTCCTCGTGGGCATGGTGGTCATCGGCCTGGTCAACGGCTGGAGCTGATCCCGAGCACGCGGAAGGCCCCCGGGTTCCCCCGGGGGCCTTCCGTCGCTCACAGCTTGCCGGCGCAGATCGGACCCATCATGCGCTCGATCGAGTCCTCCGCCGTGAGGAGCGCGCCGCACCGGACGCACGTCCCGTAGAGGGCTCCCCACTCCTTGGCCTGCTCGATCGTCATCCGGTGCTCCGGGCGGAGCTGGGAGACGACCCCGGGCGCGTAGACGAACTGGGCCTTCTCGCCCGGCTCGTTCGGGAGCAGCTTCTTGGCGTACTGCCGGCCGCTCCCGTGGACCGCGTGCTGGACCTTGTAGATCGTGCCGTCCAGGACGTACATCCCGTCCTCGATCCCCACCGGCCGGCGCGCGGTTCGGAGTTCCTTCACCTTGGCCAGGAGCCGATCGATCCAGCGGGAGGCGTTGCCGTCCCTCCCCGGGGTCCACCGGCCGGCCATCCGGGCCGTGTACTCCTCCGCCGCTTCCGCCGCCTCGGAGTCCAGGTCCCGGAGTTCATCCATCAGCTTCCGCATGAGCGCCGCCTGGGCCGGGCTCGGGTCCCCGCCGGGAGCGTCCACCGGAACCAGGTCCAACAGATCCTCGGAGCTGGTGCGGACCTCGTACGTGGTGATGGTCATCTTCGGTGATCCTTCCTCTGTGGAGTTGTCAACGTCCCCGTTGCTGAGGACTACTTTACAGTCATGGCGGTTAAGTGTCAACACCGAAAACGGGGAAGGCCCCGGGGGAGTTCCCCGGGGCCTTCCCGCTGGTCAGCAGCTCACCCGACCCATCGACTCCACGGCCTTGTCCTCGATGGGCTGGAGGGTGGCCGCGTTGATCGCGGCGTCCGCCTCCTCCCGGGTGTCGAACACCCCGAGGAACTTCCCGGGACGCCGCTGGCGGAGGGTGCCGATTCCGGACCAGTACAGCTCCGGAAGCTGGCTCACGATCCACCGGCCATCGTTGTCCGCGTACCCGACGTTGCGCTGACGGATCAGGAACTCCCCGATCTCGGTGGTCACGCTCTGCTCGTGGTTGCTCACGTACGGCATCTTCGGTGATCCTTCCACTGTGGAGTTGTTCTCCCGGTGCTCCGTGGCCCCGGTGAGAACTACTTTACAGCCATGACGGTTAAGTGTCAACACGGGGGACACGAGATCCGAAATGGCCGCCTCCGGTGCTATCCTCGGCGCCAGACGTACCGGTGCCCGTGATTCGGTCCGGCCGGGATCGTGACGTTCCACCTCTCAGTGAAGGGTTCGCCACCATGGGATACGAGTTCCCGTTCGAGGTCCCGGCCGACCTCCAGGCGCTCGGCGCCGACGAGTTCGCCGCGTTCGCCACCCAGGTCCGGGCGCACGCCGCCGAGGTCGTGGCCGACGAGACCGCCAGCCCCGAGGCGCTGACCGCCACCCGCGACCTGTTCTCCAGCGTCACGGCCGAGGAGACCCGGCGCGCCGACGCCGCGCGCCAGGCCGCCGCCGCGCGCGAGGAGCTGGCCGCCGGTCTGGCTCCGGCCACTCCCCCGGCCGCGCCGGCCACCACGACTCCGCCGGCCACCCCGGCCGCGCCGGCCAGCACCGAGCCGGCCACCGCGCCGCCGGCCGGCACCGACCCGGCCGCCGTGACGGCCAGCGCCGGCACCCGGTCCACCCTGGACGACCCGCCGCCGGCCGCCCAGGAGCGGTACGCGGTCATGACGGCCGCCAGCGACGCACCCGGCCCGGGTGGGGAGCTGGCCAACTTCGGCGCCGCCGCCGCGCTGATCGAGAACCGTCTGTCCACCTACTCCAGCTCGGCCAAGGGCAACCCCCGCGCGCGCCGGCTCGGCCGGAACACGTTCGTCCTGGACGGCCGCCGGCTGGCCCGTCACGGCAACGTGGCGTTCCGCCGGGAGTTCCCGGAAGACCTCCGGATCACCGACACCTCCAACGCGCTGGCCGTCCTGGACCACGCCGCCTCGGAGAAGCGGCTCCCCGGCGGTTCCCTCCGGGAGAGCGCGCGCCGGCTCGTGGAGGCCGGCCGGTCGCTGACCGCCGCCGTGGGCTGGTGTGCCCCCAGCGAGACGATCTACGACCTGTGCGCGCTGGAGACCGTGGAGGGCATCCTGGACCTTCCCGAGGTCCAGGCCACCCGGGGCGGGTTCTTCGTGCCGGAGAACGGCGGCCCCGACTTCGCCTCGATCTACGAGGGCATCGGGGACGAGGGGGACGTGATCCTCACGGAGTACGACGTGGAGAACGGCGCCACGAAGGTCTGCACCGAGATCCCGTGCCCCGACTTCACGGAGGTCCGGCTGGACGTGGCGTACGTCTGCCTGACCGGTTCGCTCCTCCAGCGCCGGGGCTACCCCGAGGCCGTCCAGCGGTTCAGCCAGGGGACCATGGTCGCGCTGGCCCACAAGATCAACGAGTCCGTGATCGCGCGCATGGTGGCCGCCTCGGGCGGGCCGACCACCATCCCGACCGTCCCGGGCTCGGACGACGCCGCCTCCCAGCTCCTCTCCGCCGTGGAGCTGGCGATCGAGGACATCAAGTACCGGAACCGGATGGGCCGGGGCGCCACGATGGAGGTCGTCCTCCCCGCGTGGACCATCGCGCCGATCCGCGCCGCGCTGGCGCGCCGCCGGGGTGTCCTGGCCATCAACGTCTCGGACGCCGAGATCCTGGCCGCGTTCACCACCCGGCACGCCGTCCCCCGGTTCGTGTACGACTGGCAGGACGCCTTCTCCGGTCTGGTGGGCGGCCCGGGTGCCGCCTCCCCGATCACCACCTTCCCGGACGAGGTTCAGTTCCTCGTCTACCCGGCGGGGACCTGGGTCAAGCCGGTGCGGGACGTGGTGAACCTGGACACCGTGTACGACAACGCGCTGTTGACCCAGAACCAGTACACCGCGCTGTTCGCGGAGGACGGGTTCAACGTGCTTCAGCTCTGCCCGGAGTCCCGGCTGTACCAGGTCGGCATCGACCCGGCCGGCATCGTCGGGTGCTGCGACTCGGGCTCGTGACCGTGAGCGCCGTCAAGGGACCCGAGCGCGGAGAGGAGGAGTAGACCATGGCGATCGTTCCCGGCCGGCTGGTACCGGCCCCGGAGAGCCCCCGGCGCCGGTACGGTCTGTTCACCGCCGCCTCGGGTCCCCTGGACCTCCCCGAGCACGGGGAAGGGGGTGGGGTCCGCTACGTCCCGGTGACGTGCGGACTCGCCCGGCCGTACGGCGTGACCTGCTACGAGGGGGAGACCTCGGCGCCGGTCAAGCCCCTGGACCCGGACAACGACCTGGTGGAGACCGGGGTGTTCGTAGCCCTGGCCACGCTGGCGTGTAACGCGGTCGGGTACACCGAGGAGGAGCTGGTGGCCAAGGTGCGCCGCCGGCTGGCCAACGGTGAACAGGGGGCCGTGGAGGAGGCCCTGTGGACGGGGGAGGACTTCGAGGGGAACCCCCTCGGCATCCTGAACCTGACCGAGGGGGCCGAGACCGTCACGGTCCACGATGAGCTGGACATCGCTCACGTGGTGGCGGCCCTGGAGGACTACGCGTACCGGGTCAACGACTACGGCGGGGTGGCGTACATCCACGCGCCCGTGGCCGTGGCCGCCCACGCTCACGAGGCGAACCAGATCATCTACGACGGGCCGTTGATGCGGACCCCGTACGGCTCGGTCTGGGTCTTCGGCGGGGCCTACCCCGGAACCGGGGACGCGGGGGACGAACCGCCGGCTGGTGGCGCGTACCTCCACGTCACGGGCCAGACCACGGTCTGGCGCTCGGCGGAGGAGAACGTGTACTCCGCCTTCAGCCCCACCACGAACGAGCGCGTCATGGTGGCGGAGCGGGCCTTTTCCGTAGGGTTCGACTGTTTCAACGGGCGCGCCATCTTCGATCCCCTGGGAGGGGTGTCCTAAATGGCCAATTTGGTCTGTCCTAAGCCCCTTCAGGGGGAAACCCTCCGCGTGACCCGGCTGGACGAGTGCGGTAACCCGGAGTTCGGGGAGTGCGCGTTCGGGGTCTCGGACGGGTTCGTCCAGGCCGTCCTCACCCCCAACGTGGAGGAGGGGGAGCGCTTCCTTCAGCGCAACGCGGCCGGCCGCGCGATCGTCAACCAGCGGGGCCGTCCGAGCCTGAACTGGTACGACGTGTCGATTCAGTTCCAGGAGGTGGACCCGGAGCTGTTCACCATCCTGACCGGTCTCTCCCCGTACGAGGACGACCAGGGGAACGTGATCGGCTTCCCGGTCACGGAGTCCGAGTACGCCACGGCCAACTTCGCGTTGGAGCTGTGGATGGGCAACGCGGAGACCGAGTGCCCGGCGGAGGGTGACCCCCTGCCGTTCTACGGGTACAACCTCCTCCCCTGGGTGGTGGAGGGTGCCATCGGGGAGAACATCACCGTGGCCAACGCGCTGATCACCTTCACGGTGATCGGCCGGACCCGGAAGGGTACGCCGTGGGGCCTCGGCCCTTACGACGTGGTACGGGACATGAACGGGGACCCCTCCCCGCTGTTCACCCCGATCCCCACCGACACCCACCACCTTCCGATCTGGACCCAGCTCCCGCCGCCGGAGCCGGAGTGCGGGTGCCAGTCGCTCTCGTCCTGACGGGGTGAGGGGACACGGGGCCGGCCAGAGGGACCTCCCTCTGGCCGGCCTCGTTCCGTTCCCCGTAGCCTGGTGGCAAGCAACCATCAGCGGCTCGGGGAGGGGATCACGTGGCACCGTGTGACTGGGACGTGGACCCAGCCGCGCTCGGCGTGTGCTCGGGCTGGGCCGACTACCCGGAACCGGTCCGACAGACCGCGCTCGATCTGGCCACGCTCTGGCTCTGGGGCGCCACCGGCCGCCAGTACGGGCCGTGCCCGGTCTCGGTCCGGCCGGCCCAGGAGAAGTACACGGACCCCGGCTACCGGGCATACCCGGTCTGGCCCGGTCAGGACCCGGTGGTGAGCGGGCCGTACCTGTTCAACGGGGTCTGGCGCAACTGCGGGTGTGGCTCCTCGTGTTGCTGCCGGCCGGAGTGCGCCGTGGTCCTCCGGGGGCCGGTGGCCGAGGTGACCGAGGTTCTGGTGGACGGGGAGCCGGTCCCCCCGGACGCGTACCGGGTGGACGTGGCCAACGGCGCGTACCTCCTCGTCCGGCTGGACGGGACGTGCTGGCCGACGTGCCAGGACTTCCAGGCCGCCGAGGACGCCGCCGGCTCGTTCGTCGTGGAGTACCTGATCGGCCGCCCCCTCCCCAACGCGCTGAAGGTGGCCGCCGCGCTCCTGGCGTGTGAGTACGCCAAGGGCCTGACCGGTGGCGCGTGCCGGCTCCCCGCCAAGATGACCCGACTCTCCCGCCAAGGTGTGGAGGTGGAGGTGGCGCCGCCGGCTCCCGGGGAAGGCCGGACCGGCATCAAGGAGGTGGACGACGTGGTGGCCGCGCTGAACCCGAGCCGGCGCCAGGGTCCCCCGGTGGTCCTGTCGTTGGACCTCCCCGAGGCGTGCGACCGGGTTACCGTGATCCCGGCGGGTGGTTCCTGATGATGGCGGACCCGGTGGTTATGCCGTTGGCCCGGGAACTCCTGGAGTGCCTGGACCAGGAGATCAGCAAGGTGGCCGCGCCACCGAAGTACGTCCAGCTCCGGCCCGGGACCATCGTTGACCACTTAATGTCAACGTCCCAGGACGAGTGTTGCGAGGGCCTGGCGTGGGTCCGGCCGGCCCAGTTCTTCCCCAGCTCCGGCACGTTCCCGGCCCAGGACGAGGTGCCCGTGAAGGGTGGAACCCGGGCCTGGGCCGTTGTGCTGGAGCTGGGCGCGATCCGTTGCGCTCCGGTGGGAGATGAGCACTCGATCCCGAGCGGGGAGCAGTGGGACGCCACGGTCCAGGCCGTGATGGACGACGCCGCCGCCATGCGCCGCGCCATCTGCTGTTTCATCGAGGCCAAGCAAGGCCGCTCCGGCCGCGTGCTCCCGGGGATCTGGCAGCCCGTCTCGGTGGAGGGTGGTTGCGTCGGGGGGACTCTCCAGGTCACCGTGATGGGTCCTGCGTGTGACTGCTCGGACGCTGGCCCGGAGTCCTGATACGGCAGACGCCCCCGGGGGCTCTCGATGTCCAGCCCGGGGGCGCCGCAACTGACCTGAACCTAACAGTCATACCGTCCATGTGTCAAGAGTGACCGGGTACCCTCGTTCACATGGCGCAATACCGGCTGGACCTGGACATGGCCGCGCTCCACGGCGTGGGGATGGACCGCGCCAAGACCCTGGTCACGCGCGTAACCCGGCGGACGTTCAACCGCTCCCAGATCCTCTGTCCGGTGGACACGGGCCGGCTCCGGGCCTCGGGCTCGATGAAGGTGGGCTCCCTGGGCACGATGTACCGGGGGGTGGTGGAGTACGACGCGGACTACGCCGCCGCCGTCCACAACGGCCGGCGCGCGCTGACCATCCGGGCGCGCAACGGCCAGGCCCTCCGGTTCGTCGTGGACGGCCGCACGGTCTACGCGCGCTCCGTGCGCCAGCCGGCGCGCGCCGGCCGCCCGTTCCTCCTCCAGGCCCTCCGGGAGGAGGCCACGCGCGCCGGGTTCCGGGTGGTATCGGTCGGCTGA
>Ga0164243_10012485_pt1 | contig 12029 bp, 13 predicted proteins | sample OricompcompostOP_FD_108781 | JGI IMG/M metagenome (GOLD analysis project Ga0164243, IMG submission 108781) | Organic Plus compost microbial communities from Emeryville, California, USA - Original compost - Organic plus compost (OP) | ecosystem: Engineered > Solid waste > Mixed feedstock >...
ACCCTGCATACCAGGGGAGTCAGCGTGGAACGACAGGGGCTGGCACTGGCACTGTCCGGAGCATCGCCGCAGACCACCGCCCACCTACTGGAAGAGCTGAGCGGATCCGACCTACCCACAGCGACCGATCTGGCTCGGCTGATCCCTGACAAGAGGATCGACAAGTACGACGAACTGATCGGCGAGGAGCTCCTGGCCCGATCTTTCGCTGCCCGGCAGCTTGATGTTCCTGGTGCTCGAAACGTAATCAGCCCTCTAGCCGAGCAGAGCGCCCTCGCCTGTCTCTCGTAGCTCCAAACCGGTCCGTTGCTTCGTGAAGCATCCGGAAGCGGCGTCAGCAAGAGGGCGAATCGACCGGCGGTGGGGGGTCGGGTGGGAAGGCGGAGGAGAGTTGGGGGGTGGTGTCGGCCTACTCGTACGGCTCGCTCGGTTCTGGGATTTCCGTCACCTGGATGGCGGTCATCTCCGGTGGCACGGTTCCGTTCGGGATCTTGCGGGACCTCGGCGGGACCCAGGTGGCGGTCACCTCGACCCAGGTGTCGTCGGGCGGCGGAGCGGCGCCGAGCACAGCCACCTTAGGGCGATGGCGTCGGCCGCGCAGCAGCTCATCCGCATGCGGGTGACGTACCAGCGGCCTTTCTTCTTCGGCCGTACGACGAAGCCGGTCGCAGGACCCTCTTGCCGGTCGAGAGCGGGACGTAGGAACCGGTCGTCCCCGGGGCTAAAAGCACCAGCCGCGCCCAGGCCAGCCTCGCCCGGCCGACGCTGGTGCCGAAGACCTGGCCATCGTCTGATCTACCCGTCTTGTGAGCGTTTCAGGAGTTCCTCCGGCTGATTCCGCAACCGCGGCAGGCTGTAGAGCCTGGCCAGGCCCCATATGAAGGAAATGGACACCCATATCCGACAGCGATTAAACATGTCAAGAATGGAAGGTATATGGGCGTTCTGGGACGATTGCGCTGTGCATGTCGGCGGATCGTCCCTGCGTGCGTTACGTGCCGCGGTGTTCGCGGCAGCGTGCGTGCTGGTCTCAGCCGCTCTGCACATGCTGGCCGGCGGGGCTCCCGTGCGCGGGGGAACCCTGGTCGCCGCAATGGCGCTGACCTGGCTGGGCGCGTTCCTCCTCGCAGGCCGTCAGCGGGGCCTGGGGGTCCTGCTGAGCGCTTCCTTCGGCGCGCAGTACGGGATGCACCATCTATTCACTCTCGGCGCCGCGCACGCGTCGCCGTCGCCGTGGACGGGTGAGCACGGCACCGGTTTGGGAATGCTGCTGATCCATGCCGCGCTGGCGGTCTTGTCCGCCTGGGTGCTGGAACACGGTGAGTCGGCCCTGGCGTTGATCGTGCATCTGGCCGTCACGCCGGTGCGCGGTCTGCGGGCCGTGTTGCGCGTCCTCGCGGGTGCGCTGGTCGGCATCGCCGCACCCTCTCCCCGCCCCGTGGTGGAACCTCTCCTCCGGGTCCCTCGTCGTTCCGACTTCGTCGTGGTGGTCGCTCGGCGCGGTCCGCCTCTGGCCGTCTCCGTTCTCTGATACGGGCTGCCGCCTGCCATTGGCGGCATCGGCTCGCCATGCCGTACGCCCGTTTCGCCGCCCTGAACCGCGCTGAACGCGGTCCGCGGCGTAACCCCCCTACGCAGGTGACGCGTACCTGTCGGTGTGCGCTCGCCGTGAACGGAGAACCCCATGACTTCTACCGCTGATATTCAGCGTGCCGTCGATCCGGCCCGGCCTCCCCAGCCCAGGCGTGCGACCTGGGCGGTGCTGCGCCCGCTGGTGCTGCGCCTGCACTTCTATGCCGGAATCCTCATCGCCCCCTTCCTGCTCGTGGCCGCGACCACGGGCCTGCTGTACGCCGCCTCCTTCCAGATCGAGAACGTCGTCTACCGGCACGAGCTGACCGCGCCGGTGACTCAGACCACCGTCCCCCTGAGCGAGCAGGTCACCGCGGCGCGCCAGGCGCTCCCTGAAGGGAAGGTCACCGCAGTACGGCCCGCGGCCGAGCCCGGCCTGACCACCCGGGTGCTGCTGGACGTGCCGAACCTGCCCGAAAGCACTCAGATGGCGGTCTTCGTCGACCCCGGCACCGGTCAGGTGCGCGGCACGCTGGAAAGCTACGGCGGCTCCGGCGCGCTGCCCGTACGCGCCTGGATCTCCGACCTGCACCGTCGCCTCCACCTGGGAGAGCCCGGGCGGATCTACAGCGAGCTGGCCGCCAGCTGGCTGTGGGTCGTCGCCCTCGGCGGGCTGGCGCTGTGGCTGAGCAGGCGTCGCCGCAACGGCCGCCGCCTCCGTGGCCTGCTCACTCCCGACCGCGCCGCCACTGGGCTACGCCGCACGCTGTCCTGGCACGGCTCGGTGGGCTTGTGGGCCGTGCTGGGCGTGCTGTTCCTGTCCGCCACCGGCCTGACCTGGTCGAAGTACGCCGGAGAGAACATCGGCGAGCTGCGCACGAGGTTCGGCTGGGCGACTCCGTCGATCAACACCGATCTCGGTGAGCACGCCGGGCACACGGGACACGCCGGGCACGCCGCGAGCGGCGGCCAGGCCGGCGACACCGCGGACGTGGGAATCGACAAGATCGCGCAGGCGGCGGCCAGCTGGCGGCTGTCCGGCCCGCTGGAGATCGTCCCGCCGGCCGAGCCCGGGGCCGCGTACGTGGTCAAGGAGATCCGCAAGACCGCTCCCACGCGACTGGACCAGCTGGCGTTCGACCCGGCGACCGGGCAGTTCGTGGGCGAGTTGCGGTTCGCCGACTACCCGCTGGCCGCCAAGCTCACCGAGTGGGGCATCGACGCGCACATGGGGCTGCTGTTCGGCCTGGCCAACCAGATCGTCCTGGCCGCGATCGCGGTCGGGCTCATCACGCTGATCGTGCTGGGCTACCGGATGTGGTGGCGGCGCCGTCCGACCCGCGGATTCGGCCGGCCCTACCCCCGCGGCGGTTGGCGGGCGGTGCACTGGGGAGTCCTGGCGCCGCTGGCCCTGCTCGCCCTCGTCGTGGGGTACTTCCTGCCCCTGATGGGCATCTCCCTGGCCGCGTTCCTGGTGATCGACACCCTGCTCGGGCTCCGTTCCAGGGTCGCCGGCTAGGCGCATGGCTTGTGCAGCCGGAGCCCGGATCCGCGAGAATTCGGGCTCCGGCCACATCACCCGCCGAGTGGTGAACAGTGGGCGTGTGTGGACATGACCGTGATGCGCGTACGGCGGGGAGGGCACGGTTACGGAGCCTGGGGCCTGTAGTAGCGGGCCCGGCTCTCGCGGTTCGTCGCGGGCTCCCTTCGCGCCTCAGGCGGCGAACAGGAGAAGCAGGCCCACGACGGTGTAGACCACCATCAGCACGAGCAGGGGGATCTGGCCGAGGACGGCGGTCCGGCGGGGGGACGGGGCCAGCGCGCGGTCGTGTGCCAGGACGGTGCCCAGCACGTGGCCGATGACGATGACCGTGACCTGGAGGGTGGCGACTCCGGCGGGGGTGGTGCCGAGCGCCTGGGTGGTTCACCCGGCGGTGCCGAGCCAGTTCGCGCCGGTGTCCAGCGGGTCGGACAGCAGGGCGATGGTCCGCTGCCCATCCAGGAGGAACTCGGTGGCATCGGCCGGAGGTGCGGCACCCTCCGCTACCCCGGTGACCGTGGCGGACAGCCCGGATCAGGAGACTGGCATGCCGGGCTGGATCTGGGCGGTCGTGGCCGCGCTCGCTGTTCTCGAAGTGGCCGCCGTCCTGCTGGACGCGGCAGGAAACCGTCGACGCCGCCGCTCCCGGACAGCTCGGAGGACCCCGGATCAGGACCGGAGAACGGTGAGCGCGACTGACGGACGCGGCGCGAGAGTTTGAAGGAGGCTCGTTCGCGCCTCTCCGCATCAGGTTGTCGGGGCTGGGGAGAGAAGTCCCGGGCGGCGGCCCGTGGTTGGAACAGTGCTGCGGAAGGATCTCCTAGCACCACGGGCCGCCGCGGTCTTGGGCGGGAAGGTTCAGGCCACGCCTCGCGCGGCCTCAAAGCGGGAAGTCACGTCGGTCCAGTTGACCAGGCTCCAGAGCTTTTCAACGTAGTCCGGCCGGACGTTGCGATACTGCAGGTAGTAGGCGTGCTCCCAGGCGTCGAAGACCAGGAGCGGGGTGGTGTTCATCCCGACGTTGCCGTGGTGGTCGTAGACCTGCTCGACGACGAGCCGGCGGGAAAGGGGCTCCCAGGCCAGAACTCCCCAGCCGGAGCCCTGCACCGTGCTGGTCGCGGTGGTCAGCTGCTTCTGGAACGCCTCGAAGGAGCCGAAGTGCTCGTCGATCGCGTCGCGCAGTGCCCCGTCGGGCCGGTCACCGCCGTCCGGTGAGAGGTTCTGCCAGAAGATCGTGTGCAGGACGTGCCCGGACAGGTTGAAGGCGTAGGTCTTCTCCAGGCCGACCAGTCCGCTGAAGTCGCCCTTGTCCCGGGCTTCGGCGAGGCGATCGAGGGTGTCGTTGGCGCCCTTGACGTAGGCGGCGTGATGCTTCGCGTGGTGCAACTCCAGGATCTCGCCCGTGATCGCCGGTTCGAGCGCGGCGTAGTCGTAGGGCAGGTCGGGCAGGGCGTACTGGCCCATCAGGTCCCTCCAAAAGCTTATTGCGAATCACTTGCAACTACATCTATCACGCAACACGAAGGTGTGAGTGTGATCGCTGTGATCGTCGAACTCGAACCTCCATCGGGGTGCAGGACCACGCTGCCGCTGTCCGCGTCGATCGCTGTGAGCGGATCGACGTCCTCAGGCGGCAGGAGCCATCTCGGACAGGTGACGGATGGATCCGCCGGACGGTCCGGTCCAGCGGATGAGCAATTCGTCGTCGTGGGTGATGGCCAGCACTCCGGCCCCCGATTCGAGGCGGTAGGCCTCCAGCCGTGCGACGAGATGGGCCTGGGTGGACGCGTCGAGCATGGTGGTCATCTCGTCGCAGATCACGTAGCGAGGGCGGAGGGTGAGGCTCCGGGCGACGCACGCCCGCTGGAGCTGACCGTCGGAGACCTCATGTGGGCGGCGGGAGAGCAGTTCGGGTGTCAGGCCCATCTCCTCGGCCAGTTCCCGCGCGTGCTCGATCGACCGGTGGGCGGCGCGGAGGGGTTCGGCGATAACGTCGAGCAGGGTGAAGCGGGGGTCGACGGCGAGCCGGGGCTGTTGGAATATCAGTGCGACCTGGCCGCGAAGCTCGCGTGGGACGCGGTGGCGCCAGCGGCGGACGTCCACTCCGTCGACGGTGAGCCTGCCCGCGGCGGGCTTCAGCAGCATGGCGAGCACGCGGGCGAGCGTGGACTTCCCGCAGCCGCTCGGCCCGGCGAGTCCGGTCACCTGTCCGGGCGATACCTCTATGCCGACGCCGCCCAGTACCCGTTGGCGGCCGTAGGAGACGACGACGCCCTCAGCGCGCAACATGGCTCTCCAGAGGGTGGTGGCAGGCCACCCGGTTGTCACCGAGGGGTGGCAGGGGCAGTCGTCCGCAGTCGTCGGTTGCCCTGGCGCAGCGCGGCCGGAAGGCGCACCCTTCGGGCAGATCGGTGAGCTCGGGCGGCTGGCCGGGAATCGCGGCGAAACGCCGGGAAGGCAGCGCGTCCAGCAGCCCTGCGGCGTACGGATGACGGGGCCCGGTGAAGAAGTCGGCTGCCGGTTCGAGGGACAGGATACGGCTGGCGTACATGACGGCGACGTGGTCGGCGACCTGCTGCGCCGCCCGCAGGTCATGCGTGATGAGCAGGACGGCCCGGCCGTCGTCGGCGAGGCGGCGCAGCTCGGTCATGGTCGCCTCGACGAGGGGGCGGTCGAGGCCGCTGGTCGGCTCGTCGGCGATGATCAGCCACGGGTCGCCGGCGAGGGCGATCGCGTTGACCACACGCTGCGCCATCCCGCCGGAGAGCTGGTGGGGATAACGGTCGAGGTCAGATGGGCTCAGGCCTGCCCGCTCGGCCAGCGTGTCGGCTCGATCGGGGTTGCCGAGCTCGCGCAGGGCCTCGGTGAGCTGGGCGCGCGCTGTGCGGACCGGGGTGAGATGCGTGGCGGGACTCTGCGGGACGAGCCCGATGCGTCGGCCCCGCACGGTGCGTGCGAGGACCTTCTCCGGTGCCGCAATCAGGTTTACGGGGGGTGTGTCGCCGGACTCGAGCCAGGCGGCGCCCTCGATCGAGGCGTTGCCGGGGAGCAGGCCCATGAGGGCGTGGGCCATCACGGACTTGCCGCAGCCGGATTCTCCGACGAGGGCGAGGCACTGGCCGGGCCGCACCTCGAAGTGGGCGTCGGTGACGGCCTGCACGGTGGCGCCGGGTAGGTGGAAGCGGACCGATAGGCCCTCGACGCGCAGGCGTGGGGGAGGTTTCACAGCTGCAGCTCCGATCGCCAGCGCGGGTTGGATCGGTCGCGCCAGTACTGGGCGAGCGCGGAGATCGCCAGGGTCGGCAGGAAGATGAACAGGCCGGGGAACAGCGAGGCCCACCAGTTGCCGGCGAGCAGGGACCGCGCACCGTCGTTGATCATGTTCCCGAGTGAGGCGAGATGGGCCGGCAGTCCCAGGCCGAGGAAGCTGAGCGCGGTCTCGTGCCAGATGGCGTGCGGGATCATCAGCACCGCGGCGAGCATGATGTGCGGTATCAGATGGGGCAGGAAATGGCGGCGCACGATCCGCAGCCGCCTCGATCCGCCGGAGATCGCGGCGTCGACGAACGGCCGGGCGCGCAGGGTCAGGACCTCGGAGCGCACGATCCTGGCCGCGGTCATCCAATGGGTGAGCGCGACCGATACGACGACGGCGGTGGTGCTCGGGGTGAACAGCGCGACGATGAAGATGCCGAACAGCAGGTGCGGCACGGAGTTGAAACCGTCGACGATCCTCATGATGAGCCGGTCCAGCGTCCCGCCGGCCGCTCCGGCGGCGAGCCCGGCCAACGTGCCGATCGTGACAGAGACGACGGCCGCGGCGAGACCGACGAGCACGGAGACGCGCAGGCCATACACCGCGCGGAGCAGCACGTCGCGGCCCACCTCGTCGGTGCCGAACGGATGCGTGAGCGAGGGCGGCAGCGAGGCGGCGTGAAGGTCGACCAGTTGCTGGTCGAGCCTGGCGAACAGCGGCACGAGCACCACGGCGAGCAGGAGCAACACCAGCGTCACCGCGGCGCCGCGTGGGAAGCGGCGTCGGGAACGTGTGAGCCCACCCGCGACTCCTGTCGCCATCAGCTCACCCCCAGGACCCGCACCCGCGGGTCGGCGATCACGTACGCGGTGTCGGCGAGCAGGTTGCCGGCGACCACCGCAAGGGTCGCCAGCAGCGTGAGCGCGGCGAGCAGCGGGAAGTCCGCGGCGAGCGCCGCCTGCACGGACGCGGAGGCCACTCCGGGCCAGGAGAAGACGGTCTCGACGAGGATCGCCCCGGTGACGAGCTCGGGAACGCGGGCACCCAGCAGGGTGATGAACGGCAGCAGCGCCGACCGCAGCGCATGGCGGACGACGACCGTGCGTTCGCGCAGGCCACGAGCCCGAGCGCCGATGACGAAGTCCTCCCGCAAGGTCGTGATCAGCGACTCGCGGACGAACAGCACCAGCCATGAGGACTGCGAGAACGCCAGGACGGCCACCGGGAGGATCATGTGCCGGAGCACGTCGGCGGGCTCCACCGTCCCGGACGCCGCGTCGGTGAGCCCGCCGGGAGGCAGCCATCGCAGTCTCACGGCGAATATCCAGATCACGATGAGCGCGGTCCAGAACACCGGAGCCGCTTCGTTGGCATAGGCCGTGCCGCTGATCAACCGGTCGGCCCAGGAGTCACGACGCCAGGCCGCCAGCGACCCCAGCACGAGGCTTGCGGCCAGCATGACGACCATGGCGCAGCCGGCCGCGAGCAGGGTCCATCCCAGCCGTTCCCCGATCACCTCGGCGACGGGCCGGTGCATGCTCCGTGACTCCCCGAGATCGCCGCGGAGCAGGTTGCCGAGCCAGGTGAGGTACTGCTCGGCGAGTGGCCGGTCCAGACCCCAGTTGGCCCGTATCTGCCGGGCGATCTCCGGGCTCGTGGTCAGCGCCCGATCGCCGAGATACTGCCGCACCGGATCAAAGGGCGACGCCTTCGCCAGCACGAACATCCCCAGCGTGACGACCAGGAGCAGCGGCGCGGTGAACGCCAGCCTCCATGCCGCCATCCGTCCCAGGGCGCGCGTCATGCGGCGGGCTTCCACTCCGCCAGGGTGCGGAACAACCCGCCGGTGGCATGCTCGTGCGCTTCCACGGCCGGAGCGATGCCGGTCCACTTCCCGCGCACGACGTAGACGTGCTGGAGATAGACCAGGTAGGTCCAGACCTCGTCGTCGCGAATGCGCTGCTGCAAGGCGTCGTAGGTCTGCTTGCGCACGGTCGGGTCGGTCTCCGCCCGCCCCTTCTCCAGTAGGGCGTCGACGTCAGGCTCCTTGTAGTGGCCGGGATTGAAGAATCCCTGGCCGGAGAAGCTGGAGTGGAACATCTCGTAGTTGATGTAGTCGGGGTCGTACGGACTTCCGTAGCCCATGATGAGCGCGTCCTTGGCCATGCGGGGTTCGATGGCGTCCCAGTCCAGCCCTGCCAGCCGTACGTCGACACCGATCTTCTTGGCGTCCGAGGCGACAGCGAGGGCGAGATCCTTCCGCAGGGAATCGCCTGCGGGGTACATGAGCGTGAAGGAAGCGGGCGTTCCGTCCTTCACTCGGACGCCACCCGAGCCCGGCTTCCATCCCGCCTGGTCCAGAAGCCGGGCCGCCTGGTCGCGGTCGGGGGTGGGCGTGCCGTCCACGGCCGGGTTGTGCCAGGTGGTGCCGGGCGCGACGGGACCGAAGGCCGGCCGACCGGCACCCGTGAGGATGGCCCCGACCATGGCCGAGCGGTCCAGCGCCAGGCTCAGCGCCTTGCGGATGGCCTTGTCGCCGGTGACCGGCGCGTCCAGGGGGAACATCACACCGCGGTAGTCCGCGCTCGGCACCTTGTAGACGGTCAGGCCGACCTGGTCTTCGAAGCGGGCGGCCGCCTTGGGTGGCAGCTCGGTGGCGTCGAACTCGCCCGCCGCCATCCGGGTGGCGCGTACGTTGTCGTCGGCCGAGTACGCCATGACCAGGCGTTTGATCGCCGGGGCGCCGCCCCAGTACGACTGGTTGGCCTCCAGGACGACCTTGTCGCCCGGGGTCCAGGACACGAACCGGTACGGTCCCGTTCCGACAGGCTTGGTGTTGAACGCGGCCTTGTCCAAGCTCTGGCCCTGCAGCAGACGCCGCGGCACGATGCCCAGCGTGGCGCGCTGCAGGATCGGCGCGTAGGGATGCTTGAGATGGAACACCACCGTGGCCGGATCGGGCGCTTCGACGGACTCGATCGCCGTGTAGTCACCCCGGATGCCGGAGTTGTTCTTCGGGTCCAGCACGGCCTGATAGGTGTAGGCCACGTCATCGCTGGTCAGAGGCGTGCCGTCGTGGAACCGCACACCCTGGCGGAGGGTGAAGGTCACGGTCGTGCCCTTGACGTCGGGCAACCGTTCGGCCAGCGCCGGCGCCAGCGTGAGATCCGCATTACGCCGGACCAGACCGTCGAACAGTAAGGACCCGCCATCAGGTTCATAGCCGAGCACCGGGTTCAGTGTGTCCGGCTCAGAAGCGAGACCGAGGACGAACGTGTCCCGCGTTCCCGGATTGCTCGACGAGGTGCCAGGTGACGATGGCGCCGTGCAGGAGGCGGACAGGCCGAGGATCGCCACCACGCCGAGCCGGGCGAGGGTGACAAACCGGGCACGGAGGATCTTCATGGGGCGAAGGTAAAGCGCCCAGGCAACTTATTGCAAGTCATTCGCAACTGCGAAAGACTTGCTATGTGCTGGTGGATGACCTGGACGCGGCCGAAGTGCTCAGATGGCAACAACCGATGCACGATCTCTACATCGAATGCTTCTCCGTACCGCCCTGGTCAGAGCCGGAGGAGCGCCTGCGTGCCTTCCCCTCGCGACTCGCGGGCCACGTGGCGCAACCCGGGTTCCGCTCCGCGCTAGCCTCGGAGGACGGCACCTTGCTCGGCGTCTGTTACGGCTGGCCCGCACGCACGACCAGAGACGCCGATCCGCTGATAGAGCAGGTACACGACGCGGTCGGTCCCGCCGCCTTCGCGGAGATGTCGCGCAACGCCTTCGAAGTAGTGGAACTGATGGTCGCCGGAAAAGCGAGAGGCAGTGGCCTCGGCAGGACGCTTCTCCACCGTGTGGCCGGTGGATGCGAACGAGCGTGGCTGCTGACGTTGAAAGACAGCCCGGCCGCTCGTCTCTACCAGCATCTCGGATGGATGTCCAAGGGCGAGTTCGATAGCTCTGCCGGTCACCGCCTCGTCGTCTACGCGCGAGAGAACCACGTCTCCGTGAGCGCATGAGCGGAAATTGGCCGGTACGGCGATGCGGGGACATGCCTTGTACGCCTCTGAGCCCAAGGTCTGCCTTTCTCCTCCGTGCTCGTCAACCGGGTCGGCGACATCTCCAAACGGCAATCGCCCACTACGACCCCTACAAGGTGAATTGATGGTTCACGCCGGTGACGGCAACCGCGCTCATTCAGCTGGCCATCACTTTCCTGCAGATGCCAGCAATGAGGCGTGTCCTGGTTGTACGACGGCCAGAAGAGCCCACTTGAGTTGTTAGAAACAGCCTCGCAAATGCTTGAAGTGCAAGATCGAATACTTAGAGTAGGGACGGCTGTCGAGGATCAACGGGGGAGACATGGCATCGAGGGCAGGGTTGTCCGTCGCGCTGCTGGCCGGGGCGCTGGTCTTGGGGACGGTCGGATCGGCGCGGGCCGGCGCGCCAGGCTGGAGCGATGCTTACGGCGAGGGCCGCGTGAGCGTTCCGGCGGATCGATCGATGATCAAGGTCTGCGACGGCAGGAAGGACAACGTGGCCTACAAGGCCGTGTGGCACAACGACAATCCCGTCGACGCGCGCAAGCCGTTCGAGGTGCGGGCGCCGCAGGGCGGCTGTGCTACCGACAGTTCCCTGTTCGGATCGGTCAAGGTCTTCAAGCTTTGCCAGGGGGAGATCGGTTCGGACAAGCGCGTCAGGTGGGGTGCCTGCAGAGCGGCGGTATGGCCGGGCGGCCGCTGACCGACCCTGCTCGGGGCGGCGCGACTGTCGTAGGCAACCGGTCAGCCGCTCGCGCCGCCCCCGAGGGTGTGCTGAATCTCGCCCTGCTTCTGCTCCACCACTGTCTTGATCAACGTGGCCAGGCCCAGTGCGACGCCGGCGATGATGGCCGTGATGATCACCCACTCAACGGCCGAGGCTCCACGCGTCGGAGCTGTTCGCGCGTGCTGAATCCGAACACCCAGGTACGCCCGCAGGTAGATGGCCCAGGGATGGTTCACTCCGCCTCGACATCCTTCGTAGCTGTGCGGGGTGAGGCATTGCGGAGCCCACCCTCTGTTGCTTACTGAAACCGGCGATGTGCAAATTGTCGCCGACGTGGCGCTCTCTGGCAGGCAGAACCAGCTCGGAATTTGGAACTCCATCCCACGCCTTCATGCAGCGGCGAGGTTCAGTCTCCTGCGCCGTTTGACGCCCCCGCCTCGTGCTAGTTCTGCCGTTCAGGCGACAGCCTCTCCCTGTCACCTCTAAAGATCACGGACAGTACCTGCTGGAGTACCGCGACGTGCCCGAGGCGTTGGAATGGCGGCAGTCGGTCCACGGCGCTGCACCCGCAGTCTGAGTCCCGCAGGGCGGGAGCAAGATATTCGTAATGTCCCGTTACCGCTGCATCCGGCGGGATGTGGCGGGGAACATTCGTGATCAGAACCGCCCACTCCCGCCACTGGTTCGGGGTGGGTTCTGATCGATTGCGACCGGGCGCGGTCGTCGGGGGAGCGGTCACGAAGATGTCTGATGAGGGAGAGGACACCGGGTCCAGGCAGGTGCGGCAGCGGCGGCGTCAACGCCAGGCGGTGCCGCGGCCGCATGTGGTGAAGTTCGTGCTGACCGAGGAGGAGTACGCCGACTTCCGCACGGCCGCCGAACGTCTTGGGCTGGCGC
>Ga0164243_10012486_pt1 | contig 12029 bp, 11 predicted proteins | sample OricompcompostOP_FD_108781 | JGI IMG/M metagenome (GOLD analysis project Ga0164243, IMG submission 108781) | Organic Plus compost microbial communities from Emeryville, California, USA - Original compost - Organic plus compost (OP) | ecosystem: Engineered > Solid waste > Mixed feedstock >...
CGTAGGGGCGCAGCGCGCTGCGCCCTCTCTGCCCCACACCCCGTTCAATTTTGTAAGATTCGTTACACCCCCGTCACAATTAGCCCTCCACCCTCCAATCGATCCGCATTCGAACAAACCAGCACCCGCGCTGGTTAGACACCGCTAACCACCTGAAAACCTTCGACTACGCCCCATGCCCGGATTCGACCAGCACGCCCAGGAACGGCTCGCACGTGAAATCAAGGCCGAGGCCGCCCGCCTCGGCTTCGACGCGTGCGGCATCTCACGCGCGGAAAGGCTGGACGACGAGGCCCGCGTGCTGGAATCCTGGCTCCAGGAAGGCCGCCACGGCACGATGGCATGGATGGAGAACCACTTCGAGAAACGCATCGACCCGCGCCAGCTCGTCGAGGGAGCACAATCCGTCATCTCCGTTCTCCACAATTACTACCAACCCGTCGAACAGGCCGGAGGACCGCACATTGGCAAAATCAGTCGCTATGCCTGGGGAGACGACTACCACGAGGTCATGAAGGAGAAGCTCTTCCAGCTCTACAACTGGCTGGACGAGCGCCTGGGCGGCATCTCGGGTCGCGCCTTCGTGGACTCCGCTCCCGTCATGGATAAGGCGTGGGCACGGCGGAGTGGGCTCGGCTGGCAGGGCAAGCACTCCAATCTCATCAACCGGAACCTGGGATCGTTCTTCTTCATCGGCGAGCTGATCGTAGACGTATCGCTTCCCCCGGATGGCCCCATTCCCGACTATTGCGGCTCCTGTACCCGCTGCATCGATGCCTGCCCCACCGATGCCATCTACCAGCCGCATGCCGTAGATGCCTCCCGCTGCATCTCCTATTTGACCATCGAGTACCGGGGCGCCGAGCATCCAGCCGAGCTACAGCCCGGCATCGGTAACTGGATCTTCGGCTGCGACGTGTGCCAGGACGTATGCCCCTGGAATAAGTTCAAACAGCCTACCCGCGAGCCTGCCTACCTTCCCCGCCCCGGCGTTACGGATACCGAACTCCGCGAATGGATCGAGCTCGACCTGGAAGCCTTCCGTCAACGCTTCCGTAAGAGCCCCGTCAAACGCCCCAAGTTCGAAGGCTTCCTCCGGAATGTCCGGACTGCACTGGAAAACGCCCTCCAGGCCGACCCGGTAGAAGGGGACCAGAGGCGTACCGTACCACACTGACGCTGCGAGACTAACATGCCATACCTCTGGTTTGCTGTCGGCTTCATCGGCTTTTTCATCCTCGATACGCTCCTCAACGACGACCAGGACGATCGCGACGACGATGGGAGCCAGCCTCCCCACCGCACACCCCCTGCAATGGGAGGCGACTCTGCATCCGTACCTCTTGAAAAGCTAAACCTTCACCCTGAACGATGCATCTCGGAATTGTAGACAAAGGTTCTGTGCGAGCTCTCCTGCCCGGTCATATCACCCCTCATATCCTTGTGCATCTCGTAATACTGGGCCTACATGGGGACGCTACATTAGCACCGTCCTGAGAATCTGCCAGGCTGCCCTCGTTCAAACGACTTCCAGCCTGATGTGTCCTGTGTAGGAGTGTGTTAATTGTTTAGGCTATTATCTTGACATGCCTAAAAATAATGCCATCTAATGATAGAATAGTATAAATAAATATTGACAATCCTCGTGTGTTGATTGCATATTTACGGTGCGTAAGGCAAGAGCCTGCAATAATTAGGCGGATTACCCTGTAGGAATAGTGGAGGAAACGACGATGAACTTGATCCTTGAAGAAGCACACGAGGCCGGGCTCTCTCCCCTTGTCACGCGCATCGCGCTCATGCTGGCTACCATCGAAGGAGAGGACCGCGCCCGCTCGTTCATTCGCGATGTGCAATGCGCCGGTGTCTTCTTCGCCTTGAAGCAGATCGAAGGGCACGCCGTTCCCCTGCGGATGGAACAGCCCGTCGCCATCTGATGGCGCGTTAGGGCCGCAACCGGGAGCGACGCTACTCCCGGGACCATGAAACCAGAGACCCGGCGCATCGACCACGGCTGTCAGAGGTCGGCCGATTCGCTCCGGACCACGTTCCACAGGTCCGAATCTCTTGGATGCCCACCCGGACCCGCCACACGCGCTCGTCGCTCGCGAGGCACGATGACGAGCAGCCAGAGTAGCCCGCAGAGCATCATCACGCCGGCAAAGACCCGGAACGTCCCCCGGAGATCCAGCAGGCCGGATTCCAGCAATGTGCTCGCGATGAGGGTCGAGATAGACTCCGCGATCAGTACGAGCAGCCACTCCGTTGCGAAGACCCTGCCCCGGTACCAGTCCGCCGTACGTTCCTGGAGCAGCACGGAGGAGAGTACCCAGTTGGCCCCGCTGGCGGCGTGCGCCAGGATGATCAGGCCGGCCACGGCATACCCCCATTCCGCAAACCCGACGGCGAAATAGCAGAGACCGGAAAACATCACGGCGCAGCCGAGAACCCTCGGCCAGTTAGGCTTGTCCCGGAATACCCGGCGCGCGATGATCGGTCCTATTCCCGTGCCCAGCCCGCGCGCTGAGTACAGGATCCCGATCCCGATCGCCTGTGCCGTCGGTGCGATGGCCTCGCCCAGCAGCGCAAGCATGTAGACGAGCCCGCCCCCTGCAACGGACCAGGTGAACTTGGAAAGCGCGATCCGCCCGATGTCTCCGCGCTGCCGCATGTGTCGCCAGCCCTCCGCCGTCTTCCGCGCAGCCGCGCGTATCACCGGGCCCGGCTCGACCGGCTCGGTCTGCTGCGGGATCCGGACCCGATACAGGAAAAGCGCCGAGAGGACATAGGTGGCGCTGTCCGCCAGAAAGACCCCGGTCGTCCCGATGAACTCCGTCGCAAACCCGCCGAGCGCTGCCCCCATAGCCAGCATGGTTGACCAGGTGGCCGACATGAGCGCATTCGCCGTCAGTAGCTCGCGAGGCGACGTGATGTTCGGAAGGGAGGCGCTCCTGGCAGGTTGGAAGACCGACCCGAGGGTCGTCTGTAGCGCCGTCAGCACGTATAACAGCCATACGTCGCCGGGCTCATCCACCGCCAGAAATCCGAGCACGACGATGGCTCGGAGCAGATCCGAGCCGATCATGAGTCGCCGCCGGTTCACCCGGTCCACGATGACGCCCGCCACAGGTGAGGCGAGTGCCCACGGCAGCATCTTTGTGATGAACACGGCGCCGAGCGCCAGCGGCGAACCCGTAAGCTCCGTGATCAGGTTGTAGATGGCGATGGTGTTGAACCAGTCGCCCAGAAGGGAGATGATGTCGCCGATCCAGAGGAAACGGAAATTGGGGTTCGTCCGGACGAGCTCCAGGTACCCGGCTTGGTCAGTCGTGCCGGCTCCTCTTTTGAAAGGCCGTCTGAGCATTCGTTCCCCTCATGAATGCGCACGAGGCGAAGGGGCTCAGACTACGCCCCGGCTCTTGCCGACCTCTGTGAAGGCATTGATGCAACGGTCCAGCTGATCACGCGTGTGCGCAGCGGATAGCTGTACGCGGATCCGGGCCTGACCCTGTGGCACGACGGGGTAGCTGAAGCCGATGACGTAGATCCCTCGCTCCAGCAGGTCGCGGGCCATGTCTTGCGCGAGCCGTGCATCGTAGAGCATGATCGGTACGATCGGATGTTCGCCCGGCTTGATGTCGAAGCCCGCCGCCGTCATCCGCTCGCGGAAATAGGCCGTGTTCTCGCGCAGCTTATTGCGCAGGTCGTCGCTCCCTTCCAGCATGTCCAGCACCTTCAGGCTGGCGCTCACGATGACGGGCGCGACCGTATTCGAGAAGAGGTAGGGCCGGGAGCGTTGCCGCAGCAGATCGATGATTTCCTTCCGTCCGGTCGTAAAGCCGCCGGAAGCACCTCCCAGCGCTTTACCCAGCGTGCTCGTGATGATGTCGACCCGGCCCATCACGCCGCAGTGCTCGACGGAGCCCCGGCCCGTCGGGCCGAAAAAGCCGGTAGCGTGGCTGTCGTCTACCATCACCAGCGCGTCATACCGGTCTGCCAGGTCGCAGATTTCCTTCAGCTTCGCCACCGCGCCGTCCATGCTGAACACGCCATCCGTTGCAATGAGCCGGATCTTGGCATCCTGCGATTCCTGCAACGCCCGCTCCAGGGCTTCCAGATCGCTGTGGGCATACCGATACCGTCGGGCCTTGCACAGACGGATCCCGTCGATGATGCTGGCGTGGTTCAGCTCATCGCTGATCACCGCACATTCTTCATCCAGAATCGTCTCGAACAGTCCTCCGTTGGCGTCGAAGCACGACGTATAGAGGATGGTGTCCTCCGTCTCGTGGAACGAGGAAAGGCGCTGCTCCAGCTCCTTGTGGATGTCCTGCGTCCCGCAGATGAATCGCACGGAGGACATGCCGTAACCATGCTCGGCGAGTCCCTTCTGTGCAGCAGCGATGATCTCGGGATGATCGGCGAGTCCGAGGTAGTTGTTTGCGCAGAAGTTGAGGACCTCATCGTCGCCTACGGTGATACGGACGCTCTGCGGCGATGTGATGACCCGCTCTTCTTTGTACAGACCTGCATCTCGGATGCCGTCGAGGATAGACTGGTAGTATGAGGCTACACGCTTCGTCATGAGGAAATGGTCCTGTTTTGGCAATGCTTACCGGGTGGGCTGCGATCCACTCGCTACCGCTCTACGCTCCATGTGCTCCCGCAGGTTGGTCAGCATATCCGACACGATGGCCGGAAGATCGAATTCCGCCTTCCAACCCCAGTCCTGCCGTGCCTGTGAATCGTCGATCGAAACCGGCCAGGTATCGGCGATCTCCTGGCGGAAGTCCGGGACGAACTGACACTCGAATGTGGGAAGATGGCGCCGGATCTCTTCCGCCAGTTCTCCCGCCGTGAAACTGAATCCAGCGAGATTATAGCTTGTCCTTACGGTAATAGCTTCACTATCGGCCTCCATGAGTTCCAGCATCGCCCGGATCGTATCCGGCATGTACATCATCGGGAGGCGTGTATCGGGCCGCACGAAGCACGTATAACGGCCTGTCGTAAGGGCCTCACGAAAGATCTCCACCGCATAGTCGGTAGTGCCTCCACCGGCGTTTGCCGTATAGCTGATGATACCCGGAAGGCGCAGGCTACGCACGTCTACCTGGAAACGCTCGGCATAATACTGACAGAGCAACTCGCCTGCCACCTTCGTGACCCCGTACATGGTCGAAGGCTGCAGTACCGTGTACTGAGGGGTATCGACACGAGGGGCATGTTTGCCGAACACGGCGATGGAACTGGGCCAGAATACCCGGATGCCGTGCCGTCGGGCGGCATCGAGCACGTTCCGCAGCCCGTCTATATTGATGCGCCAGCACTGGTCCGGATTGTCTTCGCCCCGAGCCGATAGCAGGCTGGCCAGATGATAGATCGTGTCCACTTGATGGCTGGCAATCAGCTCTTCCAGACGCTCCTTATCTGTCACATCCAGCGTACGGTACAGAGGCGCATGTTCGCCTGCACTATTAACCGGGGCAGCCTGCAGATCCGTTTCCAGTACGGCCTCAGCGCCATAGCGCTGGCGCAGTGCTGCCGTCAGGTCGCTCCCGATTTGCCCCTTCGCTCCGGTTACAAGGATCATCTAACAACGGGGTCTTGGCTAAGGAAAAGTTCCGGATTTGCAGAACGCGGGCAGGGATCACAATGGTTCAAAACCGGAACGGAGAAATCGGGAATTTCCGTTCATACGGAGCCAGGCGGAGACTGCGGTAAGTCCGGAACACAGCGTAAAACCACCGCATCCACTAGCGGCATTGCCGCATACCCGCTGGATGGATTCTGGTTTGTTCCCGCCGTGATCGGGATGCTAGTGGAGTGTCAAGGCTAAATCGATGGTGTGTTGCCCCTGTATTGTCATCCCGAACTCGTTTACTTCGTGAACCGGAGGTTACGGGATCTCATCAGGTGTACTGAGATGGTGAGCGGCACCGATGGAGAACCTTCCAATCAGTCTTGACGCTCCACTAGCAGCCACCCAGGGCGTATTCAGGCGGTCCGGAATATGCCGAGTTGGCACGTATTATGACTTGGCACTGATAATGATGTCCTGATAGCTCAGGAACTGTTCCCTGCCTGACCATGAGCCGTAGTGGATCGGCTCTATGATGGTAAGGTTATGATTCGCGAAGAGGGTTCGTACGTACGGTTCCTTATATGCGATGGCGTCCTCATGAACGTCCTTGCGTCGTGCTTTGCATACCCCGAGATCAAAGTCGAACCGAATCGCACTCTTTCCAGCCGTCTGTAGCTCTTCCGATACCTCATTGAGCAAGAAAAAAGTAATGAGGCATCGTCCTCCCGGTCGGAGAACCCGGCTGATCTCAGCCACATAATGCTCAACATCCTCCGGGAGCATATGCGTAAATACGGACGTCAGAAAGACGAAATCGAAGGTGTTATCCGCAAAAGGAAAGACGTAATCTTTTGCAGCGAGGCGTCCTGTCGGGTTGTACTCCTTATTGTAGAGGTCGGCTAACTGAAAGCGAAAATTGGGGTGCCGGGATGTGATTTCCTGCTGGCACTACTCCACGCCCATAGGGACGATGTCGAATCCTCCGTAACTGCCCTCATGATTTAAGTAACTCGTGAGGGGTATCGCCATGCGGCCAATCCCACTGCCCACGTCCAGAACACGATGGTTCGGCTTTAGATGACCGAGATCTTTGAAGTATCTCAGAAACTCCTGGCCGGTCTGCAAGAAGTCTCCCGAACCGGTAAAGATCTTGCGTCTCGGTGGGATCATGGGAGGACGCTTGCCCCTTGCGCTCTCCACGGCGTCCATCGAGGCGGCTAAGGTATACGTATAGGCGCGATAGGCGTGAATAAGTGCAGTTCGAGCGGGTGCAGGGAGATGCCTTCCGAGGTGTTTCTCCATAGGAGTAGATTCAGGTCCGGTACGATGGAAGCCTGAACCTACTCCTTCTCTGATTCTTCTGCTACACGTGTATCGGCCTGGTCGTGGGTTTCGGGGCGCAGGTGGGGGAAGAGGATGACGTCGCGGATGGATTCCTGGTTCGTCATGATCATGGCCAACCGGTCGATGCCGAAGCCGATGCCGGCCGTGGGCGGCATACCGTACTCGAGGGCGCGCAAGAAGTCCTCGTCCACCTGCATCGCCTCTTCGTCGCCGGAAGCGCGCAGTAACGCCTGGGCTTCGAATCGCTCACGCTGGTCGAGCGGGTCATTGAGCTCGCTGAAGGAGTTGCAGATCTCCTTGCCGTTGCAGATCGCCTCGAACCGCTCCACCAGGCCCTCCTCCGTGCGATGCCGTTTTGCCAGCGGGCTCAACTCGACGGGGTAATCGGTGATGAAGGTAGGCTGGATCAGGTGCGGCTCCACGAATTCGCCGAAGATCTCGTCGATGAGCTTGCCTGCACCCATCGTGTCGTCCACGTGTAGGTGCAGCGCCTTCGCGATGGCGGCGAGCTCGTCCCGATTCTTGCCTCGGAGCTGATAGCCAGTCCGTTCGGCAATCGCATCGAAGAGGGTGATACGTTTCCAGGGGCGCTTGAAGGAAATGAGGTGCTCGCCGACCTGGACCTCGGGTTTGCCGTGCAGTTCCGTCGCAACGTACTCGACCATCTCCTCCGTGAAATCCATCATCCACCGGTAATCCTTGTACGCGGCGTAGAACTCCAGCATCGTGAACTCCGGGTTATGGAAGCGGCTGAGCCCCTCGTTCCGGAAGTCCTTCGAGATCTCATACACCCGGTCGAATCCACCGACGATGAGGCGCTTGAGATATAGCTCATCCGCGATACGGAGATAGAGCTGCATATCGAGCGCATTGTGGTAAGTCGTAAAAGGGCGGGCGGCCGCGCCGCCGTAGACGGGCTGAAGGACGGGTGTCTCGACTTCCAGGAACCCATGCTCGTCCAGAAAACGACGGATGGTAGTGATCATGCGGGAGCGCATGCGGAACGTCTCACGCACCTCGGGATGGATGATGAGATCCGCATAGCGCTGCCGGTACCTGAATTCCTTGTCCGATACCTCGTTGTAAACCTTTCCTTCGGCCTCTTTCACGACCGGTAATGGGCGCAGTGCCTTGGAAAGGAGCTGCAATTCGGTAGCGTGGACCGATAGTTCGCCCGTCTTGGTACGGAACACGAACCCCTTGATGCCTACGATGTCGCCGATATCGAGCAGCTTCTTGAATACCTCGTTGTAGAAACCCTCCGGTAGATCATCGCGGCGGACGTAGACCTGGATGCGCCCTGTCGAGTCTTGCAGATCGAAGAACGCGGCCTTGCCCATGATGCGCTTCGACATGATCCGGCCCGCCATGGAAACATTGAAGGGCTCCGGAGCCTGGCCGGACTCGTCCGGCTGATGCCGCTCATCAGAGAAGGTTTCGTGGATGGTCCGGGCATAGGTATCAACATCCCATTCATAAGGGTAGGGGTCGATACCGCGCTCCCGGAGAGCCTTGAGCGCCTCGCGGCGCTGAATCTCATGTTCGGAGAGGTGCCGATGCATCATGTGTTCGTGATCCTTCGTTGGTTATCCGTCGCAGCGGGTTGCCGACAGTCAGTAATCGGAACACCTGTAACGGGCACCCAACCACTGACGACGGACAAGTATCAAAATAAAGGACGTAGCCACCGGTCTATGCCCGTGAGGTCGCAAATTTCTGCGAAATAGCTCCGGTGGAAAGCGAAGGACTGCGCAGGAGGGTGTGTAACGGGGGCTATCCGAGGCCAGCATGTACGTGCTCGGAACGCACCCAAGAACCTCCCGAAGTCCCTGCCGTAGAAGCGCTTGTAATAAACACGCCACATGCTGGCAGGAGGTATGGAGAACGCCGAGCACCAGGGAAACGAGCCCTTTCAGTTCGATACGATAGAATCCGCCATTGCGGACATTAAGAAAGGACGCCTTGTCATCGTCGTCGATGACGAAGATCGCGAGAATGAAGGGGATTTCGTTACAGCTGCAGAAGTCGTCACGCCGGAACTGGTCAATTTCATGGCCATGCATGGACGGGGCCTCATCTGTACGCCGCTCTCCCACGAGCGAGCCGTTGAACTGGAACTCGATCTCGTGGTGCAGAACAACACGGCATTATTCGGTACCCCGTTCACGGTTTCAGTGGACTACAACGTCGGTACGACGACGGGTATCTCCGCAGCAGACCGGGCCAAAACCATCCGAGCCCTTGCAGATCCCACCGTCAAACCGCATCACTTCGCGCGGCCGGGTCATGTCTTCCCGCTTCGTGCCCAACCAGGCGGCGTCCTCCGCCGGGCCGGACACACCGAGGCCACGGTAGACCTCGCCCGCCTCGCCGGTTTTCGGCCTGTCGGGGTGCTGGTCGAAATCTTGAACGATGATGGTTCCATGGCGCGTGTGCCGGACCTCGTGAAGATCGCCCGGCAGTTCGACATGCGCTTCATTACCATCAAGGATCTCATCGCCTACCGTATGGCGCATGAGAAGCTCGTCCGCCGCGTCGTCGAGGTGAATATGCCGACCCGCTACGGCCAGTTCCGCATGATTGCCTACGAGGAGCGCATGACGGGCGACGTGCACCTGGCGCTCGTAAAGGGCGAGTGGAGCGAGGACGAACCGGTGCTGGTGCGTGTCCACTCGCAGTGTGTTACCGGCGATATCTTCGGCTCTATGCGCTGCGACTGTGGCGACCAACTCGCTACAGCTATGCAGCTTGTAGAGAAGGAGGGCAAAGGAGCCATTCTCTATATGAAGCAGGAAGGGCGGGGCATCGGGTTGCTCAACAAGCTGAAAGCGTACAAGCTTCAGGAAGAGGGTATGGATACTGTGGAAGCCAACGAGGCACTCGGTTTCAAAATGGACCATCGCGACTACGGTATCGGCTGCCAGATCCTGCGCGACCTGAACATTCGCAAGCTTCGCCTGATGACCAACAACCCGACGAAGCGTGTGGCGCTCGGCGGGTACGGGCTCGAAATCGTAGAGCGTGTTCCCATTGAGATCACGCCCAACGAGGTCAATGAGAAGTACCTCCGTACCAAACGCGACCGGATGGGTCATCTCATCCTGAGCAACCTCAATGAACACGACGAACACGTCTTGCGCGAGATCCTGTAGGATAGGTTCTGCTCTCCCGGTCTGCCTGGCTATTCCAGCCCGCATTCCATAGCGATATGCTTTGGGGGTGTAATCTGGAAGGAGTGCACGAACACGTGCAGGCCGAAAAGTGGCGGCTAGCAGTCAATAGGTTGCCAGACCCGTTCGGTGGGCGAGCCGTGCTGGTGCAATTGCTTTCCCCTTGCCACCCCGATCCCATTTCGAGATCTTGTGATTCGAGTCATATCACCACGTTTGGTTCAGTGGCTCAAGCATAGATTTCGGCCTGGGAGGTGCTCCGGCGTGTGCTTGAACTCCTATTTTGCCATCGCCCTGCGGTATGCATTCGGCATGCTCTTGCTGATCGGTATCGCTACGGGCTGCCGGGATTTCGACCTGCCACCATCTAATATCGACGAGATCGAGTGGGTAGCCACCGAGAGCAATATCCAACTGGCGCGGCTGGCCATTACATCAAACGGAACGCTCGTTGGCATCGTCGATGAAAACCCCCGTCGTGTGGTCCGTTCCAGGAATAGAGGAGCGACCTGGGAGCAGGTACTTACGACTCCCGCAGAATGGGAGACGCTGTCGGGCCACATTGCGACCGGACCGGACGGCCGTGTCTACGTCATCATGTTGGGGGAGGCAGACGCAAAGGGTAATCGCACGATTGGGGTGTACCGCTCCACCGACCATGGGTTGAACTGGCGGGAACTCGATGCCACTTTGCTCGCAGCAGGTGTGAATGCGCTGGTGGTAAGCGGGCGTGGCACCGTGTTTCTCGGGACGACCGGGTTGGGCTCTCAGGGACTGTACCGGTCTGAGAATGGAGGGGAAACATGGGAGCCGACCATGCTTACTGCCGGTCCACTTTCCGAGGGCAGAATCCATCCGCAGTCGCTGGCCTTTGGACGAGGGGGGCTCGTCTTGGCAGCTTTCTTCACACTGGAGGCAAACAGGGCCGGCCTCTATAGATCCGAAGATGACGGAGAAAACTGGCTGCGCCTGGGAAACCCACCTTTCGTGCCAGGTAGCCTGGCCATTGCCAGGACTGGCACGACTTTCGGTATCGGGCGTGTGCTGAATGAACCGGCATTCAGTCAGACGCTCTTCCTCTCGCCGGATGAGGGATCAAGCTGGTTTCCTACATCACTGATACTGGAGCAGAATGTGGTGCCAACCATCACGGCCACCCCGCGCGAACAGGTATTTGTCGCCGCAGGGTTCAGTGGGATTTTCCGATCTGTCGATGATGGAGAAACCTGGGAGCCGATGAATGAGGGCCTGCCGATCTCGCCGCTGGGGCTTCTTCAGGTGAATGTATCTCAGGTGCTCATAGCGCCTGATGGGTATCTCTACGCCAACACGAATAGCGGCCTGTATCGCAGTGCGGCGCGTGTCGAATAGCCTGTCTTATCAGGACTGGCTTTGCCGGCGCTTGTGCTGAGGGCAGTGTTATGATGCCGGGCGGTGTGGTATTACTCGTATCGTCCGACGCGCATGTTCAGTGGCCAGCGGACTATCCTCTTTGTTTCCGGATCACCCCAGGCTGCCAGTAGCTCGGGGCGGATGAGGTCGACAGGGTTGGTTCCATGTGCCCGTTCGTAGCGCTTTGCAGCGGACCAGGTCTGGAGATAGCCCATGAAGTCGTCCAGCGACCACCACTCTTTCATCTGGAGTGTGGGTGGTGAGAGTTCGGTGAATGGGAAGGCAATGGTGCGGTAGCCCTCATCTACATACCGGCGCTCCGGCGGCCAGTATGGTTCTATGATCTCATGCAGGTAGCGCTGGGTGATCGGGTCGATTTTCGGCGAGACGCGGCTGCCGGCATAGGAGACGGCCGCGATGATGCCGCCCGGCTTCAACACGCGCCGGACTTCTGCATAGAAGCCGTCGAAGTCGAACCAGTGCAGCGCCTGGGTTACCAGGACCAGATCGGCTGACCGGGAGGGGAGGGTCGTATTCTC
>Ga0164243_10012487_pt1 | contig 12029 bp, 9 predicted proteins | sample OricompcompostOP_FD_108781 | JGI IMG/M metagenome (GOLD analysis project Ga0164243, IMG submission 108781) | Organic Plus compost microbial communities from Emeryville, California, USA - Original compost - Organic plus compost (OP) | ecosystem: Engineered > Solid waste > Mixed feedstock >...
CCGCGGCGGCGGGATCGAGCGACTCCAGGCGGGAGTAGAGGGCGCGGTCGTCGGGCTCGGCCTCCAGCTCCGCCCGGACCTCGGGGAACCGACCGGGGATGTCGAGGGCGTCGGTGACCGCCTGGAGGTAGAGGCCGGTGCCGCCCACCAGGACGGCACGCTTCCCCCGGCCCTCGATGTCGGCGAGCACAGCGAGGCAGTCGCGCTGGTAGCGGGCCACCGTGTAGTCGTCCGACGGGTCGCAGACGTCGAGCAGGTGGTGGCGCACCTCGGCCTGCTCCTCCGGGGTGGGCGTCGCCGTGCCGATGTCCATGCCTCGGTACACCTGCATCGAGTCGACCGTGACGAGCTCGACGTCGGGGTGACGGCGGGCCAGCTCGAGGGCGAGCGCCGACTTTCCCGAGGCGGTCGGGCCCACCAGTGCCAGGTGGCGGGGGCCGGGCCGGAACGCCGGCGCCGGGCTCACCCGGCGGCGACGGGGATGCGGGTGCGGTGCCGGGGCGCCGCCAGCACCTCCACCAGCTCCCCACGCAGGTAGTGCGGGCCGGCGTCGAGCACCCGGGTGGTGGCGAGGGTGCCGGCGCGGAGGGGCCGCTCGGAGGGGAAGTGCACGAGCTTGTTCTGGGTGGTGCGGCCGGTGAGCACCGAGGGGTCGCGCTTCGACGGCCCCTCGACCACGACCTCCTCGAGGCGCCCGATGCGCTCCCGGTGCTTGGCCAGCGCCGAGCGCTCGACCACCACGCGGAGGCGTTCGAACCGCTCCCCCACCACCGCCGGGTCGACGGCGCGCTCCGGGTGCTGCTCGAGCAGCAGGGCTGCCTCGGTGCCCTCGCGGGGCGAGAAGATGAACGTGTAGGCGGAGTCGTACTCGGCGGCGGCCACCACCTCGAGGGTGCGCTCGAAGTCGGCGTCGGTCTCACCCGGGAAGCCCACGATGAGGTCGGTGGTGACGGCCAGGTCGGGGACGCCCGCCCGGGCGGCGGCCAGCTTCTCGAGGTAGCGCTCGGCCGTGTAGCCGCGGTGCATGGCGGCGAGGGTGGCGTCGGAGCCCGACTGCAGCGGCAGGTGCAGGTGGTTGCACACGGCCGGGTGCTCGGCCATGGCGGCGATGGTCTCGGCGCGCAGGTCCTTGGGGTGGGGGCTCGTGTAGCGCACCCGGCGGATGCCCTCCACCGAGGCCACCGCCCCGAGCAGGTCGGCGAACAGCGGGCGGGCCCGCCGGGCGGGGTCGGTGGCCCACGCCGAGCCGGCGACCTCGGCGTCGCCCGACGACGGCTCCTCGCCCCGCAGGGCGGTGGTGAGGTCGCGACCGTAGGAGTTCACGTTCTGCCCGAGCAGGGTGACCTCGATGACCCCGTCGGCGGCCAGGCGCTCCACCTCGGCGACGAGCTCGCCGAAGGGTCGGCTGATCTCCCGCCCCCGCACGGCGGGGACGATGCAGTAGGCGCAGGTGTTGTCGCAGCCCACCTGGATGGTGAGCCAGGCCGAGTGGTCGACCTCCCGCTTCACCGCCAGCGCGGAGGGGAAGGACTCCGCGTCGTCGAGGGCTTCGTCCCAGATCTCGATGACCGGCCGGCGCCCCTCGCGGGCGGCGTGGAGGAGGTCGACGGCCCGGTGGACGTTGTGGGTGCCCACGACCACGTCGACGTGGCCGGCCCGCTGCTGGATGAGGTCGCGGTCCTTCTGGGCCAGGCAGCCCGAGACGATGATCTCCAGACCAGGGCGGGCGTCCTTGGCCGCCTTCAGGTGGCCCAGCTTGCCGTACAGCTTGTTGTCGGCGTTCTCCCGGATGCAGCAGGTGTTCAGCACCACCACGTCGGCCTCGTCCTCGCTGGCGGCCGGCACCAGGCCGTCGGCCTCGAGGAGCCCGGCGAGGCGCTCGGAGTCGTGCTCGTTCATCTGGCACCCGTAGGTGCGGATGGCGTAGGTCCGGGCGCTCACGGGCCGGAATGCTACCGGGGGCGCTCCCCCGCTCCCGCAGGGGGGCTCCGGTGCGCACCCCGGCCGCCCCGGTGGGGACCGTCCCCGGACGCGGACGGTCCCGGGGCCTGGCCGAGGGCCCCGGGACCGTCACGGTCGGCTGGTGGTGGACGAGCTCAGTCGTCGAGCGAGATGGGCACGTCGTGCTCGGCGGTGAAGCCGTCCTCGGTGAGGTCGACGTCGTCCTCCTCGCCGATGCCCACCTGGGTGCGGATGCGCTCGGAGATCTCCACCATGATCTCGGGGTTGTCGGTGAGGAACTGCTTGGCGTTCTCCCGACCCTGCCCGAGCTGCTCGCCGTCGTAGGTGTACCAGGCACCCGACTTCTTCACGAGGCCGAGGTCGACGCCGATGTCGAGCAGCGAGCCCTCACGGCTGATGCCGCGGCCGTACATGATGTCGAACTCGCACTGCTTGAACGGCGGGGCGACCTTGTTCTTGACCACCTTGACGCGGGTGCGGTTGCCCACGACCTCGACACCGTCCTTGATGGCCTCGATGCGGCGGATGTCGAGCCGGACCGACGAGTAGAACTTCAGGGCCCGACCGCCGGGGGTGGTCTCGGGCGAGCCGAACATCACGCCGATCTTCTCGCGCAGCTGGTTGATGAAGATGCAGATGGTGTTCGACTTGTTGAGGTTGGCCGTGAGCTTGCGCAGCGCCTGGCTCATCAGGCGGGCCTGGAGGCCGACGTGGCTGTCGCCCATCTCGCCCTCGATCTCGGCCCGGGGGGTGAGGGCGGCCACCGAGTCGATGACCACCACGTCGAGGGCGCCCGAGCGCACGAGCATGTCGGCGATCTCGAGGGCCTGCTCGCCCGTGTCGGGCTGGGAGATGAGCAGCTCGTCGATGTCGACGCCGATGTTCTTGGCGTAGACCGGGTCCATGGCGTGCTCGGCGTCGATGTAGGCGCAGATGCCGCCGTTGCGCTGGGCCTCGGCCACCACGTGCATGGCGAGGGTGGACTTGCCCGAGGACTCCGGGCCGTAGATCTCGACCACGCGACCCCGGGGGAGGCCGCCGACGCCGAGCGCCAGGTCGATGGCCAGGGCCCCGGTCGAGATGGTCTCGACCTTCATGGCGCCCTTCTCGCCCATCTTCATGACCGAGCCCTTGCCGAACTGCTTCTCGATCTGGCCGAGGGCCATGTCGAGTGCCTTGTCTCGCTCCACCGTGTCTCCTTGTGCTCTTCCGCGCTCTGCGCGCTACCTGCGGTCTGCCTGCGGGCTCATCGCCAACGTCCGCAGACGCTCGCGATCTCCGGTGGCCGGTGCGGTGCGCCGGCGATGGTGACGACCCTACGGAGGGGGTGTGACAGCGACCGGTGGAGCGGCCCTGCCAGTCGGAACGACACGACTGTAACTTCGAACCGCTGTTCGATGCAAGGACCGGACAGGGATCGCGCCGCGGTCCGAGGCCCCGACCCGACCGGGCCAGGACGGGCCCTCCGGGTGCGCCGGTAGCCTGCCCCGGGGACACCCACCGCCGACCAGCGAGGTGCTGCGCGATGACCGACCTGCCCACCGATCCCGCCGAGCGCGACGCCGTCCTGCGGGAGCGCCTGAGCCCGCTCCAGTACGAGGTCACCCAGCACGGCGGCACCGAGCGCGCCTTCACCGGCGTCTACTGGGACACCCACGACGAGGGCACCTACCGGTGCATCGTGTGCGACACCCCGCTCTTCACGTCGGACACCAAGTACGAGTCGGGATCGGGCTGGCCCAGCTTCTGGCGGGCCGTCGACGACGGTGCGGTGGAGACCCGCACCGACACCAGCCACGGCATGGTCCGCACCGAGGCCCTGTGCGCCACCTGCGGCGCCCACCTGGGCCACGTGTTCGACGACGGCCCGCAGCCCACCGGGCTGCGCTACTGCATGAACTCGGCGGCCCTGCGGCTGGTGCGCCCCGACGGCAGCGACACCGAGCCCGAGGAGGGCTGAGCGCCCTCCGATGAGCCGCCTGTTCGTCGCCGTCGAGCTGCCCGACGACGTGCGGCACGGGCTCGACGCCGCCCTCCCCCGGCCGGCGGCCCCGGGCGTGCGGTGGGTCCCTCCCCACCAGTGGCACGTCACCCTGCGCTTCCTGGGCGAGGCCGACGAGGAGCAGGCCACCGAGGCCCTGTCCAGCCTGCGCGCCGAACCTGCCACCGCTGTGCTCGGACCCCGGGTGAGCCGGCTGGGGCGCGACGTCGTCTGCCTCCCGGTGGCCGGGCTCGACGAGCTGGCCGGCCGGGTGCGCGCCACCACGACCGGCGTCGGGGAGCCACCCGGCCGGCCCTTCGTGGGCCACCTCACCTTGGCCCGGCTCCGTCACCGCGCGGCGTGCGGGCTGGCCGGGACGGCGGTGGACGCCACCTTCCCGGTCGACGAGGTCGTGCTGGTGCGCAGCACGTTGCACCCCGACGGCGCGCGGCACGAACGGGTCGTCGCGGTCGCCCTGCGCTGAGCCGACCGGCTGCCGCCCGAGCCTCGGCTCAGGGGGTGCGGGCCAGCAGGCGGCGTCGGAGCACCGACAGCACGGTGATGACGCTGAACTGCCGCACCCGCTCGCGGTCGAACGGGTAGCGCACCATGCCGGTCTCGGTGACCCCGTCGACCGTGGTGGCATAGAAGACGGTGCCTGCCGGCACGCCCTCCTGCTCGGCCGGGCCGGCCACCCCGGTGGTGGCGAGCCCCACGTCGCAGCCGAGCACCCGGCACGCCCCCTCGGCCATGGCGGCCGCCGCCTCCTCGGTGACGACAGGGCCCTCGGGCACGCCGAGCACCTCGTGCTTCACCTCGCTGGCGTAGGAGACGACGGCACCGCGGAGCACGTCGCTCGACCCGGGTACGGCGGTGAGCCGCGCGGCGATGAGGCCCCCGGTGACCGACTCGGCCGTGCCGAGGGTGAGGCCCTGGGCCCGGCACAGGTCGAGCACCACCGCCTCCATCGGCTCGTCGTCGGTGCTGAACACGTAGTCGGCGAGGATCGTGGCCACCTCGTCGACCTCGGCGGCCAGCACCGCCTCCACCTCCTCCTCGGTGCCGGCCTTCGCCGTCACCCGGACCTTGAGGCCCTCGATGCCGCTGGCGAGGAAGGCGATGGTGGCGTGGCCGGTCCGGTCGAGGTGGTCGAGGCGGTCGGCCAGCATCTCGGCGATGCCCGACTCCGAATGCCCCCATGTGCGCAGCGTGCGGCTGCGGATGACGCCGGTGTCGCCGGCCCGGCGGCGCAGCTCCGGGATCACCGTGCCGCTGACCATCTCCTGCATCTCGTAGGGCACCCCCGGCACGGCGAACACCACCTTGTCGCCCACCGGGCAGATCAGCCCGGGCGCGGTGCCCGGCTGCTGGGGGATGCGGGTGGCGCCGGCCGGCACCAGGGCCTGGCGCAGGTTGTTGCGGGGCATGTCCCGGCCCCGGGAGCCGAACATGCGCAGGATGGTCTCCAGCGCCTCGGGGTCCTCCACCAGCTCGACGCCCATCACGTCGGCGATGACGTCGCGGGTGATGTCGTCCTGGGTGGGCCCGAGGCCGCCGCACACGATCACCGCGTCGCTGCGGGAGAGGGCCAGCTCCAGGGCCCCCTTGATGCGGTCCCAGTTGTCGCCGACCTTGGTCTGGAAGAACGAGTCGATGCCGGCCATCGCCAGCTGCTCGCCGATCCACGACGAGTTGGTGTCGACGATCTGGCCGAGCAGCAGCTCGGTGCCGACGGCCACGACCTCACAGTTCACCCCGGCCTCCCTCGGTCGGCCGCTCGGCCGACGACGGGGGAAACCTACCTTCGGCCCGCCGGGTGGTCGCGGGTCAGCTGCGCCGGCCCGGTGCGTCCAGCACCGGCACCACCACCGTCGTCTGGCGGAGGTGGGCGGCGACCACGGCGTGGGACACCGAGAAGCAGGCGAGCAGGGCGACGAGCACCGGCGGGCTCACCCACTCCCACATGGCGTCGGTGAGCGTCAGGACGAACGCGGCCGTGGCGGTGCCGACGCGGAGCAGGAGCAGGGGGACGACCGGCCGGCGCTGGCCGCAGGCGCCGATCAGGGCCAGGCCGCCGTAGACCGTGACCCACCCGGTGCCCAGGATGCCGATGACCTCGTCGTGGATGTGGCCGTCGTGGACCTGGAGGTACTTGGACATGCCGATGGCGATGGCGACGATGCCGATCTGGAGCGGCAGGTGGGACAGCATCCACACCTCGCCCCAGGCGTAGCCCCGCCGGATGCCGGCCTTCGGCACGTCGTCGAAGTAGGTCCAGAACAGAGCGAACACCACCAGGAACTCGATCACGATGGCGATGATGTCGCCCTCCTCGATCGTGCCGCTCGACACCACCAGGCCCACCTTCACGAACGCCTCACCGCACATGATGAGGGTGAGCAGGGCGGCCCGCTCGGTGAGGTGGTGCACGTCGACCGGCGGGAAGGGCCGCTTCCGCTCCGTGCCGAGCGACGACGGCAGCACGAGCACGGCGATGGCCACGACGAACATCACGGTGTCGGCCCAGTCCGGCAGCCACGTGTTCGCCATCAGCAGCACGCCGGCGACGAGCAGGCGGTTGCGCCGCATGGTGGCCCACGCCGCCGAGTCCGGGTTCGCCTTGGCCGTCCGGTGGTACATCACCGCCACGGTGATCACCGCCAGCCCGTAGGTGAGGCCGAGGAAGTCGTTGTGGCTGGCCTCCCGGTCGACGAACGTGAGGGTGGTCATGGCGATGAGGAACATCTGCAGCAGCACCAGCGACCGGTGCCCGAAGTCGTCGCGCCGCTCGACGTTCATCAGCAGGGTGGTGTGGAACCACAGCATCCACACCAGGGCGTAGATCAGGCTGCAGATCCCGGCCCACCGCCAGGTCAGGTGCTCCGAGAAGGCGTTGGAGAGCACCATCGTCGACGCCACGAAGACGAGGTCGTAGAAGAGCTCGAGGAAGCCGATCGTCGGCGAGCCCTCGTGGGAGGCGTCGGCCAGACGGGCGTCGGGCAGGTGGGGGGTGTCGGGGGTCCCGTGGATGTCGTCGGCCACGGGCGGCGATCCTACGGTCCGGGCCGGACCGCCCCGGCGGACTCCTCGCTCAGCGGCCGAGGCCCGAGCGGTCGCCCATGGTGGTGGCGGCCCGCGAGCCGTCGAGCACGTACTGGACACCGCTCAGCACGGCGAGGAACGCACCCAGGTACAGCAGCCCGTCGGCCAGCCAGGTGACGTCGGTGAGCGGCGGCATGAGCACCGCCCCGACGGCCAGCGACTGCACGAGCGTCTTCAGCTTGGCCGAGCCCCGGGCGGGCACGGCGAGGCCCCGACGGCCCCAGTAGACGCGGTAGAGGCTGATCGAGATCTCCCGCACGGCGATGATGACCACCGGCCAGGCGGGGAAGCGGTCGACGGCCACCAGCGCGAACAGCGAGCCGAGCACCAGCACCTTGTCGGCGAGGGGATCGAGGAAGGCGCCGCTGCGGGTGGTGCCGTACCGGCGGGCGATCCAGCCGTCGATGCCGTCGGTGAAGGCGAGCAGCGAGAAGAAGCCCCACACGACCCAGCCCGACGGCTCGTCCGTGATCATCACGAACAGCAGCGGTGAGACGAGGAGGCGGATGACGGTGATGAAGTTCGCCGGGGTGGCGATGGCGGACGGGCCGAACCCCGAGGCCTCGTCGACCGACACGAAGCCGTCGGGCGTCACCGCACCGTCGTTCCGGTCGGGCTCGCTGGCGTCCACACCGGTCACTGTGCCACCTCGGGGGTGGTGCCCGCAGGCGCCGGGCTCAGCGGCTCGGCGACCAGGTCCGGTCCGAGGGCGTCGACGACACGGACCTCGACCAGCTCCCCCGTGGCGAGGTGCTCGGGGACGGCGACGACGCCGTCGATCTCGGGGGCCTCGCGGTAGGTGCGGCCCTGGCCCGGGGCGTCGACGAGGACCTCGACCACGGAGCCGATCAGCTCGTCGCGCCGGGAGGCCGTGATGCGGTCCTGGAGCTCGCGCAGCTCGGCCAGCCGCTCCTGCACCAGGGCGGGGGGCACCTTGCCGTCGAGCCCGGCGGCGTGGGTGCCCTCCTCCTCGGAGAAGGCGAAGAACCCGCACCAGTCGAGCTGGGCCTCCTCGACGAAGGCGAGCAGCTGGTCGTGGTCGGCCTCGGTCTCGCCGGGATAGCCGACGATGAAGTTCGAACGGAACGCGGCGCCGGGCTCGCGGCTGCGGATGGCGGCCATGCGGGCCAGGAAGCGCTCGCCGTCGCCCCAGCGGCGCATGCGGCGCAGGAGCGGCGCCGAGACGTGCTGCAGCGAGAGGTCGAAGTAGGGCACGCCCGTGGCGCAGATGGCGTCGATCAGCGGGTCGGTGAGGTCGGAGGGGTACAGGTACAGCAGCCGCACGCGGTCGACCCGGCCGGCGACCGCCTCCACCAGGGGCACGATGGCGCGCTGGCCCACGCCCTGGTCGCGCCCGTAGGCCGCCAGGTCCTGGGCGACGAGCACGATCTCCCGCGCGCCGAGGGAGTCGACCTCGGCGAGGACGTCGTCGACGCTGCGGGAGCGCTGCTTGCCTCGGAACGAGGGGATGGCGCAGAACCCGCAGTTGCGGTCGCACCCCTCGGCCACCTTCACGTACGCCCAGGGGGCGGCGGACGCGGGCCTCGGCAGGTTGAGGAGGTCGAGCGTCGGCACCGCGGTGGTGTCACGACCGTCTCGCCCGCGCCGCGGGCCCAGGCTGACCGGCACCCCGAAGCCGGCCACGGCGTCGACCTCGGGCAGCGCCTCGGCGAGCTCGGGGCCGTAGCGCTCCGCCATGCACCCGGTGACCACCAGGCGGGCGCCCGGGGCCCGGCCCTCGTCGAGGGCCAGGATCGTGTCGATCGACTCTTGGCGGGCCTCCTCCACGAAGGCGCAGGTGTTCACCACCACCACATCGGCCTCGTCGGGGGTGGACGCCGGCACGAGGCCGTCGGCGAGCATGGTGCCGACGAGCTTGTCGGAGTCCACCTGGTTCTTGGGGCAGCCCAAGGTCTCGATCCAGAAGCTGCCAGCCATCCCGCCATCGTAGGCGAGCCGCCCCCGTCCTCCCCCGGGCCGGTCCAGGCCGGTCCGGGCCGGTCTGGGCCCGTTCGGACCGGCTCGCGCCGGACTCAGCCGATGCGACCGGTGGCGAGGGCCAGGGAGAGCGCGGTGAGCGACATGCCCTCCACGACGCGCCCGTCGGTGAGCGCGTCGCGGACCACGTCGAGGGCGACCCACTCCACCCGCTCGGCCTCGGTCACGTCGGTGGGCTCGCCCACGTGCTCGGCGTCCCGGCCGACGAAGAGCGAGAAGGTCTGATCGACCGCACCCGGCATCGGGTTGTAGGTGGCCAGCGGCTCGAGGGTGCGCGGCCGCCAGCCGGCCTCCTCGACCGCTTCGCGCACCGCCGCCTCCTCGGGGGTCTCACCGTCGTCGACCATCCCGGCCGGGATCTCCCACCCCCACCGGGCGGTGATGAACCGGTGGCGCCACAGCAGCAGCACCCGGCGGGTGCCCTCGTCCCACACCACGGTGCCCGCCGCGGGGCGGGGCATCCGCAGGACGTGGTGCTCGAAGCGGGGCGCCCCGGGGGGCTCGACGTCGACGAGGGCGAGCGTCATCCAGTCGCTCTCGTAGAGCCACCGCTCGCCGTGGACGGCCCAGCGGGTCACCCCTCCGACGCGCCCAGCGCCTCGTCGAGCTCCTCCGGGGTCATGAGCACCGCCCGGGCCTTCGAGCCCTCCGAGGGGCCGACCACCCCCCGCTGCTCGAGCAGGTCCATGAGCCGTCCGGCCCGGGCGAAACCGACGCGCAGCTTGCGCTGGAGCATCGAGGTGGAGCCGAGCTGCGACCGCACGACCAGCTCCATGGCCTGGCGCACCAGCTCCTCGTCGTCGTCGTCGCCGCTGCCCGCACCGCCGGCGCCCGACGCCGAGGAGGCGCCGGCGGAGCCGTCGTCGGTGCCCTGGACCGCGGCGTCGTCGTAGGTGATCTCGGGCGACTGGCGCCGCCAGGCAGCCACCACGTTGCGCACCTCGGCCTCGGTGACCCAGGCGCCCTGGATGCGCTGGGGCACGCTCGAGCTGGGGCCGAGCAGCAGCATGTCGCCCCGGCCGAGCAGCTTCTCGGCGCCGGCCTGGTCGAGGATGACGCGGCTGTCCTGGAGGCTGGCCACGGCGAACGCCAGGCGGGCGGGCACGTTGGCCTTGATCACACCGGTGATGACGTTCACCGACGGCCGCTGGGTGGCGATCACGAGGTGGATGCCGACGGCCCGGGCCATGGCGGCCAGGCGGGTGATCGACTCCTCGACGTCGCGGGGCGCCACCATCATCAGGTCGGCCAGCTCGTCGACCACCACGAGGATGTAGGGCAGCCGCTGGTACTCGATGCTGGCGTCGGGGTCCTGGTAGAGGTCGCCCCGGTCGAAGGCCTCGTTGTAGCCGCCGATGTCGCGGTAGCCGACCTCGCTCAGCAGCTCGTAGCGCCGGTCCATCTCCCGCACCGCCCAGGCGAGGGCGTTGGCCGCCTTCTTGGGGTTGGTGACGACCTGGGTGAGCAGGTGGGGCAGGCGGTTGTACTGGCCCATCTCCACCCGCTTGGGGTCGACGAGGATCAGCCGCACCTCGTCGGGGGTGGTGCGCATGAGGATGGAGGTGAGCAGCGAGTTCAGGCAGGACGACTTGCCCGCGCCGGTGGCGCCGGCGATCAGGATGTGCGGCATCTTGGCCAGGTCGGCCATCACCGCCCGGCCGTTGATGTCACGACCGATCGCCACCTCGAGCGGGTTCTTGGCCGCCCGCGCCTCGGGCGAGGCGAGGATGTCGCCGACGGCGACGAGCTGGCGGTTGTCGTTGGGCACCTCGACGCCGATGGCCTGCTTGCCCGGGATGGGGGCGAGGATCCGGACGTCCGCCGCGGCCATGGCGTAGGCGATGTCCTTGTGCAGGGTGGTGACCCGGGAGACCTTCACGCCTGGGCCCAGCTCGAGCTCGTAGCGGGTGACGGTGGGACCCACCACCATGCCCACCAGGCGGGTCTGCACGCCGTGCTCGGCGAGCGCCGCCTCGAGGGTGCGGCCCCGCTCCTCCACCAGCGCCCGGTTGACCTCTTGGTGCTCCGAGCGCTCGAGCAGCTTCGGCGAGGGCAGCTTCCAGGTCCGGGGCTTGGCCGCGGGCTCGACCGGCATGGCGAGCTGCTCGACCTCCGTCGGCGCGTCCTCGGCGGTGGGGACGTGGATGTCGAGCTCGTCGTCCTCGTGGTCGTCCTCGGGCTCGACCAGGGTGGAAGCGTCGTCCTCGCCCGCCACGAAGACGGTGAGGCCGCCCTCGTCGAAGGCTTCTTCCGGCTCGTCGTCGACCAGCTCCGGGAGCATGGCGTCCGCCTTGGAGCGGCGCTTCTTCGGCCGGGGTTCGGGGTCGGCCTCGTCGTCGAAGATGGTGAGGCCGTCGTCGGTGGTGATGACCGGGCCGTCGCCCTCGCGTCCACCGACCTCGAAGAGGGAGTCGACGCCCTTCTTGAGGACGCCCTGCACGGGGCGGACGCCGTCGGCGGTGCGACGGGCCGCGGTGCGCACGGAGACGCCGGTGGCGATGACCAGGCCGATGAGCACCACCGCGGCCAGCACCAGGCCCGCACCCCACGACGCCAGCAGGTCGTGGAGGGGCCCGCCGACGACGATGCCGAGGTAGCCGCCGGCGTGGATGATCTCGTCGAGCGGCGCGCCGGACTGGGGACGGCCCCGGAGCAGGTGCAGGAGGCCGGCCACGGCGACGACGATGAGGGTGGTGCCCACCACGACGCGGGCGGTGCGGTGCCGGGCCTGGTCCTCGACCTCTCGGGGACCGCGCAGGAGGAGCGCGCCACCGAGGACGAGAGCGACGGGGGCGAGCACCCGGAGGCCTCCGACCAGGGCCCCGAAGGCGTCGGCCAGGCCGGCGCCGAGCGGACCGGCCCGGTCGGCGTAGATGCCCAGCCCGGCGAGCAGGCCGAGGGCGATGAGGGCCACGCCCCACACGTCGTGCCCGTGGCCGCTGAAGGCCTGGCGCAGCGGGCTCGGGGCGGGGGCCTTGGCGGCCGA
>Ga0164243_10012488_pt1 | contig 12028 bp, 12 predicted proteins | sample OricompcompostOP_FD_108781 | JGI IMG/M metagenome (GOLD analysis project Ga0164243, IMG submission 108781) | Organic Plus compost microbial communities from Emeryville, California, USA - Original compost - Organic plus compost (OP) | ecosystem: Engineered > Solid waste > Mixed feedstock >...
AATAAAAGCACCGGTAGGTTTCAATAAGATTTAAAGAACAGTTCCGAAGATGTTAGCTACCGGTGCGTTCGAAGTATTGGGTTGTATGCAAGTAACTGACCAATTATAGTTTTACAAAGTCTGTTCCATAAAGGAAATCCTTACCGAAACACTACTTTATAACGTACTATAGTAAAGAATTTAGCAAGATTTGACCATGAAGAAAAACCGGCATTACCCCGCAACAATACCACCGTATTCCGTGTAGAATAGGGGAGTCATACTGTAGAATAATTTGCCCGTAACAATTCCGTTCATTTTAAATTGATCGTTCACAACAAATATGCATATATCGGTACATAGAAAAATCAGGATCGGGTTCTTCATTGCCTTTACGGTTATCGTGGCCGCAACGGTCTGTTCCTACTTTATCGCAAAAAACCTGGTGCAGAATGCCAGCCAGCTCAACCACACGATCGAGGTATCGAAAAAACTGGAAGTCATTACCAAGCAATTAAAAGATGCAGAGGCGGCGATCAGGGGATTTGATCTTACCAAGGATCCAAGGTTTATGGAGCCCCCCATGCATGTACGGATCGACAAGATCGACGAAGAGTTCAAGCAATTGAGGGTCATAACGAGGGGCAGTAAAGTACAATCGCACAACATGGATACCTTGCGGGTTTTGTTGGAAATTAAATTCCGCCAATTCATGGCCGATTCTATCCATGCCCCTGGTCAAAGCGCCCGCGTATCCGTACAGGCGGGGGAAACTTATATGGACCTGGTAGAAAAGAAAGTGCAGCAAATGATCCATATAGAAGAGCGTACCACGAAAGAAAAATCGAAGCTGTTTCATTTCTTTTCATCATTATGGGTACCCTTCATCTTCGGGGTTTCCATATTGGCCGTCCTAATCGGAGTTTATAGCTATATCGTGCTGAATAAAGAATTTAAACTCCAGCTACGCATTGAATCCAAAATGAGGAGTTACCAACGGGAGCTCCAGGAAAACATAACCCTATTGCATAAATCCAACCAAGCGCTGGAACAGTTTGCATACGTAGCCTCCCATGACTTGCAAGAACCGCTGCGGAAAATCTCCACCTTCAGCGATCGATTACAGATGAAATACCGCGAGAACTTACCGCCGGAAGGTCAACAGATGATTGACAGGATGCTCGTAGCCGTAGACAGGATGCGCACCTTGATACAAGACTTACTGGTATTCTCCCGGTCGGGCAGGATCACCCGGGAAAATATGGACGAGGTTCATTTATCACAAGTACTACAAGAAGTGCTGTCAGACTTAGAACTAGCGCTGCACGAAAAGCAGGCGATCGTAACAAATAACACGCTGCCAACGATTATCGGTCACAAAACTTCATTGCATCAACTTTTCCAAAACCTAATATCAAATGCCATCAAATTTGCTTCACCGCATAGAGCATTAACCATTAACATTTCTTCGGAAACTTTAAGCGGTGCGGAAACCGGTATCATGCCAGAAAATTTGAAAGACCATCTTTTTTGCAGGATTACCATCGAGGATAACGGCATCGGCTTCGATCAAGCTTATGCCGAAAGAATATTCATGATATTTCAAAGATTACATGGAGTAAGCGAATACCAAGGAACGGGTATAGGATTAGCCATTTGTAAAAAAATTGTTGATGCTCATCACGGGATGATCTCCGCGTACGGTTATCCGGGTAAAGGCGCTTTGTTCGTAATATTATTACCTTTTAAACAATTAAACTATGATTAAAGATGAAAACCCGGATAAGCAATGTATTCTAGTGGCTGATGATGATTCCGATGACCGGGAGATGTTGAAGGCCGCCTTCGATGAAAATAAGCTACCCTATAACTTAACATTTGTTGAAAATGGCGAAGAAGCGATGCTCTATTTAAAAAGAAAAGGGCGGTACGTAGATATTAAAAGCTATCCCTTACCCAACTTGATCTTGCTCGACCTGAACATGCCCCGGAAAGATGGCCGCGAAGTTATCCGCGAAATCAGGAACGATTTTGGATTATGCGGTTTACCGATCGTTGTGCTAACAACATCCCGGGAATCGAAGGACGTTTTGAAATGTTACGAACTAGGTTGCAATAGTTTCATCATAAAACCGGTAACCTTTCACGGGCTACTTCTTTTTACCAACATGCTCCACCAATATTGGTTTAACCTCGTGGAACTGCCCGCGTTGAAAAAACTATAATTATGACAAATGAGCCTGTAAAAATATTGATGATCGATGATGACGAAGATGATTTTTTCCTGGTTAACACATATCTCGATGATGTGGCCGGGCAAAATTTCGAAGTAGAATGGGTACCGAATGCTACAAAAGGAAAGGAATCGATCCAAAAGAAAATGCACGATCTATACCTGGTAGATTACCGGTTAGGCGCTTTTACCGGCCTAGATATCCTGAATTTTTTTAAAGAATTGGACTATAAAGCTCCCGTGATCATGCTCACGGGAAAAGGCGATTATAATATCGATAAAGCCGCTATGGCCGCCGGGGCCGCCGATTTTTTAGTAAAGGGAGAGTTTTCAGCGCCGATGCTGGAAAGGGCTATCCGTTACGCCCTGGATGAATTTAACCACCTCCAGGTAATTGAAGAAAATAGACGTAAATATTTCGGCATCTTTGAAAAATCTCACGATATAATCATCTTGGCCGATTGTGATAAAAATATCATCGATGTCAATCCAAGCGCCTGTAAAAAATTAAAAGCAACAAAAGAGCAGTTATTAAATAAAAGCTTAAAAGCCTTATTCTACAATCCAAGGGAAGGACAGGAATTCATTGATAGCATTTGTAATGATACAAATATTTCCCAGTCGCCTTACAGCTTTGTCACCATAGAACAACAAAAGATTGAAGTGCTGCTTAATGCCAATATGCTCGATGAATCAAAGCAGATATTTTTATGTGTGGCCGAAGATATAACCGATAAGATCAAGAAAGAACAAGTACAAAGACAATTAGAAAAATTTGCTATTTCGGGCAGGATCGCTCGGTTGGTAGCGCATGAGGTCCGTAATCCTTTGACGAATATCCTGCTAGCCGTCAGTCAATTCCGCCAGGATCCCCTACCGGAACAGGAGGAAGCGGTCGAATATCTTGATATCATGGAACGAAATTGTAGCCGGATCAACGAGCTAATCAGCGAGTTGCTAAATACGACCCGCTTGCAAGAATTGGAAATGCAAAAACATGATATCAATAAATTGGTGGAGCAGAGCATTGCATTCGTTGAAGACCGGTTAAGATTAAACCAAGTTAATTTACGATTGCAGCTTGTTCCCGAGCCGATTTATATAGAGGCCGACGAGGAAAAAGTGCTAGTAGCATTTACCAACTTACTGGTGAACGCTATCGAGGCCATGCAGCCGGAACAAGGAGAATTATTCGTTTGGGTGAATCCCGGGCAAGAAAAAGTACAGGTAATTTTCACGGATAACGGTCAAGGTATTGAACCCGATGTGCTGGCCCGTTTATTTGAACCATTTTACACTTCGAAAGCTAATGGCACCGGTTTGGGACTGGCTTCTACGCAAAACATCATACTGAGTCATAAGGGAACGATATCCGTTGAGAGCGAACCGGGCAATGGTAGTACTTTTAAGATTTCATTTAACAGGCTATAGCACTTAATCCCAAAATTCATCGGGATCGATCGATTGTAAATAAGGGTTCAAAGGCTGCCCATCCTTGGCATATCGTTGAACCATCCTACTGGCCCAATGTCCCTTTTCATCCCAACGTTCAAATACCAACATTTGCTGGCGACCTCTTTCATCGAGCGTGATACGTTGCCTGGACACGAGTTGATCTAATTCTTTCGATAATGTTGATTTCTTTTTCCATTCTTCGGTATACACCAGCTCACCCTTTATGTTAAAATATTGATCTTCGAGGCGCTTCCTCGACTTGGAGCCTTGCTCTAACTGGAACGTTTGTATCCGGAGCTTAACACCATTCCTGGCAATAAATGTAACCACTAAACTATTTTCGGAAGCATTGTAAACGGTATCTAGTTTCGCTGTATAGATTTGAAGCATCTGCTCAAGTTGGCAATTGAAATTTGTAGCTTTTAATAAGTATACCTGGTGCTTCAAATTCCTCATATAAGACTTGGAAACGATGGTATCACCCTCGAAAGTGCTGGCATAATGTTGGGCATTCGCCCCGGTCACAGTTAAGATTAAAAAACCGAAACCTAAAAAGATTTTACAAAAGGGCATAGGAAGATAATTATTTACATATAAATAAATTTACAATATAAAAATAGGTAAAGAATCCTTCACAACCTAGTTGCGGCCCTGATTTTCTTTCATTTTACGTTCTTGTTGCTCCAGCCATTGATGCAAGATGGCATATAAAGAAATACTAGTATCAAATAGATCTTCCTTGTACGGAACCTGCAATTTATCCAGCAACCTGGCTTGGTTCATCCCGGTGGCATATACGTACCTGTAGGCTCGCTGCGTCTTGTATAGCCATGGAAACTTTTCCAGGTTAAAGCGTTTAAAATCCTTAAATGCATGAAAAAACGTATCTACGGCAGCTAAGGTGGGGGATACCACGAGGTTGCCATAGTTCTTCATTACTTGGAACTCCATGTAGCGGGCCGTACCTTCCATCTTTTCAAAATAATCTTCATATAGATCGATATTATAATGGTAGGTCATTTCGAAGACATCGCGGCGCTGTTCCCTAGCTTGCACAAATGCTTGCAAACAGATAATCACCGAATCCCTGGTAGGCACTTCGAGGGCTTTTAACAGTAAGGCATTTTCTTTATCAATACCCTGCTTAAACCAATCTACCACGATATAGTTCGCATTCAGGCTGTCCACCGTCATTTTATGGGCAATTTGTTGCCTGTAGATATCACGGGTTCCCTGATGTAATAATTGGTAAGCATGAAAATATTCATGGATAACCCGGGCCGCCCACTCTTCGGTACTTGAAATAGCGGGTATAGAAAGGTGTGCATTCTCGGGACTATTGCAATAAGTAACGGGTAAATTATAATGCAACAAGCAGGTATCGGTGAAATCCAGCTTGGTAATGAGCTTAAAAGTACCTAGAAAACCGGGATCGATATATTTATACAATTTCAGATCCTTATGGCATTCAAACAGTGTTGCACCGGTCAGCTCGACCATCCTTTCCGTTGCATGGTTGATATAACCGGTATCATCTTTAAAATAAACCAGGGGAACAATATCCACACTATCTGCCAATTGGGGCCAGGCTTTTACAGCAGCATTTTTATAAATGGATTCCACAAAGGCCAACCTTTCACATACCATATTATGCGAATCACCCGTTTTTGGAAGCGTACACCGGTTAAAATACAGCAAAATACAAGCTAAAAACAAGTAATGGTAAATCTTCATGTTGCTATGTATGCATATCTGTACTAAAGATATAAATCTTTTGCTTTCAGCCCATGAACATATTCAAAATTATTCTAAATACAATATTCCAATGGAAGAATGGACCAAGCTCGCTTAGGGATTCATCATTAGCAAGCACGAAAAAATTTATAATTGACATACATTCAAACCGCGGTTAAAATTCTTGCTGGTAAAGTTTTTGTATTTATATGTATAAACGACCCGGAAGATGAAGAAGCTCAATCAAACGATAGTGATATTACAAAAATTATCCAGGACGCAAGTAGATCGTATTCAAGGTTATGAAAGAGCCATTCAAATTTGTGATGATGAAGATCTGAAGCATATTTTTAAAGATATGATCAGGATAAGCGAGGATTTGCACCAACAACTTTCCGGCTTATTACTGGAAATGGGGTTTGCACAAGAAAAAAACAATACCTTGACCGGGAAGGCTTACGCCACCTGGATGCAGATAAAAAATAAGCTTTTACCCGCATCCCAACGCCACCAAGTATTACAAGATTGTGAATTCGGAGAAGATATGGCACAGAGGGTTTATTCCGATGTTCTAAGTGGAAAAGAGAAGTTGCCTATAGATGTGTACAAACTGCTTTTACACCAACAGAAGATTATGAAATCTTCTTATGATAGGATACACCACTTGAGAAATATCTTCTGACCTGTTTATAATATCATGATTTTCATTGTTGGGCGGGATTGAAGAAAAAGGGGAATCGATATAAAAAAGATTGTCCCGCTTTTTGCAGGACAACCTTTTGGCAAGCTATAAGTTTTTTTAATGTATCGTTCATGATATTTTAAAATATAGTATGACACGATTTATGTCATTTTTCATCCTCATATCATTTATTCACCATCTTAAAAACTTATAACTTACTAATTAACTAAAACAACAGCTATGGTAAAAAGCATATTATTTCAAAAAAGATTGAATTAGTGATTGAACTTCATCTTTAGATTTACCGATCTTTTGCTGGATCTTACCCATCAATTCATCTTCCTTACCCTCTTCATACTTAAGATCATCATCGGTTAATTCTGCAAACTGCTGCTTTAACTTACCGCTGATCTCATTCCATTTACCTTTCAAAATAGTCGTGTTCATAATAATTCGTTTTGGGTTCTACAATAATATTCTTCTACAGGTATTAAAACAATATCCATACCAGCGTACCAAAATGCCTGTTTACAAAATGTTAAACCCGCCGGGGAATGTAAAATTTCAACAAATCGTGGAATTACTTCCACGATAATAGTTTAAACATATAGATGAATGCTATAGAAAATAGATAGGCAAGTTTATTGATATATAACAATAAGATTCAACCAAAGATAAAAGTGATAAATTATTGTGCGATGGGAAGTTTAATTTTAATTATCGATGATGAACCTGATATTTGCCGCCTCCTTAAAATGAGTTTATCACGCGATGGATACCAGGTTAAATATGTACATGGACTGAATGAAGGCTTAGCTTTTATAGAGGAAGAGGTACCTGATATTTTATTCTTGGACATACACTTGCCGGATGGTTCGGGCTTAGCCGCATTGCCATTTATAAAGGAAAACCATGATAATATTACAATTGTAACAATCAGCGCTTTCGACGCCGGCTATGAAAAAGAGGCAGCGCTCTCTGCCGGCGCTTCCTACTTTTTACCGAAACCTTTTAACATTAAAAGCTTAAAAGATTTGATGTTGCAACTTCATGAATGAAGCTCGGAAAAATGTCGTAAATTTAATATCCTGCCGTTTCCTATTATTCCCACTAGTTGAGAACAAGCAAGTAATTCACGATAACCCGAATAATAGAATAATTTTTATGAAAAGTATTTTGATTGTTGATGACGAAATAAATATCTGTACATTGCTAAGCAAATTCCTTTCGAAGAATGGATACCAAGTTGAAAGCACGATGCAGGGAAATACGGCACTCAAAATGCTGGAGGCTAGCAAATATGACCTCGTGCTATGCGATTATAGACTAAAAGATACTGATGGTGCGCAATTATTAAGCAATATCAGGGAAATTTCGCCCCAAACCGTTGTAGTGATTATTACCGGCTATAGCGATGTCAGAACTGCCGTAGATATGGTTAAAAAGGGTGCTTTTGATTATATTTCCAAACCCTTGTATCCCGATGAGATCCTGTCCTTAGTTAAAAAAGCTTTGGAGTACGAACAGCCCCCACTTGCCGGTATGGGGAAACTCAATCAAAAAGCATCAAAGCAGTACAAGGAAAGCAATCAATATCCCCTGCAAGATCAAAACTATGTTTTCGGGAAAAGTAAAGTCGCTAAAGAGTTATACCGTCAAATTACCTTGGTTGCCCCAACAGATTATACGGTTATTATCTACGGCGAAACCGGGACAGGGAAGGAGTCTGTAGCACACCTGATCCATGAGCAAAGCAATAGGCATAAAGGTCCTTTTATAGCCTTAGATTGCGGTGCTTTATCGAAAGAACTGGCGGCAAGTGAGCTATTCGGGCATGAAAAAGGAGCGTTTACCGGGGCCGTAAACTCCAAGGAAGGCGCCTTCGAACAAGCCAAAGGGGGCACCTTGTTCCTCGATGAAATAGCCAATCTTTCTTATGATATACAAGTTGCCCTTCTCAGGGTAATTCAAGAAAAACAGGTGCGACATGTAGGAAGTGTAAAAGAAATCGCCGTTGATGTGCGCTTGATCGTGGCATCAAATGAAAAACTCCAAGACGCCGTGTTAAAGGGTAAGTTCCGGGAAGATTTATACCATCGTTTCAATGAATTTACCATACATATCCCGCCGTTGAGGGACCGTGAAGATGATCTTGGTCTCTTGGTAGATAATTTCCTGGAACAAACAGCTAAGGAGCTAGATAAACCTAAAGCGGGTATTTCCAAGGAAGTGATGGAGTGTTTATATCAATATGATTGGCCAGGGAATATACGCGAATTGAAAAATATTATCAGGAGAGCCTGTTTATTAACCCCGGATGGACAAAACATTTCGATGGAATCCATGCCATTAGAAATGAAGGAAACTCATGATATAATCCCGATCGTAAATAACCCCGTTGAGGAAAACCTGGAAACGGCAGACATCCAAGGGCAGAATGATTTAAAAAGCGTTGCCTTAAAGGCTGAGTATCAAAAGATAATGAATGTACTTAAAGCGGTAAAATATAATAAAACGAAAGCTGCGCAAATGTTAAATATCGATCGGAAAACTTTATATAATAAATTGCGTTTACTTAATATCAGTTATTAGTTTTTTATGAAAAGCACCACCAGGAAAAAAAAGAAACCTGTAAAGAAACAGTCCGCTTTATCCAGGTTATTCGAAAAATTTGCAGGCAGGGTTATCCAGGCCACCGGCAGTACAACTGCCTTCTTGATTGCATTGGGCGTATTAATTTTTTGGGGCATTTGCGGCCCTATTTTTAAATACTCGGATACCTGGCAGCTCGTTATTAATACCGGCACTACCATCATCACTTTCCTGATGGTTTTCTTAATCCAGAAATCACAAAACAAGGATTCAAAATCGGTTCAATTGAAACTGAACGAACTTATTGCCGCTACCCCAAATGCCAGTAACCGCTTAATCGATGTGGAATCTTTGAGCGAGGAAGAGTTGAATGTATTGCATCAATACTACACTATATTATGCAAGGAAATTCAGAAGAAGATTTCTCTCGAAGAATCACATTCTATCGAAGAAGCTATGAAATCTTCCAGGAGCATCGGTAAACATAAATAATCAAGCATCCAACTCATTTAATAAACCGGGCAAATCTAGCCTGTGGGTATACATTACCAGTTTCCCATCTGCATCCATGGGCCATTCTTCCCTTGGACGATCCCAGTATAATTCAACCCCGTTTCCGTCGGGATCATCGAGATACAAAGCTTCGGAAACCCCGTGATCAGCAAATCCCGTGAAGGACACATTTGCGTCTAATAACCTTTTAAGGATCATGGCCAAGTCCTTGCGCGTTGGGTATAATATAGCTGTATGATACAAACCGGGGTACTGCACCGGGGCAGGGGGAGAATTTTTGCTATGCCATGTATTTAACCCGATATGATGATGATAACCCCCGGCAGAAATAAACGCCGCATCAGTTCCATATGTAACCATCAGTTCAAAACCTAATAAGCCGCAATAAAAATCTAAAGAGCGCTGTAGATCAGATACTTTTAAATGCACGTGACCTATCCTGGTTTGTGCAGGTACTTTATATTCCATATTGCAATATAGGATTAAATGCCATTAAAAGTTACAACACCAATATAGGCGAAATGATGCCTACGGAGATCCTGTAATTGTCCGTATTACTGGCGCCCAGCGTGTGCTTAGCATAATCGCTATAAACATATTTCCGGCCAACCATGATGCCGTATATCTTCAGGTTATATTTCTTAAAAGGGAATACTTCAACACCGGGCATGTATCCCCAGGCTGTTCTTAAACGGGAATCTACGCTGGGGTCAGGATTGTCATCCCAATTGGCAAAATCCACCATGCCAACAAAAAATAAATTTACAATGGGCGCCACCCTAACATCTGCCCGCATCCAGTGACTGATATACTTAGCATCGGTAGCAGCCTGTATACCCAGCGGTTTTATTATATCCGAAACGATAGTTTTACGGTCTAACTGCTCATCGCTCCATTTGAAATCATATTGTAATTGGAAGTTCTTCAGCTTCAGTTGCGTACCCAGGGCGATATAGTTCATATAAGTATTATGCGCTTCCTTAAATATGCTATAACTCCAAATGGTGGAAACTTTGCCGTCAAAAAGCTCCCCCCTCCAGTTCCCAACAGCAGCAAACGGAAATTTTGAAGGCCTTAAACCCGGTACCGAATCGTATAATTCCCCGAAAGTAGCCGTGCGGCTGTTTAACAACTGGAAAGTAAATTCTTGTTTATTATTGGTAACATAACCTACCCCGGCGCCGGAGAGGAAGTTATCCGCGTATTCAACTATGTCGGAGTATTCGTAGATTTCAATCGGGTTAGCGTCAAATTCAAACCCGCCCCAATCCGCACAGAGCTTTCCTGCATATATCTTCCAATGTTCATCCGGGTCAAACCTTAAATAAGCCAAATCGGTAGAACGGCTAAGGTTATCTACCGTTTGCGTTGTTGGATCACGGGTATAGCGATCCCGGAAACGGAAGTATAATTTATCCAGGACTTTACCCCGGAACTCCAAGCGAAATTGTTCCATATTGAACCGGGAACCGGTATAAGAGCCTTCGTTAAACTCGCTGCGGAATGCATAACGCATATTCGCGATAATGTCTACATTGGATAACAACTGTTGTTTCGTGATGGGAATCAAGGGTTGCGTCAACATGGTATCTCTTTGCCGCTGAGCCTTTACAATAGTTGTTAAAACCATGCACGGCAATAAAAACAAATGGAACCGAAATTTCTTCATAATGACAGGTTAAAGTGACTATAAGAAAATGGCTGAAAATAGGAACCCTACGATCACGGTAATGGAAACACTCACCACACCTGGTATCATGAAACTATGGTTCAATAAGTATTTACCGATATGCGTGCTTCCCGTTCGATCGAATTGTATAGCTGCCAAAAGGGTAGGGTAACCGGGCAAAAAGAAATCTCCATTTACAGATGGAAACATCGCAACCAAGTTAGCAGGCGCGATGCCCAGCGCTACCCCTAAAGGCATTAATGCCTTCGTGGTGGCTGCTTGGCTAAACATTAATATACTAAGTGTAAACAGGGCGAAAGCGAAAGTCCATGGAGCCGCGCGTACCATTTCTCCTAGCGTGGCTTCTATCGTGGACAAATTTGCTTGCATAAAAGTTGCGCTCATCCAAACCACCCCGAAGATGGAAACTACCGCAACAGCACCACTGGTAAATAAGGTGGCTTTTGCTACCGCTTCGGTAGAAGTTTTGCAGAATATCAATATAAAAGCTGCTGCTGCAAGCATGACCAGCTCTATGACCGTGGCCATTTTTATATGTCCCATTGCATCCACGGCGAAGTTCTCTTGACCTGCTTCAAACTGCGGCATCAAATGCGGGAATGCCCCCACCAAAACTATTGCCAACACAGCCAAAGAGAATATCAGCACGGAAGATTTAGCGCCCGGCAATAAAGGCTTCTTATCTTCCCCCGCATCCGAGTCCAAATGTTTTGCAAACTCGGGATCTTTCATCTTCTCCAGGAATACCGGGTCCTTATCCAAATCTTTACCCATCCGCCACACGGAAGCCACCCCAAACAAAATCCCCACTATGGAAGCAGGTATACAAACCGATAAGATACCTACAAGCGAAACCTTTCCTCCTAGTATGGTAAGCATTGCCGCGGTAGCAGCAGAAATAGGACTTGAAGTAATTCCCAGGTGCGAGGCTACTACGGATATACTCAATGCCCTTTCTGGCCGGATGCGTTTCTTGGTTGAAACTTCTGCAATAATCGGTAACAAGGAATATGTAATATGCGCCGTACCGGCAAATAAGGCAAAAAGATAGGTCGTTAAAGGCCCCAATAGTACTATCAAAGAAGGTTTGCTACGCAATATCTTTCCTGCTAAACGCACCATGTAATCCATCCCCCCTGCTGCCTGCATC
>Ga0164243_10012489_pt1 | contig 12028 bp, 8 predicted proteins | sample OricompcompostOP_FD_108781 | JGI IMG/M metagenome (GOLD analysis project Ga0164243, IMG submission 108781) | Organic Plus compost microbial communities from Emeryville, California, USA - Original compost - Organic plus compost (OP) | ecosystem: Engineered > Solid waste > Mixed feedstock >...
CTCAGAGCGCGGCGCGCAGACCCAGGGTGAAGGTGCGGCCCGACAGCGGCGCGGCGGCCTTGATGAACGAGGTGTGGTTGAAGGCCAGCTCGTCGAACAGGTTCGCGCCGCGCAGGTAGACCTGGGTCTTGGCCGGCCCGAGCTGCAGGTCGTAGGCCAGGGTCAGGTTGACCATGTCGTAGCCGGGCGTCTCCGTCTCGAAGCTGGCGGTGCGGTCCTGGCGGAACACGTGGAAGGCCTCCACCTCGGCGGTCCATGGTCCCGTCGAATAGTCGAGGTGGGCGCCCAGGCGGGCTGCAGGGATGCGCGGCAGGTCGCCGCCGCGGTTCGTCAGCTTGCCCCGCACCGCGTCGGCGAAGAGCGAGACCGCAAGGTCGTCCGTCAGCTTCTGCTTCACCTCCAGGTCGAAGCCGTAGAAGCGCGCGTCGCTCTGAGCGTAGCGGATCAGCCGGAAGCCTTCGAACTGGTCGAGGGTGTCGGCCCAGACGTAGCCGCTGATCCGGTTCAGGTAGGCGCTGGCGGTGAAGGTGGTGCTGCCCGCCGTCTTGCGCAGGGTCAGGTCGGCGGCGTTCGAGGTCTCCTTCCTCAGGGTGTCGGTCCCAAGTTCGTAGGTGCTGGTCGCGAGGTGCACGCCGTTGGCGTAGAGCTCCTGCGTCGACGGCGCGCGCTGCGAGCGGGTGTAGGAGAGCGCCAGCGAATAGCCGGGCATGAAGTCCCAGATCGCCGAGGCCGAGGCCGAGAAGGGCGAGTGCGAGCGGCCCGGGGCGCCTGAGGAAGCCTCGGGCTCGATCTTCTGCCACTCCTGCCGGGCCGCCAGCTCCACCCGCACCGGCCCGAACTTGTGCTCTTCCAGCAGGAAGATCCCGGTGGCGCGGGTCTTGGTGGCGGGCAGGAAGGCTTCTTCCCCGGCGGTCGAGAAGTCGCTCTTCAGCGACTGGACCCCCAGCACCCCACGCCAGCCGGCGACGGGGGCGTGCACCACCTCGACCCGGCCGTCCCAGCCCTTGTTGCGGAAGGTGGTGACGGGCGTCCCGTCCTCGATCTCGTGGTGGCGATAGCGGGTGGCGCCGCCGCGCACGCGGATACGCTCGATCCCCGGCAGCGGGTTGCGGTACTCGCCGCGCAGGTCGAGCCGGTCGCTCTTCAGGTCGACCGAGGGCGGGGGCTCCGCGCCTGCGGCCGCCTCTTCCTCGCCGTGCTCGTGCCCGTCCTCCTCCGCGTCTTCGCCGCAGTGGAGCGTCAGGTCGTGCAGATGGCATTCCTCGAAGGCGTGGTTGTGTCCGGCCAGGCCGTAGCGGCTCGACTGGTGCGTCCAGGCCAGGCCCAGGTAACCCTGGGAGCCGACCCACGAGGCGCCGATGCTGCCGGTGTCGGTGTCGTTGTAGGTCCCCGCCACCTTTCCGAAGTCGCCGCCGGCGCTGTAGTCGTCCGACCGGCGCACCACGCCCTCGGCGTGGAACACCAGCGGCCCGCGGCCGGCGGTGACCCCGCCTACGGCCGACCGCTCGTCCGCGTTCGTGCCGAGCCGGCCTTCCGCCACGGCTTCGAACCCACCGGCCGCCGGCCGGGTCGGGACCTTCTTGTCGATCAGGTTGACCGCCCCGCCGATCGCGCCGCCGCCGTAGAGCAGGGCGCTGGGGCCGCGCAGCACCTCGATCTCGTCGATCAGCAGCGGCTCGGCCGTGACGGCGTGGTCCGGCGAGACCTGGGAGGCGTCGAGCAGCTCGGAACTGTCGGACAGCACCTTCACCCGGGGCGCGGACTGGCCGCGGATCACCGGGCGGCTCGCGCCTCCGCCGAAGGTGTCGGAGCTGATGCCCGGCTGACTGGACAGGGTGTCGCCCAGGGTCGCGCGCCGCTGGAACACCAGCTCCTCGCCGCCGAGCTGGATGACCGGGGCGGCCACCTCGACCGCGCTTCGGCCGAGCGGCAGGGCTTGCACCACCAGCGGCGCGACCGCGTCCCGCCCTTCCTGAGGGGCGGCGGCTGTCTGGGCTGCAGCCGCCGCGGGCCAGGCGCAAACGGCTACGGAGACGAGCAGCACAGAACGCAACGCCATCGCGGACCCCCGAAACCTCAAATGAGATGTTATACCGTAACGCCTAGCCGAGCGGCCGGGGACCTGTCAACGGTCAAGGCGAACGGGCGTGCGGGCCTCACGAAACAGTGCCTTTCGGCTGCGCTTGCAGGGCGTAGAATGCGGGGTCTGAGAAGGAGGGCGCGCCATGGCTACGGATTGGCGGCTCGAAGGCGAGTGGATCAAGAACTGCACTTGCGCCTACGGATGTCCCTGTGACTTCAACGCCCGCCCGACGCAGGGAACCTGCGACGGGTTCCTGGGGATGCGGATCGCCAACGGTTACTTCGGCGACGTGCGTCTGGACGGGCTTTCGTTCATGGTCACCGTGCATTTCCCCGGCCCTCTGCACGAGGGGAATGGACAGGCCCAGCCGATCATCGACGAGCGCGCGACCGCCGAGCAGCGGCAGGCGCTGTTTAGCATCCTGTCCGGCGAGCATTCGGCCGAGGGGACGATCTTCCAGATCTTCCCCCTGATCGTGACCAAGATGCACGACCCCATCTTCGCGCCGTTCGAGTTCTCCTTCGACCTGCCCGGCCGCAGGGCCAAGCTGCGCGTCCCGGGCGTGCTGGAGAGCGAGGTCGAGCCGATCCGCAACCCGGTGACCGGCCGGCCGCACCGGATCCAGGTGGTCATGCCCGAGGGCTTCGAGCATCGGGTCGGCGAGATCGCTTCCGCCGACATCCGCAGCACCGGCGCCATACCGTTCGAGACCCACGGCAGCCACAGCACGCTGGCTCACGTCGTGCAGACGCCGGAAGGCGTCGCCGCCTGACGCAACATGAGCGGGGCCTCGCGACGAGCGCCCGCACGGGACCTCGCCCTGGTGGCGGGGGGTCTGGTCCTCGTCGTCGGGCTGGCGTGGGGCTATCTGCTGCTGGGAGCCGGCGTCCCGATGGACCCGATGGCCATGGCCATGGGGTCCATGTCCATGGCCATGGGCTGGAGCGCGGGCTATGCGGCGCTGCTCTTCGCCATGTGGGCGGTCATGATGGTCGCCATGATGTTCCCGGCGGCCGCGCCGATGGTCCTGACCTTCGCCGCCATGGATCGGCGCCGGCGGGGGCGGGAGGCCGCGCCGTCGACGACCAGTCTGTTCGTGCTCGGCTACGCCCTGGTCTGGACCAGCTTCGCCGCCCTCGCGGTGGGCTTCCAATACGCGCTCTCGCAGGCGGCGCTGCTCTCTCCTTCGATGGCGACGACCAACCGGGCCGTGGCGGGCGCGATCCTGGTGGGCGCGGGGATCTACCAGTGGACGCCCCTGAAGCAGGCATGCCTGCGATGGTGCCGGTCGCCGCTCGACTTCCTGCTCCGCAACTGGCGGCCCGGCCGCGAGGGGGCGTTGCGCCTGGGCCTGCTCCACGGGGTTTACTGCCTCGGCTGCTGTTGGGCCGCCATGCTGCTCCTGTTCGTCGGCGGGGTGATGAATCTCGCCTGGGTCGCCGGGCTCACGCTCTTCGTCCTCGTCGAGAAGACCGCGCCGTCCGGAGGCTGGCTGAGCCGGCTGGCCGGAACGGCGCTGGCGCTGTGGGGCCTCGCCATCCTGCTGATCCCGCGAGGATAGGCGGCCAGATGATTCCATCTGGCCCCATCGTGCTCTAGCCGAAGACCCTCCGCCCGCGCTGGACCTGCATGCGGTGCGAGCCCGCCAGCGTGGTGTCGCGGGCCTTGATCGTCTGCATGAACAGCCACTCGCCGGTCACGCGCTGCGGCGTGATGTCGATCATCATGTAGCCGCGCCGGCTGGTGTCCGCCCATTTCAGCTCGGGGTTGGCGGCGACGAAGCCCTGGGCGACGATCTTGGGGTCCACCGTCAAGTCGCCTTCGATCCCGCCTGAGGTGACGGCCTGGCCGGCGAATTCGACCCCGGCGGGCCGCCCGCCTTCGGCCAGCGAATAGGCCCAGGCGTTGTGGCTGTCGCCCGACAGCATCACCAGGTCCGCATCCGCCTCCTGCGCCGCCTTCAGCATCCGCGAGCGCGCAGCGGGATAGCCGTCCCAGCGGTCCATCCACATCGGCAGACCCTGCTTGGCCGCGCGGATGTTGTTCCTGTAGGCGCTGACCCGGCGCTCGTTGGCGTCGGTTGGCAGCCAGTCGATGGCGTCCTGCGGCATGACCGTCCGTCCGGTGATCGTGCCCATCCCGACGATCTGCCAGGCCGTGGACCGCGCGTTGCTCTTCAGCGCATGCGCCAGCCAGCTCTCCTGGGTCGAGCCGAGCATCGTCGCCGACGGGTCCTGCCAGACGCCGTCGCGGAACGCCCTGAGCGCGGCGTCCGGGTCTTCCGCCCGGAAGGCGGCGCCGATGTCGGCCTGGCGGGTGCGGGCCAGCAGGCGCGATTCCGTGCGGTAGAGAGTGGCGAGCGTCCCCAGCGGATAGGCTTTCCAGGGTTCGTCCGAGACCGGCATCCACTCGCGATAGGCCTGCATCGCGGCGGCGCGGCGCACGCTCCAGTCGCCTTCGGCGCCTGGCTGGTGGTTCTGCGCCCCGCCTTCCCAATCGTCGTTGGCGGCCTCGTGGTCGTCCCACAGGGCGACCATCGGAGCCGTCTGGTGCAGCCGCTGCAGGTCGGGATCGGCGCGGTAGGAGGCGTAACGCAGGCGATAATCCGCGAGCGCGACGATCTCATGCTCCGGCAAGAGGAGCCGTCCGCCGAAACCCGGGGCGCCGGACTCGTAGATGTAGTCGCCGACGTGCAGCCACAGGTCGAGGTCGGGCCGCGTGGCGGCATGGCCGTAGGCGTTGAACCGGCCGGTGGCGATGTGCGAGCACGAGAACAGGCCCAGCCCGAAGCGGGCGACCTCGCCCGCCGGCAAGGTCTTGGTGCGGCCGACCGGAGACCGGCTGCCGTCCGGCGCGATGAAGCGATACCAGTGGACGGTCCCCGGCTTCAGCCCGTCGACCGTGACCTTGGCGGTCCAGTCGCGATAGGCGCCGGTGCGTACGACGCCGCCGGAGACCACCTTGGCGAAATCGGCGTCCTGGGCCACCTCGACCTCGAGCCGGAGCGTGTCGGCGCCGTCTGCGGGCACGTAGCGGGTCCACAGCAGCATGGAATCCGGACCCGGTTCGCCGCTGGCCACATTGTGCGTGAAGCCCTTGGCGCCGAGCAGCTCGGCGGCGAGGCTGCGCCCCGCGGGAAGCAACAGCGCGCCCATTCCGAGTCCGGCGCCGAGGACGAGGCTTCGCCGGTCGATATTCAGGACCATGTCAATTCTTCCGGGAGGGTTGGTGCAAGTCCCGCGACCGCGCCGAAGGGAGGGAGCGCAGCCGCGGGACGCCGGGGAGGGCTTAGAAAGTGCCCTTGATCCCCAGGTTCCACATCGAGCCGTAGATGCTGTACAGCTGAACACGGCTCGGCACGTTGGAGTAGACGATGTCGGGCGCATTGAAGATGTTGCGCCCGGCAAGCATCAGGTCGAAGTTCTTGTTGATCTTATAGGTGGCGCTGACGTTCCACATCTCGCGAGGGGCGTGGTAGAGGATGCCGTTGTTCGCGGTGGTGGGCGTGTTGCTCAGGGCGCTGGTGCGATACTTGTCCTGCCAGTTGCCGGTAAGCTGGAAGTCGAAGCGGCCGTAGCTGTAGCGGATGCCCCAGTTGGCGGCCGTCTTGGGCATGTTCACCCGCTCGCCGTCCGGATGGATCTTGGTGATCGAGCCGCGAAGGCCGAAGCCCCGGAGCGCGCCGGGCAGGAAGGTGAGCTGCTGGTCGTATTCGAGCGTCCAGCCTTCGTTGGTGCTGGTCCCGGGGGCGTTCTGCGCGCTGCGGAAAGTATAGCCGGCGTAGTCGCTGGCGCTGTAGCCGACGTCCTCCGGGTTCACCGTGATGCCGGTCACCTGCATGTCCTTCATGTCGAGCCGATAGTAGGACACGCCGATGACGCCGGACGGCTCCAGGAAGTACTGAAGACCGGCATAGTATTTGGTGGAGTGCTCGGGCTTCAGTTCCGGGTTCGGCACCGTGACGATCAGGTTGGTGTCGTCCACCGCGGTGACGCCGCCGACGTTGCCGTAGTCCGGGCGCAGGATCGACTGGCTGAAGGCCAGCTGGCCGACCAGGTTCTTGGTGAAGTCGTACTTGACCCCGCCGCTGAGGAACCAGTCGTCGTATTCGCCGCGGCGCGTCTTATAGGTCCCGTCGTGATACTGATAGAGCAGACCCTCGACCGTGCTGGTCGACAGGCCCGCGGCGGTGACTTCCTTGGCCGGGCGGATGTCCGCGACCCGCGCCTGGGTCTTGGTCTTCTCGTAGCGCAGGCCGAAGTCGAACGCGGCGCGGCCGATGCGGGTCTGGGCCTCGAGGTAGGCGGCGTCGATTTCCTCCTTGACCCGCTTGTTGTTGTCGAGACGGCGCTTCAAGTTGCCCACGGCGTCGGGCACGAAGTACTCCGGATGCGCCTTGAAGATATCGTAGGTCGCGTAGTTCGAGTCCGCGCGCCAGTTCTGGGCGTTCAGGTTGCCGGCGTCGAAGCCGAGAATCTCGAACTGGTAGTTCTTGGTCCAGGGGATGACCGCCTCGGGCGCCTTCTGGGTCAGGTCGCCGGTGGGGCCCACGTACTGGAACTGCTGGAAGGACCCCTCGTTGGTCTCCCACGCGTTGCTGCGGGCGCCGGCGCCGCCCAGCAGGGTCACCGGGAACGGGCCGGCGTCGAACTGCTTCTTCAGGTCCAGGTTGACGCCGTACATCTTGTTGCTGGCGTTGGACTCGGCCGTGCGGATGTTGTTGCCGATGTCGTCGTCGCGGTTGAAGCTCGTGGGGTCGCCCCAGGGACGGCCGGCGGTCTGCGCGAGGGTCCAGGTGGGCGAATCCTCCGACGCCCGGTCCAGCGTGAAGCCGATGCGGGTCAGGTAGTCGTCCGTGCGCTGGAAGAAGCCCTTGCTGGCGTCGCGGAAGTTGAAGGCCGAGGTCGAGTAGCTGCCGCGGAGTACGGCCTCCAAGGTGTCGCCCTTGAACTCGAGCTTCGGGGCGACGAGCGTGGCGGGCGTGCCGGCGTAGCGGTGCGAATACTGGGTATGCAGGCGGGTGTTGGCGCCGTTCGGGTTCACGACGATGTGGGTCGGCGTGGAGTCCGGCGTGGTTTGCGACGCCGTCGTCGTCCCGAAGATCAGGTAGGTGTACTGGTTATAGTACTCGACGTCATAGAACGAGTAGCTGCTGCGCAGCGAGAAGGTCAGGTTGTCGGTGAGCTTGTAATCGACGCTCAGGTTGGCGGCTTCACGGTGCGTCAGCTTCGGGCCGGGGCGCCACATCACCTGGTAGGGCATCACCCGGCCGTTGGCGAGATAGGACCAGTCGGTCTGGACGCGGTCCTGCTGGACGTAGTTGGCGTTGTAGCTGGCGTTGAACGCGATCCCCAGCCGGCCGTCCAGGAAGACGTCGGCGTAGCCGACCTGGGCCGAGGGGAAGATCCGCGCGTGCTTCTTGTCGTCCGGGAAATAGGCCGAAGAGAAACCGGAATCGGAGGTGCCGACGCCGCCGACCTGGAACTGCAGCAGACGGCCGCTGCGCTGGAAGGCGTACTTGCTGCGCAGGTTGATCGTGCCGCCGGGCGCGTCGGCGTCCATGCTGGCCCGGAGCGTGTTGTTGAGCTCGATCGACGCGATGCCGGTGATCGACATCTGCTCGAAGGAGTTCTGGCGGCCGTTGTTGTTGTTGGACGTGGCCGTCGCCATGCGGGCGCCGTCGGTGGTGAAGGTGGAGTACTTCGGATCGAGGCCGCCGATGCGCACGGCGGTGGCGTCCACCTCGGTGTAGTCGAGGGAGAGGCCCGGCATCTGCTTCATGAACTCGCCCACGTCGCCCATGGTCAGGGCGCCGAAGTTGTCGGCCGGGACCACGTTCACGGCGTTCAGCGCGGCGCGGCGCTCCATGATGGCCGCCGCCTGGCCCGACCGGGCGGCGGTGATCGTCACCGCCGACACCTGGTCGCCCGCGGAAAGCGGCGTCATCTGCACGTCCAGGGTCGCGACCTGGCCGCCGGCGACGGTGGCGACCGCCTTCGCTTCCTGCAGGCCGGTGTACTTGACCACGACGGTGACTTCGCCGGCGGGGACGTCCGCGAGGCGGAAGGCGCCCCCGTCCTCGGTGCGGGCGACGATTCCCGTACCCTCGACGCGGATTTCGGCGTTGCGCACGTACTCGCCGGTCGCGGTGTTGAGGACCCGGCCGCGGAGGCCGCCGACAGCGCCGGCCTGGGGCCTCGCCGCGTTCGGCGCGCCCTGGGCCGAAGACCGCAAGGTGATGATCTGGCCGTCGTCGGATTCGATCTGGAGCGGCGTGCCCGCGATCAGCAGCCGGAGCGCGGCGCGGACATCCATCCGACCCTTGACGGCGGGCGTCGAGACCCCTTCGAGACCCTGCGCCGGGGCTACGATCTGCACCTGCCCCTGGCGGGCCAATTCGGGGATCGCGCGGACCGCAGGCTGGGCGGGAATGTCGAAGACGCGTTCCTGCGCGAAGGCGGGCGCAGCAATTGCAAGCACAGCGACAGACGCCCCGCAGGCGAGGGCGGAGTGGCGAGAAATCATCGGATGTCGGTCCCCAATCGTCGCGCTGGTCGCGACCTTCGCGATTGAGAGCCGTCAGCGGGTTGCTTCCGCTATCCTTTAAAAAAAGTTCATCTTCCGCGGCGTCGGCCGTCGGGTGAGGACGAGCTTCTCGCCATCCTCTTCCAGCCTCGCGTCGAACACCCGGGCGACGGCTCGGCTGAACCCAATGGGATCGTTGGCGGCGAACAGGCCGGTGACCGGCTCGCGCGCCAGGTCGGGGTCGCCGATCTGGATCCGTGTCCTGCTGTAGCGGGCGAAGGCGTCCGCCGCCTGGCCCAGGGTCTCGCCCTCGAAGGCCAGCTTCCCTTCTCGCCAGGCGAGCTCGCGGTCGACCGCTTCGGGCGCGATCGGATGCGGATGCTCGGCGGCGGATCCTTGGTTGGGGGGATGGGACAGCACCAGCCGCGTATTGGCCCCCAGGGCGGCGACGTTCACGGACGCCTGCCGGGTCCGCTCCGCGACATCGACCTGCCCTTGGTTCACCAGCACGTCGACAGGGCTCCTGTCGAGCTTGCGGACCCGGAAACCGGCCTGCGCCGTGCGTAGACGGCAACCGTTCACCTCGACCACGAACGGGCGCCGGTCGTCGCGCGCCACGGAGAAATAGGCTTCGCCCTTGAGCAGTGTGACCAGGCGTTCGCCCTTGTCGTACCTGACCCTGACGCTGCTCGCCGTGTTCAGGTGCACGGTCGAACCGTCCTCGAGCGGAACCAGGCGGATCTCGCCCTGTTCGGTGCTGATCACGGCGCCGGCCGCGGGCATGCCGACGCCCACGGCTGCCAGAGAGGCCGCCGCCGCGGCGGCTCCGGTCCACGTCAGCGCCTGGCGACGGGACAGGGGGCCGAGGCGCGACCGCTTCGGCTCCTCGAAGACGGCCGGATCGAAGCCGGAGCCGAGCGCCTGGGCGGATTCGCTCATGGTCGCGAGCGCCTGTGCGCGCAGCAGCGCGCCCTTGCGGCGGGGATCGCCCCTCAACCAAGCCTGGAACGCTTCTTCCGCCTCCGGGGTCAACGGCCCGCGGTCCAGCCGCGCCGTCCAATCGGACGCCGCCCGATCAATGTCTCGACTGGTTTCTCGTGCGGCCATTTATCGAGCCAACCTCCGGTTCCGTGCTCTTAGAGGTTTGGGACCGCTTGTTTCCGCCACGCCCGAACCAATCAATCAGGAACAGGATGCCGCGCGAGATGTGAGTCTCGACCGTATTCTCCGATATCCGCATCCGCACCGCGATCTCGCGCTGCGGCATGCCTTTGACGCGCCGAAGGACGAAGGCCTCGCGGGTCTTGAGGGGCATCGCCGCGATCGCATGGGCGAGCTGGCGCAATTCGTCCCGGTCGATCGCCTGTTGCTCGGGCGAGGCGGCGTCGTCGGGATGCTCGAGCTGTTCGAGGTAATCGACCGCGTGGATCGGCACGATGCGCGCGCGGCGGACATGCCGCATGACGACCGACCGCGCCACCTGGAACAGATAGGCGCGCGGATAGTGGATGGTCTCCACGGTCTCCAGCTCGGCCAGGATCGTATAGGCTTCCTGGATCACGTCGTCGGGGTCGATGTCAGGCAACACGTTCCGCGAAAGCCAGCGCCGGAGCGCAGGTTCGTGCGGCAGGATGTTCCGCAGAAACCAGCGTCTTCTGTCCCTGTCGGCGCCGGTCATCCCCTACCTGCTCGCTGGCTCGCGCTGCCGCGGAGCGCCCCCGGGTGCGGGAACGGCGCCGCTTCAGTCCGGGCGCATGCCTAGACGTCAATTGTGACGCTTCGGCTTCGCCCGGCGCGCCCGAAGGCCGCAGGAGGCGGCTATGGCGTGGCGGACAATTCCTCCGCCGCCACAGGGGCGAACGGCGCCTGCGCGTCGCCGGTCCAGCGCATGAGGGTGAGGTCGGCGCTCTGCCGGCCGCCGCCGCTGGAGTTCACCGAGAGGTAGAACAGCCCGCCGCCGACCGGCTGCGAGCCGACGTCGGCCTTCTGGTTCCAGCCGCGGACGCCGGTGGCGGGGTCCTTCAGGCCGTCCTCGGCGAGCGGAAGCAGCAGGCCCTGTTCCCAGCCCTTGCCGCCGGCGCCGGGCACGCCGACGAGGTCGCCCCGCTTGGGCGCCGCCCGGGCGTCGATGGCGAACAGCCCATAGTTGGGGAAAGACGGCTTCCTGCCCGGATAGACGCCCATGAACCAGCGCTGCAGCGTCTCGTCATAGGACAGGTTCTGCACGCCGTAGGTCGTGTTCCCGGTGCGGACGAAGTACTTGCCGTGCACGGTCGCGGGGCCGTTGCGGTGCGGCGCGGCCTCGGTCAGGGGGCTCGCATAGCGGGCCCAGTCGCTGACGTCGTACTGCAGCAGCACCTGGTGGTCGTTGTCGGCGCGCGCGGTGGCGCCGTAGACGCCGTAGGCGACGGTCAGATAGCGACGGCCGTCGGTGCGCCCGAACTCGGGACCGAAGGCCACGCCGTCGATGCCGGAGCAGCCGTAGCGGTGATCGGGCGAGTCCGCGACGTCGCCGCGGAACTTGCCGTCGTCGCCTTCGAACTTGCCGTCCCCGTTCAGGTCGGCGGCGTAGTCGCTCACGACCTCCGGCAGGTATACGGTACGGAAGATTTCGGTCTTACTCGCCTCCACGCCGACCCGGTCGAGCCGGCCCACATCGATCACCGCGATGTAGAAGGCCTTGTCCTCCTTGTACTCCAGCGAGCCGTAGACCTTCCCATCCGCTGGATTGAAGTCGAGGTCGCCGAGGTGGCCCGTCCAGCCGACCAGCGTGCCGACTAGCCTTCCGTCGAAGTCGTACTTCGCGAGCAGGTTGGTGAACGAGTAATAGATGTAGCCGCCCTGCACATCCACGGCGATGCCCTGCACATGCCCGGACGGCCAGGAGCCGCCGTTCTGCTTGAGCGGCAGCCGGGAAAGCGGCGCGGGGACGGCGGCCTGGACCGGCGCCGCCAGCGCGCAGGCGAGCAGGAGCAGAAGCGGAAGTCGGATTTTCATAGGGCGCGCTTCTCGCAAAGATTTTTTGCGAGGCCGCGACAGCGCCCGGTGTTTTTTATCGCCTTAGGTGGACGCCGCGGCGAGCGCCTTGCGCCGCTGTCGAAGCGGACGGTCGAACAGCAGCTCCGCCGCGACCGCGATCAACAGGCCCGCCGAGATGCAGCAAGCCACCAGACCGGAGGAGGGGACCGACGTCTTGATCAGGCCGCTGATGGCGGCCAGGACCGGCTGGTGGGTGACGTAGAGCGGATAGGATATCGCCGCCAAGACGGCATAGCTCCGCCGTTCCAATCCTGTCGGCTCCGCGGCTTGCGCGCCCGCCGCGATCAACGCGGGGAGCACGGCCAGGATCGTGAGCAGATCCAGCCAGGGCGAGAGGCGCGGAAGCAGCGCCAGGGCCACGAAGGCCGCGACCAGCAGGCC
>Ga0164243_10012490_pt1 | contig 12027 bp, 12 predicted proteins | sample OricompcompostOP_FD_108781 | JGI IMG/M metagenome (GOLD analysis project Ga0164243, IMG submission 108781) | Organic Plus compost microbial communities from Emeryville, California, USA - Original compost - Organic plus compost (OP) | ecosystem: Engineered > Solid waste > Mixed feedstock >...
GACGTCGGAGGCGACCAGGATGTTGATCTCGCCGGCCTTGAAGCGGTCGAGCTCGGCGATACGGTCGCGCTGCTCCATGTCGCCATGGATCTCGCCGGCGCGATGTCCGCTGCGCTTCAGGCTCTTGGCCAGCTCGCGCACCGTGGTCTTGCGGTTGCAGAAGATGATCGCGGTCTGCACCTGCGCGTCTTCGAGCAGATCGCCCAGCGCATCGCGCTTCTTGCGTGCCTCGACCTCGACCAGAAACTGGGTGATGTTGGTGTTCGCCGTCGCCGGGCGCGCGACCTCGACCGATTTCGGATTGTCGAGGAACTTGTCGGCCAGCTTTTTGATCGGCGGCGGCATGGTCGCGCTGAACAGCAGCGTCTGCCGAGTCTTGGGCAGTTTGGTGCAGATCGTCTCGATATCGGGAATGAAGCCCATGTCGAGCATGCGGTCCGCCTCGTCGATGACGAGCATGCTGCAGCCGGTGAGCAGGATCTTGCCGCGCTCGAACAGATCCATCAGCCGCCCGGGGGTGGCGATCAACACGTCGACGCCCTTTTCCAGCGCCTTGACCTGATCGCCCATCTGCACCCCGCCGATGAGCAGCGCCATCGAGAGCTTGTGGTTGGTGCCGTATTTCTCGAAATTCTCGGCGACCTGCGCCGCGAGCTCGCGCGTGGGCTCCAGGATCAGCGAGCGCGGCATGCGCGCGCGGCTGCGGCCTTCTCCCAATATATCGATCATCGGCAGCACGAAGGCCGCGGTCTTGCCCGTGCCGGTCTGCGCGATGCCGATCAGGTCGCGCCCCATCAGCACCGAAGGGATCGCCTGGCGCTGGATAGGGGTGGGGTCGCTGTAGCCCGCATCGGTTACAGCGCGCAAAAGGTCGTCAGAAAGGCCGAGATCGGCAAAGCTCATCGTGGTTCCGGAAATGGGGCGAGCCGAGGACCGCCGGGTGGGCGCGGCGGTGGCGGAATTGCCGTCGAATGTCAAGGTTTCAGCGGTCGGGCACCAGCTTTCGAAAGGCGGTTATGCCGCATTCGCCGCCCGATCGCGCCCGGATCGAATCGCGATCCGCGCAAATTCGCCCATCCTTGGTGGGGCGAATGTAGAAACCCGAGTAGAAGTCGAGCGCCGGGCAGCTTCGTTCCAGCCGGGCGCGGATCCGCTCACCGCCGCGCAGGATGAAATCCACGCTGTCGCGTTGCAGCGCGTCGGCGCCGGCCAGCGCCTTGAGCGGCAGGCAGTCGGGGCCGCCGCGTTCGCGCCATCGGCGCGGAGGATTTGGGGCGCTGTAGCTTTCGGCCGCTGGGGCGCGAGGCGCGCGCCGCACGGGCACTCGGATGATGATATGCTCGCGCACGGTGACCTGCGCATAGCTTTCGGACACGGGCACCGGCGAGCGAGGCGCATCGCCTTCGCCCGCGAGCAGCAGCGCCGCCAGCGCCAATGCGGTCATGACCGTATCCCCATTTGAAGCGGCCATGGGCCGCATCTGTTGAACAGGCGATTAATTGGCCTCGCGCCGGCAACGGGCTATGCCGCCGCAATGAGCGAAATTCCTTCCGCATTGCTCGACGAATTCGCGGCACTGCTCGGGCCAAAGGGCTTCATCACCGACCAGGACGCGATCGCGCCCTGGCTTACCGACTGGCGTGGCCGCTATCGGGGCGCCGCTGCCGCCCTGCTCTCGCCCGACGATGTCGACGGGGTGGCGGCGGTGATGCGGCTGGCCGCGGCGCACGGCGTGCCGCTGGTGCCGCAGGGCGGCAACACCTCGATGGTCGGCGGGGCGACCCCGCCGTCCGACGGCTCGGCATTGCTGCTGTCGCTCAGGCGGATGAACCGGATTCGCCGGCTCGCCCCCGAGGAGGGTGTCGCGGTCGCGGAGGCGGGCGTGATTCTCGCGAATCTTCACGACGCCGCGGCCGAACGCGGCATGCGCTTTCCGTTGACTCTGGGCGGCAAGGGATCGGCCACGGTCGGTGGACTGGTCTCGACCAATGCCGGCGGAACCCAGGTGCTGCGCTTCGGCACGATGCGCGCGCTCACGCTGGGCATAGAGGCGGTGCTGCCCGACGGCACCATCTATGCGGGGCTCAACCCGCTCAAGAAGGACAATCGGGGCTACGACCTGAAGCATCTTCTGGTGGGCGCGGAGGGAACGCTCGGCGTGGTCACCGCCGCGAGCCTGACGATCGTGCCCGCGGTCATGGATCGGGCCGTCGGTTGGATCGGACTCGACAGTCCGCACATCGCGCTCGATCTGCTGCGCTTCCTCGAATCGCGTCTGGGCGATGCGCTCGAAGGGTTCGAGATCATCCCGGCCGATTCGCTCGGACTGGTCTTCAAGCACATCGCGGGCACGCGGCCGCCGCTGGCGGGCGATCATCGCTGGCACGCGCTGGTCGAGCTGGTTCGCGACGATGCCGATGACCCGGAGCCGCACGCGGTGCTCGAAAATGCGCTGGGCGAGGCGCTCGTGCGCGGACTGTGCGAGGACGCGACGATCGCGGCGAGCGAGGCGCAGGCCGATGCATTCTGGAAATTGCGCGAGTCACTGTCCGAGGCCGAGCGCGCGAGCGGGGCGGCGGTGCAGCACGATATCTCGGTCCCGGTGGCCGGAATGCCAGACTTCATCGTCTCGGCCGGACGCGCGGTGAAGCAGGCCTTTCCAGGGGTCACCGTCGGTGCGTTCGGCCATCTGGGCGACGGCAATGTCCATTTCCACGTCCGCGCGCCGGCCGGGGCCGACCGGGCGCAATGGACGGCCGATCCCGGCGCCGCGATCAGCCGTTTCGTCCACGACCTGGTCGTTGCGGCGGGCGGATCGATCTCCGCCGAGCACGGCATTGGCCAGATGAAGCGCGCCGAGAATGCGCGTCTGGCCGATCCGGCCCGGCTGCACGCGCTGACCGCGATCAAGGCGGCGCTCGATCCCAAGGGGCTGATGAATCCCGGAAAGCTCGTGCCGCTTGCCAGCGAGGCTTCCGCACCATAAACGGCCCGGCAGATTTAGCCGCCGCCCCGAAGGGGCGATCAGGATATAGTTCCCAGGAGATTGAGAATGGCCACCGCGCCCAACACATCGCTTCCCGTCCTCTACCAGCAGCTCGTTCCGCTTTCGAGCAACGAGCACAAGGATTGGAAGGCGCGCACCGCCGATTCCGCACCCTGGCTGAAGGATCATCACGCTTTCCCGATCACCGTCGACGAGTTCGCGATGGCGCAGCGCTACTACCCGATCGTCTTTTCGGCGGGCGAGAATCCGGTGCCGCTCGCGCTGATGGGCCTGAACGACGGCGTGAACATGTTCATCGACGATGAGGGCAGGCTGACCGGGCGGACCTATGTTCCGGCCTATATCCGCCGCTATCCCTTCCTGCTGGCGCGGCTTCGCCCCGACAGCGAGGATCTGTCGCTGTGCTTCGATCCCACCTCCGAAACGATCGGCGCGTTCGAGGACGGTCAGCCGCTCTTCGAGAATGGCGAGCCCAGCGAGCTGGTGAAGAACGTGCTCGGCTTCTGCGAGCAGTGGGAACAGAGCTGGCAGAAGACCGGCGCCTTCATCAAGGAAATCCAGGACGCCAAGCTGCTGATCGACGGCGAGGTTGCGATCCAGCCGCCCGAGGCTGCGCAGCCCTATATCTATCGCGGCTTCCAGATGGTCGACGAGAACAAGCTGCGCGACCTGCGCGGCGACACGCTGCGCAAGATGAACAGCAGCGGGCTGCTCCCGCTGGTCTACGCGCATCTTTACTCGCTCGGGCTGATGAGCGATCTCTTCGCGATGCAGATGCAGGCGGGCAAGATTCCGCCGCAGACCGCGCCAGTGCCGGCCAACGCCTGAGGAGACGCCCATGATCGATGATCCGGTGCCGGAGCGCTCCACCTATTCGCGGGTGGCGATCTGGCTTCACTGGATCATCGCATTGCTGGTGATCGCCAATGTTGCGCTGGTTTTCGCGCATGAGGCGGTGGAGGGGCCGTTCTCACGGACCCTGATGAACTGGCACAAGGCCAACGGCATCACCGTTCTGGCGCTTACGCTCGTGCGGCTGGGATGGCGGCTGGCGCATCGCCCGCCGCCTTATCCGCAAGGCGTCGCCGGCTGGGAGCGAGCCGCCTCGAAGCTGGTCCACTGGTCCTTCTACGTCCTGCTCGTCGCGCTGCCGCTGAGCGGCTGGCTGTGGATGTCGGCCGCCGAGGTGGCGCGTCCGATCTCGTGGTTCGGCCTGTTCACCGTGCCCTTCCTGCCGGTCGGCCGTGGCGAAGACGCGTCCGACGCGTTTCACGAGGCGCACGAATTCATGGGGCTGCTGACGATCGGGCTCGTGCTGCTGCATGTCGGCGCAGCGCTGAAACATCAGTTTCTGGATCGAAACAATCTGCTCTCTCGCATGATTCCCGCGCTGCGCGTACGATAATCACACCGGAATCGAACGATTTCCAGCGCGATGCCCTTGAAATCGAACGGCCGGAAGCATATTTTCGTTAGCGATGCAGTGATCGTGTTCCCCCCTTTCGCGATCTTGCATCGGCGCACCCACGGGTGCGCTCCTCCCTGAACCTTGGCCACCCCGTGCTTGCACGGGGTGGTTTTTTATTCGGCGGCGATCGTGCTGGCGCTCCCGAACGCCTCGTCGGCGATCGCGCGCGCAAGATCGCCGACCAGCGCACGCGTTCGGGAAAGCCCGGGACCGGGCTCACGCAGTTCGGCGTCGAGATAGAGGCTTCGGTCGATTTCGATCTGGACGGCATGAACGCGGCGCGCCGGCGCGCCATGCGTGTCGAGGATATGACCCCCGGCATAGGGGCTGTTGAGCGCGACGCGCCAGCCGCCGGCCTCGGCGGTCTCGCGGAGCGCCGCAGTGAAGCGTCCGGCCGCGCTCCGCCCGAATCGATCGCCGATCACGATGCGGGCGGGCATGCCGCCGGGCTCGGTGAGCGGCGGCATCGAATGAAGGTCGAGCAGCACCGCGATGCCGAACCGATTCCGCGCGGATGCGAGCAACGCCGCAAGCTGTTCGTGATAGGGCCGATGGTCGGCCGCGATGCGTGCGGCCACTTCGCGATGATCGAGGCGCCGGGCATGAATGTCGCCCAGCGCACGCAAACGTCGCGGCACCAGCCCGAGGCCGCCGGTCACCTTGGCCGAACGGATATAGCCGTGCCCGCGCGGGGCGTCGGCGATCATGTCCGGGTCGACCTCGCGTTCGTGCCGGTTGAGATCGATCCAGGCGCGGGCGCGGGTCGCCGCCAGGACCGTGAAGCCGGCCGCCGCCGCGTCATGGGCGAGGAGATCCGCATGGCGATCTTCCAGAATTTCGAGCTGCTCGCGCGGCCATCGGCTCGATTCGGCAAGCGCCGCCGGATAGGCGCGCCCCGCATGGGGGACCGACAATATGACCGGGGTCTGGGGCTCGGCGGGCCCGTCGATTCGATAGGGTCGGCTCATTCCGACGATGCTAGACGAGAATCGTGCTTTCGACACGAAATGAGACCGCGATTCTCGTTTCGGGCACCGCTCGGAACGATCGAGGCCCGTGGCGATCATTGCGGTGGAAGCCTTGCTGGGTCCACCGATGCGGCGAATCGGGCGCTTTTCAGAGTTTGGGCCCGGATGAGCAATCGTAGCAAAAGCTGGAAAATATTAAGGGCTCGTCGCATAAGGAGTGCGTTAACGCTGCCGGGGCGGAGGGCCGCTCCGGGCGTCATGGGAAAGACGATGATCCGGATCCTGCTTGCCGAAGATGACGAGGTGATGCGCCAATATCTCGCGCGCGCGCTCGAGAAGGCGGGCTATGCCGTGGTCGCGGTCGATTGCGGCACCGCCGCCATTCCGCTGCTCGAATCGGAACGCTTCGACCTGCTGCTGACCGACATCGTGATGCCCGAGATGGACGGCATCGAGCTGGCCCAGCGCGCCGGCGTGCTCGCACCCGAGATGCGGGTGATGTTCATCACCGGCTTCGCGGCGGTGACGCTGAAGGCGGGCAAGGCGCTGCCGCAGGCGCGCGTGCTCTCAAAACCGTTCCACCTGCGCGACCTGGTGCTGGAGGTCGATCGCATGTTCGAGGTGGGCAGCGCCTCGGGCCTGAATTAGAGGACTTGCGCCGCGCCGTTCGCGCGGCTAGGGACGCGCTTCCCAAGTGTGGGCGTGTAGCTCAGTGGTAGAGCACTGTGTTGACATCGCAGGGGTCGCAAGTTCAATCCTTGCCACGCCCACCATTTCAAAGCCTCGGAAAGCGACTGGTTTTCCGAGGCTTTTTCGTATTTGGCATGTCTCAAGGCCAGGCGCCCGACCATTTCCCGACGCGGGGCTGCCTCAGCATCATCTCTATACCAACAGATTATGGAACACGCCGGTCATTTAGATAGCGTTTGAATAAAATGCCTACGATACCAGATCCCGGCAATTCCATCCATCTCGTACAGAAGATCAAATTTCATATTGATCGCTATGCAGCTATCGATGTCTGTTTGTCTAGATTCATTTCTGTAAAATCTTGAAATATCGTCTGAAGATAATTCAGATAGTTTAGATTTTAACAGATTAATATATGCAGATTCTCCGATCCTGAACTCAGGTTCTAATACTTCTACCTTCTCCGGGTATCCAGCTAGCTCAGCAAATATAGCTTTTCTCGTCAAACTAAGAAAATCTTCGAATTTCTGAGCGCCCAATTTTGAAAATGCCTGGAATTCCCATGTGTTGCTTGGCTTTTGTTCAGATATAATTGTAGAGCATTTTTGATCACCAAGTAGGTCTGGCATTACCGATAAGTACCATATGTAATTTCTTATATCATCATTAGATAATCTTAATAATCCAGATGAATTTAATTTGGATATTGTTGCATCTGTTATCACTGCTACCTTATATTTCAATGTTTCCGTATCGGTAAATGATGCGCCCGATGCTGCTATCTCCTTTGATATATGAGTTATGAGCTTTGAATTTGAATGGAGCCTTTTCATATGATTCGTGAATATAGGGTAGAATTCAGCGGCTAGATTTTGAGTTTTGAAAAGGTCTTCGTAAAAATTAGGTTTGCTTATGGTTGACCGGAAACCTCTTTCTACGTCAGTGGCTGCTAAGTTAGGGTCATATTCCAGTTTTGTCGTTGTTCGGGCTGGCGCGACAACCATCGGAGGAGCTACTATCGGAGGGGGAGCCGCTACTATCGGAGGAGGGGCGGCTGTTTCTGAACCAGCTTCGTCTTCCGACTTACGGTCCTCGTCGAGGATGAGTTCCTCGAAATCTATTCCGGCCTCGGTCTTGTTCGCGGTCGTCAGCCAGAGAAACTCGGTCGGGGATGCGGTAGTCGCGAAGATGACCGCTTTTGGCGGCAGGTTCATCAGGGTGAGGTAGCGGCCGATCATGGCGTTGCCGACGCCCACTGGCTCGGGCTCGCCCCGGTCGTCGCGATAGCTGGCGTGAAAGCCTAGCCTAGCCCTGGGCGCCAGGTAACGAGTTGTGCCCGCAATCCAGATCAGCGCGCAGGACGAGACGCAGGTCGAATCGTCCATGACAAGCGTGGGAAGGTCGAGCAGCCTGATGATCTTGCCGATTTCGAGCGCGGGGGCGAGCGCGCCTCCATTGCTTTCGAGAATGACGATCACATGTTCGCGTTTGACCGATATGGCCCTGAACTCGGCATCATCGCCGGGTTCGATCTCCCCGGACACTGCGATGCCATAACGATCCTCCGCAATGTGGAAGCTTTCTATCTCGGCAGCGTGTGTGATGTTCGTGAGGATTGTCAGGTTCAGCCCGAGCGCCAGAAGCGCACGGCCCAAGCTTCGCTTCAGTATCGAAACGATTTTCGGTCGCGGCTGTCGCATGATTCTTCCCCCCAATCATGAAATCCTGCCTCAATTTCAGCGCCTTCACAATCGGCCGCGCTGATTGCGCGCCGCGTGCGGGCGTGCCGCTACTTTACGCGCAAGGCGTGGATCGGCTGCTAGGCGGGATTTCGAGGTAGGCTTCGCGCCAGGTCAGGCGGCGGGATTCGCCTGCGCATAGGCTGCGGCTGCGCCGTAGAGGCCGGGCTCGGGATAGGTGATGAGCTTGACCGGGATGCCCGCCATCAGCGTCTCGAAGCGGCCCTTGGCGACGAAGCGCTCGGCGAAGCCCGATCGCGCCAGCTTGTCGGCGATGCGCAGGCCCAGGCCGCCCGCGATCACCACGCCGGCCGCACCCTGCGCCAGCGCGACGTCGCCGGCGACCGCGCCCAGGCTCAGGCAGAAGCGGTCGAGCGCCGCCGCCGCCAGGCTGTCGCGCCCTTCGAGCGCGGCCGCCCATAGCGCCTTGTCGTCCTGGGTGCTGACCGCGCGATTCTCGATAGCAGCGAGCGCCTCGTAGATATTGGCGAGTCCCGGCCCGGCGACGATGCGCTCGACCGACACGCGGCGATAGCGCTTGCGCATCCGCGCGAGGATCGCGTCCTCGAGCGGGTCGAGCGGCGCGAAATCGATATGCCCGCCCTCGGTCTCGCACACGAAATAGGTATCGGCACGGCGCAGCACCTGCGCGACGCCGAGGCCGGTTCCGGGACCGACGATGCTGATCACGCCCTGGTCCGCGAATGGCCGGTCGGGTCCACAGAGATGACGGAAATGCTCGGGCCCCAGTTGCGCGGCGGCGTGGCCGACCGCGCCGAAATCATTGACCAGCACATGGCTGTCGACGCCCAGCTTTTCCTGGATGAGCGCGGGGCGGATGATCCACGGATTGTTGGTGAGCTTGATCACCTCTCCGCCCACCGGGCTCGCCACCGCGATGCCCGCGGCGCGGGGCAGGGGGCGTCCGATCTCGCGCGCGAAATGCTCCCAGGCGGTCTGCAGGCTGGCATGCTCGGCGGATTTGAGCGTGACTGGCTCGCCCATCGCGGCGACCCGTCCCTGCGCGACCTCGGCCAGCGCGAAGCGGGCATGGGTGCCGCCGATATCGACCGCGACGATCTCGGTCATGCGCTCGCTCTCCGTTCGCCCGATTCGGCACTGGTGCCGGCTGCAGGGATCGAACCCGCGGCCCCCTGATTACAAATCAGGTGCTCTACCATCTGAGCTAAGCCGGCACAGACTGCATCTTCGCGGATCGCCACCCGCATGGGCAAGCGATCCGAAGTCCCTTTGCGTCAGACGACGCCGAAGGTCCAGCCCTCGCTTTGCGCAATGTCCAACGAAAGACATCGGGGCGCCCATAATTCGCGCCGGGCGGCGTTGGCGCGCAGCCAGGCGGCGGCCAGGATCGCGTCGGTGGCGTGATCGTCGTAACGCGCGAGCGGCCGATGCGGCGCCGAGCCCAGCCGCGCCAGCGCACTATCGAGCGCGGCGCCGTCGCGCAGCTTGCTCAGCCCTTTGCGCAGGCCGGCGGCGCGCGCGGCGACCGCGGTATAGATCTCGACGATCAGCGCGCCCCGGGCGGGAACCGGATCGAAGGGCCAGACGGGCAGGGTCCGTCCCAGTCGATCGAGCAGCCGCATGCCGGCGAAGCTCGCCTTGGCGACCTGCGCCGCGCCGATCGCGTCGTAGACCGTGGACGGCTTGCCGCCGCCGGTGGCGTTGTAGCGGGCCTCGCAGGCGCGCAGATGCATATAGTCGGCCTTCCGCCCGTCGGCCGCGCCGAAATAGAAATGGCGCCGGTGGCGGCGCTCCAGAAAGCTCGCGGCGCCGAGATCGGCATCGTCGCAGCAATTCTCGACATAGGTCCAGAAGGCGCGCGCCTCGCTCGGCACCGCCTCGCCGGGCAGATAGCTGCCGCGCGCGATCAGCGGCGGTGCGAAGCTGAAATCGAATCCGATCAGCAGCGGTTCGCGCGCGTGATCCTCGACCCATTCGGCGATCGCGGCGCGCGACCAGGCCCCACCGGGCGGCTCTACCAGTGCGGGTGCGGCTTGCCCCGTCTCGCAGATCGCCAGCGCGATGCCGCGGTGGCGCGCGCCTTTGGCGCCCGACCAGTCGACCGCGGCGAAGCGGGTGAAGCGGTCAGGGGCGTTCGCCGCCACGCTCGGCTCGCTGGCGCGCTGAGGCGCGATCCCACCAGGCGCGTTCGATCAGGATCCTGACGCGCTCGGGATCGGCGGCGGCGGCATCGACCAGCACGGTGGGCCAGCCCTGATATTGCGCGGTCTGCCAAAAGACGTCGGGCTCGGTCTGCTTGAGGATCTCTATCTCCTCGCGGGTCGCGCGCAGTACATAGGTGCCGGCCGCGCGTCCCTGTGAGATCAACTGGCGTCCGCGTATCTGCGGCGAGGTCGAGCCACGGGCACCCGCACCCATCGTGACCCCCGGCAGCGTCAGCGCGAAGGCGGCCGCCTCGTCCCAGGAAAAGCTCAAGGCCGTTCGGCCAGCCCCGCCGCGACGCGCTGGGGCTTTTTCGCGCGATCCCACCAGGCGCGGCGGATGTAGAGCTCGATGCGCTCGCGCGACGGCGTGCCGTAGCGCACCAGCAGCATCGGATAATTGCGGTAATGGTCGGTCTGCCAGAAGGTGTCGGGATCGGTCTCGAACAGGATTTCCTTCTCCGGCTGGGTCACCGTCAGCGCGAAGCTGCCCGGCTCGCGTCCCGGCGACATGAAGCCCTTGCCGTTGACCTTGGGGCAGGGCGCCCCCCACCATTTTTCGATCACGACGTCCGGCAGCGCCAGGGCGAAGGCGCAGGCGGCTTCCCAATCATCCATCGCGCCGTTTCTCCCGCATCTCGTCCCACCAGGCCATGCGCTCGGCGATGCGCTTTTCGAGACCGCGATCGGTGGGGGCGTAGAAGGTCTGCGGCGTCATTTCCGCGGGCCAGTAATTGTCGCCCGAAAAACCGCCCTCGGCGTCATGGTCGTATTGATAGCCCTTGCCGTAGCCGATCGACTTCATCAGCTTGGTGGGGGCGTTGAGGATGTTCGCCGGCGGCATCAGCGAACCGGTCTCCTTGGCCGAACGCCATGCCGCGCCCATCGCCTTGTAGGTCGCGTTCGATTTGGGCGCGGTCGCGAGATAGAGGCACGCCTGAACGATCGCGAGCTCGCCTTCGGGGCTGCCGAGAAAGTCGTAGGTGTCCTTGGCGGCGATGCACTGGACCAGCGCCTGCGGGTCGGCGAGGCCGATATCCTCGACCGCCGCGCGGGTCAGCCGCCGCAGCACGTAGAGCGGTTCCTCGCCCGCGGTCAGCATCCGCGCGAGATAGTAGAGCGCGGCCTGCGGGTCCGAGCCGCGGATCGATTTGTGCAGCGCCGAGATCAGATTGTAATGGCCCTCGCGATCCTTGTCGTAGACCGCGACGCGGCGATGGAGCAGCGCCGAGAGCCCTGCGGGATCGAGCGGCTCGGCGATATCGATCGAGAAGAGCGTTTCAGCCTGGTTGAGCAGGAAGCGGCCATCGCCGTCGGCCGAGGCGACCAGCGCGGCACGGGCATCGGCATCGAGCGGGAGCGGCCGGCCCTCCAGCGCTTCACCGCGCGCGAGCAGGGTTTCGAGCGCCGCCGAATCGAGCCGGTGCAGGATCAGCACCTGCGCACGGCTGAGCAGCGCGGCATTGAGCTCGAAGCTCGGATTTTCGGTGGTGGCGCCGACCAGGGTGACCGTGCCGTCCTCGACATAAGGGAGGAAGCCGTCCTGCTGCGCGCGATTGAAGCGGTGAATCTCGTCGACGAACAACAGAGTGCGGCGGCCCAGCCGGGCATGTTCGCGCGCCTCGGCAAAGGCTTTCTTGAGGTCGGCGACGCCCGAGAACACCGCCGAGATCGCGATGAAACGCAGCCCCACCGCGTCGGCGAGCAGCCGCGCGATCGTGGTCTTGCCGGTGCCGGGCGGCCGCCAGAGGATGATCGAGGCGAGCTTGCCCGCCGCCACCATCCGCCCGATCGCGCGCTCGGGGCCGGTGAGATGCTCCTGCCCGACCACGTCCTTCAGCCGCTGCGGGCGCAGGCGATCGGCGAGCGGGCCATCGGGCGCTTCGGCAGTGGCGGTCTGGAGCGGTTCGTCCGCGGCGAAGAGATCGGCCATGCGGGAAAGATAGAACCTATCGGGAACTTTACAAAGCGC
>Ga0164243_10012491_pt1 | contig 12026 bp, 12 predicted proteins | sample OricompcompostOP_FD_108781 | JGI IMG/M metagenome (GOLD analysis project Ga0164243, IMG submission 108781) | Organic Plus compost microbial communities from Emeryville, California, USA - Original compost - Organic plus compost (OP) | ecosystem: Engineered > Solid waste > Mixed feedstock >...
AGCGCGACCGGCGGGCGGCGGCCGAGCGCGCGATCCGGCGATCGACCCGACCCACGACCGACAGGAGCCCGCGCCGATGACCGTCCGATCGCCCGCGCCCGCCCGCCGAACGGCGCCGTTCGCCGGGGGCGTCACGATCGCCGTCGCGCTCGCGACGACCGTCCTGGCCGCTCCGGCGACGGGAGCGATCCCCAACGACGCCCCCGGCGGCGCGCTGCCGTTCGAGTCGGTCACCGCGGAGAACGGCACGGTCGCGGCCCGTCAGCGGGTGGTGACCTTCGAGGGGGCCGGCCCCGACGCCGCGCCGCGCTGCCTCGGCCCGCACAGCTTCCAGCGCACGGCGTGGCTGCTCGTGCCGGCCGCTGAGGCGACGCGGCGGATCCGCGTCGAGGCGGCCCCACGCGACGCGAGCACCGCCGTGCCGGACCTCGCCGCCTACGTCCAGCCGGACGGCCGGCGCGGCTGGACCGGCGAGCCGACGACCTGCGCCGGGCGCGAGACCGCCGGCGACGGCTCCCGCGGCGACGAGGCCGCCGCCGTGACCGCCGTCGTCGCCCCGCGCCGCGCGGTGCTGATCCAGGTCGGCTGGCGCGCCGGCGACGGCAGCGAGCCGGTGGTGGCGACGCTCGCCACCGACGTCGTGCCGACGCTCGCCGCGCCCCGCGGCGCCGAGCTCGCCGGCCCGCCGAAGCTGCGCGTCGGCCGGCCGTCGGCGGTCGCGCTGCGCGGCGCCACGCTCGCCTCCGGCGATCCGGCGCAGCCGGCCTGCCTGTCGCAGGCCGCCGTCTGGCGGCAGGTCCGGCTGCGCCGCAAGGGCCACTACGCGCTGGCCGCGGCCGGCGACGCGACCACCCTGACGGCGTTCAAGAGCCGGCCGACCGGCGACGGCGCGCTGGCCTGCGCGTCCGACGCCGACGGCCCGCTCGTGGGCACCACCGTGCGGACGCGCCGCAACCGGGTCGTCTGGCTGCGCGTCGGCGTCGACGCGCCCGAGTCCGCCTCGCCGGCCGCGGTCCTCGTGCGCGGACCGTTCGCGAGCGCGCGCAAGGCCCGCAAGGCCCTGCCGGCGACCCGCTCCCGTGCCGCGCGGATCTTCCGGAAGGCGACGCGATGACCGGGGTGCGACGGCGCGAGGCGCTGCTGGCCGGGACCGCCGCGGCGGTCGCCGCCGGCTTCGGCCCCGCCTTCTGGCGGACCGCGACCGCGACCGCGGCCCGCGCGAAGGTCGGCCCGGGTCCGTACGACCCGCTGCAGCCGCCCGACGCCAACGGGCTGCGGCTGCCGAAGGGCTTCCGCTCGCGCGTCGTCGCCCGGGCGGGGCGGACCGTCGGCGAGACCGGCTACGTCCTGCCGATCTTCCCCGACGGCTCGGCGACGTTCCCGACCCCGGACGGCGGCTGGATCCAGGTCGTCAACAGCGAGGTGCCGCTGATCGGCGGCGCCTCGGCGATCCGCTACGCCCGCGACGGCCGGATCGTGGACGCCTACCGGATCCTCGCCGGGACCTCGACGAACTGCGCCGGCGGTGCGACCCCGTGGGGCACGTGGCTCTCCTGCGAGGAGGTCGACGAGGGCCGCGTCTGGGAGTGCGACCCGACCGGCCGCACCCCGCCGGTCGCCCGGCCGGCGATGGGCGTGCTGAAGCACGAGGCGGCCTGCGTGGACCCGGTCCACGAGCACGTCTACCTGACCGAGGACCTCTCCGACGGCTGCCTCTACCGCTTCGTCCCGGCCGCCTACCCGGACCTCTCCCGCGGCCGCCTCGAGGTCGCGGTCGTCGGCGGCGCAGGCGGAGAGGGACCCGTTTCCTGGCGGCCGGTCCCGGACCCGTCGGCGTCCTCGACCCCGACCCGCTCCCAGGTCCCCGGCGCGACGCGCTTCAAGCGCGCCGAGGGCATCTGGTACGATGACGGGACCGTCTACGTCGCGACGACCGGCGACGAGACGATCCACGCCCTGCACACCGCCGAGCAGCGGCTCGAGATCCTCTACCGCCAGAAGGACGCGCCCGGCTCGCCGCTGCAGGGCGTCGACAACGTCACCGTCTCGCGGTCCGGCGACGTCTTCGTCTGCGAGGACAGCTACGACAACGACCCCGACGCGATGGACGTCTGCATGATCACCCGCGAGGGCGAGGTCGCGCGGTTCTGCAAGCTCACCGGGAGCGAGCACTTCCTGCCCTCGGAGCTGGAGAGCGAGGTCACCGGCGTCTGCTTCTCCCCCGACGGGTCGCGGATGTACTTCGGCTCGCAGCGCGCCTGGGGCGTCGGCGCCGTCTACGAGGTGACCGGCCCCTTCCGCACGGACCGGCCCGTCGCCCCGCAGCCGCCGGTCGACGGCGCGCTGCTCGGCCTGGCCGCGAGCGCCCGGGTGAGCGCGAGCACGATCCTCGCCGATGGCTTGCGCCTGCGGCTGACCAGCGGCGCGCCGGCGACGGTCACCGCCCGGCTGCGAGCGCGGATGCGCAAGCGCGGCCGCCTGCGGACGGTGACCCTCGCCCGCCACGACCGCGTCCTGGCCTCCGGCGCGACCGCGGTCCGCCTGCGCGTCCGCGACGGCGCCAACCGCCGCGCCCTGCGCGCGCTGCGCAGCCCGCTGCGCGCCACGATCGAGGTCCGCGTGCGGGGCGAGGGCGTCACGCCCGCCGTCCGGCGGCGGAGCACGAGGATCGCGCCGCCGCGTCGCCGTCGCTGAGGAGGCCCGGATCGGCAGCCGACCCGATCCGCGGGACGGGCCTCACATCTCCAGGACGACCTTGCCGGTCGCGCGGCGCTCCTCGAGCGCCGCGAGCGCGTCGGCGGCCTCGGCCAGCGGCCGGCGGACGCCGATCGGCGGGTCGATCGCGCCGGAGGCGATCAGCGGCTCCAGCGCGTCCCCGATCCGGGGCCCGATCTCGGGCTCGGCGAACAGCCACTCGCCCCAGGCGGCGCCGAGGACCTCGGTGTTGCCCAGCAGCAGCCGGTTGACCTTGACCGTCGGGATCTCGCCGGCGGTGAAGCCGACGACCACGACCCGGCCCGCGCGCCGCAGCGACCGCAGGTTGTCGGTGAAGCGGTCGCCGCCGACCGGGTCGATCACCAGGTCGACGCCGCCGTCGGTGGCCTCGCGGACCTCGTCCTTCCACGGCCCGTCGGCGCGCACGACCACGTCGGCGCCGGCGGCGCGCGCCACCCGCTCCTTGTCATCGCTGGAGACGACCGCGACCGTCCGGGCGCCGAGGCCCTTGGCCACCTGCAGCGTCGCCGTTCCCACGCCGCCGGCGGCGCCCTGCACCAGCACCCAGTCGCCGGACCGCAGGCGGCCGCGGGTCACGAGCGCGAAGTAGGCGGTGTGGTAGTTCAGGACCAGCGCGGCGCCCTGCGCGAACGACCACGAGTCCGGGATCGGGAAGGTCATCGCCGGCGGCGCGGCGGCGACCTCCGCCCAGCCGCCGAGGAACGTGAACGCCGCCACCCGCTGGCCCGGCTCCAGGCCCGAGCCGGCCGGGGCGGAGCGCACGACGCCGGCGACCTCGCTGCCCGGCACGAACGGCAGCGGCGCCTTGAACTGGTAGAGGCCGCGCGTCTGCAGCAGCTCGGGGAACGAGACGCCGGCCGCGCCGACGTCGATGATCACGCCCTCGCCGCCCTGCAGCGGGGCGGTCGGCTCGTCGATCTCGACCAGCGACAGGGCGCTGGCCGGGCCGGTCAGCTCGGTGATCTGCTGGGCCTTCATCGGGTCGGTCCTCCGGGGGCGGGGGTCAGGATCTCGGCCAGGTCCTCCAACGAGGAGCGGCCGCACATGGCGAGCGTCAGGTCCAGGTCGGCCAGCAGCGAGCGGACGACCTCGCGCACGCCGTCCTCGCCGGCCAGGCCCAGGCCCCACACCCAGGGGCGGGCGACGAGCACCGCCCGGGCGCCGAGGGCCAGCGCCTTCAGCACGTCGGAGCCGGTCCGCACGCCGCTGTCCAGCAGCACCGGGACCTCGTCGGGGACGGCCGCGACGACGGCCGGCAGCTGGTCCAGCGCGGCGACCGAGCCGTCGACCTGGCGCCCGCCGTGGTTGGAGACGACGATCCCGTCGACGCCCAGCTCGACCGCGCGCCGCGCGTCGTCGGGATGCAGGACGCCCTTGACGATCAGCGGCAGCGACGTCTCGTCGCGCAGCTCGGCGAGGTCCTCCCAGCGCATCTGGGGGTTCGGGAAGGTCTGCGCCCAGACGCCGACCGCCGCCTGCGGATCCTCCTCCGGCGGCTGCTCGAGCTTCGCCCGGAACGCCGGGTCGGCGGTGTAGTTCGCGATCCCCTCGCCGAGCAGGAACGGCAGGTAGGCGGTGGCGATGTCGCGTGGGCGCCACGGCATCGTCAGCGTGTCGAGGGTGACGACGATCGCCTCGTTGCCGGCGGCCTCGGCGCGGGCGACGATGCTGCGCCGCACCTCGGGATCGTTCGGTGGGTAGAGCTGGAACCAGCGCGGCGCGTCGGGCGCCGCGGCGGCGACGTCCTCGAGCGTCGTCGAGGCGGCGTTGCTGAGGACGTGGCAGACGCCCAGCGCGTTGGCGGCCCGCGCGACCGCCAGCTCGCCCTCGGGGTGGACGATCGACAGCACCCCGACCGGGCCGAGGATCACCGGGGCCGCCAGCGCGGTGCCCAGCACGGTGGTCCGCAGGTCGCGCTGGGCGACCTCGCCCAGCAGGCGCGGCGCGAGCCGGTGGCGGTCGAACGCGGCGCGGTTGGCGGCGATCGTGCGCTCCTCGCCGGCACCGCCGGCGACGTAGGCGTAGGCGGCCTCGGGCAGCTGCTCGCGGGCGCGGGCCTCCAGCGCGTCGTAGGTCGTCGGCAGCGCGGGGCGCTCGCCGCCGAGGCCGCGGCCGTAGACCTCGAACTGGTAGAGCCCGAAGGGCAGGGGTGGGGGCGTGTCGGGCAACGTCGTCCTCCTCGTCGAGCCTGCGGCGAGACCCGGGCCACCGGGCGATCGGGGCGGCGGCGGACGCGGGCTGCGGCGAGCCTATCCGGCCGGCGTCCTCCGCCCGGCCGGACCGCGCGGACGCTGCTCGCGGCGGTCGTGGATCCCTCCAGATCGCGGGGTGGGGAGATCCCCACCGCGGTTCGCCGGGCCGCCGGATGGCCGCGGCCTGCGATGCTCGGCACGCTGAGGCCATGAGCTCCCCGTCCGACCCCACGACCGAGCCGACCGCGGTCCTCGATCCCGATCCGCCGACGATCGACGAGCGGCTGGCGGGGCTGCGGCGGCGGCTGGCGCCGCACGCCGGCCGGGCGTGGCGCGACGCCGCCTACCTGCTGCTCGGCCTGGTGACGGGGACGGCGTTCTTCTCGATCGCGGTGACGCTCGTCTCGCTCTCGGCGAGCCTGATGATCCTGATCGTCGGCATCCCGATCGCGATGCTCTCCAGCCAGGTCCTGCGCTGGTGCGCCGACGTCGACCGACGGCGGGCGCTGCTGGTCGATCCCGACCCGATCCGCGGCCACTACGCGCCGCTGCCGCCGGGGATCCTCGCCGGGGCGCAGGCGATGGCGCGCGACCCGCGCCGCTGGAAGGACGTCGCCTACCACGTGCTGCAGTTCCCGGTCACCGTCGCGGGGTTCTGCGTCGCCTGCCTCTGGGCCGGCCCGGTGGTCTACGTGCTGCTCCCGGCCTGGTACTGGGCGATCCCCGACGGCGGTCCCGACATCTTCGGGATCCCGGGAACCCAGATCGACTCCCTGCCCCTGTCGCTGGTCGGCATCCCGATCGGCCTGGCGCTGGTCCCCGTCGCCTACTGGCTCTCGCGCGGCGCGACGATCGTCTCGCTCGCCGTCCAGCGGTCGCTGCTGGGGGATGAGCGGGACGCGCTGCGCCGCCGCGTCTCGCACCTGGAGGAGACGCGCGCCGGCGCCGTCGACGCCGCCTCGGCGGAGCTGAAGCGGATCGAGCGCGACCTCCACGACGGCGCCCAGGCGCGGATGGTCGCGGTGGCGATGGACCTCGGGATGGCCGAGGAGCGCGTGGCCGAGGACCCCGAGGCGGCGCGCGAGCTGATCAAGGGCGCCCGGGCGGAGGCGCGCCGGGCGCTGGCGGAGATGCGCGACCTCGTTCGCGGGATCGCCCCGGCGGTGCTCGCCGACCGTGGCCTGGACGCCGCCCTCAGCGCGCTGGCCGCCCGCTCGCCGGTGCCGGTCGACGTCGACGTGCGGCTGGAGCGCCGACCGCCCGCCAGCGCGGAGACGGCGGCGTACTTCGTGGTCAGCGAGGCGCTGGCGAACGTCGCCAAGCACGCCGACGCGACCCGTTGCGCGGTGACGGTGCGCGGCACCGAGCGGCTGCTGCAGCTCGAGGTGCGCGACGACGGCACCGGCGGGGCGACGCCCGGGCCCGGCGGCGGGCTGGCCGGCCTGCGCGATCGCGTCGCCGCGCTGGATGGCATGCTGGACGTCTCCAGCCCCGCGGGCGGCCCGACCGTCCTGCGGGCGACGATCCCGTGCGTGCCCTGACCGTCCCCCGTCGCCACCCATGCGGGTCCTGATCGCCGAGGACCACGCGCTGCTGCGCGACGGGCTGGCGCGGCTGCTGCGCGACCACGGCCACGAGGTCGTCGCCGCGGTCGAGACGGCCGAGGAGATCGTCCGGCGCGGCGCCGCCCTGCGGCCGGACCTGGCGCTGCTGGACGTGCGGCTGCCGCCGACGCAGACCGACGAGGGGATCCGCGCCGCGCTGGAGCTGCGCGGGCGCAATCCCGACCAGCCGGTGCTCGTGCTGTCGCAGTACGTCGAGCGGACCTACGCGTCGGAGCTGCTGGCCGACGGCCGGGGCGGGATCGGCTACCTGCTGAAGGACCGGGTCGCCGAGCCGAGCGAGTTCGTGCGGGCGTGCGAGCGGGTCGCCGGCGGCGGCACCGCGCTGGACCCGGAGGTCGTCGCCCAGCTCGTGGTCCGCCGTCACGCCGCCGTCGACGACCGGCTGGCGGCGCTGACCCCGCGCGAGCTCGAGGTCCTGCGGCTGATGGCCGAGGGCCGCTCGAACCGCGGGATCGCCGAGGCCCTCGTCGTCACCGACGGGGCGGTCGAGAAGCACGTCACCTCGATCCTCGGCAAGCTCGACCTGCCGGCCTCCTCGAACGACCACCGCCGCGTCCTCGCCGTCCTCGCCCTGCTGCGCGCCGGCGACGCCTGATCGCCCCGGCGACGCCTCGGGCGCCGCCGGCGGGCAGAATGGGCGGCGCGACCGTCCGTCGCTCGCCCGCCGCCGTGTCCGTTCCGACCGATCTCCCGTCCCTCCGCCGCCGGCTGCCGCTGCTCGCGGTCGCCGCCCTCGTGGCCGCTGTCGCGATGCTGGCGCTCGTCGCGGGCGGTCGGGCCGCCTCGGGCGGCGACGAGGCACGGCCCCGGTTCGCCGACGCGAGCTGCACCCGCACGGCGGTCCGGCTGGGCTTCGCGCTGCCCGACGGGGACGAGGCCGGCCCGCGGGCGGCGGAGCGTGCCGCCCGCAGCTTCGGCGAGCTGCTCGCGTGCCCGGTGCAGGTGGTCGTGCGCCGGGACCAGGTCGAGCTGGTGGCGGCGCTGGCGCTGCACCAGATCGACCTGGCGCAGCTGGACCCGCTGGCGATGGTCGTCGGCGACCGGGTCGCGGCGATCGCCCCGATCGGCGCCTACGCGACCGGCCTCGACGTCCCGGCCCGCGGTGCGCCGTCTCGGATCTGGACCCGCGGAACGCGGATCGACGTGCTGTCGGGGCTGCGCGGCCGGCGGCTCGCCCTCGGCCCGGCGCTGACCGCCGGCGGCGACCTGCTGCCGCGCCGGGCGCTGCTGGACGTCGGCCTGCGGGCCGGCGAGGACGTCCCGACGGTCCGCGCGGCCGACGACGCGCGGGCCCTGGCGCTGCTGCGCCGCGGCGCCGTCGACGCGGCGGTGACGCGCGGGCCGCTGCGCCCGGAGGACGAGCGGGGCCTGCGCGAGGTCTGGCGCTCGGAGCCGGTGCTCGCCGACGTCGTCGCGATCCGTCCCGGGGTGCCCGGAGCGCTGCGGCGGCTGATCGGCGCCTCGGTCCGCGGGCTGACCGCGGTCTCGATCGGCGCGCTCGCCGACCGCCAGGGCATCGCCCGTCCGACCGGCATGGTCAACGTCCCGCCGGACCTCTACGGGCCGCTCGCCGACGGCCTCGACCACCTGACCGGCGCCGGCTTGTCCCCCTGACCCGCAGGCCGCCGACGCCCGCGGTCGTGGAGGCCCGGTCGTTCGCGGACCCGCGGCGTCCCTGATCGACGGCGGTCGATCGTGGATGCGGGTCGCCGGTCGATCGTGGACCAGCGGTGTCGGTGGTCGACTGCGGTCGATGGTGGACGCGGGTCGCGGGTCGATCGTGGACCAGGGGTGTCGGTGGTCGACTGCGGTCGATGGTGGACGGACCGCTGCCGCTGACCGGGTCACCGGGCCCCGGACCGATCGGGAGCGTCGCGTCGGGCGGCCGGTCAGGGGCGTGGCGGCAGGCCGCCGCGTCGGCCCGGCGTCCGGCCGAGCCGACGCCGCGCGGCGTCGAGGCGCCGGCGCAGCTCCTCGGCATCCGGCAGCGGCGCGGCGGGCTCCTCGGTCGCGGCGCGCTCGGCCTCGGCCGCCCGCAGGCGCCGACGGGCGGCTTCGAGCCGCGCCTCGACGTCGTCCGGCAGCTCGACCGGGCGTCCACCGCCGCGATCGGCCCGCAGGGCGTCGGGCACGAGCGGCCGCGGCGGGCCGGGAACGATCGGCGTCCCGGGCGCGGCATGGGGTCGCGGCGCGGCGGTCCGGCGCGCCGGGGCGGGCGCGCGACGCGCGGGAGGGGACGGGCGCTCGCGGTCGGCCACGGGCCGCCAACCCTAGATGAGCGGACGACGGTCGGCAGCCCGCGCCGGCGCGGCCGCAACGATGCCTGCACCCGCGCCTCCTCGGCCCGGCCCGGACGCACGGCCAGCCCTCCTCGTGCTGCGCATCGCCCTTCCACGCACACGGCGGCGCCGGAGAACCGACAGCCTCGCCGGTGCCCGATGCCACGCCACGGTCGTTCTCCGCCTCAGACGCGGAGAACGACATGAACGCGGCTCCCGCCGCGGACGAGGACGTCGTTCTCCGTCTGCCCCCGGACCGGCGGCGGACGGCCCGGGGCGCGCGGGTGGTCCGCAGGGGCGAGCCGTTTGCACAGTAGGATTGTGAGAAGTCGATCCGCGGCGGCGCGGCCGTCGCACGAGCCGGAACGGAGGCGTCCGTGACCTACGTCATCAACGAGCCGTGCATCGGGACGAAGGACGCGTCCTGCACCGAGGTCTGTCCCGTCGATTGCATCCACCCGACGCCGGACGAGGAGGGCTTCGACGAGACGGAGCAGCTCTACATCGACCCGGAGGAGTGCATCGACTGCGACGCCTGCGCCGAGGCCTGCCCGGTCGACGCGATCACCTCGGAGGACCAGGTCCCGCCGGAGTGGCAGCGGTTCATCGCGATCAACGCCGAGCACTACCGCGCCCGATGACCGGCTGGGACGTGCTCCAGGCCGCGCTGCCCTGGGTCTGGGTCGGGATGGTGCTGGCGATCTCGTTCCTCGAGGCGCCGCTGAAGTTCCGCGCCCCGGGCATCACGATCCCGCTCGGCGTCGGCATCGGGCGGCTCGTCTTCCGGGCGCTCAACGCGATCGAGCTCGCGCTCGCGGCCGCGATCAGCGTCGCCGTGCTCGCCGGCGACGCCCGCACGAGCGGGATCTGGGCGGCGCTCGCGGTCGCCTGGATCGCGCTGGCGGCGAAGGCGGGCGTCGTCCGGCCCCTGATGGACCGGCGGGCCCGCCGCGTGGTGGCGGGGGAGGACGCCGGCCCGTCGCGGATGCACCTCTGGTACGTCGGGCTCGAGCTCGTGACGGTCGCGGCCGTCGGGACGCTCGGGGTCCTCTCGCTGGATGCGATCGTCGGCTGACGTGCCGGGCCCGTCCGACGACGATCCGCTCGCGCAGCCGACCCGCGCGCGGCTCTACGCGCTGCTGCGCGAGCGCCGCCGTCCGGCGACCACGAGCGAGCTCGCGGGCGACCTCGGGCTGCACCCGAACGGAATCCGGCTGCACCTCGACCGGCTGCGACGCGCCGGCCTGGTCGAGCGGGCGCGGCCGGCGGGCGGCACGGGCCGCCCGCGCGACGTCTGGTCGCTGGCCCCCATGCCGCCACCGCGCGCGGCGGAGGTGGCGCCCTACGCGGAGCTGAGCCGCTGGCTCGCGCTCGCCCTGGCCGGCGGCGGTGCCGGGCCGCCGGACGTCGAGGCGGTCGGCCGGGCGATCGGCCGCGACCTCGCTCCCGCCTCCGACGCGCCTCCCGCCGCGCGGATCCGCGACGCGCTGGCGGCGATGGGCTTCGCCCCGCGCGAGGCCGACGGCCCACCCGGAACGTGGAGCTGCCGGCTGGGGCACTGCCCCTACCGCGAGGCCGCGCGCGAGCCCACCGGCCCGGTCTGCACGCTGCACCGCGGCATCACCGCGGGGCTGATCGACGCGGTCGCCCCGGGCGCGCGCCTGGCGCTCTTCGAGCCCCGCGAGCCGCGAGAGGCCGGCTGCCTGGTCGGCGTGGCAGGCCTCCCCGGCACGACGGCATCGCCGGTCGCCCACCGCTGATCGGCCGGCCCGGCGGCGGTGCGTGGCTCGGCCGGAGACGGGCCGGGGCGCCTGCCAGGGCCTCGCCGCCTGGCCGGGGGCCCCACCGCCCGGCCGGGGGTGCCCTGCCCGGGGCCTCACCGCCCAGCCTCGGGACGCGCGCGGCGTCCCGGGCCGGCGGGGCGGGCGTCCGCGACGCCCGAGGATCAGGCCGCGGACAGCGACCCGACCGACCCGACGACGGAGGTCGTCCAGTCGATGACCGACGTCGGCTTGACGATGTGCCGGCCGAGCCCGAGCTGCTTGGGATCGAGCCCGAGCGCCAGGCCGACGAGCTGCGGCAGGTGCAGGACCGGCATCTGCAGCTCGCGACCGATCGTGCGCGAGACGACCGGCTGCTGCATGTCCAGGTTCAGGTGGCAGAGCGGGCAGGGGGTCACCAGGCAGTCGGCGCCCTGGTCCTTCGCGTCGCCCAGGTGGCGGCCGGCCATCCGGAACGACGTCTCCTTCTGCATCAGCGAGATCGGGAACCCGCAGCACTTCTGGGCGCCGGCGTAGTCGACGACCGTCCCGCCGAGCGCCTCGATGACCTGCTCGAGGTAGGTGTCGCGCGGGTGCTCGTCGTCGATGTCCAGCCGGTCGGTCGGCCGCACGATGTAGCAGCCGTAGAACGGGCCGACCCGGAGGTCGGTCAGCGGCCGCTTGACCATCCCGCGGAGCGTCTCCAGGCCGAGCTCCTCGACCAGCACCCAGAGGAAGTTCTTGTTGACGAGGCCCTTGGCGTACTCGAGGCCCTCGGGCGTCAGGTGCTTGTTGACCTCGTCGCGGTACGCGGCCGACGCGTCGAGCCGCTGCTGGCACTCGGTCTGCGCGCCCTGGCAGGTCGAGCAGATGTTCATCATCAGGTCCGCGCCCTGCTCGATCTCCTTCTGCGCGAGCGCGAAGGTCCGGGCGTTGAGCGTGTCGGCGAGCTCCTGGCTGTGCTCGGCGATCACGCCGGCGCCGCAGCAGTTGGCGCGGTTGAGCTCGACGAGCTCGATGTCCAGCAGCGGCGCGACCTGCGCCATCGCCCCGTGCAGCTCGGGGGTGAAGCCGCGGCTGACGCAGCCGGGCCAGTAGGCGACCTTCATGTCACGCCTCCTTCTCGGTCGTCGTCTCCGCGGCGACCTGCTTCTGCTCGATCGGCCGCGGATCCGCGTTGCCCTCCGCCGCGCCGGCGCGCGACTCGTGGGACACGGGCGCGTCCTCGTCGGGCTGGGTCACGTAGAGGTTCAGCTCCAGCCGCTCGTCGCGGGCGCCGACCTCCTCGTAGATCCGCCGGATCTGGCCCTGGTCGGGGTTCTTGTGGTGGAAGAGCGCGCTCTTCGGGGTGACCTTGCGCCGCAGCAGCGCGCGGGCGATCACCGGCAGCGAGGAGACCATCTCCCTCGCGGCGGCCGGGTGCAGCTTGCCGCC
>Ga0164243_10012492_pt1 | contig 12026 bp, 4 predicted proteins | sample OricompcompostOP_FD_108781 | JGI IMG/M metagenome (GOLD analysis project Ga0164243, IMG submission 108781) | Organic Plus compost microbial communities from Emeryville, California, USA - Original compost - Organic plus compost (OP) | ecosystem: Engineered > Solid waste > Mixed feedstock >...
GCCGTGCATCATCATGGAGTACTGCCCGGGACCGTCCGGTCCGGGAGTGGTCGCGGAGGGGCGCGACCTGCAGACGCTGCTGCGGCAGGGGCAGCTCGATCTCCGCAAGGTGGTGCATCTGGGCATCGCCATTGGTGGTGCCGTTCAGGCTGCTCACGACGCCGGCATCATTCACTGCGACATCAAGCCGTCGAACATCCTCATCGACCGGCGCAACCGCCCGCTGCTGACGGACTTCGGCATCGCGCGCATGCAGACGGCCCGCCGCAACGCGCCGTCCGGCATGTCGATCCCGTGGAGTCCACCCGAGGTCCTGGAGGGCGCGGACGGAGACGTCGCCTCCGACGTCTACTCGTTCGGCGCGACGCTGTACCACCTCATCGAAGGCCGGTCTCCGTTCGCTGCCGAACCGGGCACCCGTGACACCGAGCAGAGGTTGATCGACCGGATCTGCACCGCCGCCCTGCCGCCGATCCAGCGGCCGATCCCGACCGAGCTGCGCGACCTCGTCATGGGGATGCTCAACCGGGACCCCAGCCATCGCACGAGCAGCATCCGAGTCGCGGTTGAGCGGCTGGCCCGCATCGAGCAGGACCTGGGCGCCCCCGACGACAGTGAACCCTGGCACGTTCCGGGCACCGTGTTGGTCCGGACCAAGCCGGCGAACGAGCGGCTCGACGGGACGGTCGTGCGGCGGTCCGACTGGGGCCAGTCCATCGAGTCGACGGTTCTGCGCGCGCCAGGTCAGGCGACGCCCGTCGACGCCACGGTCCTGCGCACGCCGGACCAGGCGGACAGGATCGCCAAGTCCGGGCCGGTCGGGACCAGGAAACGATCGGGGCGATGGATCTGGGCACTGGCGCTCGGGGTCGTCGTGGTCGGCGTGGTCGGCGTGGTCGTGGCCACCTACAACGGGCCGGACGCGCCGGGCGGCACCGTGTCCGCCACGGAGGCGGCGCCCACCGATGGCACCGGCGGCATCGACGGTGACGAGCTACCACCGGGACCACCGCGGGTGACGGGGGAGCGAGTCGACGACCACACCGTGACCTTTACCTGGGTTTATTCGTCTCAGATGTCGACCGACACCTTCGCCTGGCAGACCACCGACGGCGCCCAGCATGGGACGGCGACAGAGCCCACGGCGACCGTCTCCGCACCGGTGGGCACTCGCACCTGTCTGCAGATCAAGGTCGTGCGAGCCAACGGACGCAACGGCAGCGTCGAATGGTCTGACCCCGGGTGCGTGTCGTGACCGCGACGGACCCGCCAGTGCCCGGGGCGACGGTGGAGTTCGCGGGCGAACGCTTTCCGGTGAGCCTGGACGAACCGCTGTTCATCGGCCGGGGTGGCACCCTCGGTATCGATGGCAACCCATATCTGCACCGGCTCTTCCTGCAGGTCGCGCACGGCGAGGGACTGTGGTGGCTCACCAATGTCGGCACGACGTTGACCGCGACCGTCGCCGACGAGGAAGGGCTCATGCAGGCCTGGCTGGCGCCCGGTGCGCGGTTGCCGGTGGTCTTCGAGCGCACCATCGTGTGGTTCACCGCGGGCTCCACGACCTATGAACTCGACATCGTGCTCGACAGTCCACCGTTCCAGGCGGCCGCGGTCCGCGTCGAGCCGTCAGCCGGCGAGGGCTCGACGACGATCGGGCGGATCGTCTTCACCCCTGACCAGAAGCGACTCGTGCTCGGCCTCTGCGAGCCGATGCTCCGCCGCGGCGTGCGAGGGCGCGCTGCCATTCCTTCATCGGCGGAGGTCGCCGCGCGGTTGGGCTGGACGCTCACCCGCTTCAATCGGAAGTTGGACAACGTCTGCGAGAAGCTCACCCGCGCCGGGGTGCGTGGCCTGCATGGCGAGCCCGGCAAGCTGGCGGTCGCCCGGCGGGCACGTCTGGTGGAGTACGCCCTCGCGGCGCGGCTGGTCGATCGGTCTGACATGCATCTCTTGGATGAAAAGTCCACTGTGGACGATGACGGGGATGGCGAAGGATGAGCATGCGTAAGCGGATTCGCTGGAGTTCTTCGGTCTCGGGTTCCGTCCTCGTCGCTGGCGTGGTGACGATGGTGGTAGCCGCCGCGCTGGTCAACGGGATTCCGGTGCGGCACGTGGATCTCAACGACGGCGGGATCTGGGTAACGAGCGACTTCGATGGTCTCTTTGGTCGGATCAACCGGCCGGCGGGGTCGCTCGACGCCGCGTTCAACCCGCCCAACGGTGTGCAGTCGTCCTATTCGCTGGACGTGGTGCAGGACGGCTCGGCGGTCGTGGCCTGGGACAAGGCCTCGGGCAACGTGTTCGCCGTGGACATCGCCCGGGGCGCGACGGTGGGCACGGTGGGGCTGGGCCTGCCGGGGGTCGCCGTGGTCGGTATGGGCGGGGGGTCACTGGCGATCCTGGACGTGCAGTCGGGAGAGGTGCGCGCGGTCCGAGTGGACCCAGGCGACAGCCTCGCCGGCCTCACCGGGCTGGAGGCCGACACACCGCCATCGGCGAGCGTGGCGCCGGATGCGACGCCCGACTCCGCTGCCTCGGCCGCGATGGTGGTCGGCACCGACGGCACCGTCTTCGCGGTCTCGAGCGCGGGTCGCGTGGCGACCCTGTCGCCGAACGGCAGCGGTGGCTTCGCGGCGCCCATCTATCGCGATCTCGGCCATGCGGTCGCGCGACCGATGCTCACGGCGATCGGCGGGCAGTTGGTGGTGCTGGACGCCAGCACCGGTGAACTGACGCTCCCCAATGGACGGACCACGAAGGTGACGGGCGACTCGCTCGCGCTGCAACAGGCCGGGCCCGCGGTGGACAGCGTGCTGGTCGCGACCGAATCGGCGCTGTTCTCGGTGGACCTCGACAGCGGTGAGGCCACGACGCTCAGCCAGCCAGGGCAGGTGGGCCGGGGCGACCCGGCGGCGCCCGTACGGCTTGGTGGCTGCGTGCACTCGGCCTGGTCCGGCTCCGGTGGCGGCTACTTCTTCGCCTGCGGGGGAGCGGAACTGACGAAGGGCAACCTGTCGCGGGCGCAGGCGCTGGTGAGCCCGGTCTTCCGGGTCAACCGGTCGGCGATCGTTCTCAACGACCTGAAGACGGGCGCCGTGTGGGATCTCGCGACCCAGCAGCGGGTGGACGACTGGTCGTCGCTGCGGCCGCCGCCGCAGCCGTCCGAGTCGGGTAAGACGCGCCCGGACCCGGTGAAGCAACGGCAACAGCAGCCGCCGCACGCGGTCGACGACCTGCTGGGAGCGCGTCCGGGCCGGACGACGCTGCTGCACGTCCTGGACAACGACTCCGATCCCGCGGGCAGCATCCTGTCGGTGGCGAAGGTGACGGCGCCGTCGTCGCCGGCGGCACGCCTGTCGATCTCACCGGACGGGCAGACCGTGGCGATCAGCCTGGACCCCTCGGCGACCGGGACCGTGCAGTTCACCTACACGGTCAACGACGGGCGGCAGTCGTCCGATGCTTCGGTGACCGTCGATGTACGCATGCCCGGCGAGAACGAGGCGCCGAAGCTGAGGCCCAGTTACGAGGCGCCCGCCTACGCGGTGGCGTCGGGCCGCCGGCTGGCATTGCCGGTGCTCGCGGACTGGCGCGACTTCGACGGTGACCCCATCGCCCTGACCGGGGCGAGCGCGACCGCCGGGTCGGTGACCGCGCGTCCCGACGGCTTCCTGGACTTTACCGCGCCCGTCGAGGGCGGGACCCAGACGTTGACCTATCACGTCAGCGACGGGCTGAGCGACCCGTCCGAGGGAACCGTCGACGTCACCGTGAAGGCGCCGACGGACACCACGGCGGTGGCGGCGATCACGCAGCCCGACGTTGCCCGTGGCCAGGTGGGGATGCCCATCACGCTGCGGCCCCTCGACAACGATATTCCGGGATCGGACCCGACCAAACCCGAGGCGGTTCTGGCGCTGGCCGGCGATTTCGCGAGCCCCGACAACGCGACGGTGGTCACCAACCTGACCAGCGGTGTCGTGGTGGTGACCGCGAGCCGACCGGGAACGTACGTCATGGAGTACAAGGTCGCCTTCGGTAACGCGCCGTTCGCGAATGGACAGATCAGGGTCGATGTCGTGCCGGTGCCGGACTCTCCTGCGCCGCCCGTGGCCATGCCCGACAAGGTGGTATTGCGGGGACAGGAAGCGACAATGGTCGATGTACTGGCCAACGACTTCGACCCGGCGGGCGGGCTGCTGACGGTCCAGCGCGCGCAGGCGGCGGACGGGGTGGTCGACCTGCAGGTGGCGATCGTCGATGGTCGCTGGGTTCGGATCAACGCGGTCACCGCGTTCTCGGGCAACAACTCCGAACTGGTGCACTACACCATCTCCAACGGCGTCACTGGCCCGGTGACGGGCGAGATCACCGTCTCCCGGCTTCCGGAGGAGCCCGACAACAAGCCCGTGGCGGTCGACGACAAAGCCACCGTGCGGGCCGGGGATACCGTCACGGTCGCGGTCCTGGACAACGACTCCAACCCGGCCGGCGTCGCCATGACACTCGCGCCGAACGTGGCGGACGCACCCGGACCTGGCCAGTTGGCCGTGACCGCGCCCGGCGTCGACGACCCGGGCAAGGCCTACGTGACCGGGAATCTGGTGCGCTACGTGGCACCGGCGAAGGTGGCGGCCGCGACGACCGTGAGCGTGGCCTACGTGGTGCAGAACGCTGCCGGCGACTCGGCGGTCGGGCGCCTCAAGGTGCTGGTCAACCCGGCCCCGGGCGCTGACCTCGCCAACCGGCCGCCGTCGCCGGCGCCGTTGGAGGTGCGGGCAACGGCCGGTCAAACCATCACGATCACCGTGCCGACGAGCGGGGTGGACGTGGACGGCGATTCGGTCACCCTGGTCGGCCTGGCCTCAGCGCCCGCACTGGGACGGGTCGAATCGTGGAACGCGACCTCGCTGACGTACGTGGCCTTCCCCACCAGCGCGGGTACGGACTCCTTCGACTACAGGGTGCAGGACCGCTATGGCGCGACCGGGAGGGCGACCATCCGCGTGGGGGTGACCCCGCCCGGTCGACCACAACCGCCGGTGGCGGTCGATGACGTGATCACCGCCGCCCCGGGGGCGAAGGTGCACGCCGACGTGCTCGCCAACGACCTGTGGGTCGAGGGCGATGTGGTCTCGATCGGCCCGCTCGCCGAGTCCAACGCGGACCTGCCGGCCGGGGTGAGTCTCGTCGAAGGCACGGGGCTGATCGATGTCATCGCCCCCGACGCAACCGGCAAGCCGACGGTCGTGGTCTACAGCCTCAGTGACGGCCTCGGCACTCCGTCGCTGGCGACACTGACGGTCCGCTCGCGTGAGGGCTTCAACAATCCGCCGGTGGCCTATGACGTCTACCCGCCGGTCAAGCTGGGAGAAACGACGGTCACGGTCGATCTGCTCAAGGAGTCGGCCGTCTTCGATCCTGACGGCGACACGGGCGAGCTGCGGCTGGTCGGCGTCTCCGAGCCCACGGCCACATTCTCGGGCATGGTCATCACGCTGCCGGTCCCGGCCGACAGCCAGCCCTACACGGTCTCCTACGAAGTGCGCGACAAGGGTGGCGCGACGGCCGTCGGGCTCATCCACGTGCCCGTGCCCGGTTCGGGTGCGCCGTACGCCAACGGCCAGCGGATCATCGTCGGCAAGGACGCCACCACGAACGTCGACATCAATGACTACGTGATCGACCCGGCCGGCAAGCCGGTGCGGCTGACTACTACCGACAAGATCTGGGCCTCACCGCCGGCCGGACTGACCGCCACGGACCAGGGCGCCACCGGTCTCGTCCTCACCGGCGTCAACGGCTACACCGGGCCCGGAGCACTGACCTTCGAGGTCACCGATGGCGTCTCGCTCACCGACCCCGCCGGCCGGACCGCGATCGTGACCATCCCGGTGCAGGTCGGGCCGGAAACCCCGGTGCTGCACTGCCCCGATGACCCGATCACGGTCGTCGAGGGTGGCGGTCAGCAGCGCATCGACATCGCCAGCGTCTGCCATGTCTGGGTGGCCGACTCGGCCACCCTGGGCAAGCTGAACTTCACCGCGGCCTGGGACGGGCCCGCGACCGGCTTCAGCTTCGACGGCTCGGGCACCCCCGTCATCGCCGTCGAGGCGGCGGCAGGCACGGCCCCCGGCACCACGGCCAACCTCACCATTGGTGTGGCGGGCAACGACGACGTGACGCCGTCCACGCTGCACGTGCGGGTCGTGGCCGCGCCACCGCTGTCGATCAAGCCGATCGTCCTCGACGGAGTGATCGCGGGCACCACCGCATCGGTTGATGTTTCTCAATACGTGGCATCCTCGATGCGAGGCAAGGTAGTCAAGGTGCTCGGGATCACCCAGAGCGCCGGTCAGGCCGCCACCGCCACGGCAGACGGCTCGACAGTGACGATCACCCCCGACCCCGCGTCACACGGTGACATGACCTTCGCCATCACGGTCACCGATGTCGTCGACGCCACCCGGCTCGACCGGCACGTGACGGGCCAGATCACCGTGCACACGCTCGGCGTGCCCGACGCTCCGGGCCAACCACAGTTGGGGGCCGAGGTCCTCTCCGGGGCGGTGGAGCTGTCCTGGTCCACGCCCGCCAACAACGGCGCACCGATCGAGCTGTACGAGGTCGCCTACGCTGGCCGCACCCGGATCTGCGCGGCGTCCCCGTGCCTCATCACCGGGCTGACCAACGGGAACACCTACACGTTCACGGTGCGGGCGAAGAACCTGGTCGGCTGGTCGCCGCCGAGCCCGGCCTCGGCTCCCGCCGTGCCCAACACGGTTCCGGGTGCCGTCACGAGCCTGGTCGTGTCCAATCCTCAGGACCACACCCTGCATCTTGAGTGGAACGCCCCGCACAACGAGGGCACCCCGGTGACGCAGTACCGGATTCTGTGGAGCGGCGGCGGGTCCGGCACCTCCGCCACCGAGAGCTTCGACGCCACCGGCCTCGACAACGACACCGTCTACACATTCACGGTCATCGCGGTCAATGCCCTGGGGCCCGGCCCGGAGGCCGAGGTGCAGGGACAGTCGGCGGGTGCACCGTCGCGGCCGAACGCGCCGACCTTCAGTTCGGTGAACCTGGCCGGCTCCACCACGCGGGCGGTCAGTGTCTCGTGGGCGCCGGTCGGTCCCAACGGCCCTGGACCGACCACCTACACGCTGACCCGCACCGGGGGATCCGGCACCGTCACCGTCTGCGCCAACGTCACGGCGACGAGCTGCAACGACGACGGGATCGCCAACGACGGCACCATCTACACCTACACCGTCGTGGCCGCCAACGCCGTCGCCTCGGCCGACCCGGCCAACCACACCTCGCCCGCCAGCCCTGGCGCCCAGATGGAGGCGTCTGCGACCCCGGAGCCCATCACCGGGTACACGATCAGCGCCACCGGCACCAGCGGGCAGGCCGTCCTCCACTTCAACGTCGGCGCCTCGCACGGCGCGAGCTCGACGGTGACCTGTACGTACTCGGGTATCAACTGCGGCACGTGGACCTTCCCGGTCGCGGGCCAGACCAACGTGACCCGGACCATCAACGGCCTGCCCAACGGCAGCGCTCGGACCGTCTATCTGCAGACCTGCAACGGCAGTGGCGGTGGTCTCGGCGCTGGCAGCCCCTGCAACTCCGCCGTGGGGGCGACGGTCACGACGTACGGCCCCATCACCGGGTTCAGCGTCACACCCAGCACCAGCGGGACGACCGCCTACTTCACGATCTCGGTCAATCCCAACGGGTATCCCGTGACGGTGACGGTCGATGGCGCGTACCTGGCGACCACCGGCACCGGCGCGTGGTCGCAGCGGATCGGCTACAACATCGGCTACAGCTCCACCAGAAGCGTCGTCGTCCAGGTCGTCGACACGGGCGGCGGACGCCCGTCGCAGACCCTCGGGGCGTCCGCGACCACAGGCCCGCCCCCGCCGACGGTGACCCTCTTCCATTACGACACCTGCTCGGGGGCGAGCTGCGGATCTGGCAGCTGCTCCGGCACCTGCTCTCATATCGGCATCACGGTCAGCGGGTCAGGCGGCGGGACCGTGACGTGCTTCGACTTCAACAGTTCCCAAGGCGTCTCGTCCATCTGGGGGACCAAGACCCGCACAGGCGACGGGGACATCCGCACGGGGTACTTCGTAGCGACCGGCGGAACCAACTGGGTCTCGGTCACCTGCACCACAACGAACGGCACAGCGTCGAGCGGCCAGGTCCCCTGGTGACCGTGGTGACCACGCATCCGATGCATGACAGTGAGAGGAACGGAAAAGTGTTGACGGACAACCAGGCGCAGGGGTTCCGGCAGACCTTCGAGGCGCTGGTGGGCAGCGTCGCGAAGGTGGTCGTGGGCAAGGACGACGTGATCCGGCTCGCCTTCACGTGCCTGCTTTCGGACGGGCACCTGTTGCTGGAGGACGTGCCCGGCACGGGCAAGACGCTGCTGGCGCGCACGGTCGCGGCGGCGGTGGGCGGCTCCAACTCCCGCATCCAGTTCACCCCTGACCTGCTGCCCTCGGACGTCACCGGCGTCATGACCTACGACCAGCGCCGCAACGACTTCGAGTTCAAGCGGGGGCCCATCTTCCACTCGATCGTCCTGGCCGACGAGATCAACCGGGCCTCGCCCAAGACCCAGGCGGCCCTGCTGGAGGCGATGGAGGAGCAGCACGTCACCGACTCGGACGGCAAGCGCCACGACCTGCCCGAGCCGTTCATGGTGATCGCGACTCAGAACCCGGTGGAGCAGTCGGGCACCTATCCGTTGCCCGAGGCTCAACTCGACCGGTTCCTCATGAAGACCAGCCTGGGATACCCGTCGCACGAGGTCACGGTGGCGCTGCTGGCCGACGCCGCCAATCGGCGCCGCGATGCCGGCGTCCAGCCGGTCATTGCGCCGGAGCAGGCCCAGCCACGAGAGTGGGTGAAGCAATTGCGGGAGTGGGCTGACGCGGTCACCGTCCGCCGCGAGCTGCTCGAGCTGGTCAGCCGCATCGCGGCCGAGGCACGCCCGCGCCACGACGGGGCCGGGCACAAGCACGTACGGCTTGGTGTCTCGACCCGTGGCGCCCTCGGGCTCGTGCGGGCCGCCAAGACCTGGGCGATCGCGCACGGTCGGGTGCACGTCGAGACGGACGACATCGTCGCTCTGCTCGAACCGGTGCTGGGGCACCGGATCCTGCTCACGGACGAGGCGATCTTCGAAGAGCTGACCCCCGCGCATGTCCTCGCGGACGTCAAGAACAAGCTCAACTTGCCGCACCGGCGGGGTTACTGACGTGCGGTCGGCGCTGGTGCGAGTGAAGGCCGTCGGCACGCGTCTGGCCGCGCGGTTGGTGGCGGGGGCCTGGCCGTGGCTTGAGCCGGTGCTCACCCGGCTGCGCCCCGCGGGTCGAGCGCTGAAGACGGTCACCCCCCTCGGGTGGACGGTTGTGGCTGTCTCGGTCGCGGCACTGGTGGCCGGGGTGGCCGCGGGTTGGTTGGAACTGCTGATCGCGGGCACGACCGGCCTGCTCACGACCGCGCTGTGCGTCCTGTTCACCCTGAGCCGGGGGCAGGTTTCGATCACTCTCGATCCTAACGACCGTCGTTTCCGGGAGGGTCGCTCGACGACAGTGGGTATCAGCGTCCGCAACGAGGGAGCGGCCCGGCTGTCGTCCATGGTGTTGGAGGTGATGGTCGGTGGCGCGCCCATGCCGTTCCAGATGGAGAACCCGCCCGCTGGCCAGCCGTGGACCCACAGCTTTCCCGTCTACGGGGCGCGACGCGGCGTGCTCCGGGTCGGTCCGGCGACCACCCTCCGCACCGACCCCTTGGGATTGTTGGAGAAGCGCAACTCCGACAGTGAGATCGTCGACCTCTTCATCCATCCTGAGTGGATCCCGCTGTCTCCGTTGGGCACCGGTCTGCTGCGCGACCTGGAGGGGCGTCCCACCAAGGATCTCTCCATGGCCGACCTCGCCTTCCATACGATGCGCGACTACGAGCCCGGGGACGATCGTCGCTACATTCACTGGCGCTCCTCGGCCAGGCGGATCGCGGCCGGATATCCCCCGCTGGTCAAACAGTTCCAGGACACGCGGCGTACGCAGCTACTGATAGTCGTAGATGGATCGCGCGACGCCTACAAGCACGAGGACGAGTTCGAGCTCGCCATCCGGGTGGGGGCATCGCTGGCGATGCAGGCCGTGCGTGACGACATCGAGATGATCTTCATCTGCGCCGACCAGGAGGTGCGGCGCACACCGACCCGGCGGCTGGCCCGGCACGTCGTACTCGACGCGTGCGCCCGGGCCGACTACACCCACCGGAGCTTGGCGAAGCTCGTGAGCAACGCCGTGTCCAAGCAACGGGAAACCACGTACGCCTTCATCGTCACCGGCTCGCGCGCCATCGAGCGGCGGCTTGAGGAGGTGGCGTCGAAGGTTCCTGGCGAGACCCGTACGAACGTGCTGCGGATCGACCCCGCTGGCGAGCGGCGGATGTGGGTGGGCACCACGATGAGCCTACTCACGGTCACGGAGCTCAAGGATCTGCACATTTTGTTCCCTAAGGGAGACCAGGCATGAGGTTGCTGCCGAACCGGTCGGAGTGGGTCGACCTCTTGGTGGTCGCCGCGCTCGGCGTGTTGGCGCTGCTTGGGTTGCGCAACACGTACGCCGGGTGGTCGTTCCTGGTGGCGGGAGGCACCGCGCTCGCCGTCGGTATGCTGCTGGCACACCTGCTTCGTGCGGCGCACCAGCCGGTGCTCGTGCTCGCTGCATCAACGATGGTTGTCTACTTCGTTATCGGTGTGCCGCTCGTCGTGCCCGAGGAGGGCTTCCTGCCGGGGCTGCGCATGCTGGCGGCTGTCAGCATCACCGGGTGGAAGGTGCTGCTGACCACGGCCCCGCCGGTGCCCACCGACACGGGGTTGTTGGTGGTTCCCTATGTCCTCGGCATGGTCGCCGGTGTCGCGGGCGTGGCGTGCGCGCGACTGGCCGACCGGTCCCTGCAACGGTACGGCCCCACGGCGGTGCTGGTGCGGGCGATCGCGCCGGTCGCGGCGCTCACCGCCGTGCTGGTGCTGGGGCTGGCTCTCGGCACCCGCCGCCCGGCGTCGGTGCTGCTTCACGGCGCGGTGTTCGCCGCCATCAGTCTCGTGTGGATCTCGTGGCGGGTTCGTCGACTGCGGCCGAGCGTCGTCGGTAAACAGCACACGTCGCGCCGTTTCGTCGCCGGCGTCGGTGTGCTCGCGGCCGCGGCCGCGGTCGCCTTCTTCGCGGTGCCGGCCGTGGCGAGCGTCCACCGGTCGGTCCTGCGTGACTACGTGGTGCCGCCGCTGAACCTGTCGGAGTTTCCGAGCCCGTTGGTTGGCTTCCGCAAGTACACCAAGGACGCCAACAAACTGTGGGACCAGGTCCTCTTCACCGCGACCGGGCTGCCCTCGGGAAGTTCCGTACGCATCGCCACGCTCGACGACTACGACGGCGTCGTCTGGGGTGCGGGTGACGAGGCGCGCTTCCGCCGCATCGGAGCGAGCGACACGGAGGTGACGGCGCCCCAGGGGACCCCGACGACCGTCACCGTCACGATCGGTGCGGCCTACGCCGCCGCGACGGATGTCAACCCATGGCTGCCCACCGTTGGCGCTGTCACCGCCGTGCAGTTTCACGGGGACCGTGCCCGCGCGGTCGACCTCACGACGAACCTCTACTACAACTTCGACCTCGCCACTGGCGTGCTGCCGACCCGGCTGCGGGAAGGTGACTCCTACACCCTCACCACGGTGCTGACCAATCCCACGATGCCAGACGACGTGCAGCCGGGTGGGCGGCCCGCGCTGACCGAGAACGCCTCGGCGCTGCTCACGACGAAGGTGGCGGCCTGGACCGGCAACGCTTCTGGCCTGCGCGACCAGCTGTTGGCGATCGGCGATTACCTCAAGCAGAACGGCGCCTTCACCGATGGCGGCCCCGGCGAATCGCACTTCCTGCCGGGTCACAGCCTGGGCCGGCTCACCTCCTTCATCAACGCTGCCC
>Ga0164243_10012494_pt1 | contig 12026 bp, 10 predicted proteins | sample OricompcompostOP_FD_108781 | JGI IMG/M metagenome (GOLD analysis project Ga0164243, IMG submission 108781) | Organic Plus compost microbial communities from Emeryville, California, USA - Original compost - Organic plus compost (OP) | ecosystem: Engineered > Solid waste > Mixed feedstock >...
AGGTTGACGTCGACGAGCGCGGCGAAGTCCGCGGTGGGCAGGTCCGCGACGAGCTCGCCGTGCTGGGCGAGGGCGGCGGAGTGCACGACGGCGTCGACGGGGCCGGTCTCGGCCTCGACGCGGACCAGCGCGGCGCGGACGGCCGGCTCGTCACGGACGTCGGCGACCAGGTCGGCGCCCTCCGTACGGTCCAGGACGGCGACGCGGTCGCCAAGGGCGCGCAGGTGCGCGGTGACCGCGGCGCCGATGCCCGAGGCGCCGCCGGTGACGACGATCGTGCGCATGCTCAGCCTCCCCAGCTCGTCCAGCCGCCGTCCACGTACAGGGTCTGGCCGGTGACGTAGGAGGCCTTCGGCGAGCCGAGGAAGGCGATCACCTCGGCGACCTCCTCCGACGTGCCGAACCGGCCGAGCGGCGTACGGGAGAGGACCATGTCGGCGTCCAGCAGGCCGCGCGCGAAGTTGCGCTCGACGAGGGGCGTGCGGATGGTGCCCGGGGCGACGCCGTTCACCCGTACGCCGGCCGGGGCCCACTCGCCGGCCAGCGCGCGGACCAGGCCCTCGACGCCGGCCTTCACCGCGCCGTACGCGGTGCGTCCGGGGAGGCCGACGCGGGCGGCGACGCTGGAGACGTTCACCACGGCGCCGCGGGCGGCCTTCAGGGCGGCGGAGCAGCGTACGGCGGTGCGGTAGTGGGCGCGGACGTGCACGCGGAACAGGTCGTCCCACTCGTCCGGGGCGATGTCCTCGATGGGCTTGGTCAGCCCGGTGCCGGCGTTGTTGACGAGCAGGTCGAGCCGCCCGCCCCGCGCGTCGACGGCCGCGCCGAGCGCCTCGATCCCGGCGTCGTCCCGCACGTCGGCGACCACGTCGGCGCCCTGCAGGTCGGCTGCGATCACGTCGTACCCCTGAACGCCCAGCAGCTCGGCCGTAGCGGCCCCGATCCCACTCCCGGCCCCGGTCACCAGCGCAAGCCCCATCAATCCCCCACTGGTCAGACAAGTGCGGTCACCGTACCGGGACCCCACTGGTCTGTCCAGTGCGGGCCCAAGGCAATGCGTTCCCGCGAACCGCCCCTGCTCCCGGCCTCCGCCCGGATAAAGGCCTCGCTTCGCGAGACTGATTTTTTGCGCGTGTGGCCATGTGCCTGGCCAGGCGCCGTTTGCGAGGTGCGGCCAGGTTGCGGGGCACTGGTCTGTGCAGATTGTTGGCACGGGGCGTTGTGGTACTTCCGGGATGCGAGCCTCGCCCGCGGCGGGCATCAACCCCGGCGTGCTCGCCGCAGGCGACGCTTTGAATCCTGGATGTACCGCGACGGCGTGGCCAAGAATCTGCAGCCCCCCGCTTAAAGGCCTCGCTTCGCGAGACTGATTTTTTTGCGCGTGCGGTCGCCGTGCGTGGTTGCGGCCTCGATGCGAGGTGCCGCGGGGAGCGGGCTGGGCCTGTGTCCGGGCGGGAGGTTCAGAGCGTCAGGTCGGCGTGTTCCCGCAGTTCGGCCAGGGCGGTGCGTTCCTCGGGGGAGACCAGCGCGGCGTAGTACGCGTAGAGGCTGGCTCGGGCTATGGAGCCGGCGCGGTCGGGGTCTTGGGACTCGATGGCGGCGTACACCGCCTCGTGGTGGCGGAGGGACTCGCGCATCTGGGCGTGGGCGTCCGCCGACTGGACGATCCGGTCGCCGATGTGCGCGACGACCGCGCCGCGTACCGCGTCCAGGCTGGCCTGGATCAGGCGGTTGCCGCCGGCCTCGGCGATGAGCTCGTGGAACGCGAAGTCGGCGGGGCCGAACGCGTCGGCGCCGTCGTCGATGCGGCGGCGCATCTCCGCCAGGTTGTCCCGCATCCCGGCCAGGTGCTCCTCCGTGCGCAGCCGCGCGGCCAGCCGGTTGGCCGCCGACTCCAGCGCCATGCGGTACCCGACCAGCTCACCGAGCGACGCCCCGGTGAGCCGCGCGACCCGGGCCATCGTGGTGGCCAGCGGCGGCCCGGCGGGGTTCAGCACCACCGGCCCGGACCGGTCGCCGTGCCGCGACCGCACCAGCCCGGAGTTCTCCAGCACCCGCAGCGCCTCGCGTACGCTGGCCCGGCTGACCTCGAACCGCTGCACCATCTCCCGCTCGCTCGGCAGATGGTCCCCGGGCGCCAGCCGCCCCTCGGCGATGTCGCACTCGACGGCGTCGACGATCCGCTGGTACGCCTTCTCCCGCCCCATCGGACCTCCCGCTCCGCACCCCGGTGCCGCCTGACCCTACCCAACCGCCGCCCGTGCGGTTAGCGTCCGGGCAGGAGGTGGCGAAGGTGGCACATCCGCACGAACTCGTCGGCCGCGGTCCGCGCAAGGTGATCGGGCTGCACGGCTGGCTGACCGACCGGACCGGCTTCGCGCCGCTGTGGCCGTACCTCGACACCGACGCGTTCACGTACGCCTTCCCCGACGTACGCGGCTACGGCGCGGCCGCCGGGATGGCCGGGGCGTACACCCTGGACGAGATCGCCGCCGACGCGCTCGGCCTCGCCGACGACCTCGGCTGGGACGCGTTCAGCCTGGTGGGCCACTCCATGGGCGGCATCGCGGCGCAGCGGATCCTGGCCGAGGCGCCGGAGCGGGTGCGCGCGATCGTGGGCGTGAGCCCGGTCCCGGCGTCCGGCGTGCCGCTGGACGGCGACGCGTGGGCGCTGTTCTCCGGGGCCGCGGAGGCGCCGGCGAACCGGCGCGCCATCATCGACATGACGACCGGCGGGCGGCTCACCGGACGCTGGCTCGACGACATGGTCAGCGCGTCCGTACGCCGCAGCGACCGGGCGGCGTTCGCGGCGTACCTCCCGCAGTGGGCGCGTACGGACATCTCGGCGCGCATCCGTGGCGCGACGCTGCCGGTGAAGGTGATCGTCGGGGAGCACGACCCGGCGCTGTCCGCCGAGGTCATGCGGGCGACCTGGCTGGAGTGGTACCCCAACGCCGAGCTCGAGGTGCTCGCCAACGCCGGCCATTACGCGCCGTCCGAGACGCCCATCGCGCTGGCCACGTCGATCGAGGGGTTCCTGAGCCGGTGAGCGACGACACCCGCGTCATCTACGACCCGGACACCTACGTCAGCGGCGTGCCGTACGACGCGCTGCGCCGGCTCCGGGAGGCCGCGCCGGTGGTGTGGGCGGAGGAAGCGCCGGTCACGAGCGGGCCCGGGTTCTGGGCGGTGCTCGGGCACGCCGAGGTACGGGACGTGCTGCGGACGCCGGAGGTGTACTCCTCCCAGCTCGGCGCCACGCAGATCCGGGACCCGGCGACCCCGGAGGACCTGGCGTACGTCCGGCGGATGATGCTGAACATGGACCCGCCCGCGCATACGCGGCTGCGGTCGCTGCTGGCCAAGGCGTTCACCCCGCGCGCGGTGGCCCGGCTGGTGGACCGCATCGAGGCGCGCGCCGAGGCCCTGGTGACCGCGGTCGCGGACCGCGGCGCGGCCGACTTCGCCACCGAGATCGCCGCGGACCTGCCGCTGCTCACGCTGGCCGACGTGTTCGGCGTGCCGGAGGCGGACCGCTGGCTGATGTACGACTGGAGCAACCGGGTGATCGGCTACCAGGACGCCGAGTACGCGGTCAGCGCCCGCTTCGACGCCGCGGCGGCCACCGAGATCGGCCGGCGGGCGTTCACGCTGCGCCCGGAGCCGGGACCGGACGGGACCATGCCCGACCCGCGCAGCCGCGGCGGCATGCCGGACCTGTACGCGTACGCGCACGACCTGGGGGAGTACAAGCGGGCGCATCCGGGGGAGGACGTCATGTCCATCCTGATGCGCGAGGACGTCAGCGTGGAGGAGTTCGAGAACCTGTTCTGGCTGTTCTCGGTGGCGGGCAACGAGACGCTGCGCAACGGGCTGCCAGGCGGGATGTCGGCGCTGATGGCGCACCCGGAGGCGTACCGGAGGCTACGGGAGGACCCGGGCCTGCTGGACACCTGCGTGGAGGAGATGCTCCGCTGGTGGACGCCGGTGATGAACTTCCGGCGCACGGCCACGCGGGACGCCGAGCTGGGCGGCGTACGGATCCGCGCCGGCGACAAGGTGGTGGTCTGGTACGCCGCCGCCAACCGCGACCCGGCGGTCTTCACCGACCCGGACGCCTTCGACCCGGCCCGCCCGCCCGGCGACCACCTGACGTTCGGCCACGGCCCGCACTTCTGCCTGGGCGCCCAGCTGGCCCGCACCCAGATGCGCGCGCTGTTCCGCGCCGTCCTGCGCCACCTGGGCGAGGTACGGCCGGCCGGCGACCCCGTACGGTTGCGGTCGAACTTCCAAAACGGCATCAAGCACCTGCCGGTGCGCTGGTGAACGGCGAAAGGAGAGGCGGCATGATCCTGCGCGGCGCGACCGTCATCGACGGGCTGGGGACCGATCCGTCCGTACGGGACGTCGGGGTCGACGACGAGACGATCACCGCGCGGGCGGCGGGGGAGACCCTCGACCTGGACGGGCTGACGCTGCTCCCCGGGCTGATCGACGCGCACACGCACGTCGTGCCGATCAACGCGATGCGCTCGGGCGACACCTCGGTCGCCGAGCTGGCGGGGGAGATGTTCGGGGTGCTGCGCGACGCGCTGGACGCGGGGTTCACCACGCTGCGCGACTGCGGCGGCGTGGACGACGGCGTCGTACGGGCCGTGGAGCGCGGGCTGGTGCCGGGGCCGCGGGTGATCCCGGCCGGGCCGATCCTCTGCCAGACCGGTGGGCACGGGCACCTGTTCCCGCCGTTCGCCGGGCCGGGGCGGGTGGCGGAGGCGTCCGTGCCGGGGCTGGCGTCGATGGCGATCCAGTGCGACGGGCCGGACGAGGTACGGCGGGCCGCGCGGACCGCGTTCCAGCGCGGCGCGAAGTTCCTCAAGATGTGCGTGACCGGCGGGGTGATCTCGCACTCCGACGCGCTCACCGACACCCAGTTCACCGTCCCGGAGCTGCGCGCGGCCGTCGAGGAGGCGGCGGCGCGCGGCACGTACGTCACCGTGCACGCGCACAACAACCAGGGCGTGCGCAACGCCATGGAGGAGGGCGTGCGCGGCGTCGAGCACGGCACGATGATCGACGCCGGGCTGGCCGCCGAGATGGCCGCGGCCGGCATGTACGTGGTGCCGACGCTGGCCGTCACCGAACTGCTGCGCGAGCGCGGCACGGAGGTGGGCTTCGAGGAGGAGATCGTGGCCCGCCTGGGCACGGTCGGCGACGACATGGCCGCCGCCGCCAAGATCGCCTACGACGCGGGCGTCCCGGTCGGCTCCGGCTCCGACCTGACCGGCCCGGGCTCCGAACGCCGCGGCATCGAGATCGCCCTGAAGGCCCGTACGCTCGGCGCGGCCACCGCGATCGCCTCGGCGACCTCGGTGAACGCCCGCATCCTGAACCGGCCCGACCTGGGCGCCGTCGAGCCGGGCCGGCGCGCCGACCTGGTCGCGGTCGACGGCGACCCGCTGGCCGACCCGGCGCTGCTGGGCGACGCGGCCAACGTGAAGCTCGTCCTCAAGGACGGGAAGGTCGTCAAGGACGCTCGCTGATCCGCGGGACCAGCTTGCGCGACTCGTCGTTGAGGCGGCGGACGAAGCCGTTGATCAGCGCGATCTCGGCGTCGTCGTAGTCGTCGAGCACCCGCTGGTAGCCGGTCTCGATGCCCGCGAAGATCGGGCGGAGCTCGGCGTCGTGCGCGCCGGTCGGGCGGATGATCACCTTGCGGCGGTCCGCCGCGTCCCGCGTGCGCTCGACGAAGCCGCGTTTCTCCAGCCGGTCGACGGCCGACGTGACCGCGGACGTGCTGAGGCCGGTGATCTCGGCCAGCCGGCCGGGGGTCAGGTCCGGCTCGTCGCGCGCCAGGTCCAGGCACTTCATGTCGGTGGGGCCGAGGCCGAACCGTGACGTGATGGCCTGATGGACCATCAGCGTCCAGCCCGCCATGTCCCGGCTGGCCTCCATCAGCTCCGCGACGAGTCGCGCACGCTCTCTTGACACGGACTCTCCAACGCGTAATATCTCGAATTGTCTCGACTATCGAGAGTTCCCAACTCTCGGAATTTCCACCGTACCGAGGAGAGTCTCATGAGCACAACGACGACGCCGGTCCTGATCGCGGGCGCGGGCCTGGGCGGCCTGACCACCGCGGTGTTCCTCGCCCACCAGGGCGTCCCGGCGCTGGTCGTCGACCGGCACCCGGGCACGTCACGGGCGCCCAAGGCGCGCGGCCAGATGCCGCCGATCATGGAGCCGCTGCGCTACGTCGGCGTCGCGGACGCGATCCTGGCCGGGCAGCCGCCGGGCCGGCCCGAGATGGCCATCCAGATCTGCACCGCCGTCACCGGCGACGTGATGCACAGCTTCACCGAGGAGTTCCCGGACTTCTCCGGGTACTCGCCCGCCCCGGTCGGCATGGCCAGCCAGGCCGTCGCCGAGGCCGCGCTGGCCGAGCGGGCCGTGCGGCTCGGCGCGGACCTGCGGTTCCGTACCCGCCTTGAGTCCTTCACCGACGACGGCGACGCGGTCCGGGCCACCCTGCGCGACCTGGTCACCGACGAGGAGTACGAGGTCCGCGCCGACTACCTGGTCACCGCGACCGGCCACCGGGGCGGCGGCGCCGCGGCCGCGGGCATCGGCACGCACGGGCTCGGCGCGTTCGAGCAGAACCAGACCGTGCTGTTCGAGGCGGACCTGAACGGGTACCTGCCGGACTCCGCGGTGCTCATGTTCTACGCGCAGAACCCGGAGCTGCCCGGCGGGTCCGGGGCGTTCGTGTCCACCGACGAGCCCGGCCGGTACGTCGCGGGCCTGCGCCCGGAGGAGGGCCGAACGGACGAGGAGACGATCGCGCTGATCCGCGTGCTGACCGGCGTGCCCGACCTGGAGGTGAAGCTGCTCGGCGCGGACACCTGGGGCGTCGCGCACCAGGTGGCGGACCGGTTCTCCGCCGGCCGGGTGTTCCTCGTCGGCGACGCCGCGCACGTCATGCCGCCGACCGGCGGCCAGGGCGGCAACACCGCCATGCTGGACGGCCACCACCTGGCGTGGAAGCTGGCCGCCGTGGTGCGCGGCCAGGCCGGGCCGGGCCTGCTGGACAGCCACGACGTGGAGTGGCGCCCGTACGGCCGGCTCGTCGCGGACTGGCAGGTGTCCAACATGATCGACCGCCAGGCCCCGCACCTGGAACACCTGCGCCCGGAGCTGCCGGAGACCGATCCCGACCGGCTGATGTTCGGCTACCGCCTGCCGAAGGGCGGCGCGTTCGTCGCGGAGCCCGGCACCGACGACGCGATGTTCGAGGACCCGGCCACACCCGCCGGCCGCCCCGGCACCCGCGCCGCGCACATCTGGATCGACCGCGACGGCGAGCGGATGTCCACCCGCGACCTGCTGACGGGCGACTTCGTCCTGCTCACAGGCGGCCCGACGACCCCCGCCACCAAGGCGGCCGAGCGACTCGGCGTCCCGATCGACGCGTACACTCTGCCCCCGGAGACCGGCTGGACGGACGCGTACGGCGTGCCGGAGACGGGCACGGTACTGATCCGCCCGGACGGCTTCATCGCCTGGCGCACCCGCGACGCACTCACCGCGGAGGCCCTGGAAGCCGCACTGCGCACGGTCCTGAACCGCTAGACCACATCGCAAGACCCGCTGCGCCCCCAACCCACGCTCCGCGTGCCCCGCTCCCGCGTTCCCACACCCCGCGCCCCCCGCGCCTCGCGCTCTCGCTCCCTGCGCGCTCCGCCCCCCTGCGTCCTGTGCGCTCTTGCTCTTCCGTGCTCCCCGTGCTTCCGCGCGTAAAGGCCTCGCTTCGCGAGACTGATTTTTGCGCGTGCGGCCGCCGTTGTGGCTGGGCGCCGTTTGCGAAGTGCGGGCAGGAGCGGGGCGCCGGGGTCTGTGCAGATTCCTGGCACGGGGGCGTCGTGGTACAGCCAGGGCGCCGAGCGGAAACCCGCGCTTCGCGCAACCCCGCGCGGGGTTGGCACCCAGGCTGTGCCGCGCAAACGGCGGCCCGCCAGCAACGGCGACCCACTGCGCAATAAATCAGTCTCGCGAAGCGAGGCCTTTATCCCGGGCGGGGCGGAGTCTCGCGGAGCGAGGCCTTTGTTCTTGGCAGGACCGGCGTCGGCGCGTGGCACGCTGCACGGTGTGGTGGAGCTGCGGGAGAAGGTCGTGTTGGTGACCGGGGGGACCGGGGGGATCGGGAAGGAGACGGCGCGTGGGCTGGTCCGGCTCGGGGCTCGGGTGGTCGTCACCGGGCGTGACCCAGGGCGGGCCGCGGCGGTCGCCGAGGAGTTGGGGGTCGACGCGCTGATCGCCGATGTGACCCGGCAGCGGGATCTCCGCGCGCTCGCCGAGACGGTCGGCGAGCGGTACGGCGGGCTCTACGCCTTGATCAACAACGCGGGGGTGCACCCGCCGCGGCGGGAGCTGACCGAGGACGGTGTCGAGTCCGCGTTCGCCGGGAACGTGCTGGCGCCGTACCTGCTCACCCGGCTGCTGCTGCCGGCGCTTCGCCGGGGCGCGGCGGGCGGGACCGCGCGGGTCGTGAACATCACCGGCGGCGTGCCGCGCGGCCGGCTCGATCCAGGGAATCTGCAGGCCGAGCGGCGCTTCACCGGATGGCTGACCGACACGCAGTACAACCGGACCAAGCTGGCGATGATGGCCGTGTCGCGCACCCAGGCCGAGCGGTACGGCGGCCCGGACATCGCCGTCACCGTCGCCTACCCGGGCCACGCCGACACCCCGATGACCCGCGCCCTGCCGATCCGCACGTACCCGGTCCTGCTCCGCCCGGTCGTCCCCCTGGTGCGCCCGCTGATGCCGCTGCTGTGGAGCGACGCGAGCCGGCCCGCGCGCACCGCGGTCCGTGTCGTCGCCGCGGACGCCGCGAACGGGGTCTACGTCGGGATGAACGGCCGCCGTGCCCGCTGGCCCGCGGCCACTACGGACCCGGCCGTACGGGACCTCCTGTGGACGATGTGCGAGCGCCTTGCCCCGGCGTGAAAGCCCAGGTCAGGGGACGTGATATGGATCACGTCCGGTGTACCGGACGGGCAGAAATGCGGCGGCGGGCTGTGGCATTAGAGGGGGTGAGGAGCAGCAAAGATGGCCGATCTTCGGTGAGGCGCGGCGCATGCTCCGAATCAATTCCACGTCGCGTTGGTAGCAGGAGAGACAGATGGCAACGACTTGGGTTGTCCTCGCACTGGAGACGGCAGGCGGCATGACGGTCGCGGGTGCGGCCGTGGCCTGGCTGCGGGCTCGGCTCATCGCCGAGCGCGCCGAGGTCATGACCGCCGACGCGCTCAGCGACGACTGAGCGTGAACTAGCGTCCTCCGCCGACCGCCTGCACCAGCTCTTCGGCCTCTTCCCGGCTCGCCGCCGCGGGAGGGGATCCGGGGAGTGGGCGGCCGGCGGATTCTTTCATGAAGAACACCGCGACGGCGCCGATCACGCCCGCGATCATCAGGTAGTACCCGGGCCAGTTCGTGTCGCCGGTCGCGTGGATCAGCGACAGCGTCACCGTCTCCGTGGTGCCGCCGAAGGCCGACACCGCGATGTTGAACGCGATGGCCAGGCCGCCGTACCGGATCTCGGTCGGGAACAGCGCGGGCAGGGTCGACGGCGACGTGCTGTTGAAGCAGGTCAGCATGATGGCCATGATGAACAGGCCGATCCCGACCAGGACCACCGAGTGCGACTTGGCGAGCAGGACGGACGGCACGCCTCCGACGATGGCCAGCGCACATCCGGCGTACATCACCGGCTTGCGGCCGATCCGGTCGGACAGCCGGCCGAGCTGGGTGATGATCAGCAGGATCACGATGTACACGCCGATGATCAGGTACTCGGAGATGTGGCTCTCGGCCATCGGCGCGTTGTAGTCGGTGAAGAACGCCGGCATCACGGTCGTGACCATGTAGTTGATCACGTTGAAGACGATCACGACGCCCATGCAGACCAGCATCGCCCGCCAGTACTTGGCGAAGATCGTCTTGATCTCGCGCAGCGACTGGTTGCCCTCGCGCCCCTCCGACTCCTTGGCCACGGCCTGGAACGCCGGCGTCTCCTCCAGCTTCAGCCGCAGGTACAGGCCGATGATGCCGATCGGGCCGGAAATCAGGAACGGGATGCGCCAGCCCCAGGACTTCAGGTCGTCCGGCGGCAGGAAGTTGACGCCCAGCGAGATGATCGCGCCGAACAGGTAGCCGGTACAGGTACCGAACTCCAGGAAGCTGCCGAAGAACCCGCGCCGTTTGTCGGGGGCGTACTCGGCGATGAACGTCATCGCGCCGCCGTACTCACCGCCCGTGGAGAACCCTTGGAGCAGGCGGGCGAGGACCATGAGCATCGGCGCCGCTATGCCGATCGTGTCGTACCCGGGAATGAGCGCGATGATGAACGTGCTCCCGGCCATCAACAGCACGGTGATGGACAGCACCTTGGTCCGGCCGATGCGGTCACCGAGCGGGCCGAAGAACAGCCCGCCGAACGGCCGTACGGTGAACGCGACCATGAAAAGAATGGCCGTGCCGATCGTCTGGACCGTCTCGCCCGCCGGAGTCAGGAAGACCTCGCCGATGGTCGCCTGCAGGCTGGCGAACACCCCGAAATCGAACCATTCGGTGATGTTCCCGATCATCGCCGCGCCGACCGCGCGTTTGACGATCGCTGGGTCGGTGACCGTTACATTGTCCACGGTCAGCGGCCTGTCTCCGTCGTTTTCCCCACCGATCGGCACCCGGTCCAACCCCCTGTCGCGTTTGCTGAGTGTAGGACCCTAGTGGTCTTCCCGACGTAGGGCGAAACAAGTACACGCACCGTGCCGTTGTATGTCGTATTCACTTCCGTCCGGTGTGCCGGAGCATATTCCTGTGCCCTGCGGAAACGATCGGTGATTGCGGCGTTCGTCACATTTCGGCACTGCGAACAATCGGCCGGACCCGGCCGGGTGATACCGCCCGCCGCCACTGGGTAGGGGACCCCCGTTCGTGGCAGTCCAGGGGGAGGACGCAATGACGGCATTCTTCGGACCGGGTGGCAGCGATCCGTTCGACGACCTCTTCGCCCGGTTCTTCGGCGCGGGGGCGCCGCGCCGCCCGGTCCAGCGCATCGACATCACCCGGCTGATGAGCGACCCGGCGCGGCAGCTCCTCGCCGCCGCGGTGCGGAAGGCGACCGAGTCCGGCAGCCCGGACCTGGACACCGACCATCTGCTGTACGCGGCGGCCGGTACCGACCCGACCCGTGAGCTGCTGGCGCGCGCCGGCGCCAACCCCGACGACCTGGCCCGCCAGGCCGACCGCGGCGCGGCCGACGGGGCGGGCGCCGAACCGGGCACCGAGCCGCGCGGCGTGACCCCGGCGGCCAAGCGGGCGCTGCTCGACTCCCGCCAGGTGGCCGCCGCGCTCGGCGCCTCCTACATCGGGCCCGAGCACGTGCTGCTCGCGCTGTCGGCCAACCCGGAGTCCGAGGCCGGGCGGATCCTCGGCCGCGGCGGCATCACGCCGGGCGCGCTGCAGCGGGCCATGTCCGGGCGGGCCCCGGCCGGCCCGGGCGGCGCGTTCCCGAGCGGCGGCGCGGGCACCCCGGGCGGCCCGGGCGGCTCCGGCGGCGGCGACCGTACGCCCACGCTCGACCAGTTCGGCCGCGACCTCACCGAGCTGGCCGCGTCCGGCAAGCTGGACCCGGTGATCGGCCGGGACGACGAGATCGAGCAGACCATCGAGGTACTGTCCCGCCGTACGAAGAACAACCCGGTGCTGATCGGCGACGCCGGCGTCGGCAAGACCGCGATCGCCGAGGGCCTGGCGCAGCGCATCATCGACGGCGACGTGCCGGACACGCTGGCCGGCAAGCGCGTCGTGCAGCTCGACCTGTCCGGCGTGGTGGCCGGCACCCGCTACCGCGGCGACTTCGAGGAGCGGATGCGCAAGGTGATCGACGAGATCCGCGCGAACGGCGAGGACATCATCGTCTTCATCGACGAGCTGCACACCATGGTCGGCGCCGGTGGCGGCGGCGA
>Ga0164243_10012496_pt1 | contig 12023 bp, 12 predicted proteins | sample OricompcompostOP_FD_108781 | JGI IMG/M metagenome (GOLD analysis project Ga0164243, IMG submission 108781) | Organic Plus compost microbial communities from Emeryville, California, USA - Original compost - Organic plus compost (OP) | ecosystem: Engineered > Solid waste > Mixed feedstock >...
CCGCCGTTCATCAAGGCGCGTGCGATCGACACGCGCTGCTGCTGGCCGCCCGAAAGCTGGCTCGGCCGATGATGGATCCGGTCTTCCAGGCCCAGTTCGCGCAGCAGGCTCGCCGCGCGCGCATGTCTTTCTTCAGGGGGCAGGCCTGCATACAGTGCCGGCACCTCGACGTTCTCGATCGCGCTCGCGCCCGCGATCAGGTGATAGCTCTGGAACACGAAGCCGAACTCCTCGCGCCGCAGGCGCGCCAGCGCGTCGCCGTCGAGACGGGAGACGTCGCGCCCCATGAAGCGGTACGCCCCGCCGCTCGGGCGGTCCAGGCAGCCGAGGATGTGCATCAGCGTCGACTTGCCGGAACCGGAGGCGCCCATGATGGCGACGAACTCGCCTTCGTGGATGTCGAGGTCGATGCCGTGCAAGACCTCGACCGCCAGATCGCCGTTGCGATAGGTCTTGGTGACGCCGCGCAGCGAGATCAGCGGCATCGCTGCTTCGCCGGCTGCCTGAACGGGAAGCTCGCCCGGTTTCATCGTACCCGGCGTCCCATGCCGGGGCCGCCCTGCAACGGATTGCGCGCGGCGCGTTCGCGCGCCGCGCCGTCCGGCTGCCTGAGGCCGGCGATCACCCGCTCGCCCTCGCTCAGGCCGGACAGGATCTGCACCTGCACGCGGTTGCTGATGCCGACCTCGACCTTGCGCTCGGCGATCCGGCCGTCCGCATCGACGACCCGGACGGTGCCGGAACGCGGGGCGCGGTCGGGAGCGGCGGCAAGACCGGCCCAGACCTCGGTCGGCTTGCGCGGACTTGCGGCGGCGGCAGCGGCTTGCCCGCGCCGCCGCTCACCCGTCTGGGTGCGGGCTGCCTCCTGGCCGCCGCCTTCGGCCGCGGCGCGGCGGCGCGCGCGCATCGCCTGGCGCTCTTCCGGCGCCATGCGGTCGAACGCGGCGTGCCGCTGCTCCGGGTTCATGTCGCGCCAGGAGCGCTGCTCGCCCCCCTGGCCGGCGTCGCCCCGTTTCGCATTCCCGCGCGCGTCGCCGCCGCGCCGCATGTCCACGGCAGAAGCGGGCACGATCAAGGCATCCTTGGCGGAGGCCGAGACGAAGAACACCTGCGCGGTCATCTGCGGCAGCAGGTTGCGCTGCGTATTCGGCACGTCGAACAGCGCGTTGTACAACACCACGTTATTGGTGACGACCGGCGTCGGCTCGACCTTGCGCAGCTTGCCGTACCAGCGCCGGTTGCGGCTGCCCAGCGTCGTGAAATACACCTCCATGCCCGGCCACAACTGCCCGACATCGGCCTCGGATACCTGAGCCTGCACGGTCATCGTCGACAGGTCGGCGATGCGCAGCAGCGTCGGTGCCTGCTGGCTGGCATTCAGCGCCTGCCCCTGGCGCGCGGTGATCGATACCACCACGCCTTTCATCGGCGCCAGGATCCGTGCGTACTGCAGGTTCGCCTCGTCCGCGCGCAGCGTCGATTCGGTCTGCTCGATCTGCGCCTGCAACGCCTGCAACTGGGCGCGCGCCGAGCGCACGGCCGCTTGCGCCGACTGCAGCGCCTCGACGGTGGTGGCGTCGCCCGCCATCAGGTTCTTCTGGCGCGCCAACTGGATCTGCGCCAGATCGAGCTGCGATTCGCGGTCGGCCAGCGTGGCGCGCTGGTTGCGCAGCAGCGCGCGGCGCGCATCGACATTCGCGCGGTAGACGGTCGGGTCGATCTCGGCCAGCAAATCCCCGGCCTCGACCACGGAACCGATTTCGACATGGATCTTGTTCAATTGGCCGGACACCTGCGCGCCGACGTCGACGTACTCGCGCGGCTGCATGGTGCCGGTCGCGGTGACCAGATCCTCGATGTCGCCGCGCTGCACGCTGACGATCTGGTACTGCTCGATCCCGTCTTCGCGCCCTGCATGGGCTTTCCAGGCAAAAAAGCCGCCGGCGCCCGCGACGACGACAAGCGCCGCCGCAACGAGACGGACAGGGAAACGCTTGCGCTTGGGGGCGGAGTGCGCGGACTTTCCGGCAGCAGGTGCATTCATGTTCTTGGTTGGCAGCAAAAGCCGGACATGGACCGTAGCCCGCCGCCGTGGCGCGGCCGGGAAAACCCGGCAAACCGGGCAGCACGGAAGAACGAGCAGGCAGCGGAATCAAAAGTTAAGAATGATAATCATTATCATTCAATGGGTCAATCGACGCAGGACGGGAGGCAGGACATGCGCCGCTTTGCGCCGGCAGACGGACCGAAAAGGAACCGCCTGCCGGGCCGCGCCACGTACGGGATTGGCACATCGGATCGCGGTCGGCAGAGAGGCCGCGGGCACCCGGCCGTCATGGCGAAAATGTCATCGGCGGCGGCCATGCTCGGTTAAAGTACGCATTGAAGCGCGACATGCTCCCGCGCAACGGAGAGCATTCAACTAGAAGAAGGCATCACCCGCTGCGCGTGGCGAGGTGGTCGAGACAGGAGGGGATTTTCGGATGGCGGAAACCACGGTGCATCACTTCGCCCCATGGGCGGGGCGATATTCTCAGGATATCGACTGGAATCTGAAACCGCCCGCCTCTCCCAATCTCGCCGCGCTGGTCAGCACGACCGCGCGCGCCTACGCCCGGCAACAGGCATTCACCTGCGTGATGCCGAACGGGATGTACGGCAACCTGAGTTTCGAGGAGACGGACCGGCTGAGCGACGATTTCGCCGTCTATCTGCGCGAAGTCCTCGGCATCGGCCCCGGCAAGCGGGTTGCCGTGCAAATGCCGAACTCGCTGGTCACGCCGGTGGTCGTGTTCGGCATCCTGAAGGCCGGGTGCGTGCTGGTCAACGTCAACCCGCTTTGCGATGCAGGCGAAATGCAGCGCCAGTTCAAGGATTCCGGCGCCGAGGCGCTGGTCATCTGCGATCTGTTTACCGACAAGCTCGCCGACATCCTGCCGGACACGCCGGTCCGGGACGTGCTCGTGGCATCGGTATCGAGCCTGTTCCCGCCGCTGGTGCGCCACGTCATACAGGGCATCATGCGCTGGTGGAACCGGGTCGTGCCGCCGGTGGCGTTCGGGGCGACCCGGCTCGAGCACGCGCTGGCCGACGGCAGGCGCATCCGCGAGGGGCGCAACGTCGAAGTCCGGCAGTACTGGGCCGGCATCGCGCACGGCGACCTCGCCCTGCTGCAGTATTCGGCCGGCACCACCGGCGTGGCCAAGGGCGCGATGCTCAGCCACGGCAACCTGCTGTGGAACGTCGAGCAGATCGCGGCGATGGGACGGGCCGGCATCGTCGACGGCAAGGAAGTCGTGCTCACCGCGCTGCCGCTGTACCACATCTTCGCGTTCACCACCAACCTGCTCGCATTCTTCCGGGTCGGCGCGCGCAACATCCTGGTGCCTGACCCGCGCCCGATCCGCAAGCTGCAGCGCGCGTTCGAGAATTACCCGATCACCTGGATCTCGGGCGTCAACACGATGTACGGCGCGCTGCTGCACGAAGAGTGGTTCAACGTCTATCCCCCCAGGCACCTGAAGGCGGCGATCGGCGGCGGCGCGCCGATGCACCCGGCGATCGTGCGACGCTGGGAACGCCTGACGAACAGCCGGCTGCTGGAAGGCTACGGACTGACCGAGACCTCGCCGCTGGTCTGCTTCCAACTGGTGAACGGACCGCCGAAAACCGAATCGATCGGCATCCCTGCCCCGCGCACCGAAGTGCGCCTGCTGGACGAGCACGGCCGACCGACCGCGCAAGGCATGCCGGGAGAGCTGGTCGTGCGCGGGCCGCAGGTGATGCACGGCTACTGGAAGCTGCCGCACGAAACGGCCCAGGTGCTGCGCGACGGCTGGCTGCATACCGGCGACATCGCGGTCATGGACGAGGATTTCAGCTTCCGCATCGTCGACCGCAAGAACGACCTCATCACGGTTTCCGGCCTGAGCGTGTATCCGAACGAGATCGAGGAAGTGCTGTCCTCGCACGAAAAGGTGATGGAAGCGGCGGTGATCGGCGTGCCGAGCGCGAAGACCGGCGAAGCCGTGCACGCCTATGTGATCAAGCGCGACCAGAGCCTCGACGAAGCCGAGCTGGAGCGCCATTGCCGCCGGCATCTGGCCGTCTACAAGCTGCCGGCGCGCTTCGTGTTCTGCGACGCATTGCCGAAGTCGGCGGTCGGCAAGGTGCTGCGCCGCGAACTGCGGCGGCAGGCGATGCTGGAGCGCTCGCGCCCGGCAGCCGCCGGCGCGGCCCCGGCCCGGAACAAGCCAGCGAAGGAAAGGGCATAGCATGCTGAGCGAAGTCGAAACCGAACTGCTGAGCGTGATGATGGTGGTCATCATGGCGGGCATGGGCGCGTCGCTGACCTTCAAGGATTTCGCGATCGCGCTGCGCCGGCCGCAGGGCATGCTGGTCGGCCTGGTGTGCCAGTACGGCATCATGCCTCTGCTGGCCTTCCTGCTGGCCGAAACGCTGGGCCTGTCGCCGGGCCTGTCCATCGGCCTGATCCTGATGGGCTGCATGCCGGGCGGCACCACCTCCAACATGTTCACCTACTTCAGCCGCGGCGTGCTGCCGCTGTCGATCCTGATGACGCTGTGCTCGACGCTGGCCGCCGTCGTCATGGTGCCGGCGACGCTGGAACTGTATTCGAGCGACATCGGCGGCCACTGGCACATCCCGCTGACCAACGCAGTCCAGGTCGTTGCGCTGCTGCTGGTGCCGACGCTGCTCGGCATGGGCCTGCGCAAGCTCAATGCGAACGCCGGCGCGCTGGTCGAGCTGGTCGGCGCAGTCGGCGGCGCGTGCGTGATCGTGTTCCTGATCGCCTCCTGGGTGCCGCGCAACTGGCATCTGCTGCTCGACACCGGCGCCGACGTCTACGCCGCCTCGGTCGGGCTCGGCATGCTCGGGTTCCTGCTCGGCTACCTGCTCGCGCGCGCGCTAAACCAGGACCGGAACACGAGCCGCACGATCGCGCTGGAAACCGGGATCCAGAACAGCCCGCTGGCGGCCCTGATCGCGCTGCTGTCGTTTCCCGGACCTGAGCAGCAGGAAGTGCTGCTGATCCCGATCCTGTATTCGCTGTTCATCGTGCTCGGTGCGACGCTGGCGACGCTTTGGTTCCGCCGGCTGGCCGAGCGCGAGGAAATCGCGCGCGACAACGCCAGGTTCGAGATGATGGCCGACCTGGCCTGAACGGGACGGCGGCGCCGGGATCAGGGAAGGCGCAGCTCGAAGACCGCGCCGCCGCCGGCCGCATCGTACAGCCGGCAATCGCCGCGATGCGCAGCCGCCACCGCATGGCATAGCTGCGAACCCAGCCCGGTCGATGGCGGCACGGCCTGTTCGGTACCGGCCAGGCCCGGGCCGTCGTCGCGTACCGAGAAGACGATGCCGGCCGTGTCGCCTGCGGCGCAGGCCAGCGTGACCGCGGTGTGCGCAAAGCGCATTGCGTTCTGGATCGCCGCATCCAGCGCCAGACTGACCAGATGCTCGTCGAAGAAGGCCAGCGTCGGCGCGTGCCGCGACTCTACGCGCAGCGCGACGCCGTCGCGCCGGTGCAGATTGTCGGCCAGCACGCCGCGCAGGAAATCCTCGGGGCTGACCGCCTCCACGCGCGGCTCCAGGCCGCTGGTCGAGGCCCGGTACAGCGTCAGGAAACCGATCAGCTTCTCGCGCAGTGCGCCGCAGGTGCGCCACGCAAGGCGCGCGCGTTCGCGCTCGGGCTCCGTGCTCAGCGCCTCGAGTTCCCCTTCCAGCACCGACAGCGCGTTCTTGATGTCATGCACGATCAGGGCGACCGTCTGGTTGTTCATGGCTGCCCCTTTCCGGCCCGGCTCAGCGTTTCGCGCAGGAAGCGGTACATCTTCGCCACCCGCTCGCTGCCCGGCATCAGCGCATCGAGTCTGGCCAGGTAACCGTTCACCTTGGCCACGTAGTCGCGGTTCAGTCCCTTCTGGCTCATCCACAGCAGGTGCAATTGCGCGGCAGCCAGCAGTACCGCCGTGTTTTCCGGCATGACCGCGAGCGCCCGTTCCAGCGTGGCCAGCGAGGCGTCGAACTGCGCGTTGCGCATCTGCGCATTGGCCTCTGACAGGATGGCCGTGACTTCGTCGAGCGCCCGGTCGACCACGGCCGGAGCGAGCGCTTCCTTGCCGCTGTCCCGCAGCACCTTGCGCGCCAGCGCCACCATGCGCCTGTTTTCGTGGTCGGCCTTGACCGCGCGCGCCAGGATGTCGGCGCCCTCGTCGTCGCGTCCGAGCGAGAACGCGGCCTTGGCCAGCGCCAGCGCGCTGTCGTCGGCACGCAATTCCGCGCTCGCCGCGCGCGCCGCTTCGAACGCCTGCGCGGCCGCGGCGCGATCGCCCAGCTTCACGTGCGCCTGCGCCTGTACCGCGTGGCGCGCCGCGACGAAGCGTTCCGACTCCGCGTAGTGCTTCGGGGCCGCTGCGAGCAGCTTGAGAGCTGCATCCGCTTCGCCGCCGTCGATCTGGACCTGGGCCAGCGACAGCAGGTCGGCCGGCTGCGCGGTCAGCGAACCGCGGGTGTGGTTCAGCGTGCGCTCGAAGGCGCTGCGCGCCAGCGCCAGATCGCCGGCCCGGTAGGCCGAGTCGCCGACCAGGCGGCTGCGCCGCGCCGACGGCACGACTTCGTAGGAGCGGCTCAAGATATCCAGCGCCTCCCGCTGCTCGCCCTGCGCTTCGGCCAGCGCGGCCAGCAGATCGTAGGCCGGCACATGGCGCGCATCCTGCTCCAGCACCTGCTGCGCGGCCTCCCTCGCCTCGGCCAGCCGGCCGGCTGCCTGGTGGCAGCGCGCCACGCCCATCCTGGCCCACAGCAGATCGGCGCGCATCGCGAGCGCCTGGCGGTAAGCCGTCTCGGCCTGTTCCGGGTCGCCCAGTTCCAGCAGGGCCGCGCCCTTGATCTTCAGGATATCGAGCGCCCATTTCGGCTGCGCGGCCATCGTGCGGTCGCACTCGGCCACTGCACCTGCCGCGTCCTTGAGCTTGAGCCGGTCGGCGATCGGACGCAGCGCGTTCTGCTTGTCCAGCAGACGCTCGATGCGCTCGAGCAGCTTGCCGCCGGTGAGCGGCTTGATCATGTAGGCATCCGGCTGGAACTCGACCGCCGCCGCGACCATGTCGTAGCTGCTTTCGGCAGTGATCATGATGAACATCGTGGCCGGCGTGATCAGGCCCTGGGTGCGCAGGAATTCCAGCAATTGCTGGCCGTTGGTTTCACGGTTCAGGTTGTAGTCGCACAGGACCAGGTCGTAGCCGCTGCGCCGGATGAACGAGACCGCTTCGTCCGGGGTACCGGCCTGATCGACATGGCCGATGCCGATCTGGCCGAGCTGGGTGTGGATGTTCTGGCGCATCGCAGGCATGTCGTCGACCACGAGCGCGCGCAAGCGGGCAAGCCGCTGGCTGGTATTGCTGACCATAGGGAAATACGGGAAAGAAACGGCCTCATCATACCGCGCATCAGACCGGAAATTTCCAATTTGCAAGTTTTGTCGGGCCCCCGCCCGGGCTGGCCACGTTGGCAGCAGCCGATCCGTTACAGAATTGCAACAGTCAATGAGGCGGCAGGATTGCCGGCGCTACCGGAATCTTTGTTATGGGCGAGGTCTAATCTTGACTTGCAACCGACAATTGGAGGAAAGCATGTCCACAGTCGATAAATCGATCGAAGTGAACGTACCGATCCACACGGCCTACAACCAGTGGACGCAGTTCGAGGACTTTCCGCAGTTCATGGAAGGTGTCAAGGAAGTGCGGCAACTGGACGACACGCACCTGCACTGGGTAGCCAGCGTCGCCGGGAAGGAGGAAGAGTGGGATGCGCAAATCACCGAGCAGTCGCCGGATCAGCGCATTGCATGGTCCAGCCGCAGCGGAGCCCGCAACGGGGGCGTGGTGACTTTCCACCGGATTTCCGACGACGTGACGCGCATCATGCTGCAGATCGAATACGATCCGCAGAGCTTCACCGAAAAGGCCGGCGACGCTCTTGGCCTGGTGTCGCGCCGCGTCGAAGGCGACCTGCAGCGCTTCAAGGAATTCATCGAGTCGCGGGGCGCGGAAACCGGCGCCTGGCGGGGAACGGTGAGCCAGGGCCAGACCCAGCCGCGTCTGTAAATGCCACCGCGCGGCCGTCCGGCCGCGCCCATTGCAAGACGGGTGCAAGCGCCGACGCGCTTGCACCCGTCTTCAGTTTCGAACGCTCAATGGTGGCGCGCCTGTTTCTTGCCGCCGCCGGCGCCCGTGATGCGCCCCGCCTTCGTGTGGCTCTTCGCGTTTGCGCTGGTCTTGAAACGCCGTCCGGCGCGACCGTCGACCGACCGCATCTCCGCTTCGGTTCTCTCGTTCGGCCTGCTCTGCTCCTGCCAGTGGTTCGACATGATTGCACCTCGATTGGAATCAATGGAAGGGGTTGATGCCTGTCCTATCGTAGACAGCATCCGCACGCCGAGTTCCGTCGCATGTTGCACTGCAGTTTTTTTCGCTTCCCGGAGTCTGATAAGGTAGGCCCCTCATGAACGCGTATCCGCTCCTGCTCGCCTCGCTGATCTGCGTCGCGCCGGCCGCTGCGCAGCAGGTGGTGTCGCCGCAGCCGCTCGGCGAACCGGCCACGATCGTCTACCGCCAGGTCACGCCGGACGGGCGCATCGTCTATTCGGACGAACGCCAGCGGGGCGCAAAGGTGGAACAGACGCTGCGGGTCGAACTGCCGCCACGGGGCGGCACCTGGAGCGTCGAGGGCGGCATGCACGCACCGGCCGCGCCGCGCATTGCACGGACCCCGATAAAACAGGTCGCATCGATCCCGCCGCCGGACCGCAGCAAGACGCCGGACGAAGCACGCTCGGAGGTGATCCGCGCCGAAATGCTGCTGGAAGATGCACGCCGCAGGCGTGACGCGGAGCATGCGCCGCGGCTGGAAGAGTTGGGAGAAACCGGGCCGGACAGCGCCTACGCGGAGCGCCAGCGCAGACTCGAACGCGAGGTGGCACAGGCCGAGGAGGCGCTCGGACAGGCGCGCGCCGAACTGGAGGCGGCCAGACGCCGGCAGTAACGGAAACAACGAGGGGAGATGCACAGAAAACTCAGGCTGCAACTGCTGGAAGGCAAGTATGCGATCTGCCGGCTGAACGGACGGGCGCCTGTTCCTGCATGGGCCGAAGGCGAAGGGCTCGTGGCGATCAGCCGTTCCGATGACGAATTGTCGGTGCTGTGCCGCGCCGACCGGGTGCCGGAAGACACGCAGGCCGATTTCGACTGGATCTGCCTGAAACTGGTCGGCCCGTTCGACCTGCACGAAACCGGCATCGCGCTGTCGGTGGTACAACCGCTGGCGGAAGGCGGCATCGGCGTGTTCCTGGTGTCGAGCTACGACGGCGCCCATCTGCTGATCAAGGACAGCGACCTGCTGCACGCCCAGATGCTGCTGCAAAACGCCGGCCACATCGTGGACTGAGCCGCCGCCCATGATTTCGGAATGCGCAAGCGATGTGGCGATTCCATGGTGCAGTGGCTGAACTTTCGCATTACCATTGGTCTTACGTTCCAGTTTGACAACTCACCTTCAGGGACCGCATGAACCCGATCTCCGTCGATAACGTTGTAAGCACCTACCGCCTGTACGCCCCGCTGTACGACCGCACTTTCGGCGCCGTCCTCGGTCCCGGCCGCAAGGCCCTGACCGATGCGGTCAACGCCATCAAGCCGTCCTCGATCCTGGAAGTCGGCGTCGGGACCGGCCTGACGCTGGAACACTATCCGTCGGATGCCGCCGTCGTGGGCATCGATCTGTCGGACGAAATGCTGGGCATCGCGCGCGAGCGCGCGCATCGTCTCGGCGGGCGCAACATCCACCTGGCAGCGATGAACGCGGAAGCAATGGATTTCCCGGACGGCAGCTTCGACTGCGTGGCCGTGCCCTATGTGCTGTCGGTCACGCCGCATCCGGAAAAGCTGGTGGCGGAGATCCGGCGCGTATGCCGCAAGGGCGGCACCATCCTGATCCTGAACCACTTCAGCGGCAGCCGCTTCTGGTGGTTCCTGGAACGCGCGGTCAGCTCGCTGGCCAACCGCATCGGGTTCCGTTCCGACTTCTGCTACAACGAGCAGATCCTGCGCTACGACTGGGAAGTGCTGTCGGTCACCAAGGTCAACATGTTCGAGCTGTCGCGGCTGGTGACGATCCGGAACTGAATCCGCTCAGCCGAACGCCTCGGCCAGCGTCATCACCCGCGGCTCGACCGCAATCCTGAATTCGGCCAGCATCGCGGCGATCTGCTGCAGGTTGGTTTCGCGCTCGTCGTTGCTCCAGCCTTCGAAGATGGCGCTGCCCGGCTTCTGGAAATGCAGATCGGAGACCTTCCTGCCGTCATGATGGAGGTAGGTCTTGGAATCCACCTGACGAAAGCCCAGCCCCTGCACTGCTGCAATGAATTGCGCCGGCGGCTCGGCGGCATCCACCGCCGCGTAGATCATGAAGGTCGTGCCCGGCGGCTTGGCCGCCACTTCCACCGCATAGACGCCCGGCGCCACCGGCGCGGTGGTGCTCTTCAAGTACAGCATCTGCTCCCCCTGTTCTTATTTTCGAGTTCTGCAATATGCCATCAAAGATAATGGCGAGCAATTGCCGAACGCGTCGGACTCCGCGCGGGAACCACATCTGCAGCACGGGCATGCAGGGTGGCGACTCGCCATCTATTCCTTCGATCGGATAGCGAGACGCGCAGGCCACGCCAACAAGGCCGCCCCCGCGAGCAGCGCCAGGACAGCCAGCGCCAGCGAAGCGGAAAAGCTGCGGTCGCCGACCGACAGCGGACCGACGATCTGGCCGGCGGCAAATGCGGCTGTCATCGCCGCCATCAGCCCTGGCGCTCCGCTTCCCGCCACGGCCCGCGCTTCCTGCAGCGCAACCAGCGTGACCACCATGAAAGTGCCGCCGACCGCCAGTGCCGAACCGAGCACGGTAACCATCCCGGCACCGGCCAGCGGCAGCGCGATGCCAGCTGCCATGACCAGATGGCCGCACAGCCAAAGCCCGCGATTGCCGATGCGCCGCACGAAGTACGCCACAGGCAGCACGGACAAGGCTGCCGCCAATCCGAACAAAGGCCATGCCCAGGCGAACGCCGTTCCCGCGCCCAGAACCTGGCGCGCGATGACCGGCAGGAAGGTCGCAGGGATGATGTAGCCGAAACCGAACAATGCGTAACTGGCCACCAGACGCATCATTTCACCATTCCAGCCGGATTGAATGCGCCCCCCGGGCGCAACCGGCGCGGCGCCGTCAGCAAAGCCGTTCCATACCAGCAGCGTCGCCGCCAGCGCGGCTACACCGAGCGCCCCCCATGCCGATGCGGCACGTCCATCGAAAGCCATGCACAGCAACCCGGCCCCCGCAATCCCGCAACCGACCCCGGCAAACACGATGCCCGACAGATAGGCGCGCCGGTGCCGCACCACCCAGTCCATGCTCCATGCCGAAACCGAGATCAGCACCCAGGCGCTGGCCGCGCCGGCCAGCAATCGCAGCACGGCCCATAGTGCGAACGGCAGCGGCGCGCTCATTGCCAGCGTGGTCAGGGCGATCACCGCGAGGCTGGAGCGGATCGCCCGCTGCGGCGGTACGCGCACCAGCATTGCGCTGAGCGCACCGAGCAGATAGCCGAGATAGTTGGCGCTGGCCAGCCAGGCGCCTTCGGCGATCGACAGCATCCGTTCGTTCAGCATCAGCGGCAACACCGGAGTGAAGGCAAAGCGGCCGATGCCTATCGCCGTGGCGAGCGCGGCGAGGCCGGCGAACGCGCCCCGCCACGCGGCGCCCGGGTGCAAGGATTGGAGTGAAGAAGACATGCGCCGAGTCTAGCTTGACCGTCCCATTTCAAAAAATGAATAATTTGAATAAAGGAATCTCGAAATGAGAAACATCGACCTCGAATCGCTGCATGTCTTCAAGGCCGTGGTCGAGTGCGGCAGTGTCACCCGCGCAGCGATCCGATTGCACCGCGTACAGTC
>Ga0164243_10012498_pt1 | contig 12022 bp, 11 predicted proteins | sample OricompcompostOP_FD_108781 | JGI IMG/M metagenome (GOLD analysis project Ga0164243, IMG submission 108781) | Organic Plus compost microbial communities from Emeryville, California, USA - Original compost - Organic plus compost (OP) | ecosystem: Engineered > Solid waste > Mixed feedstock >...
CGGCAGCACGGCGGCGGCGAGGGCGGCGGCACCGGCGAACGCGGCGTTGTAGAGCATGTCGTAGAGCGAGAACGCGCGGCCGCGGTAGGCGTCGTGGGTGTCGCGCTGCACGATCGTGTCGACGGCGATCTTGGCGCCCTGCACGCTCAGCCCCAGCAGGAACGCCGACACCGCGATCACGGCCCACGCCGGCGTGACCGCGAGCAGCGCCTGGCTCGCGGCGCCCACCACCAGGCACACGACGATCCACTGCGACGGCCGCAGCCGCTCGTGCGCGAACGGCGTCAGCAGGATGCCGGCGCCGTTGCCCGCGAACGAGATCCCGGCCAGCAGGCCGAACGTCGCGAGACCCGCACCGGCGTTCGCCGGGTCGTTGAGCAGGTTGCGCGAGATGAGGATGAGCGCGATGAAGTTGACGCCGTAGAGGAACCGGTGGATCGCCATCACGCCCAGGCACAGGCCGGGGGTGCGCCGCGCGACGAGATAGCGGGCGCCGTCGACCATGTCCGCGGCGGAGGCGCGCAGGTCGCGCCCGACCTCGGCCCAGCTGCGGCCACGGCCGGTGGCGGCGCTCTCCGGCCCGAGCCGGTCCTTCGTGAGCCGCAGCGCGAGCGCCGACGCGCACCCGAACAGCGCCGCGGCCAGGGTCAGCGTCAGCCCGTCCTTCATCACCCCCGCCGGCGACACCAGGCCGACGAGGAACCCCAGGCCCGCACCCGCGACGGCGCTCACCGCGCCCAGCGTCGGCGTCAGCGCGTTCGCGATGAGCAGCTGCTCGCGCGGCACCACCCGCGGCAGGCCCGCCGAGAGCGCGGCCAGCAGGAACCGGTTGACGCCCAGCGTGACCAGCGCGAGCACGTAGATCGCCACGGTCACGCCCTGCGTCACCATGATCGCGGCGATCGCCAGCGTCAGCAGCACCCGCACCGCGTTGCCGAGCAGCAGCACCTGGCGGCGCCGCCAGCGGTCCAGCAGCGGCCCCGCGAACGGCGCCACGACCGTGAACGGCAGCAGCAGCACCGCGAACGCGCCCGCGACCGCACCCGCCGTCGCCATGTTCTCGGGGCTGAAGAAGAACAGCGTGGCCAGCCCGGCCTGGAACATGCCGTCGCCGCACTGCGACACCAGCCGCACGCCGAAGAGCTTGCGGAAGTCGCGGTGGACCGCGACGGTGCGCAGGTCGGACAGGACGGACATCGGAAGCAGGCTACGGGAGCGGGGGGACGCCGCTCGTCCCGCGGCCGCACCGCGCGGGTCGCGGCGTCGTCAGGGCATCGGGGGCGTGACGGCGAGAAGGATGACGGCGTCGACGTCGCCGTCGTTGCGGAACAGGTGCGGCAGCCGGGAGTCGAACGTGACCGCCTCGCCCGCGGCGACGGCGTGGTCGACGCCACCGATCTCCGCGACGATCGCGCCCTCGACGACGTAGACGCACTCGGAGGAGGCGTGGCCGCGGGCCTCGGCGGCGCTCGCGTCACCGGGTCGCAGCACGCCGCGCAACATCTCGAAGTTGCCGCGCCCCGAGGTCAGCCGCTCGTAGGTGAGCAGACCCGCCGGCGCCTGCATGAGCAGCCGCTCGCCGGGGCGCGACAGGTGCACCTCGGGCGCGTCCGGCTCTCGGAAGAGGTCGGCGAGGTCGGAGTCGAACACCTCGCCAGCCGCCGCAGCGTCTCGATGCTCGGGTCGGTCCGCCCGTTCTCCAGCTGCGACAGCAGCCCGGCGGAGAGGCCGGTCTCGTCGGCGAGCTGGCGCAGCGTCAGCCCCCGCGCGGCACGCAGGTCGCGCAGTCGGTCCCCCAGCACGGCGCACCCCCTCGTGTTTGGTGTTCGTCAACTTGTTCAGCAAGGCTATACATTGCTGCCATCCAACGGTCCCACCCTCGCCTTCGAGGCTCGTGGAAGGAGACCCCATGAGGGGTTCGGCATCGCGGCGCGTGCGCGTCGCTGGAGCGCTCGCCGTCGCGGCGGCGCTGACGATCGCGGGCTGCACGGCCGGCGGCGGCGGGGGAGGCGGTGGCGGTGCCACCGGGGGCGGTGACGAGACCGGCGGCCAGGGCGGCACGCTCACCGTCAGCACGTCCTTCGTCGTCAACCACCTCGACCCCGCGCAGGTGTACGAGGCGACCGGCAACCTCGTCGTGCACGCGATGTACGACACGCTCACCACCTTCGAGGGCGACGACGTCACGACCCCGGTCGGCCTCCTCGCCGAGTCGTGGGAGTCGAACGACGACGCCACCGAGTTCACCTTCCGGCTGCGCGACGACGCCACCTTCGCCGACGGCAGCCCGGTGACCGCCGAGGACGTGGTCTTCAGCCTCAACCGGCTGGTCAACCTCAAGGGCAGCCCGTCGGTGATCGTCGAGGGCTTCGCGGCGAGCACACCGTCCGAGGGCGTCGTCGTCGTCACCACCGAGGCGCCGAACCCGAGCGTCCCGACCATCCTCGCGATGCCGTCGACCGGCATCATCGACGCCGAGGCCGCCCAGGCCGAGGGCGCGACCGACGCCGAGGACGCGGCCGCTGCCGACGGCGCCACGGCGTTCCTCGACGGCACCTCGCTCGGATCCGGGCCGTACGTGCTGGAGTCCTTCGACCCGGCGTCGGAGATCGTGCTGACCGCGAACCAGGACTACTGGGGCGGGCAGCCGGGCTACCAGCGCATCGTCGTCACCAACACCGAGACCGAGACCCAGAAGCTGACGATGCAGCGGGCCGAGGCCGCGCAGCTCGCGCTCGACCTGTCCGGCCGGCTCCTCGAGGGGCTGCCGGAGACGCTGCAGGTCACGGGCAACCAGGACACGTTCTACTTCGTCTCCTTCCACCAGGACCCGGAGATCTCCGAGGTCACCTCGAACCTCGACTTCGTGCGTGCGGTGCGCGCCTCGATGGACTACGAGGGCATCGCGGCGCTGTTCGGCTCCGAGGCGCTGCCGGCCGGCGGCATGGTGCCGACCGCGTTCGCCGGTGCGCTGCCCGCGGAGGAGGCGCAGACGCAGGACCTCGACGCCGCGGCCGACTACCTGGCCGCCTCCGGCATCGAGGACCCGACCGTCAGCCTCATGTACCCGGCGATCACCTACCAGGGCGTCGACCTCGGCACGATCGCGACCAAGATCCAGAACGACGCCGCGCAGGCCGGCATCACGATCGAGCTCGACCCGCAGCCGATCGCGTCGTTCCTCGAGGCGCAGACCGAGGGCCGGGTACCGTTCCGGTTCAGCCCGCAGTCGCTCAACTACCCGGTGGCGTCGTCGCTCGTGAACAACTTCGCCCCGGGCCAGCCCTCGGCGATGCGCGTCGACTGGAGCGAGGAGCGCGCCACCCCGGAGATGATCGCGGCGGGCGAGGCGGTCATGGCCGCCACCGACGCGGACGAGCAGGCGGCGGCGATGCAGGAGTGGCAGCGGCTGCTCAACGAGCAGAGCCCCTACATCGCGCTCGCGTTCAACTCCGGCACCGTCGTCGCGACGCCCGACGTCGCGGGCGCCGTCTACTCCCCGGCCGGCTGGCTCGTCGACCTGCGGGCGGTCGCGCCGCAGTGACGTCGCAGTGACCGGCACGAGCACGCTCGCCGCCCCCTCGCCCACGGACCGCGGTCCGGGGCGGCGGGGGCGGCGGGCGCGTGCCCTGCTCGGGTCGGTGCTGCTCGGGTTCCTCCTCCGGCGGGCGGTCGTGACGGTCGTGCTGCTGGTCGGCGTCACGCTCGTCTCGTTCCTGCTCATCCAGGCGGTCCCGGGCGACACGATGACGGCGACCCTGTCCGAGCAGGCGCTCCAGGACCCCGAGGTGGTCGCGGCCTACCGCGCCCGCTGGGGCCTCGACGAGCCGCTGCACGTGCAGTACCTCGTCTACATGCGCAACCTGCTGCAGGGCGACCTCGGGGTCTCGCAGCAGACCGGCCGGCCCGTGCTCGACGACCTGCTCACCTACGTGCCGGCCACGCTGGAGATCGCGCTGCCGGCGATGCTGCTGTCGCTGGTGCTCGGGCTCGCGATCGGCCTCTACGCCGCCGTCCGGCACGACCGGTTCGGCGACCACGCGGTGCGCGCCGGCACCCTCGTGGGGCTCTCGACGCCGCCGTTCTGGCTCGCGCTCGTGGTCCTCTACGTCTTCTTCTACCTGCTCGGGCTGTCGCCGTCCGGCGGGCGGCTGTCCACGTGGATCGTGCCGCCCGAGAAGGTGACCGGCTCGGTCGTCGTCGACGCCGCCCTCGAGGGACGCTGGGACGTGGTCTGGGACGCGGTGCAGCACACCGCGCTGCCGGTGCTCGTGCTCACCGTGCTCACGGTCGCGATGCTCGTGCGGTTCGTGCGCTCGGCGATGCTCGAGGTGCTCGACGCCGACTACGTGCGCGCCGCCCGCGCCAAGGGCCTGCCCACCTCGCGGGTGCTGACGGCGCACGTGCTGCGCGCCGGGCTCGTCCCGGTCATCACCGTCTCGGGCCTCGCCTTCGCCGGGCTGCTGTCCGGCACCGTGCTCGTCGAGCAGATCTTCAGCTGGCCCGGCGTCGGCCAGTACGCCTTCCGCTCGGCGAGCGCGCTCGACCTGCCCGCGGTGCTCGGCGTCTCCCTGTTCGTCGCGATCGTCTACACCGCCGTCAACCTGCTCGTCGACCTCGCCTACGGGCTCATCGACCCCCGGATCCGGCTGTCATGAGCGACACCGCCCGCGAGACCGTGCCCGACGACGTCACGCCCGCCGAGCCCGCGACGCCCGGCTCTCCGGTGGCCGACCCGGCCGCCGACCGGCTGCTGGCCCGCCGCCGCTGGCCGCAGCGGCTGCGGCTCGCGCGCGTCCACTCGATCTGGCGGCAGCCCGCGGTCGTCGTCGCCGTCGGCATCCTCGCGGTCTGGGTCGCGCTCGCGCTGCTCGCACCGGTGCTCACCGCCGACCCGATCGCGCAGTCGCCCGACCTGTACCGGCCGCCGTCGGCCGCGCACTGGTTCGGCACCGACGAGCTCGGGCGCGACGTGTTCGCCCGCGTCGTGCACGGCGCGCGGCTCTCGCTGCCGCTCGCGGTCGTCATCGTCGGCTGCTCGCTCGCGATCGGTGGCCTGGTCGGGCTGCTGGCCGGCTACCTCGGCCGCGCGGCCGACGAGATCCTCATGCGGCTCACCGACCTGGTGTTCGCGTTCCCGCAGATCATCCTCGCGATGGCGGTCGCGGCGGTGTTCGGGCCCAGCACCCGCAACGCCGTCCTCGCGCTCGTCGTCGTGTCGTGGCCGATCTACGCCCGCGTCATCCGCAGCGCGGTGCTCAGCATCCGCAGCTCCGACTTCCTCGCGTCCTCCCGGCTGCTCGGCGTCGGGCCCTGGCAGGCGCTGCGCCGCGACGTCGTGCCGAACAGCGTCGGGCCGGCGGTCGTGCTCGCGACGCTGGAGCTGGGCAACGCCGTGCTCATGCTCGCCGCGCTGTCCTTCCTCGGGCTCGGTCCCCGCCCGCCCGCGCCGGAGTGGGGCGCGATGATCGCGGCCGGCTCGCGCGACCTGTCGATCTGGTGGGTGAGCGTGTTCCCCGGGCTGGCGATCCTCACCGTCGTGCTGGCGTTCAACATCGTCGGCGACGCGCTGCGCGACCGGCTCGACCCGCGCTACGCGAGGGGGCTGCGATGAGTGCGCTGCTCAGCCTCGATCGGCTCTCGGTCACGCTGCACGGCGGCCAGCGGGTCGTCGAGGACATCTCGCTCGAGGTGCCCGAGGGCGAGATCGTCGGCGTCGCGGGCGAGTCGGGGTCCGGCAAGTCGATGACGGCGTCCGCGCTGCTCGGGCTGCTGCCCGACCGCTCGAGCACCGGTGGCCACGCGTGGTGGCGCGGCGGCGGCGACGAGATCGACCTGCTCACGCTCGACCAGCGTGCGTGGAACCGGGTCCGCGGCACCCAGGTCGCGATGGTGTTCCAGGACGCCACGGCCTCGCTGCACCCGATGCTCACGGTCGGCACCCAGGTCACCGAGCACATGCGCGTGCACCTGCGGATGTCGCGCCGGCAGGCGAGGGACCGCGCCGTCGAGCTGCTCGACCGGGTGCGCATCCCCGACCCCGAGCACGCGCTGCGCAGCTACCCGCACCAGTTCTCCGGCGGCATGCGGCAGCGCGTCGCGATCGCCGCCGCGCTCGCATGCCAGCCGCGGCTGCTGGTCGCCGACGAGCCGACGACGGCGCTCGACGTCACCGTGCAGGCCGGCATCCTGCGGCTGCTGGAGGAGCTGCGGGCCGAGACCGGGCTGTCGGTGCTGTTCATCACCCACGATCTCGCGGTGCTGGCGGCGCTGACCACGCGAGCCTACGTCTTCCGCGAGGGCCGCGTCGTCGAGAGCGGCGCCACCGAGCAGCTGCTGTTCCACCCCGAGCACGAGTACACGCGGACGCTCGTGGCGGCCCGGCCGCAGGCCGACGACTGGGACGAGTGGGAGGGCCCGGCATGAGCGCCGCGCTGCAGGTGCAGGACGCCCACGTCGTCTACCGCTCCCGCGGGCGTGGCGAGGTGCACGCCGTCGACGGCGTCTCGCTCGCGCTCGACCGCGGCGAGATCGTCGGGCTCGTCGGGGAGTCCGGCAGCGGGAAGTCCTCGCTCGCCCGCGCCGTCGTCGGGCTGGAGCGGCTGCACGCCGGGTCGATCACGCTCGACGGCGTGCCGGTGCAGCCGGTCGGCTGGCGCACCCGCACCGACACCCGCTCCCAGATGGTGTTCCAGAGCCCGTACGCCTCCCTCAACCCGCGCCGCACCGTCGGCTCCCAGCTGCGCGACGGCCTGCCCGCCGACGTCGCCGACCCGGCCGCCGAGGTGGCCGCGCTGCTCGAGCGGGTCGGGCTGCCCGCCGAGGCGGGGGCGCGCTACCCGCACCAGTTCTCGGGCGGGCAGCGGCAGCGGATCGCGATCGCGCGCGCGATCGCGCCCCGGCCCGAGGTGCTGGTCGCCGACGAGCCGGTCACCGCGCTCGACGCCTCCGCGCAGGCGCAGGTGGTCGCGCTGCTCGGCTCGCTCGTGCGCGACCTCGGCGTCGGCATGCTCTTCATCTCCCACGACCTGGCGCTCGTGCGCCACATCGCCGACCGGGTCGGCGTCATGTACCAGGGCCGGCTCGTCGAGCAGGGCCCCACCGAGCAGGTCTGGCGCGAGCGCCGGCACCCCTACACACGCGAGCTGATCGACGCCGTCCCGCGGCTCGGCGCGGCCCGCCGCACGAAGGAGTCCGCATGAGCATCCCCGCCCCGACGACCGGCTACGTGCTCGCCGGCTGCCGGCTGTGGGACGGCACCGCCGCCACCACCACCGACGACCAGGCGGTCTGGGTCGCCCCCGACGGGCGCGTGCGCGCGGTCGGCGACGCCCAGCACGTGCTCGACGACGCGCGCGCCGACCGGGTGCCGGTGCACGACCTGGGCGGCGCCGTCGTCGTCCCCGGCCTCGTCAACATGCACGTCCACCTCAGCCTCGCGCTGCCCGGCCCGATGGAGGCGGCGATCCAGGGCGCGAACCTCGCCGAGCTGGTGCTGCACATGGCGGGCAACGGTCGCGGCGCGTTGCACGCGGGTGTGACGTCGGCACGGCTGGTCGGGGAGTCCCGGTTCGCCGACATGGCGCTGCGCAAGGCGATCCGCAACGGGTTCGTCGACGGACCGCGGATCTGGACCGCCGGGCACGCGCTGTGCTGCACCGGCGGTCACGGCCACGGCGCGGACGCGCAGGAGGCCGACGGGGCGGACGGCTTCCGCCGCGCCACCCGCGAGCAGCTGCGCGCGGGCGCCGACCTCATCAAGGTCTGCATCTCCGGCGGCATCGCGGGCGAGCACGAGGCGATCGACACCCCACAGCTGACCGACGACGAGATGACCGCGGTCATCGAGACCGCGCACGACTGGGGCCGCAAGGTCACCGCGCACGCCGGCCCGGCGCCCGTCGTCGAGCGGGCGGTGGCGCTCGGGCTCGACTGCGTCGAGCACGGCTACGAGCTCACCGCCGAGCTGAGTGCGACGATGGCCGCCCGGGGCGTCAGCTACGTCCCGACGATCACCGTGAGCCGCTGCGAGGACTTCTTCCGCGCCAACGGCATCCCCGAGTGGATGATCGAGCGCGCGCTGGGCGCCGGCCCACGGCACTGGGAGAGCCTGCAGCACGCGATCGCCGCCGGCGTCGAGATCCTCATGGGCTCCGACATGCCGCCGCACGCCGACTACGACGAGACCAGCGCGACGGTCCGGGAGATGGAGTTCATGGCCGACGCCGGGATGTCGCCCCGCGACGTCCTGGTCTCCGCGACCTCCGCCGCCGCCCGCTGGCTGGGCGCCGCCGACGAGATCGGCGCGCTCGCGCCGGGCGCGTTCGCCGACCTGCTCGTGCTCGACGCCGACCCGCTCGCCGACGTCGCGGCGCTGCGGACGCTGCACACGGTCGTGCAGGGTGGCCGGGTGGTCCGTGACGACCGCACCCTGCTGGCCGGGGCGCGACCGTGACCCGCGAGACCCGGCTGCACGACCTGCGGGTCGTCGTCGACCGCATCGAGGGGCGGTCGGTGTGCGGCATGGAGGTCGGCGACTCCTTCGACGTCACGTGCTCGAGCCGGCTGACGCTGCCGGAGGGCAAGCACGTGTGCATCTACGCGCTCGCGGCGGTGCTGCCGCTGCTGCCCGCGATGCAGCGCGCGCTCGACGACGGCGACTGGCTCGCCCACGAGAACGAGGTCGCCTGCCCGGACCCGCACGAGCGGCTGATCATGCGCATCGAGCGCACCGGGGTCTCCTCGATGCCGATGGAGGACCTCACGTGAGCACCCCCCGCACGGCACGGCCCGAGGTCACGGTCGCGCTGCAGTCGACCTGGAGCACCGAGTCCTACGGTGCGCTCGGCCGGCTCGTCGAGGACCTCGGGTTCGACGGTCTCTCGGTCTACGGCGACCTGGGGTTCCAGCCGCCGGTGCCCGCGCTGCTGGCGGCGGCGCGCGCGACCAGCCGGATCCGGCTGGGCCCGGCCTGCCTCAACCCCTACCTGAGCCACCCGGTCGAGATCGCCGGCCAGGTCGCCGCCCTCGACGAGGCCTCCGGCGGCCGCGCCTACCTCGGGCTCGCGCGCGGGTCGTGGCTGCAGCAGCTCGGGATCGAGCAGCGCCGCCCGCTGGCGCACCTGGAGGACACGGTCGCGATCGTGCGGCGGCTGCTCGCGGGCGACACCAGCGGCTACCAGGGGCGGGCGTTCACGCTCGCGCCCGGCATGCGATGGCACTTCGAGCCGCTGCGGCGCGAGGTCGACGTGCTGCTGGGGGTGTGGGGCCCGCGCGGCGCCGAGCTCGCCGGCCGGGTCGCGCAGGAGGTCAAGCTCGGCGGCAGCGCCAACCCGGACATGGTGCGGCTGATGCGCTCGCGGCTCGACGCCTCCTCGGTCGCGGCCGGGCGGGGCGAGCGCGCGGTGCGGGTGGCGGCGGGCGCCGTCACCGTCGTCGACCTCGACGGCGACCGGGCCCGCCGGCTGGCGCGCCGCGAGGTCGCGATGTACGTCGACGTCGTCGGGCAGCTCGACGAGACGGTCGCCGTCGACCCCGAGCTCCAGGCGCGGCTCGGCGCGCTGCTGCGCGAGGACCGCATCGACGAGGCGGGCGCGCTGCTCCCGGACGACCTGCTGCGGCGGTTCTGCCTGGCGGGCACGCCCGAGGAGGTCGCCGAGCAGACGATCGAGCTGTTCGGCTCCGGCGCCGACCGCGTCGAGTACGGCACGCCGCACGGCGTCGACTCCGGCGCGGCCGGTATCCGGCTGCTCGGCGAGCGGGTGCTGCCCGTGGTGCGGCACGCCGTCGGGCAGGAGCTGGTCGGATGAGGGCCTGCCACGAGATGGACGCGCGCGAGGTCGCCGACATCTACCTGCGGGCGCGCGCCGCCGTCGACCCCGACGCGGCCGAGGCGCTCGGCGACGCACCCGACCTGCGGTTCCCCGACTACTCGCCCGAGGCCTTCGAGCGCCGGCACTCGATCGACCGGGCCGCGCTGCGCGCGCTTGGCGACCAGCCGGGGCTGCTGGCCGCCGTCATGCGCGAGCGGCTGACCTCCGAGGTCGAGCTCGACGCGGTGGGCTTCACCCGCCGGCTGCTCGCGCCGCTGGCGACCCCGGTGCACCTGGTGCGGCAGGTCTTCGACGACCTGCCGAGCGGGACGGCGGCCGAGCGCCGCCGGATCCGCATGCACCTGGCCGCTGTGCCCGACACGCTGGCCGAGCTGCAGCGCACGCTGCTGGCCGAGGCCGAGCAGGGCAACGTCGTCGCGGCGCGACAGGTGCGCGTGGTCGCCGACCAGGTCGACCGCTGGCTCGCGGGCCGGTTCTTCGACGGCGTGCTCGACGGCGCGGCACCGCGCGAGGCCGGCGCCGCGACCGCCGCGTTCGCGGACCTCTCGGCGACGCTGCGCACGCGGCTGCTGCCGCTCGCCCCCACCGCCGACGGCGTGGGCCGGGACGTCTACTCGGTCACCGCGGGGGCGTTCCTCGGCGAGCACGTGGACCTCGACGAGCTCTACGTCTTCGGGTGGGACCTCATCGCCCGGCTGCAGGAGCGCGGCCGCGCGCTCGCGACGCAGATCGTCGGGGAGCCCGACATGGCTGCGGCTGCGGCGCACCTCGACGCCGACCCCGGCGGCCGGGTGGCGGTCGGCGGGCCGCTGGTCGCCTGGCTGCAGCAGCGCATCGACCTCGCGGCCGGCGTGGCGCACGACCGGATCGCCGCGATGCCCGAGCGCACCCGCGCCGTCGAGGCGAGGCTGACGACGGCGGCATCCGGCGTCATGTACTACACGCCCGCCGACGCGGCCTCGACCCGACCGGGCCGGGTGTGGTGGACGGTGCCGGACGGCACCGCCGACGTCGCGACGTGGCGCGAGGTGAGCACCGTGCACCACGAGGGCGTGCCCGGGCACCACCTGCAGCACGCGATCACGCACGACCTCGCCCACCTGCACCCGTGGCAGCGGTACCTGTGCCACGTGCACGGCTACGCCGAGGGGTGGGCGCACTACGCCGAGGAGCTGGCCGAGGAGGTGGGGCTGCTGCCCACGCCGGGGGAGCAGCTCGGGCTCGTGCTGGCCCGGCTCTGGCGCGCGTGCCGGATCGTCGTCGACATCGGTCTGCACCTCGACCTGCCGATCCCGGCCGGGGCGCCCGGGCCGTGCGCCGACGCGACGCGCTGGACGCCCGAGCTGGGCGCGACGGTGCTGCACGAGATCGCCGGCGTCGAGCCGCAGACGGCGCGGTTCGAGGTGGACCGCTACCTGGGCTGGCCGGGGCAGGCGCTGGCGTTCGCGGTCGGGGCCCGGCTGTGGCGGCAGGCGCGCGAGACCGCCGAGCGGCGCGCCGGCCCGGCGTTCGACCTGCGGACCTTCCACACCGAGGCGCTCGCGCTCGGCCCGATGGGACTGGGCCCTCTGCGCGAGGCGCTGCAGGACGCCGTCGACCCCGAGGAGCGGGCATGAGCACCCATGACGACGACGCCGGCGCGGGCGATGCGGGCGCGGTGCTGAGCGACCCGTACCTCGACGAGGTGGCGGCCGCGATCCGTTCGCTCTACCGGGCGCTCGGCGACCGCCCAGCGTTCGACGCCCACCTGCACCCCGACATCACGATCTGGGAGAGCGACGCCCCCGGCCTGCTCGGGCTGCCCGAGCTGGACGCGCTGCGCGACGAGCGGGCCGCGCGCGGCGCGTCCGGTCCCGCGCCGGCGTGGGTGCGCCCGGAGCAGCTGCGCGTGGACCGGTGGCAGGACACCGCGGTCGCCCGGTTCGTGCTGCGGGCGCACGTCCCCGGCGGCGACGACGAGACCTTCCGGGTCACCGACGTGCTGCGGCGCGACGCCGACGGCTGGCGGATCGTGCACCACCACGCCGAGCGGTGGCCCGCGCGCTAGGGAAGCGTGCGGGGCGGCTGGCAGCGAGACGGCGACGGGTCAGCCGATGCCGCTGGCGTGCGGCCCCGCCTCCCCTGGCGAGGGTGCCCTAGGCGGTCACGTCGCGGTGCATCCACACCGTCGGGTCGCGGTCCTGCGCGGC
>Ga0164243_10012499_pt1 | contig 12022 bp, 9 predicted proteins | sample OricompcompostOP_FD_108781 | JGI IMG/M metagenome (GOLD analysis project Ga0164243, IMG submission 108781) | Organic Plus compost microbial communities from Emeryville, California, USA - Original compost - Organic plus compost (OP) | ecosystem: Engineered > Solid waste > Mixed feedstock >...
CGGTGCTCGTGAATGCTGAGCTTGGCGGCGAAGGTGACGGCCATGGCCCCGCCGAGCAGGAGCAGTGTGCGCACGGCCTGCTGATAGCGGCGTACCAGCCACAGCAGGACGGGGATCAGCAGGGCCAGGGCCACACCGACCGTCGAGGAGGCTGCTGCCGTCGCCGCCTTGGCCAGAACGGTCAGGCCACCGTTGCGGATACCTGCCACGTCCTCGTTCAGCGCCACGTCCGCCCGGGTGACCTGCGGGGTCTTGGCGGCGAGCCCGACAGCGGCCAGCACTGCCATCAGCAGCAGGGACCCCAAGATTTTCCGGTAGCCAGACACGCTCCGTCCTTCCACCAGCCGCGGAGAGTTCACCACGCGGCAATGACGGCACACGATATCGACTACCGGACCGGATGCGTTCTCCGGCCCTGGGGGTGCCGGCGGGCAGCGGTGGACTCAGCTCCCCACCGAGCCCGGGACCGGCCCGTACGGGCCCCGAACCCCGGGCCGACGCGCCGCCCTCGGCCGGTCCCCGCGTGCTCCCTCACCCGGCGGGCGGGCAGCGTCCCCTACGCGTCCCCGTCCGTCTCGGGGCGGCTCTCGATCTCCTGCAACGTGATGTGCAGGTGGTGCTCCATCGCCGCGACCGCTTGCGCCGGATCACCGGTCAACACGGCGTCGAGCAATTCCTCGTGCTCCGTTGCGGAGTGGGCGGGATCGGCCCCGGTCGCCAGGTACCGCCGGTGGCTCTCCTCCCGGCTTTCGGCGAGTGAGCGCTCCAGGGCGTCCAGGATCTGCGACAGGCTGGTGTTGCCCGCGGCGGCCACCAGCGCCTGGTGGAAGGCGACGTCCGTGCGTATTCGGGTGGGCATGTCGAGCGGGTCGGCGCGCTGCTCGGCGATCGCCTCGCGGGCTCGGGCGATGTGCGGCCGGGTCTGCGGTTCCTCCGGGCCCGCGATGCGCTGCGCGGCGAGCCGGGCTGCGTGCACCTCGAGCGCCTTGCGGATCTCGGTGAACTCCATGAGGGCACGCTTGTCACGCAGGACCGCGAACGCGACGAACTTCTCCACCGGCAAGGCGTTCGGTGAGGCGACGACGGCCGGCTTGCCCTGGCGCCGCTGCACCAGGCCGCGCGCCTCAAGGGTCTTCATCGCCTCCCTGAGCACCACCCGGCTCACCCCGAACCGTGCCGCGAGCTCACCCTCGGGAGGAAGTTGACTCCCCGGCTCGACGTCCGGGCCCACGCACAGTTCCTCGATGAACTCCGCGACCTGTGTGGTCAGCGACCGTGGCTGGGCGCGCATCGCACTGCGTCCTGCCGGCTGCCGTGCGGACTCCCCCTCCGCCGTGTCCCTCAATGCGCTCGCCCCTCGATCGAATTCGGCCTGCGCATCTGATCCTACTGAGCAGCGGCCTGCCGAGCCGCCGGCCCTGCCGGGCGGCCTGCGCGGCCCGGTGCGGTGCCGGACCGGTACCGGTTGTATGCGCTCGGCCGCGCACGTTCGCCGGAAAGTGTTGACCACGTAGCAGCTTATATTACAAGCTACGTCCGTTCGGCGGCTCACTCGACGACCCGCCGACGTCCGCACGCAAGGCCGCGACGAGGGGCGCAAGTGAACAGCACCGACCAGCAGATATGTATGAGCGCCTGGGACGGCCCGGGCGCCGGACCCGGTGCCGTGGCGCCGCCCGTCTACCAGACGAGCCTTTTCGCCAAGCCGTCCTTCGAGGAGTTCGTACGGCAGCAGGCCGCCGAACACGAGAACTTCGTCTACAGCCGGGGCACCAACCCGACGGTCGCCTTCCTGGAGGAGCGTCTCGCGCTGCTCGAGGGCGGCGAGGCCGCGAAGTGCTTCGCCTCCGGCATGGGTGCCATCGGCGCGGTCCTCGCCGGGCTGCTGCGCGGCGGCGACCACGTGCTCTTCGTCAACACCGTCTACGGCCCGACGATCGAGCTCGCGCAGCACCTGGAGCGCTTCGGGGTCGAGCACACCGTCCTCGCCGACCCCACCACCGGCATCGAGGAGCACATCCGCCACAACACGGCACTCATCTATGTCGAGAGCCCGGGCACCATGCTGATGAAGGTCGTGGACGTACCGGCGCTGACCGCGGTCGCCCGGCGTCACGGCATCCGCACGGTGATGGACAACACCTGGTCCACACCGCTCTTCCAGAAGCCTCTCGCGGCGGGCGTGGACCTCGTCGTCCATTCCCTGACCAAGTACATCGGCGGGCACAGCGATGTCATCGGCGGCGCGGTGATCGGCTCCCGGGACACGATCCGCGAGCTCTTCTACCAGGGCCACCAGCTGTTCGGCGCCGTCATGTCCGCCATGGAGGCGTCCCTCGTACTGCGCGGGCTGCGGACCCTCCCGGTGCGCATGGAGCAGCACCAGCGCAACGCGCTCACCGTCATCGACCATCTGCGCGCGCATCCCGAGGTCACCGCCGTCCACCACCCGTACGCCGACCACGGCCCGGACGAGGTTGTGATCACCTCCCAGTTCAGCGGCTTCTCCGGGCTCCTCAGCTTCGAGCTGCGGGAGGGCACCTTCGCGCGGGTGTCCCGGTTCATCGACGCCCTGCGCCTCTTCCGGATCGGCCCGAGCTGGGGCGGCTACGAGAGCCTCGTGACCTCGCCCATGCGCTCCACCGACGACCCCGCCCGGGGGCTCGGCGGCCTGATCCGGCTCTCCGTGGGGCTGGAGGGCGCGCAGAGCCAGATCGAGGACCTCGACCGGGCTTTCGCGTCACTCGCCCGCTGAGGGCTGTCCCACGCCACCACTGCTCTTGCCCGAGAGGAAACAATGGAGTTTCAGCAGGACACGGCGTCCGCCGAGCAGGCCGAGAAACGTGTACGCCCCCAGCCGCGGCTCGCCGTGGCGCTCATCCCGGTGGTCATCACCCTGGCGATCTTCGTCGGCGGTATCGGGATCCTGGAGTTCCCCGCGGAGCTGATGCTCATCTTCGCGGCCATCGTCTTCACCGTCTTCGCCGCTCTCCACGGCGTCGGCCTCGACCAGGTCCTCACCGACATGGGCGAGAAGATCAAGCGAGCCCTGCCGGGCATCCTCATCCTGCTGAGCATCGGGATGCTGATCGGCACGTGGATGATCGCGGGCACCGTCCCGCTCATGGTCAACTACGGGCTCGACCTGATCAACCCGTCGTACCTCTACGTCCTGTCCTTCGTCGTCACCGCCATCGTCGCCACGTTCACAGGCACGTCCTGGGGCGCGGCCGGCACGATCGGCGTCGCACTGATCAGCGTCGCCGCCACGATGGACATCTCACTGGCGATCACCGCCGGTGCCGTGGTCTCGGGCGCGTACTTCGGCGACAAGCTCTCGCCGCTCTCCGACACCACGAACATCAGCTCCCTGGCGGCCGGCGCCAACATCTACGAGCACATCCGCCACATGCTCTACACGGCGGTGCCGTCCTCTCTGGTCGCGATCGCGGTCTTCCTGCTCGCCGGACTGTCGATCGACGCGGGATCGGTCGACCTCGACGTCATCGACCGCACCGTCGCCGAGCTGCACGACCATTTCGTCCTCAACCCCGTGCTGCTCCTGCCGCCCGCGGTGGTCCTCATCGGCTCGGTCATGCGCAAGCCGCCGCTGATCGTGCTCTTCCTGTCCTCGATGACCGCCGTCGTACTCGCCGTGCTCGTCCAGGGCTTCAGCATCGCCGACACATTCGACGCCGCCGTCTCCGGCTTCACCACCGAGATGCTGCCCGGCCATGTCTCCGCGCCGGTCACCGAACTGCTCAACCGCGGCGGCCTGACCTCGATGTACAGCTCGGCGTTCTTCGTCTTCTGCGCGTTCTTCTTCGCCGCGGCGCTGGAGAACTCCGGTGTACTCCGCCTTCTGCTGAGCAAGCTGATCGACAAGCTGCGCTCCACCGGCAGCCTGGTGACGGCCACGCTGCTCTCCGGCTTCACCGTCATCAACGGCACCTCGAACGCCCTTGTCACCTTCTTCCTCATCAACGATCTCTACGGCGAGGCGTACAAGAAGCGGAACCTGCACCCGACCAACCTCTCGCGGAGCATGGAGGATTCGGTCACCATCACCGAGGTGCTGATGCCCTGGACCGTCTCCGGCGCCTTCTTCGCGACGACGCTGGGCGTGGCCAACTTCGACTTCCTGCCGTGGGCCGTCTTCTGCTGGAGCGGCATCGTCTTCTCCGCACTGCTGGCCTGGCTCTCGCCCCTCACCCGCGACTTCGGCATCCGCCGGCTCACGCCGCAGGCCGAAAGGGAGCCGGCGAAAGCCTGACAGACACCAAGTTCGTGCCCCAATGGCCGACTTGGCGGCTCGACACCATTGAAAGCATCACCACCGGCCGCAGCGGGGCATCTTGTCCCGCACCCCATCGGGAGCGCGCCCGTCAGCACGGCAGGAGGCCCAGGGGCGAGCGATTGTCAGCCCTCATCGACGATGTGAACCCCGAGCTACCCGAAGAGCACCGAAGGCCCGCTTCCCCCGGCCCAGATCCGGGGGAAGCGGGCCGCTTCTCGTACATCGGCACCTCCGGCCTGGCAAAGTCCGCCCTCCAAGGCGAAGAGGAAGCCGCGCCCGCCGTTCGTCGGCGGCAGAGCGGGCTACTCGGGTCTCAGAGCCGGCTGGCGCGCAGCTTGCGGTCGCCGGAGTAGAGCACGCCGTTCTTCAGGGCCGCCGGTGCGGTCTTCCATTCCGCCACCCGGCCGTACCGGCGCGGTGCGCACTTCCAACGGCAGGCACCGGTACGGGCGTCGAGGGTGTAGAGGTGGCCCCCGCGCCCCTGCAAATGGAGCGCGCCTCGCTCGACGCCCAGCGGTTGCAAGCTACCCTCCGCACCGCTCTCGTCCACACCCACCGAGCCGGGGATCCTCCGCCGCCAGACCTCATCGCCGGTGTCAGCCGTGAAGGAGTGCACACGGTCGTGTCCGCTCCAGTGGACCAGGCCACCGGCGACCAGCGGCCGGGCAGGCGGCGACCATGTGCCGCGCTTCTGCGGGAAGGACGCGCTCCAGACCTTCTTGCCGGTGCCGGAGTCCCGGGCTTCCACCGCGAATTCGGCTTTGCCGCTGTCCCGGCCGTCGCCGCCCAGGTGCATGAGCCCACCGTTCACCACGAGCGTGTCCACCGAGGCCATATCGGTCTTGGCCTCCCAGAGGGTCGAGCCGTCCTTGCCGCGCAGGGCGGTCACTCTGTCGTCGAGGCTGTAGTAGAGCCTTCCCCCTGCGGCGACCAGGTTGCCGGCCGACCGCTCCTCGCTCCACAGTTTGCGGCCCGTACGGGCATCCCGCGCGTGCAGAACGGAATAGTCCGTCGCCTCGTCACTCACGTCGATCGCGTCGTACACGCGCCCGTCGGCAATCGTGAGGGAGGAGACCGACGACTTGTACTCGGTCTCCCACCGGGTTCGGCCGCTTCGCGTGTCCAGGGCGTACAGGCGATGGTTGTCGCCGGCGAAGTAGACGATGCCGTCGACGACGAAGGGTCCCGCCGTGACCTTGTTTCCCGTCTGCCGGAACTTCCACAGTTCCGTCCCGGTGCCGGCCTTGACCGCGTACAAGGTGCCGTTGCCGTCCGTGGTGTAGATCCGTCCGTCCGCGTAGACGGGCGTGGCCGTGACGTCCTTGTCCGGATGGAACGACCAGACAGGTGACAGTGCGGGCCCGTGAGGGCCGGGTGACGCGGACTTTGCCGGGCCGTCGGAGCCGTGGGAGTCGTCGGGGAACGGCAGAAACAGTACCGAGAGCAGGATCGCCAGAGCTGCGGCACCTGCTACGCCCAGTACGACGCCTCTGCTTCGGCGGGAGGGGGTCGGCGGCCGGGGGCGCGGCCCGTCGGCCCGGTCGGCTCGATCGGCCCGCTCGGGGCGGTCGGGCGCGGTCGGCTGTCGGGTTTCGGGCGGCGCCTGTGTCGCCGCGCCTTCCCGGCCGATGGCCGCCGAAACGGCCGGGGGCAGCCACTCGATCTCGGTCAGCGGACCACGGTCCGCACCTTCGGCCATGTGACCCAGCTCGGCGATCAGTTGGGAGGCCGTGGGCCCCCGGGAGGGGTCCTTGTCCAGGCATCGCGCCACCACCCGGGCCAAGTCGTCCGGCAGCGCCGACAGATCCGGCTCCTCATGGGCCACCCGGTAGTTCACGGCGTGCGCGGAACCCTGCCCGTACGGCCCCGAGCCGGTCGCGGTCCAGGCCAGAACGGCGCCGAGCGCGAAGATGTCACTGGCTGCGGTGGTGGGATCGCCCACCAGCTGTTCGGGGGAGATGAAGCCGGGGGTGCCGATGAGCATCCCGGTCTGCGTGAGCTGGGTGTCGTCGGCCGCCAGCGAGATCCCGAAGTCGATCACCCGCGGGCCGTCCGCGGCCAGCAGCACATTCGACGGCTTCAGGTCCCGATGGACCAGGCCTGCGTGGTGGATCCCCTCCAGCGCCTCCGCCAGCGCGGCCCCCAACGTGCGCACAGCCCGCTCGGACCAGGCCCCGTGTTCCGCGACCGCCGTGCTCAACGGCACCCCGGGCACGTACGCGGTGGCCAGCCACGGGGGATCGCCCTCCGGGTCGGCGTCCACCACCGCCGCGGTGAAGAACCCGGTCACACGACGCGCCGCCGCCACCTCACGCACGAAGCGGCGCCGCAGTCCGGGGTCGTGGCCCAGCTCCGCCCGCACCACCTTCACCGCGACCAGCCGGCCGCTCGCGGACCGTCCCAGGTACACCTGGCCCATCCCGCCCCGCCCCAGCCGCCCGACGAGCCGGTACTGTCCCACCTGCTCCGGGTCCTCTGCCGCCAGCGGCGTGCACGACGGTGCCACAGCGCCCTCTCCCCCCGACGTGCCCGGCCGGCGCCTCGGTACGCCGTCGCCGAGCTCCCTCCGCAGCGGCGGCCCGCGCACAGGGCGGTGCGCGATGCTCCAACTGGCGCAGATCCTAACGCGGTTGTCCGACCACGGGACCCCGATGCCGCCGAGCGGACCCGTGAAAGACCTCCGGGTTCGCTATCCCATGACCGCGCGAGCCGCGTCCAGGAACGCCAGCCGGTTGTCCTCCAGGTAGTCCCGCACGCTCTCGCCGTCGGGCAGGCCCTCCCACACCGTCCTGTTGAGGTCGAGGAAGTGCGCGTGTGCGGCATCGTGCACGGAGAGCGGGAACTGGATCCGGATGAGCCGGTCCGCGACCCAGAACCTGGCCATGACCTCCCGGGTCGTGAGGTACCAGGCATCGGTGTCGTCCCACTCCGACGGCCGGGTGTAGGCGCAGCGTTCGGCCTCTGCCGACACCTCGATGAACCGTTCCAACAGCGCCAGCCGTTCCCCGCGCCGTGTCTCCGACAAGGCGATCTGCTGCCGTTGGCGTTCAGCGCGTTCTGCCGAGAGTTGAGTCCTGTGCTGGACGAGGTAGGACAACGAGCCGCCCAGGACAACGCCGCCCAGCGATATGAGGGACACCCAGACCTGACCTGACATGGCGGTCATCGTGCCATGCGACCGATCTTCGAATCGGCCGGATTGTGGTTGACGTGATCACGGCCGCCGGCGACGACAACAGTTCTCGCCCAAGCCCTCCACCTCGCCCGCCCACCGCATCGGCGTCCTGTTCGCCATGCTCCGCGACGGAACCTTCGGCAGGCCCATGACGCACGGCTCGGAGCCCCCGCGAGAGACTGCCAGGGGCGCCGGCTCACCAGTGCGCCCCGCCGATGGCACCCCGTCGGGAAAGTCAGCAAGAGGTCGGCGTCAGCACCGTCGGGCGCTGTCGCGCAGCGCCGTGCAACACCGCGGTCCACTTGCCGTCTCATGCTCCAATTTCCGGCCTGACCTGCGGATACTCGGGTCAGCCGGATAGCTGTTACTCTCGCCAGGAGGTACTCAGATGAAGATGCTCATCAACGTCCCCGAGACCGTGGTCCCCGACGCCTTGCGGGGAATCGCGGCGGCGCATCCGGAGCTGACGGTGGACGTCGACAAGCAGGTGGTGGTCCGGCGGGACGCGCCGGTGGCCGGGAAGGTCGCTCTCGTGTCGGGCGGCGGATCGGGGCATGAGCCGCTGCACAGTGGTTTCGTCGGGCCCGGGATGCTGGACGCGGCTTGCGCCGGTCCCGTATTCACCTCGCCTGTTCCGGATCAGATGGTGGCCGCCGCGGCGGCCGTGGACAGCGGCGAGGGCGTGCTGTTCGTCGTCAAGAACTACACCGGGGACGTCCTCAACTTCGACATGGCCGCCGAGCTGGCCGAGGACGAGGGAATCCGGATCGCCAAGGTGCTGGTGGAGGACGACGTCGCGGTCACCGACAGCACCCACACGGCGGGCCGCCGGGGCACCGGGGCGACACTGTTCGTGGAGAAGATCGCCGGCGCGCTCGCCGACGAGGGGGCACCGCTGGAGCGGGTGGAGGCCGTGGCCCGCCGGGTGGCGGACAGCTGCCGGAGCTTCGGCGTCGCACTGAGCCCGTGCAGCACACCGGCGACTGGCGGACCTATGTTCGACCTTCCGTCGGGTGAGCTGGAGCTGGGGGTGGGCATCCACGGCGAGCCGGGCCGCGAGCGGCGGTCGATGATGACGTCCCGGGAGATCGCGGACTTCGCCGTGGACGCCGTGCTGGCCGAGCTGGAGCCGGAGGAGCCGGTGCTGGCCCTGGTCAACGGGATGGGCGGGACGCCGCTGCTGGAGCTGTACGGCTTCTGTGCGGAGGTGCACCGGGTCCTGGGCGAGCGGCGGATCCCGGTCGCCCGTACCCTCGTCGGCAACTACGTGACCTCGCTCGACATGGCCGGCGCCTCCGTGACGCTGTGCCGGGCCGACGAGGAGCTGCTGCGGCTGTGGGACGCCCCCGTGCGTACCCCCGGGCTGCGGTGGGGCGCCTGACGCGACGTACCGTCCCGGCGGTACGGCGCCGCCGGGACGCCACGTGGCACCCCGCGCGGGGCGGTGCGGTCCGCTCCGGTGCCGCGGTCCCGTGCCGGCGACGGCGCGGCGGCGGCACCGGTGGCGGTCCGGGCCGGGCCCGCGCGGGTACACCGGCATCTACTCGGACCAGTACGAGCGGCGCCCGTACCGGGGCAACGGCAAGGAGCAAGGGTGAGCGGCAAGGTGACGAACGACAGCGGGGCGGGCGCAGGCGGCGAGGGCGACGGGGGCCGGGAGCTGGACGCCGCCTTCTTCGCACGCTGGATGACCGAGGCGGCCGACGCGATCGGGCGCGAGGCCGACCGGCTGACGAAGCTGGACTCGGCGATCGGCGACGCCGACCACGGCGGCAACATGCGCCGGGGTTTCGACGCGGTGCGCCAGGAACTGGCCGAGGACGTGCCGGCCACACCCGGCGCGGTGCTGATGTCCTCCGGCCGGAAGCTGGTCTCCACCGTCGGCGGCGCCTCCGGCCCGCTCTACGGCACGCTGCTGCGCCGTACGGGCAAGGCGCTGGGTGACGCCGAGCGGGTGAGTGGCGCCGAACTGGCGTCCGCCCTGCGTACGGGTATCGAGGCGGTGGCGCAGCTGAGCGGGGCCGCCGCCGGGGACAAGACGATGCTGGACGCGCTGCTGCCCGCCGTCGACGCGCTGGAGGACAGCGGCGGTACGAACTTCGCGAAGGCCCGTGCGGCGGCGGAGCGCGGAGCGGAGGAGACGACCCCTCTCCAGGCGCGCAAGGGCCGGGCCAGCTATCTGGGCGAGCGCAGCGTCGGCCATCAGGACCCGGGTGCCACCTCCGCCGCGCTGCTCGTGGCCGCGCTGGCCGCCGCCCACGGGGACAGCGCCGGCGAAGACGCCGGCTTTGGTGCGGACGAGGGAGAGTGACCATGACGCAGCAGCAGGACAGCCGACGGGTGGGGATCGTCCTCGTCTCCCACAGCCGGCAGGTCGCCGACGGGGTCGCGGCGATGGCCGCCGGGCTCGCCGGGGTGGCCGACGCACCGGTGGCCGGCGCGGGCGGACTCCCCGACGGCAGCCTCGGCACCAGCGAGGAGCGGATCACCGAGGCCGCGCGCCGCGTCGACTCGGGGGCCGGGGTGGCGCTCCTCGCGGACCTGGGCAGCGCGGTCCTGACGGTCAAGACTCTCCTCGCGGAGGGTGACGTCCTGCCCGAGCCCACCCGTCTGGTGGACGCCCCCCTCGTGGAGGGCGCGGTGGCCGCCGTGGTCACCTCCGTGGGCGGGGGCGATCTGGACGCGGTCGCCGCGGCGGCCGAGGAGGCGTACACCTACCGGAAGGTATGACCCCGGCGGGGACCCTGGTGGGGCCCGTGACTGGTACCGGCCCCCTGGCAGGGGCGCGTCCTGCGGCAAGGGCACGTCCTCTGGCAGGGGCCGACCGTTGGCAAGGAGCGCGCCGGCCGTTGGCGGGGCCAGTAGGGAAACCCCGGCCGCCCTCCACCGGCGTCGGCCCCTGACGCACCGCCACTCATGATGTGGGAGCCCTGATAGCGACGCCAGGCACGGCCGTGGCGCCCCGGCACGGCATCACCGGCGCTCGGCCGGCACGCCCCTTCCTGTCCTCCGAAAAGGGATACGCCGGCTGCGCGGGCCCGTCCCACGCCGCGGAGCAGCAGCCCTGACCTTGCGGAGGGATACGCCGGCGGTGCGGGCCCGTCCCGGTGCGCACCGTACACAGTGCCGGGGTCGGCACCGGACGCGGCCGACTGCATCAGGTGCCCGGCGGGTGCCACCGCCGGGCACCCGGCGCCGCTCCCCTACTGGACGGGGCGCACCGTTCACGGTGCCGGTGACGCCGTGACCCGCGCCCCGGCGGGCGGGACCGGCGGTGCCGGGGGCCGGCGGGCAACTGCGGGCGCGGGAACCCGCGCCGCTCGCGGGGGCGTTCCGCGCGGCGAGGCGGAGGGCGGCAGGGGCGGCGCCGGCTTCCCGCTCACCGTCGCCGGGGCTGTCAGGGTGTAGCGGCCGTACCCCGTACGGCGTACCAGCCCGTGTTCCTCGGCCTGTGCCAGCAGCTTGTTGGCCTGGGAGGGGCTGAGCCCGGCGCGGCCGGCGATCACGCCGAGGCGGTGGGCGCCGGGTTGCTCCCGTTCGAGGGCCGCCAGTGCGGCCAGTAACGCGAACCCTCTCGCCGCACTCACGAGGCCCGCCCCGTCCTGCGCTCCGTCCATCTCGCCATAGGTCCACACCTTTAACGTCGAATGGTTCCGAGCGTCTTGCCCACCGGTTCTGCCCGATTCTCGCCCAGGCATTCTCCATTCCGGGCACTCCAGGGGCACCTCTTAGCGGAATATGACGCTCACTTTTCCGCCCGTGGAAAAGTGAGCATTTCCGGGCCGCTGCCCTCTTGCGCGGGCGGCATCCCCTGTCGGAGGGTGACCACGGCCGACCCCCCGGGTGCCAGCAAGCCCAACAGGGAAGGCAGCGAGTGCTTTTTCCTTGGCATTCCATGACGCGGCTTGCCCGTCGCCATGGATTTTCAGGGGTACTCCTGTCCGTCCCGGTGCCCGGCTGCATCCGGAATTCCCCGGCCCCGGGCTCGTCCCGGCTGGAAAGCCCGCTGTGGGCGTCACGTCCACGGCGGCCTGTGGAGCCCACCGAAAGGAGAACGCCATGCGTTACGTCCACTGATGCATTCACGTCGTCGCGGCCACGCGCTCCGGCGCGTGGCCGCGAACGCGATCTTCCCCCCTCTTCTCCCCACCCCACCGAGAAAGGCCGACCATGACGGGAGCGGCGGCGCAGCCGCGACGGGACCCCTTCTACGATCCCCTGGCCCCCGAGGTCATCGCCGCCCCGCACGTCGCCTACCGGCGGCTGCGCGAGCACCAGCGGGTCTACTGGCACGAACAGCTCGACTCCTGGGTCCTCACCGGATACGCCGAGTGCCGCGAGGTCCTCGGGGACACCTCCTCCTTCGGTTCCGACTTCCGCCGGGTGGGCGAGGACATCCCCGACGCCCAGCTGAGCGTCCAGACGCTGGACCCGCCCGCGCACGGCGCGATCAGGCATCTGCTGGTCTCGGCGCTGCACGCCAGGTCCCACACCGAGGTGACCGGCACGGCGGCCCGGCTCGCCGCCACCCGGATGGCGGGGCTGCGCAA
>Ga0164243_10012502_pt1 | contig 12021 bp, 7 predicted proteins | sample OricompcompostOP_FD_108781 | JGI IMG/M metagenome (GOLD analysis project Ga0164243, IMG submission 108781) | Organic Plus compost microbial communities from Emeryville, California, USA - Original compost - Organic plus compost (OP) | ecosystem: Engineered > Solid waste > Mixed feedstock >...
GGCGGCGAAGCGCACTCGGTGATGACCTTCGGCGGCTGGGGCTCCGGCTCCGGCCTGCCCTCCGCCTGCCGCGCCCACAGCCCGGACAGTCTGAAGGCGGGCGGCAAGGCCACGGCCTGCGAGATCTTCATGATGCCCAAGGGGCACCGGCCGGCGGCGGTCACGTTCGCCAGTGGCGACTACAACCCGCAGACCACGCCGTACGTGTGGAAGGTCGCCGGCGGTCAGGACGCCGAGGCGCTGGCCGCGCACAAGCCGGCCGAGTCGGCGTGGAAGAACGCGGGCAAGGCGAGCACGAAGGTGCGGGTCACCCCGAAGAGCGTGCGCGCCGGAAAGGTCTCCGACCTGAGCCGGTTCCGCCTCGACAAGGACCAGAAGCAGGCGGTGCCCTACTACGTCACCGTCGAGTACCGCAACGACGGCGGTGCGGACCTGTATCCGGACATGCAGGACGGGGTGCGGCTCGGCACCGACACCGGGCGCCGCGTCGACAAGCTCAACCTGCTCGACGTGTCCGGCCAGGACCCGGTCCCCGGCTGCCCGGAGTCGAAGCCCGACTCGATGGTGAAGCCGAAGAAGACCGTCGCCCAGTGCGCCGTGTATCTGGTGCCGAAGGGCGACAAGCCCGCGACGGTCGGTTTCGCCGGCAAGGGCGCGGGCGCCCGCACCCTCACCTGGCACGCGAAGTAGCCGCGAGCGGGCACGTCAACGAGGCGCCGACGGCGGCCGGTCGGGACCGCCGGCCCGGGCCGGCCGCCCAACTCCGTTGCGTACGAACCCCGTTGAGCAGCAGTGGGGGGGCGAGGCCGCCCGGCCCCGCCCCCCCACTCCGCCCGCAGGCGGTCGCCCGGCTACCTCTCGCCGCGGCGGCGGATCTTGTCGCCCAGCCACACCAGCGGGTCGTACTTGCGGTCCGCGGCCCGCTCCTTCATCGGGATCAGCGCATTGTCGGTGATCTTGATGCCCTCAGGGCAGACCTCCGTACAGCACTTGGTGATGTTGCAGTAGCCCAGGCCGTGTTCGTCCTGCGCGGTGGTCTTGCGGTCCAGGCCCTGCTCCTCCGCGGCGTCCAGCGGATGCATGTCCAGCTCCGCGATCCGCATCAGGAACCGCGGCCCCGCGAACGCCTCCTTGTTCTCCTCGTGGTCACGCACCACATGGCACACGTTCTGGCACAGATAGCACTCGATGCACTTGCGGAACTCCTGCGAGCGCCCCACGTCCTCCTGCTGCATGCGGTACTCGCCCGGTGCCACGCCCTGCGGCGGCACGAACGCCGGCACCTCGCGCGCCTTGGCGTAGTTGTACGAGACGTCCGTGACCAGATCCCGGGTGACCGGGAACGCGCGCAGCGGCGTGACCGTGATGGTCTCCGTACGCGCGAAGGTCGACATCCGGGTCATGCACAGCAGCCGCGGCCGGCCGTTGATCTCCGCGCTGCACGAACCGCACTTGCCCGCCTTGCAGTTCCAGCGCACCGCCAAGTCCGGCGCCTGGGTGGCCTGGAGCCGGTGGATGATGTCGAGGACGACCTCGCCCTCGTTGACCTCCACCTCGAAGTCCCGCAGTTCACCGCCCTCTTGGTCGCCGCGCCAGACCCTGAAGTGCGCCTGGTAGCTGCCGTCCGTCCCCGCGGGGGCGGCGCCGTCCGCCGCGCCCGGTGCGCTGCCGGGGCCGGTCTCCTGGGTCTCCGCGCTCATTCGCTCGTCAGCTCCTCGTCGGTCAGATACTTCGTCAGCTCCTCCTTCTCGAAGAGCTCCAGCAGATCCGGGCGGATCGGCGGCATCTCGCGCCGGCGCAGCGAGATACGGGCCTGGCCCGCGGCCTGCGCGGCCTGCTCGCTCTCGGCTCGCTCGCTCTCCCCCGATTCGGCGCTCCGAGGCTCCGGCGGCTGGTGCCCCGACTCCTCGACGAGCGTGCAGACGAGGTTCGCGCGCCGCCACTCGCGGTCCATCTCCGGGTAGTCGTCCCGGGTGTGCCCGCCGCGGGACTCGGTGCGCTGTACCGCGGCCCTCGCCACGCACTCGCTGACGAGCAGCATGTTGCGCAGGTCCATGGCCAGGTGCCAGCCCGGGTTGAACTGCCGGTGGCCCTCGACTCCCGCCTTCGCGGCCCGTACCCGAAGGTCCGCCAGCCGCTCCAGCGCCCGCTCCATCTCCTCCTCGCGCCGGATGATGCCGACCAGGTCGTTCATGGCCTGCTGGAGTTCCTGATGGATCGCGTACGGGTTCTCGGCGGGCGCGCCGCTGTCCACCTCCTCGGCGCTGAACGGGCGCAGCGCCTCCGCCTCCGCCACGTCGATCTGCTGGTCGCTCACCGACGGACGGTCGCCCTCCTCGGCGAGCCGTGCCGCGTACTGCGCCGCGTGCAGGCCCGCCCGGCGCCCGAACACCAGCAGGTCCGACAGGGAGTTGCCGCCGAGCCGGTTCGAGCCGTGCATGCCGCCGGCCACCTCGCCCGCGGCGTACAGGCCCGGTACGCCGACCGCCTCCGCGGTGTCCGGGTCGACGTCCACGCCGCCCATGACGTAGTGGCAGGTCGGGCCGACCTCCATCGGCTCGGCTGTGATGTCGACGTCCGCCAGCTCCTTGAACTGGTGGTGCATGGACGGCAGTCGGCGCTCGATGACCTCCTTCGGCATCCGTGTCGACACGTCCAGGAAGACGCCGCCGTGCGGGGAGCCGCGGCCCGCCTTCACCTCGGCGTTGATGGCGCGGGCCACTTCGTCGCGGGGCAGCAGCTCTGGCGGGCGGCGGTGGTGCTCAGGGTCCTCGTACCAGCCGTCCGCCTCCTGCTCGGACTCGGCGTACTGCTCTTTGAACACGTCCGGGATGTAGTCGAACATGAACCGCTTGCCCTCGGAGTTGCGCAGCACACCGCCGTCTCCGCGCACCGACTCGGTGACCAGGATGCCCTTGACCGACGGCGGCCAGACCATGCCCGTCGGATGGAACTGCACGAACTCCATGTTGATCAGCGAGGCCCCGGACAGCAGCGCCAGCGCGTGCCCGTCGCCGGTGTACTCCCAGGAGTTGGAGGTCACCTTGAACGACTTGCCGATGCCTCCGGTCGCGAGGACCACGGACGGCGACTCGATGACGAAGAAGCGCCCGGACTCGCGCTCGTAGCAGAAGACGCCGCTGATCCGGTCCCCGTCCCGCAGGGTGCGGGTGACGGTGCACTCCTGGAAGACCTTCAGCCGCGCCTCGTAGTCGCCGTGCTCGCGGAAGTCCTCCTGCTGGAGGGAGACGACCTTCTGCTGGAGGGTGCGGATCAGCTCCAGCCCGGTACGGTCGCCGACGTGCGCGAGGCGCGGAAACTCGTGGCCGCCGAAGTTCCGCTGGGAGATCTTCCCCTCGGGCGTACGGTCGAACAGCGCGCCCCAGGTCTCCAACTCCCAGACTCTGTCCGGGGCTTCCTTGGCGTGCAGCTCGGCCATGCGCCACTGGTTCAGGAACTTGCCGCCGCGCATGGTGTCCCGGAAGTGCACCTTCCAGTTGTCACCGGCGTTGACGTTGCCCATACTGGCGGCGATGCCGCCCTCGGCCATCACCGTATGGGCCTTGCCGAACAGCGACTTGCAGATCACCGCGGTGCGCAGGCCCTGTTCGCGCGCCTCGATCGCGGCCCGCAGACCGGCTCCGCCGGCGCCGACGATCACGACGTCCCACTGCTGACGTTCGACTCGCGTCATGTGTGCTGGATTCCCTCTGTCGAAGCTTCGTTGATGCCGGCGACCGGCCCGTGCCGCCCGACTGCCCCGCTCCCACCGTCAGTTGACGTGGTACGGCGCGCACCGCCCGCGCACGGGCGGCCGCCGGGCGCCCGGGTCAGAAGAACCGCGGGTCGCTGATGACCCCGCTGGCCAGCAGGTAGACGTACAGGTCGGCGACCGCGACGCTGAGCAGCGACGCCCACGCGAGCTGCATGTGGCGGGAGTTGAGCTTCCCGACCCAGCCCCACAGGCGGTAGCGCACGGGGTGCTTGGAGAAGTGCTTGAGCCGTCCGCCGACGATGTGCCGGCACGAGTGGCAGGAGACCGTGTACGCCCAGATCAGCACGATGTTGGCGAGAAACACCAGCGAGCCCAGCCCCATGTGGCCCCAGCGGTGGTGCTCGTCGCGGAAGCTGAGCACGGTGTCGTAGGTGAGCACGAGCGCGACGAGGATCGCGAAGTAGAAGAAGTACCGGTGGATGTTCTGCAGGATCAGCGGCAGCTTCGTCTCGCCCGAGTAGCTCTTGTGCGGCTCCGCCACGGCGCACGCCGGGGGAGCGGCCCAGAAGCCGCGGTAGTACGCCTTGCGGTAGTAGTAGCAGGTCAGCCGGAAGCCCAGCGGGAAGATCAGCACGATCAGCGCGGGCGACAGCGGCCACCAGTGCCCGAACAGCGCCCAGTTGGGGCCGCCGGCCATGTCGGCGCAGTTGCTCGCCAGGCACGGCGAGTAGAACGGCGAGACGTAGGGCGCGTGGTAGTAGTCCGCGTTGGCGAAGGCGCGCCACGACGAGTAGACGACGAAGGCCAGCAGCCCGAGCGCGGTCGCCGCGGGCGGCAGCCACCATCGGTCGGTGCGCAGGTGCCGCTGTGGGATCGCCGCCCGCGTCCGCTCCGTCTGCACCCCGCCCGTTCCGCGTCCGCCGCTGCCGCCGAGGCCGCCTGGACCGCCGCCGGTGGTGCTGTCGGTGCCTGTGCTGCTGGGGTTCGGCTGGGGTCGGGTGCCAGTGGCCAACGGATTCTCCGGTAGGGCGATGTGTGTGAGGGGTGGACGGGGCGGCGCCCGCGCGGACGGTGACGGCGTCCGAACGGGCGCAGGGTGCGCGGCGGTTGGGCCGGTGACGCGGCCGGGGCGCGCGCTCGGGCTGCGGCGTGCGGGATGCGGTCAGGTCGTCAAGGCGCCCGCCGATCCTTGGCGCCGACGCCCTCGTCGTCGACGTCCGACCACAGCCCGTGGTCGTAGGGCTTGTCCGGGACCGGCACCATCTCCGGCCCCGCGGAGGAGGCGGCGGGCGGCGCCGGTGCGTCCGTCGCGGCGCGCAGCAGCGCGAGCGACTCCCGCAGGTGCTCGGTGTCGCTGCGTACGCGGCGCACTTCGAGGCCGCCGCCGGCGTGCTGTTCGAGCCGGGCGACGGTACGGGCCAGATCGTCCAGGCACCGCTGGGCGGCCGTCAGTTCGTCATGGAGGGACGTAGTGGATGACATGACGTGCCCACCTCCGCTGTGCTGTGTGTGGTGCGGCTGTTCCGCCCGGCCGGCTCCTGGTCGGGCGCCGCGCGCGAGGGTTCTCCCGTGTGCATGTGCGTGCGCGTGGCGAGTGTTACGCCTCACACCGCCGATTGTGAAGGGCGCTGCGCGGGTTTACGCCATGCGAGGTGCTGTCAGGGCGCCGGGTTGCCGCACAGGCCCCGCGCGGGGTCGCCCGCGAGCGTAACCCGACGGCCCGTCAGGCCGGCCGCCGGGGCGGTCGAGGAGCCCGCCGCGAGCGGAGCCGGGACCGGTCGGCGTCGCGTCCGTCACGCCGCCCCGAACATCTCCCGGCACTCCTCCAGCCCGTGCAACTCGACCGGCGTGCTGCGGAGTCGGCGCCAGGTCTCGCGGTCGAGCCGCAGCCGCCGCACGGTGCGCGGCCGCCCGTGTACGGCGGCGACCTCCAGCCCGTCCTCGTGGTAGCCGAGCTTCCGGGAGACGGCGTACGAGCGGGCGTTGTCCGTCATGGCCTCCGAGCGCACCGTACGGGCGCCGAGCCCGGCGAACGCCAAGTGCACGGCTGCGGCCCGCATTTCGGTGCCGATGCCGCGGCCCTGGTGCGCCAGCCCGAGCCAGGACCCGGTGCGGGCCTCGCGGACCACCGCGAAGTCGGTGGCCGTGAGGTCCTGCCGCCCGACGGTCGTGTACGCGCCGTCCTCGCCGCGCAGCCGCACCGCCAGGCTCAGCGCCCAACTGTCCGTGCGCCAGCGGGCGATCGTGCCGAGCACGTGCTGGACGACGCCGCGCGCCCGCTGCTCGGGCCCGCCGTCGGTCCACGGGACGCTGAACGGCATCTCCCCGTCCGGGTGCACTCCGCCCGCGGCGACCTCTGCCAGCTCGTCCAGCAACTCGCTGTCGGGCAGGCGCAGTTCGAGCCGGGGCGTGGTGATGCGGAGGCGGTAGAGCGGCCAGTGGCGGTGCGTCATGGGCGGAGCCTGGCCGGAAAGCGGCCCCCGAGTCGAGCCGGTTTCCCGGGAGTTGAGAGGGGGTTGGGCGAGGGGATTCGGTACGGCCCGCTCCGTAAGCGCGGGAGCGGGGTACGGGCGGACGCCGTACCCCGCTTCCGTGCACCGGCCTTCAGTGGCCCATGCGCAGGCCCTGCTTCGCCGCGCCTCTGCTGAGGACCGCGTGCCGGATCGTGCGGTAGGCCCTGGTGCGGTCGCCGCCGCCTTCGCGGCCCGCCTTCTGGCCGAGGTCGACGACGTTGAACCGGGGCGACGTCTGCACCATGAACGGCACGAACTCCGCCTTGCGCACGGCCCATTGACGCTGCCCGCCCTTCGGCGGCACGAACGTGAAGCGGCCCGCCGAACTCATCGTGCCGCGCGGGTTCGGCATGGCCCCGGCGAGCTGGTCGCCCATCCCGTACACCACCCACGTCCCGTTGACCTTCTCGTACGCCTGCGGGGTGTGCGCGTGAGTGCCGATGATCAGGTCGATGTCCTTGCGGCCGTGGTCCCGGGACGCGGTGAGCTGCTTGGCGACCTTCAACTGCTGCGCGTTCGGGGCCTCTTGGTACTCGGTGCCCCAGTGCATGCTCGCCACCACGATGTCGGCTCCGGCGCGGCGGGCGGCGCGCGCGTCCGCGATGATCCGCTTCGGGTCGATGCGGTTGACGGCCCAGGACTTCTTCTTCGGCACCGGTATGCCGTTCGTCCCGTAGGTGTAGGAGAGCTGGGCCACCTTCGCGCCGCCCGCCGTCATCATCGCGGGCCGCGTCCGCTCCCGCGCCGAGCGGGCGGTGCCGACGTGCTTGAGATGCGCCTTGTCCATGGCGCCGAGGGTGCGCCGTACGCCGTCGACGCCGTCGTCCATCGAGTGGTTGGAGGCGGTCGAACAGCTGCGGTAGCCGGTGTCCTTGAGGGCGGCGGCCACGTGCGGCGGCGTCTTGAAGGTCGGATAGCCGGTGAAGGGGCCGCGGGCCTTTCCGTAGACGGTCTCCATGTGGCATATCGCGAGGTCGGCCCGGGACGCGAGCGGCTTGGCTCCGGAGAGCATCCGGCGGAAGTTGTAGCCGTGGCCGCCGGCGTCCTCGCGGGCCTGGCGTATGACGGAGTCGTGGGCGAGCACGTCGCCGGAGGCGACCAGCGTGAACGGCCGCTGCGCCCCGGCCCGTTGGATTCCCGCTGCGGCGCCGTCGCCGCCCCGGTGCTGCCGCCCCTGCGACCGCTGCGCTTCCTCGGAGCCGCCGCAGGCGGCGACGGATCCGGCCAGCATCGTCGCGGTGGCGAGCAGGGCGGCGTTGCGTATGGAGGTGTTCATGGGGGCTCTCGCTCTCTCGGAGATGTCGACAACCCACGTATAAGCGGACGAAATCGGCACCGCCGATCCTGGCCGCCGATCAGCGCAACGTCAGCGCACGGACGCGTGCAGTGACCGCCCGCGGGTGCGGGCGAGCGCGCGCCCGTACCGCACCGCGTGCAGCAACACCCGCCTGTGCAGGCCCGGTTGACGCTCGCGGGCCTCCGCCGGACTCCGCCCGCCCGAGCCCGGAACGGCCCGCCCGCCGCCCGCTGCCCCGCACGGGTGGCCCCGGTACGGCAACCGGCCGTGCCGCCGAGACACAGCCACGGCGCCGATCTTCAGTGGCCGTAGACGCCACACGTCACGACAGGTCACATCCGCGTACAGCACGCCATCCACGCCAACGACATCGAGTCCGCTACGCCGCCGCACCGCGACCGTCCGCCCGATCGCCGGCCGCCCGGTCCGGCCCGACCACGGGCGGGGCCCGCGGGGACGGAGCGGCCGGTACACCGTCGGCAGCCCCGGAGGTCGCACGCCATGCCAGCCACGTCAGCCGTGTCAGCACTCGACTCCGCCACGCGGCGATCCATGAAGGGAGGACCCCTGACGGGGGGAGTGGCTCTCCTACTGGCCGGTGCGCTGCTGCCCCTCGCCGGGTGCAGCTCGTCCGGGAGCGATTCGCCGGACAGCGCCGGCGGCGCCGCCGGCGCCCTCGACGTCCCGCAGGTCGACCGGAAGCAGGTCGCCCCGGGCGGCACCCTGCGCTGGGCGATCGACGGGATGCCGCGCACGCTCAACACGTTCCAGACGGACGCCGACGCCGCCACCGACCGCGTCGCCGGAGCCACCCTGCCCGCGCTGTTCACGCTCGACGCCCGCGGGCGCCCGCAGACCAACACCGACTACGTGCGGTCCGCGGACGTCGTACGCCACGGCTCCGCGCAGACCGTCGTCTACAAGCTCAACCCGAAGGCGAAGTGGAGCGACGGACGGCCCGTCGGCGCCGCCGACTTCGCCGCCCAGTGGAAGGCGCTGCGCGGCGACGACGACGCGTACGAGGCGGCGCGGAACGCCGGCTACGACCGGGTCGGGAAGGTGACCGCGGGCGCACACGCACACGAGGTGAAGGTCGTCTTCCGCAAGCCGTACGCGGACTGGAAGTCGCTGTTCACGCCGCTGTACCCGAAGTCCGTGACGAGCGACCCGCACCGCTTCAACTCCGGTACGCGGCACGGGCTTCCGGTCTCCGCCGGCCCGTTCCGGGTGCAGCGGATCGACGGCGGCGACAAGTCGGTCGTCCTCGCCCGCAACCCCGGCTGGTGGGGGCAGCGCGCGAAGCTGAGCCGGATCGAGCTGCGCGCGGTGCCGCGCGGCGAGCGGCAGGCGGCGCTACAGGACGGGCGGCTGGACCTCGCCGAGGTCGGCCCCGGCACCGTACGCCGCATCACCTCCGCCCGCCGCGCCGGCGGCGGCGACGCCAAGGCGCACACGGCGCACCACGGCTCCCGCCGACAGGCCGCCGCCGCAGGGCAGTTGGGCCGGTTCGCGGTACGCCGGGCCCTCGACCCCGCCTACACCCAGCTCGCTCTGAACGGCTCCTCCGGGCCGCTCTCCGACGAGCGCGTACGCCGTGCCGTGGCCCGCGCCATCGACCGGGACGCCATCGCCAAGAAGGCGTTCAAGGGCACCGGGCTGCCCGCGAAGGCGCTCGGCAGCCATCTGCGGATGCTCGACCAGGACGGCTACGCGGACAACAGCGGCGCCCTCGGCGGCAAGGACGTGCAGTCGGCGCAGACGCTGCTCGGGCAGGCGGGCTGGCGGGGCGGCGCCGGCGACGTCGACGCCAAGAAGGCCGGCCGCGGCGGCAAGGACGGCAAGGACAGCAAAGACAGCAAAGACGGCAAGGACGGCAAGGACGGCAAGGACGGCAAGGACACCGGCGACCACGGCAGGGCCGGCGGCCACGCCAAGGTCGGCGGAGCCGGCGGCGGCGTACGCATGAAGGGCGGCAAGCAGCTGTCGCTGCGGTTCATCCTCCCCGAGGGGCCGGGCGGCGAGCAGGTGCGGGCCACGGGCCGGCAGATCGCCAAGTCGCTGGCGTCCATCGGCGTACAGGCGAAGATCAAGACGGTGCCGAACGCCGACCGGTTCACCAACCGGCTCACCTCCGGCGACTTCGACCTCGCCCTCTACGCCTGGCCCGCCAGCGCCTACCCCGCCACCGACGCCCGCCCGGTGTTCGCCAAGCCGGAAGCCTCGGGCGGCGCCCTGGTCGTCGAGCAGAACTACACCCGGGTCGGCACCGACCAGATCGACCAGCTCTTCGACCAGGCTGCGGGCGAGTTGGACGACGCCAACCGGGACGATCTGATCCGCCGGGCCGACGCCCGGATCTGGGCGGCCGCCGGGTCCGTACCGCTGTACCAGCGGCCGCAGTTGGTGGCCGCGCGGGACAGCCTCGCCAACGCGGGCGCCTTCGGCTTCCAGACGCCGCGCTACCAGGACATCGGCTTCGAGCGGAAGTAGCACCTCAGCGGCCCTGCCGGGGCCGGCGGCCACGGGCCCGGGACGGTACGGCCGTTCCGGGCCCGTACCATGGACGGCGAGGCCGCGGCGACATCAGTCGGCCCGGCAGGGCGCAGACCGGCAGCGAGGGAGAGGCTCCGGCGGCTCGCGCCCCACCCACGATCCCGGGAGATGCGCCCAGTCATGCCCACGCGCCACGACATCCGCAATGTCGCCATCGTCGCCCACGTCGACCACGGCAAGACCACGCTGGTCGACGCCATGCTCAAGCAGGCCGGCGCCTTCGCCGCGCACCAGCTGGAGTCGGTGGACGACCGGGTGATGGACTCCATCGACCTGGAGCGCGAGAAGGGCATCACGATCCTCGCGAAGAACACGGCGGTGAAGTACCACCCCAAGGGCGGCGGTTCCGAGGGGCCCGTCGTCATCAACATCATCGACACCCCGGGGCACGCGGACTTCGGCGGCGAGGTCGAGCGCGGCCTGTCGATGGTGGACGCGGTGGTGCTGCTCGTCGACTCCTCCGAAGGCCCGCTGCCGCAGACCCGGTTCGTGCTCCGCAAGGCTCTCGAAGCCCGCCTCCCGGTCATCCTGTGCATCAACAAGACCGACCGCGCCGACGCCCGCATCTCCGCCGTCGTCGACGACACCTACGACCTGTTCCTCGACCTCGACGCCGACGAGGAGCAGATCGAGTTCCCCATCGTCTACGCCTGCGCGCGGGACGGCGTCGCCTCGCTGACCCAGCCCGCCGACGGCACGGTCCCGGCCGACAGCGACAGCCTCGAACCGTTCTTCAGCACCCTGCTGGAGACGGTGCCCGCGCCCACGTACGACGAGGGCGCACCGCTCCAGGCCCACGTCACGAACCTCGACGCCGACAACTTCCTCGGCCGCATCGCGCTGCTCCGCGTCCAGCACGGGACGCTGCGAAAGGGCCAGACGGTGGCCTGGATGCGGCGGGACGGCAGCGTGCAGAACGTCCGCGTGACCGAGCTGCTGATGACGGACGCGCTGACCCGCAAGCCCGCGGAGGCGGCCGGCCCCGGCGACATCTGCGCGGTCGCCGGCATCCCGGAGATCATGATCGGCGAGACGCTGGCCGACCCGGACGCCCCGGCCGCGCTGCCGCTGATCACGGTCGACGAGCCGGCGATCTCCATGACGATCGGTACGAACACCTCCCCGCTCGTCGGCCGCGGCGGCAAGGGCCACAAGCTCACCGCACGGCTGGTGAAGGACCGGCTGGACCGCGAGCTGGTCGGCAACGTCTCGCTGCGCGTCCTGCCCACCGAGCGGCCGGACGCGTGGGAGGTGCAGGGCCGCGGCGAGCTGGCGCTGGCCATCCTCGTGGAGACGATGCGCCGGGAGGGCTTCGAGCTGACCGTCGGCAAGCCGGAGGTCGTCACGCGCGAGATCGACGGGAAGCTGCACGAGCCCGTGGAGCGGATGACGATCGACGCCCCCGAGGAACACATGGGCGCCATCACGCAGTTGATGGCACAGCGCAAGGGCCGCATGGAGACGATGACCAACCACGGCTCGGGCTGGATCCGGATGGAGTGGATCGTGCCCGCGCGCGGACTCATCGGTTTCCGCACGGAGTTCCTGACCGAGACCCGCGGTACGGGCATCGCGCACAGCATCTTCGAGGGCCACGAGCCGTGGTTCGGCGAGCTGCGCACGCGGCGCAGCGGCTCGCTCGTGGCGGACCGCTCCGGCTCGGCCACCCCGTTCGCGATGATGAACCTCCAGGAGCGCGGCACGATCTTCGTGGAGCCGGGCACCGAGGTCTACGAAGGCATGATCGTCGGCGAGAACTCCCGCTCCGACGACATGGACGTGAACATCACCAAGGAGAAGAAGCTCACCAACATGCGGGCCGCCGCCGCGGACACCACCGAAAACCTGGTGCCGCCGCGGAAGTTGTCGCTGGAGCAGTCGCTGGAGTTCTGCCGCGAGGACGAGTGCATCGAGGTCACTCCGGACACGGTGCGCATCCGCAA
>Ga0164243_10012504_pt1 | contig 12018 bp, 4 predicted proteins | sample OricompcompostOP_FD_108781 | JGI IMG/M metagenome (GOLD analysis project Ga0164243, IMG submission 108781) | Organic Plus compost microbial communities from Emeryville, California, USA - Original compost - Organic plus compost (OP) | ecosystem: Engineered > Solid waste > Mixed feedstock >...
CTCGGGGAAGAGGTCCGCCATCGAGACCGCGCGGTAACGCGGGTCGACGAAGTCGCGGCGCGAGTCGGAGATGAAGTTGTCGTACGACTCGGTCATCAGCATCGGCGTGAAGATCTTGTCGTAATACGAGCCGGCGTTGATCGTGTACTCGGACGAGTACTCGCCCTTGTCGCGATCCTCGGCGAGCGTGTTCTCGACGAGCTTGCCGCCGTAGGTGACGTTGGAGCCGAAGAGGCCCGTGGCGCCGTTCGGCACGATCACGCGGGTGAGGCCCGGGTTCGAGACCGTGTCGAGCTCGGAGCGGAGCACGCCGTCCGCTGCGGGAACGAGATTCCGCATCGGCAGGTAGTGCGGACCCGGCTCCGGGCGGGCGAGCTGGCGCGTGAAGTGGTCGAACGCCAGGGCCGAAGCCATGATGTTCGTGCCGAAGTTCTCGCGGGCGAGGAACGGCCAGAGGGTGTTGTAGTCGTAGCCGTTGTCGAGGGCGAAGTCGCGGTAGATGTTCGCGAGCAGGCCCAGGCCCTTCGCGCCGTCGCGCATCTTCTCGTTGAACCGGCTGAGCGTGCGGAACGCAGCGTTCTTCACCGAGAACGTGGTCCGGTTGCGCCGGTAGTTGTCGAAGATGTGGTTCATCTCCTGCTGGGTGATGAAGAAGTCGAACAGCTCGTACGCGTCGGCGCCGTTGTCGTGGCGGTACACCGAGAGGTTACCGAGGTCGGCCCAGCGGTCCGTGGCGAAGCCGTAGGGGACGCGGGTGCGGCCCTTCGGATCGACGGTGGGACCCTCGCGGTTGAAGCCCGACTCCCTGTTGACGACGGCCGGACGCAGCGACTGGAAGGGGACGAAGTCGACTTCCTGCTGCTTGCAGCGGCTGAAGTTGCCACCGACCGGGACGAGCTTGCCGTCGTAGGTCGGGTGCCACACGCCGTCGATCTCCTCGTTCCAGTTCGAGGGCTTGAACTTCTCGAGCTGGCCCTCGGGCAGATCGCTGCAGTCCTTGATGAGCTGGAAGGCGTTCTGCAGCTGCGAGTAGTGGATGTCGGTGCCGGCGGCCGGGCTCGTGTCACCACCGACCGAGTACTGGAAGCCGACGGTGCCGCCGAAGTTGTCGGCCTTCTCGATCATGCCGGTGCCGCGCGGCGTCATCACGTTGTACGACGGGTCGGCGTGCACGGGCATCGCGTTGCCGTAGAACATGCGCATCGCCGCGAAGTCGTACGCGCCGAGGCCGATCATGTCCTGCGTGTACTCACCCGCGTAGTCCATCACCGTGGACTGCATGAACATCTGGATGAAGTTCTCGCTCTCCTCGGGGGTGATGGGATCGAAGTAGCGCGGGCCGACGCAAGCGCCGGTCGGATCGAAGTCGGTGCAGGCCTCGGTCTGCTGGCCGTTGTGGGTACGCAGCTGCCAGTACTGCGGGCGGTAGCCCCAGGCATCCGACGAGCTGACGAAGTTGTGGCGCAGGCCGACCGAGTGACCCGCCTCGTGGGCGATCACGTTGTAGTGCATCATGCGCGCGACGTAGCGGCGCATGCGCTCGGCGCGGGCGATCTGGGTGGCCTTGTCGTCGTTGGCGTTGAACTTGCCGAACTTCTCCTCGAGGAGGTTGGCGATGTTCGCCGTGGCGACCGGGGCCGGAGCCTCCGCCATGCTGATCATGCAGGCGTTGCGCTCGGCGAGGGCCATCTCCTTCATGCGGCGCAGGTCGCGCTGCACGATGGGGTTGTTGGCGCGCAGCGGCGACGACAGCGCGATGTTGGCGTCGGGCGTGAGCGACTTGTCGGCGGTGCCGGCCAGCTGCAGCATCTGCAGGTTGGTCAGCTTGGCCTCGACGTCGGTGCCCATGGCCCGCTGGCGGCGTGCCTCGTAGTAGGGCGCGTTGGTGCTGGCGGCGTAGGCGTCGGCCATCACGTCGGCGCGGAACTCCTGGGCGAGCGCGCGGGCGCTGCTCCGCAGGTTGCGGTCGCTGGCGAGCGCCGAGTTCTCGATCTGGCGGAGCTTCGAGACGTCGACCTGCACGAAGTCGGCGACACGCTTCTCCACGTCGGAGGCGGTCATCTTCGGCGCGAAGCCGGCGCCCTCGGACACGGCCTTGGCGGCGGTGATCCAATCGCCGACGTAGGTGCCGTCGGTGATGTCCTTGTCGGTCAGCTCGCCCTTGATGTAGCGGGCGGTGTCGACGATGGACTGCGAGATCGAGTCGCTGGCGTGCGACCAGACGTTGATGCTGGCGGAGACCTTCTCGCCGGTGAGCGGATCCTCGGCGTCGACCATGATGCCCCAGGGGGACGGGGTCTGCGGCGCCTTGATCACGTTGATCTGGTGGTAGCGGAGGTCGCCGATGCGGACGCTGAGCGCCTTGTCGCACGCGGCGAGGGTCTTGCCGCTCTCACGGGCCTCGGCGCAAGCCTCGGCGGTGACGTTCGCCGGCAGGCGGGGGCCACCGCAGGCGGCCGGGTCGTTGGCCTCGACGGGGCTGTGGCAGAGCACGATCTGCTCGGGCATCTTCGCCAGCTTGATCACCTGCGGCGAGAAGCCGAGCTCGGCGCCCATGGAGTCGGCGAGGTTCTGGCACTCCGACTCGGCCTTGCCCGAGACGCGGCACAGGTCGACCTCGCGCGACAGCACGATCGCGTTGTCGTTGTCGATCTGCTGGCCGGTGAGGACCGGGAACTCGTCGCGGCAATCCGTGGTGCTGCCGCCGGTGGCCACGCACTCGGTGTACTGGGCGGTGGTGGCGGCCGAGCGCATCGCGACGTCCCACTCGTGGGTCGCCCACTGCGACGGGTCGAAGTACTCGAGGTTGCTGCCCTCGGTGTAGTACCAGGCGATCGGCTTCAGCGTGCGCAGCCGGTAGGGCAGCGTGCACTTCTGGTTGAAGACGTCGCACTGCGAGCCCTGGACGCCCGTGGCGGCGGTCACGCCGGCGCAGGCGTCGGCCGTGCCGTCACCGTCGGCGTCGGCGTTCGGGTCCACCGTGTTGTCGGTGTAGCACTCGATGGCGCCGGTGAAGTCCTTGGGGTTCGCGTAGTAGTGGCTGCGCTCCCAGATGTTGTAGCGCGCGATGAACCGATGCCACTTGTCATCGGTCATGCCGTACTTGCGCGAGTAGCCGAGGCGCTCCGCCGTGAACGCACCGAAGGCGCGGAAGCGGTGGCCGTCCCAGTCGACCGGCTCGTAGTCCGTGTTCTCGATCCGGCGGAACGAGTAGCGGATGGTGAGCTCGGTCGAGTTGCAGTTGCCCGTGGGCTGCGTGCCGCCGAGGAAGTCCGCGGGCAGCATGCAGGCGGGGAACGAATCGATGCCCCAGCCGAGGTGGCGCAGGTCGATCTGGCGCGGCTCGGCGAACACGCGGTTCGTCACGTCGAAGTAGCCGTGCTCGAGGTCGAACTTCGGCGCGTCCGGGTGGTTGGGGTCGGTGATGTTGTAGGCCAGCGGGGTGTACTCGACACCGCCGAAGAGGCCGATCATCGCCAGCGTGTCGAAGTCGTAGCCGTCCTTGGCCTCGTTCTTCGACCAGTCGACGCGGAAGTACTGGCGCTTCATCCACGGACGATCCGTGGTGTTCTCGTCGATGACGTTGATCTCTTCGCCGGTCGACGGGTTGTACTGGCGCTGGATGTCGAAGTGCTTCTCGATCTTGTAGGACGCGACGATCTGACCCTGGTTCTTCAGATCGGCCCGAACGCCCTTCTCGTCCGAGTTGTCGATGCGCTCGTGCGTGAGGCGAGCGATCAGCGAGCCCTCGGTGATCTCCCACTTGATGCGCGAGGTCTGCTGCGCATAGGTCGAAGTGAAGAGACCGTCCTGCTCGGCGCCGTAGCCGACGTCGACCAGGGTGCCCTGCGTGTAGAACTCGGGATCGTCAGAGGGATCCTGGAGGTCCTTGCCGACGAAGAAGGACTTGTCCAGCACGTTGGGCTGGACCCGGTTGATCGGCTCGCGCTCTTCCGCGCAGCCGCTCGCCAGCGCCGCCGTCCCGACGGCCGCGACGAGTGTTGCTCGCTTCCACATAGGGGTTTTCCTGCTCATCTAGCGGTACCTCCGTACCTTCCCTCTCGCCGCGGCGCTGCCGCACCCCGGCGAATCCTGCGAAACAAAGATCAGGTGCGCGGCGTGAGACGGCTCACGAGCGCATCGACGTTCAGCGACAGGCCGAGGCCGACCTGCGTGTAGCGATTGAAGAAGGGCGAGCGGCGCTCGCCGTCGGCGCCCAGCTGCGGCGAGGGCGTGTTGACCGTGGCGGACAGCGACACCTCGTCGAGGATGTCGTAGGACGCGCCGAGGCCGAAGTAGCTGCTGTAGCGGCTGTTGACCGGGTCGGTGATGCTCCCGACCGGCCGGCCGTTCAGCGCCAGGTCGACGTTGTCGTAGAGGAACGACTGGGTCCAGCGCATGTCCGCCTGGAGCGTCAGGCGCGGGATCGGGAAGAACGCCACGCTGGGGCCGGCGGTGATCTCGCCCCAAGCGTTGAGCGTGCCGATGTTCGCCAGCGAGGAGCAGTCGCTCGTGGTGCAGTTGCGGACGCCGGTGGTGCTGGCGATCGCGGTCGTCGAGTCGAACGAACGGCTGGTCCAGCGGCCGTTGAGCGAGACGTTCAGGCCCTGCAGCACGTCGAAATTGCGCGCGAGACGAATGGACGGCGCGACGCCGACGTTCATCGTCGTCGCCTGGGAGACGGTCGACAGGGGGACGATGACGCGCACCGCGCCGCTGACGCGGATGTCGGTGTTCTTCTCCGTCCAGCCGGCCCAGCCCAGGTCGAGGAAGAGGTCGCTCGAGACGAGCTCGTGCTTCTTCGTGGTCCAGTCGGAGTCGGTGAGCTCCTGCTCCACCGCCCAGATGCCGCTCGCGTAGAAGTCCTCGTGGAACCAGTACCGCGGCGCGAACGTGAGGCTCTGCGCGTAGTACGGGTTCCAGGTGAGCTCGGCGCTTTTGTCGAAGCTCACCGTGCTGGAGACGTGGTCGTAGGAGATGAAGCTCCCCCGCCACGGCGAATTGGCATCGCCGCGCGCCAGCGTGCCGTCGGCGCTGACCTGGATGCCGCCTTCTGACTGTTCTTCGGTCGTCTGGGCCTCATCGGCCATCGCGGGAAACGCGAAGAGTCCGAGGGCAACAGCGACGAGGAGCGTTCTTGCCATTACCTTCCTCAGCCGGGAATGGATCGTGCGCCGTCACGAATCTGCAGCGCACATGCCATTGGGGGGCGGCGGCGGAGTAGAGCGTAGAAGACCCTGTTTGGCAAGAAGCCCACATCGTCCCGGGAGACGATCGGGCAGGGGGTCGTTCGGATCGCCGAACCGAAGCAAGTTCGCCGGGTTCGAAAATCCGAACGCGCCGCTCCGATCTCCCGGCAGAGAGATCGGAGCGGCGCGTTTTCACCGCGGTCCGTCACCGTCGGTGGAGGATCGCGGGCGTCGGTGCGCGCGCGATCCTCGTGCTCCGGGGGCGGGGACGGTCGCTCCCGGAGCGATATCACTCGTGCGACGGCGGCCGTCGCACGGATCTCGCGACTACTTCATCCAGGGATTGCCCAGGCCGTAGGCGTGGAGCGCCTCGCGGAGGAAGAAGGGCACCTCGGTGTACCGGGAGAGCTCGACGCAGGCGCGGTTGCTGTTGCACGTGCAGGCGAAGTTCTCGGTCTCGTTGCAGCCGGGCTTGCCGGGGATGCCGTTGCCCTCCTCGTCGATGAACTGGATGCCGGGGTCGAACTGCACCAGGGGCTGGCCGGAGGCGCCGAGGACCGGCTCGAACCAGTCGGTGACGCCGTCGCCGTCCACGTCCACGGGGGCGGTGACGTAGGCGCGCGAGAGCAGCTCGTTGGCGTACTCGAGCACGCGGGCGGCCACGCCCTTCTGCACCTGCTTGCCGAAGATCTCCTCGCGGCCGAACGTCTTGGCCACGTAGACCTTGCCGGCCGGGTCGTGGAACTCGATCCGGTTGGCGAAGCCGGGGTCGGCGTCGGCGCCGAGCTCCCAGATGCCCAGCTGGTTGAGCCAGCTCTGCTTGGCGTTCTCGGGGAGGAACCAGAGGGTCCAGGCGATGAGGAACTTCTGCTGCTCCCAGCCGACCTGCGGGTCGACGGCCACCGTCTGCGCCACGTCGTCGTCGCAGAGCAGGGTGTCGCTCTCGGCGAAGCAGGCCTTCGGGCCCTCGGGCGCCCGCCAGTTGGTCCAGCCGATGCCGCGGGCCGGGAAGCCCTCCGCGTCGCGGACCGGGCGGTTGTTCTCGGCGGCGACGCGCACGCCCTTCACGAAGTCGTCGCCGGTGAGGTTGTTGCCGAGCCAGCGGCGGTAGCCCTCGGGGAACATGTCCGCCAGGGAGACCGAACGGTACCGGGCGTCGACGAAGTCGCTGCGCGAGTCGGAGACGAAGTTGTCGTACGACTCGGTCATCAGGTACGCCGTGTAGGCCTTGTCGTAGTACGAGCCCGCGTTGATCACGTATTCGGTCTTGTAGTCGCCGACGACCTCGTCGGGCGCGTACGCGTTCTCGACCGGCTTGCCGCCGTAGGACACGTTGCCCCACATGCCGGTCGCGCCGTTGGGGATCGTCACGCGGGTGACCGCGGTGGGCCCGCTCCAGTCGGCCTCGGAGCGCAGCACGGCGTTGGCGTTCACGGTGAGGCTGCCGGTCGAGGGCAGGAAGTGCGGGCCCGGCTCCGGGCGGGCGAGCATGCGGGTGAAGTGGTCGAAGGCGATGCCCGAGGCCAGGACGTTGTCCGACCAGTTGAAGTCGGCGACGAAGGGCCAGAAGTCGTCCGGGTCCACGCCGAAGGCGAGCGCGCGGTCCACCATGACGTTCCGGGTGAGCGCGAGGCCCTTGGCCGAGTCGCGCAGCTTCTCGTTGTAGCGCTCCAGGAGGCGCCAGGCCGCGCCGCGGACGGAGAAGTTGGAGCGGTTGCGGCGGTAGTTGTCGAAGAGGTGGTTCACCTCCTGCTGCGTGATCAGGAAGTCGAACAGCTCGTACGGATCGGCGCCGTTGTCGTGGCGGTACACCGAGAGGTTGCCCAGGTCGGCCCAGTGGTCGGTGGCGAAGCCGTAGGGGACGCGGGTGCGGCCCTGCGGGTCGACGGCGGGACCCGCCCAGGAGAAGTTGACGTCGGCCTCGCGCTTGCCGACCTGCGCCACGGTGCGGGGAGCGCGCAGCTGGCTCCAGCTGACGAAGTCGACCGGCTGCTGCTTGCAGCGGGTGTACTTCCCGTCGACCGACACGATCAGGCCGTCGAACACCGGGTTCCAGGCGCCGTACTTCTCCTCGTTCCAGGTCGCCGGCCTGAACTCCTGCGGATCGACCTCCGTGCAGGAGGAGATGAGGCCGTAGGCGTTCTGCATCTGCGAGTAGTGGATGGTCTCGCCGGTCAGCGGGTCGGCCGCCTGGCCGATCGTGGCCTGGAAGCCGACGGTGCCGCCGAACGAGTCGGTCTTCTCGAGCATCGCGGTGCCGCGCGCCGTGCGCACCTTGTAGCTGTCGTCGGCGTGCACGGCGATGGCGTCGCCGTAGAAGAGGCGGGCGGCGTGGAAGTCGTACGCGCCGAGCCCCATGAAGTCCTGCGTGGTCTCGCCGGCGTAGTCCATCACCGTGGACTGCATGAACATCGTGATGAGGTTCGCGCGCTCGTTGTCGGTGACGGGGTCGAAGTAGCGGGGACCCACGCACGCGCCGGTGGGGTCGAGGTCGGTGCAGGGCTTGGTGGCGGTGCCGTTCTCGGTGCGCAGCTGCCAGTACTGCGGGCGGTAGCCGAACGCGTCGGACGAGCTGACGAAGTTGTGGCGCAGGCCGATCGAGTGGCCCATCTCGTGGGCGATCACGGCGTAGTGGCCGCGCTGGCCGACGTACTTGCGCATGCGCTCGGCGCGGGCGAGCTGGTCGCCGCGGGACGCCTGCGCGTCGAACGCGCCGAACTTGGCCTCGAGGAGGTCGGCGACTGCGGGGATGCCGAAGGGCGCGAGCGCCTCCTGCTCGAGCACGCACGCGCCGCGCTGGGCGAGGGCGAGCTCCTTGCGCTGCCGCAGCTCGCGGGCGAGCGCGGGGTTGCCGCCGCGCATGGGCGAGGCGATCTCGGTGGCCTCCTCGATGCCGACGCCGCGGCCGGCGAGCTGCTGCATCTGGGTGGTCATCAGCGCCGCCTCGACGGGCGAGCCGGCGACGAGCTTGCGGCGGGCCTCGTAGATCGGCAGCGACGTCGTCTCGGCGCGGGCGTCGGCCTTCACGCCGCGGAGGTCGTTGCGCAGCTCGGTCACCTTCGCGCGCATGGCGGGGTCGTTGAACCGCGCGCTCTTCTCGAGCTGCGCGAGGCGCTCGGGGCTCACCTGCGCGAACTCGGCGATGCGGGCGCGGCGCTCGGCGGCGGTGAGCTTCGGCAGCGCGCCGCCCTTCGAGGCAGCCTCGGCGGCCTTGGCCCAGTCGCGGATGTACGTGCCGTCGGTCACGTCGGCGGTGGTCAGCTCGCCCTTGATGTAGCGGGCCGTGTCGACGACCTGCTGCGCGAAGGCGTCGTTCACCGACGTCCACACGTTGATGCTGGCGGCCACCTTCTCGCCGGTGAGCGGATCGTCGGAGTCGGCCATCACGCCCCAGGGCGAGCCGAGCTCGGGCGAGCGCACCGCGCTCACCTGGTGGTAGCGGAGATCGCCCATGCGCGCCGAGAGCGCCTTGTCGCAGACGCCGGCGAGCCTGGCGTCGCCGCCGGCGCGCGCGTCCTGGCACTGGGCGGCGGTGACGTTCGCGGGCAGGCGGGGCGAGCCGCACGCCGCGGGATCGTTCTTCTCCACCGGGCTGTGGCAGAGCACCACCATCTCGTCCATCTTCGCGTGGGCGATCACGGCGGGGGAGAAGCCGCGGTCGTTGCCGAGCCGCACGGCGAGCGCGTCGCAATCCTCGCCGGCGTAGGCCGCGCCGGCGCGGCAGGCGTCGACCTCGCGGGCCAGCCAGATCGCGTCGTCCTGCTCGGCCTGCTGGCCGGTGAGCACGGGGTACTGCTCGGCGCAGCCCGCGTCGCCGGTGCGCATGCACTCGGTGTAGCGCGCGGTCATGACCGCCGAGCGCATCGCCACGTCCCACTCGTGCGTGGCCCAGAAGGTGCCGTCCCAGTAGTTCTGATCGCTGTCTTCGGTGAAGTACCAGGCGATGGGCTTCTCGGTGCGGTCGCGGAACGGGAGCGTGCAGCGCTGCTTGAACTCGTCACAACGCGAGCCGCGGCCGACGAGCTCGCACTCGTCCTCGGTGCCGTTGCCGTCCTCGTCGCGGTGCGGATCCTTGCCGGCCGGCGTGGTGTCGGGGGTGAAGCACGCCACCTCGCCGGTCATCTTCGCGGCGTCGGCGTAGTAGTGGCTGCGATCCCAGATGTTGTAGCGCGTGGCGAACCGGTACCAGCGGTCGTCGGTCATGCCGTAGCCGCGCGTGTAGCCGCGCCGCTCCACCGTGAACGCGCCGGCGGCGTTGAACTTCAGGCCGTCCCAGTTCACCGGCTCGTAATCCGTGTCGGTCACGCGCCGGAACGAATGGCGCACGGTGATCTCGCTCGGGTTGCAGTCCTTGGCGGGGCCGCCGCCGTACTCCACCGGCAGCCAGCACGCGGGGATCGAACCCCAGCTGAACTGGACGTCCTCGGGGGAGACGAGGGCCTTGTTGGTGACGTCGAAGTAGCCGTTCTTCACGTCGAAGCGCGGCGCGTCGCGGTGGGTGGGATCGGTGATCGTGTACGCGAGCGGCTCGTATTTGACGCCGTAGATGCCCACGAGCGAGAGCACGTCGAAGTCGTACGACGAGACGTTGAGGTTCTCCGACCAGTCGACGCGCATGTAGCGGCGCTCGTTCCACGGCCGGTCGGTGGTGTTCTCCACGACGACGTTGAGCTCCTCGCCGGTGGAGGGGTTGTACTGGCGCTGGATGTCGAAGTGCTTCTCGATCTTCCAGGCGCCGATCACGGCGCCGTCGGTGGTGGCGGCGCCGGCGCCCTTGCCGTCGGTGTCCTCCACGCGCTCGTAGCTCAGGCGCGCCAGGAGCACGCCCTCCTGGATCGTCCACTTGATGCGGCCGAGCTTGCCGGCGGAGAACGACGAGAAGAGCATCTCGTTGGCGCCGAAGCCCACGTCCGTCAGCGTGGCCTGCGAATAGAACTCCGGATCGTCGGCGGGGCTGACGAGATCCTCGCCCACGAAGAACGATTTCTCGAGCACGTTGGGCTGCACCTGGTCGATGGGCGCCCGCTCCTCGGCGCAGCCGGCTGCGGCGAGCAGCAGGCCTGCCGTCGCGGCGAGCGTCAGGGTCTTGCGGCCTGGATGTTTCATGTCTTCCTCCGTGGACGGACTTCGGGCGTTCCGGGCGCCGGTTGCGCGTCCGGTGTTTCGGTTTTCGTGTGTCGCGGGCGGAAATCAGAGACGCGCGGCGAGCGCGTCCAGGTTCAGCTGCAGGTCGAAGCCCACCTGCGTGTAGCGGTTGAAGAAGGGCGGGCGCCGCTGGCCGTCGAGGCCCGGCTGCGGCGTGGGCGTGCTGGCGAGGAGCGTGAGCGTGAGGTCGTCGGCAGGCGACCAGCTGGCGCCGAGCGAGAACAGCGTGGAGGTACGCCCGGCGAAATCGCTCGCATCCGCGACGACGTCGCCGGAGACCGGATCGACCACGCGCGCGTTGTCGTAGACGAAGCTCTCGCCCCAGCGGAAATCCCCGTCGAGGGAGACGGCGTCGCCGAGCCGCAGCGAGACCGAAGGGCCGAGCAGCAGATCGCCGCGGGCGTTGAGCACGCCGGTGTTGGTGAGGGCGTCGCAGCGCTCGGCGCTGCATCCCACGATGCCGGACGCGTCGGCGCGCGCGGTGGTCTGCTCGTGGAAGCGCTGCATCCAGCGCGTGGACCACGAGAGCTCGAGGCCGCTCGCCACGTCGAACGTGCGGGAGACGCGGACCGAGGGCCCCACCGCGAGGAGCTGCGTCTGCGCGCGCGAGAGCGTCGAGGTCGGCAGCGCGGCGCGCACGCTGGCGCTCACGCGGATCTGCGTCGTCTGCTCCTGCCAGCCGGTCCAGCCGAGATCGACGAAGAGATCGGAGGCCACGGGCTCGTGGCGCCGCGTGGTCCAGTCCGAGTCGGTGAGCTCCTGCTCGACGGTGAAGGAGAGGCCGGCGACGAAGTCGTCGGCGAAGCGGTAGCGCGGCGCGAGCGTGAGCGCGTGGGCCCAGTACGGGTTCCAGGTGAGCTCGGCGCTCTTGTCGAGCGACACCGTGGTGGCGACCTGCCCGTACGAAATGGTGCTTCCGGCCCAGCGTGATCCGCGTTCGGCGTTTTCGGCCTGCGCGTCGATCTCGGTGCGCTGCGCGGCGGCCGGCAGCGCGAACACCGCGATCAGCGCTGCGGCGGCGAGACTTCCCGTTCGGATCATGGCCGCTCCCTCCCTGCGGTCTTCCGCGCTCGCGGACGACGGGTCTGCGGGGAGGGTTGTGCAGCGGCCGTGCCACGCTCCGGACGCGTGGTTTGCTTTTCTTTGCGCGCGTCTGGCAGGGGAGCGGCAGCGCTTTCGTTCGGCGCGCCGAAATCGTGCGGTTCGCCCGCGCGAACGGCGCGGGCGATGGTTCGGTTTTCTGGACGGGCGCAAGGTCGCGCGCCGGCCTTCAGGTCAGCGCTTGCCCGGCCAGCCTTCGCGCTCGCGCTTCCGGTCGAAGCAGCGATCGAACGCGCGATCGGTGCACTGCATCTCCGCGACGCATTCGATTTCGTCGTCGTCGAAATGCTGGTCGCGGCAGTAGTCGACGCACTCGCCCATCAGGCGTGAAGGGATCATGTGGCAATCGTCCACGAGGCGCTCGCAGGCGTCCCGGCAGCCGGGGCCGCTGCAGGCGGTGGCGAGGAGGGGCAGGGCGAGGAAGGCGGACAGGAGAAGACGGTACATGGTGGACCTCCCGAAAAGCGGCTGGAGAATTTGCATAATTGCCGTGTGGGAGGCTAGGCGCTCGTGGGGACGCAGGAACGCGAAGGCCCGCCGTGGGGCGGGCCTTCGGCTGCCGGGACGATCTGCCGCTTTCAGA
>Ga0164243_10012506_pt1 | contig 12017 bp, 11 predicted proteins | sample OricompcompostOP_FD_108781 | JGI IMG/M metagenome (GOLD analysis project Ga0164243, IMG submission 108781) | Organic Plus compost microbial communities from Emeryville, California, USA - Original compost - Organic plus compost (OP) | ecosystem: Engineered > Solid waste > Mixed feedstock >...
CGCTCTCGTGGATCTGCTTGCGCTGGTCGTCGGTGAGGAACGGCGCGGGGGCCTCCTCGACCAGCTTCTGGTGTCGGCGCTGGAGCGAGCAGTCGCGCGTGCCGACGACGACCACGTTGCCGTGCCGGTCGGCGAGGACCTGGGCCTCGACGTGGCGCGGCTTGTCCAGGTAGCGCTCCACGAAGCACTCGCCGCGGCCGAACGCCGCGACCGCCTCGCGGGTGGCGCTCTCGAACAGCGCCGGGATCTCCTCGATCGTGCGCGCGACCTTGAGACCGCGGCCGCCGCCGCCGAACGCCGCCTTGATCGCGACCGGCAGGCCGTACGTCTTCGCGAACTCGACCACCTCGTCGGGGCCGGCGACCGGATCCGGGGTGCCCGGCACCAGCGGCGCGCCGGCACGCTGCGCGATGTGCCGGGCGGTGACCTTGTCGCCGAGGTCGCGGATCGCCTGCGGCGACGGGCCGATCCAGGTCAGGCCCGCGTCCAGCACGGCCGCCGCGAAGTCGGCGTTCTCCGAGAGGAAGCCGTAACCCGGGTGTACGGCGTCGGCGCCGGACCGGGTCGCGACGTCGATGAGCTTGTCGATGCGAAGGTACGTGTCGGCGGCCGTCTCGCCACCGAGCGCGTAGGCCTCGTCCGCGAGAACCGCGTGCGGCGCGTCGCGGTCGGAGTCGGCGTAGACGGCGACGCTGCCCAGCCCGGCGTCACGGCACGCGCGGATGACCCGTACCGCGATCTCGCCCCGGTTGGCGATCAAAACCTTGCGCATATTCGGGAGTGTATCGGCGATCGTGATCAACTTACCTCGCGGTAGCTGTGGGATGTGCAACGCTTGGGCCGTGTCGGCCACACGCATGATGATCCTCGGAGTGGTCCGGCTGGCGCAGCCGGTTCACGGGTACGACGTCCGCCGCGAGCTGCTGAGCTGGGGCGCCGATCGGTGGGCGAACGTACAACCGGGGTCGATTTATCACGCACTGCGCAAGCTCACCGAAGAGGAGATGCTTCGCGAGGTGGGCACCGACCAGGTCGGTGGCCGGCCGGCGCGGACCAGCTACGAGATCACGGAGAAGGGTGAGGCCGAGTTCGAGTCGCTGCTGCGCGACCTGTGGTGGAACGTCGCGCCGACGCACGACCCGTTCTTCGCCGCCCTGTCGTTCCTCCCGTCGCTGCCCCGGCCGGAGGCGGTCGCGGCGCTGCGCAACCGGGCGACCGTGCTGCGCGCCAGCATGGACGGCCTGCGGGCGTCGCTGGAGTCCCGGTGGATCAAGGAGCTCAAGCCGGTGCAGGTCGCGTGGATGTTCGAGCTGGGCATCGCGCGGTTGGAGGGCGAGGTCGCCTGGTGCGAGCGGATCGCCGACCTGATCGAGTCCGGAGTGTCGTACCTGCCGGATACGGTCCGCGAGTCGCCGGAGTTCCGTCACTATCTCGACCGGACAAGCAATATTCAACGTTGACCAGTCGAGTTATATCGCGTTAGAGTTCCGGGCGACGAAGCGTCGACCGGGGGTGTTGCATGATCATTGAGACCAGCGGGCTGCGGAAGTCCTTCCGCTCCCGCCAGGGCAAAGAGAAGAAAACCGTGGAGGCGGTGCGCGGCGTCGACCTCAGGGTCAACGAGGGCGAGATCTTCGGGTTCCTCGGCCCCAACGGCGCGGGCAAGACCACCACGCTGCGGATGCTGGCGACGCTGATCGTGCCCGACGGGGGTGTCGCGACGATCGCCGGCGCCGACCTGCTCCGCAACCCCGGCGAGGTGCGCCGCCGCATCGGCTATGTCGCGCAGGGCGGCAGCACGTGGGATGACTCCACCGCCCGCGAGGAGCTGGTGCTCCAGGCCCGCCTCTACGGCATCGGCAAGAAGGCCGCGCAGGAGCGCGCGGCCCGTGCGCTGGACGCCTTCCACCTGGCGGAGTACGCGGACCGCAAGTGCAAGACCTACTCCGGCGGCCAGCGGCGGCGGGTGGACATCGCGCTCGGCATCATCCACGAGCCGAAGATCGTCTTCCTCGACGAGCCGACCACCGGCCTCGACCCGCAGAGCCGCGCGCACATGTGGGACGAGATCCGCCGGCTGCGCACCGAGGGCATGACCGTCTTCATCACCACGCACTACCTCGAAGAGGCCGACGCCCTCTGCGACCGCATCGCGATCATGGATCACGGCGAGATCGTGGCCGAGGGGACGCCCACCGAGCTGAAGCGCGAGATCGCCCACGACGTGATCACCGTGGGCCTCAACGGCTCGACGCCGGAGGCGTTCGCCCTCCTCGACGGCGCGGCCTTCGTCGCCCGCACGGAGAAGCTCGACTCCGGCGACGGCCTGCGACTCTTCGTCGACGACGGTGCCACCGCGATGCCGCAGGTCCTCCGCGAGCTGGAGCGCAACGGGGTGACGCTCAAGTCCATCGAGCTGCACCGCCCGAGCCTCGACGACGTGTTCCTCACCAAGACCGGCCGTTCGCTGCGGGAGAAGTGACGACGATGAAGTTCCTCCGTGACACCTGGCTGATCTTCTCGCGCCAGATCCAGCTGCTGCTGCGCAACCCGGTCTGGGTCTTCGTCGGCGTCTTCCAGCCGGTGATGTATCTGCTGCTCTTCGCGCCGCTGCTCAAGCCGGCGCTGTCGCCGCTGGGCGTGCAGACGGACGCCGAGGCGTACCGGGTGTTCGTGCCCGGCCTGCTGGTGCTGCTCGCCATCTTCGGCGGGCTGTTCCAGGGGTTCGGCCTGATCGCCGAGCTACGGGCCGGCGTCATCGAACGGTCCCGGGTGACGCCGGTGAGCCGGTTCGCGCTGCTGATCGGCCGTTCCCTGCGGGACGTGGTGTCGCTGATCGTGCAGGCGGGCATCATCACGATCCTCGCGCTCTTCTTCGACCTGCGGGTGTTCATCGGCGACCTCCTGCTGGCATACCTGATGCTGGCGCTGATCGCGCTGATGACGTCCGCCGTGTCGTACGGGGTGGCGCTCGCGGTGAAGAGCGAGGACGCGCTGGCCCCCCTGATGAACACGGTGGCCCAGCCGGTCCTCCTGCTCTCCGGCATCCTCCTCCCACTCCAGTTCGCCCCCGGCTGGCTCGAAGGCGTCGCCAAGTGGAACCCGTTCTCGTGGGCGGTCGACGGCACGCGGGCCCTGTTCGCCGGCGACGTCGGCAACGACCGGGTCTGGCAGGGCCTGCTGATCGTCGCGGTCCTGACGGTGCTCGCGGTCTGGTGGGCGGCGCGGGAGTTCGCGCGTAGCGTCCGCTGACGGTCTCCGCCCGCCCGTGTTCGCACGGGCGGGCGACCGCGGCGGTGCGGCCGTACCGTAAGGTCCGTGCCGCGTCTCGTCCATGACCGCACCACTGTGTTGCTGTACGCGCAACTGGCGGTGTGGGGCTTCTTCCTGTACGGCTTCGGCCCGGTGGTGCCCCTCCTCCGCGACGAGCAGGGGGTCAGCGCCACCCTCGCGGGCCTGCACGGCACCGGCCTGGCCGCTGGCATCGTGATCGCGGGAGCGCTGTTCGCGCCGGCGACCCGCCGCCTGGGCCGCGGCGGCACGATCTGGACCGGCCTGGCCGGGGTGGCCGCGATGACCGCGCTGCTCTGGGTAGCCCGCCCGCTGCCGTTGACGCTCGCGGTGGCGGTCGTGGTGTCGGTCTTCGGCTCCTTTGTGGTCAACGGCGTGAACGCGGCACTCTCGGACCACCACGGCGACGCGGCGCCGGCTGCCCTGAGCGAGGCGAACGCGGCGGCGGCGTTCACGGGGGTGGTCGCGCCGCTGGTAATCGGGGCTTCGGTGAGCGCCGGGCTGGGGTGGCGTCCGGCGTTGTCGCTGGTGGTCGCCCTGATCGCTGGGGTGGTGGCGCTGGCGGTGCTGTTGCGAGCGCGGGTGCCGTCGGCGCCGCTGGTCGGGCAGCGGCCGGCTGCGGCCCGGGGCTCGTCGGGGGGAGCGGCGTCGCCGGTGCCGGGTGGGGTGGTCCGGTCTTCATCGGAGGCGGCTGCGCCGTCTTCCGCGGTCGGGGACACGTCGGGCGTTGAGTCAAGGGCGGCGGGGTTGCCGTCGGCGGTCTCGCCGGATTCGGCATCCGATGGTCCATCGTCCGCCGCGCCGGCGTCGTCGTCGCCGCAGACTACACCGGTGTTGTCACCCGCAGCGGGCGACGCGGGGGATGTCGGGTCGCCGGCTTGGTCGTCGCCTGCTTCGCTGTCGCCGGGTTCGTTGCCGCCGGCTTCGTCGTTGTCGGGTTCGTTGCCGCCGGCTTCGTCGTTGTCGGGTTCGTTGCCGCCGGCTTGGTCGTTGCCGGGTTCGTCGTCGCCGGGTTCGTTGCCGCCGGCTTCGCTGTCGCCGCTGGCTTCGCCGCCGCAGTCCCGGTTGGGGCTGGCGGCGCGGCTGCGGCGGTTGGCCGTCGTGTCGAGGGTCGCCGGCGGATCCCAAACGGAGGTCAGTGGTGGCGCGGGGGCCACTGCGGGGCGGTTGCCGAAGGCGTACTGGATCGCTCTGATCCTGTTGTCGGCGACCGCCTCGATCGAGGTCTGCTTCTCGCTCTGGGCGGTCGACGTGCTCCGCGACCACGCGGGTATGGCATCAGGCCCGGCGGCGGCGAGCTTCGCGGCGGTCCTGGCGGGCATGCTTGCGGGCCGGCTTGCGGCGGGCCGGGTGGCGCTGCGCGTACCGCCGACGGTGTTGCTGTTCGTCGCGTTCGCCCTGACGATGCTGGGCTTCGCGGTGTTCTGGCTGTCGTCGGCGGGCTGGCTCGCGGTGGCGGGCCTGTTCGTCGTCGGCCTGGGCATCGCGGTGCAGTACCCGCTGGTGATCTCGTTGGCCCTGGCCGCCGCCCGGGGCCAGACGGACCGGGCGTCGGGCCTGACCTCGTACCCGGTGGCGTTCGGCTTCGGTGTGTCCCCGGTGATCCTCGGCGCGCTGGCGGACACCGCGGGCCCGCACCTGGCGTTCCTGGTGATGCCACCGTTCATCGCGGCGGCGGCGGCCCTGACGTGGTGGCTGCGCCGCGAGCTAGCTCTTCCAGAGATCGGTGATCCGCACGCCAAGCTCGTCGAGCAGCCGACGTAGCAGCGGCAGCGAGAGCCCCACGACGGTCCCGTGATCGCCCTCGATCCGCTCGACGAACGGCCCACCAAGCCCGTCGATCGTAAACGCGCCGGCGACGTGCAGCGGCTCCCCGGTAGCGACGTACGCGGCGATCTCCTCATCACTGAGGTCGGCGAAATGCACGGTAGTGGAGGCGACACCCCCGACGGTGACCCCGGCGAGGTCGATCAGACAGTGCCCGGTGTGCAACACCCCGGACCGCCCACGCATACTCCGCCACCGCCGCGTCGCATCCTCACCGTCGGCGGGCTTGCCCAGCACCTGCCCATCAAACTCCAACACGGAATCACACCCGAGCACGAGCAACCGCCCACCAGGCCCAACGGTGATCCCTTCCACCCCAACCCGCTGCGCGACCGCGCCAGCCTTCAACCGCGCCAACGTCAGACAAAGCTCCTCAGCCGTAGGCTCGACAACGGCCTCTTCGTCAACCCCACTGACGACGACATCAACGTCAATACCAGCGGCGTTGAGCAGGGCCCGCCGAGCCGGACTGGCCGACGCCAACACCAACCGCGTAGATCCACCCATCCGCACGGTTCGCTACGGTACCGCCCTCACCCCCTCCGCCGCCGCCGGGCACGACCCCAAACCACCAACCCCACGACAGCTCCACAGGTAAGCGCAACGGTTACCACGGCAAATCGCGTCAGGCCGCCGTCACGCTCCGGCCCGGAGTTTGCTGCGGTCGGGCTTGTCGTTGCTGCGGCCTCACTGATGCTTTTCTGTCCACCGGTCGGGGTAGGTGGCGGCACCTCGTCGGCAAGTGCGCCGACAAGGTTAAGTACGCCGTACCCGTACTCCTTGTCCCGCCCGGGTGCTCCCTTATCGACTGCGGTCGCAGTGAGGCGGTGTACGACTTCCTTCGCCGAGAGTTCAGGAAACCGACTTCTGACCAAAGCGGCCGCGCCCGAAACAATAGCAGCAGCGTCAGAAGTTCCAGATCCAACGCCGTAATTAGCGGCAAGTCGAGTCGTCATTATTTCTTCGCCGGGGGCTGTAATCGCGAGAGCCTCACCGGATACGCTGAGCGCCGCAAGAGCGCCATCCCTACCTACTGCGCCGACCGCTAACACGCCCGGGTATGCTGCGGGGAAGCCTACTTCTCTGTTCGGGCGGTTTCCGGACGCGGCCACAATGACAGCGTCGGCTTCGATGGCGGATTCAATCGCTGCGCGCAGTTCCACAGACGGATTTCCCCCGCTTGAAATGTTAATAACATCAGCGTTATGTGCAATAGACCATCCTATGCCTTGCGCAATCGACTTCTGGCCGATCGTGTCGTCGTTGACTTTCGTTGCGACGGGAAGAATCTTGGCTTCCGGGGCAATGCCAAGAGCGCCTCGGCCCTCACGGCCATGCGCGGCGATCAAGCCCGCCATTGCAGTTCCGTGACCAGAAAGGTCAACTTGGCCATCTTCGACTGAGTGACCATTGGTAGTTGCCCCTGGAAGTACGTTTCCTTCCAGGTCGGGGTGAATTTGAACGCCTGTATCGACAACTGCAACGACCGTGCCGGCACCCTTGGTGATTTTGTGTGCTTCTTGAATATGAAGAAAGTCCAGATGCCATTGCTGTTGGCGAGGCTCCTCAGCCCTGGATGGGATCGTCGTGACAAGGAGGGCTGCGATCGCGACAATTGCGCCGGTGGTATTCACTCTCGCAGTCCAATCGCGGGACCAGGGTCCGGTGGCTGACAAGGGCCTGGTGTGCTAATCACTGGTGCCACGCCAGTGGGCATGACCCAGACATGCCCATTCTCGTAAGCTCGTCGTTCCTTCGTTGTCTCCGTATTGTCTTGCGGTCGTGCAATCATCCCGTTAGGGGGGATTGGATGAATTGGTTCAGAATATGCTTTGGTTGCTTGGGTTGAGATGATGGTGCGGTGTATCGCTTCTGGAGGGCCAATCTTGCCCCCGTTTGGGTTATGTGTACCTGGGCGTTGAATGATCGCTGTGGTACGGCTGTCGGTATAGCGACCTGCCGTGCCCGGCAATTTCCCATCAGTTTTATTATTGGTGTTGTGTGTTGCCTGCTCTGTGCTTTGCGCTGGAGAGAGCCCCTGTGGTCGTTGTGCTTTGGGCCCGTGGGATCGTAGACGTCTTTGTTGTGCCGTGGGGAGACTTCGTGAAGGACTGCTCGCCGCTGATCGCTGCTGTGAGGGATCAATTGCAACGACGGGTGGGATGGCAGGGCCTGACTTGCGGTCATAAGTTCCTGGGGTCTCCCACGTTGATGACGACGAAAACGGGGCAGGTCTGCGGAATTGCGCTTGGGCAATGAGCAGCGTTTGGCTTAGTCCTGCCATGGCCGTTCTTGCTTTGCCATTCAAGCGCTCGAGTTCAGCTTCTGTGACTGGCGGTGGGCCTATTGTTGTGCCCGGTAGCAAGGACGACTTGGTCGATTCTATTAGGGCGTCGTGGGAGCGTTTGGTGGCGAGCTTCTGCGTGTATTCCGCATGAAGGGCCGACACCTCAGCGCGCGTCGTGTCCAGGGCCGCTACCGCCGCCGTCAGGGTTGCGTGGTTTGCCACCGCTACCTCGTGCGTGTCCCGGATGTGGGCTATCAGATAGTCCAGCCGCGTCAAGAAGGCTCGCGAAGCCGCGCTCTTTTCCGGCGGCCAGGCCTCCGCCAGGCGGCTCCGGTATTCCCGCAGGCGCGACAGGTGCATCGATGTCAGCTCCGCCAGCTTCCGCAAGCCCGTCACATGGCGCCAATGGGCCACCGTCTCCTGTGGCTCCAGCATCCGCCACATCGACGGCGTGTCATGGAGCGACCAGTTCGTCGTCGTGGGCGTCCGTGACCCCTCTGCCGCGTCATGCATCGGGGGGTTCCCGCGGCGTTGTGGGCCAGGTGGCGGCTACCGTCTCGGCCAGGGCGGCCTCCACGTCCGCGAGCGTTGCGGCGGCGAAGGCGTCCGTGTCGCGGTAGGCGCGGCTCACCTGGTCCGCCGCGACCGCGAAGCCGCCGGTGGCCTCCTGGTAGTAGTACACCGTGTACGCCGTGTCCTGCGACGAACCCGTATGACTCTCCAGGAAGCTCAGCAACTCCGGAAAATCGGTATAGGCCGGCGGTAACTCGACCGTGATGTCGTCGAACACCCGCTCCACATGCGGGGCGAAGTTGCTGCGGATTTCCGCGTCCAGGCGGGTGGCGAAATCCTCGAGGCGGGCGATGTCCGCCTCGATGGCGGTGTAGTCGCGCAGCCAGCTGGGAGGTCGATCCTCGTTGGACAGCGCCACCGGAGTCTCCTTGCGGTCACCGGACGATTGCTGACCGTGAGGCTAGACCCTCCCCGCACCCCCGCGCAGCCCCTGTTTACCGCAGCTTGAACGCCGAGGCGCGCCACTCGCCGGGGCCCGGCAGGACGGCGACCGCGGTGGGGCGGGCCGAGAGTGCCCAGCGTGACACCGGCGGCGGGGCGGGTGGGCCGCTGGGACGCAGGCGGACCGTGAGCACGCCGACCAGGGCCGCCAACTCCTCCGGCGTCGGGACGCCGCGGGTGACCCGGAACAGTGGATCCTCCGACATCGCACCAGCGTACGGCCGGCGCACGTCACATGGGCAACTGCCGCTGGTGTGACGTTGCTCCGGCACAGGTACCGTTTTGGGTAATGTCGATGACCCAGCCCCAGCTTGTCGCCGACCGGTATCGACTCGTCGAGCCGCTCGGTCAGGGTGGCATGGGTCGGGTCTGGCGGGCCCGTGACGAGGTGCTGCACCGCGACGTGGCGATCAAGGAGTTGGTCCCGCCGCCGGGACTGACCGACGACGAGCGCCGGGAGATGCGGGAACGGTCGCTGCGGGAAGCGCGCGCGATCGCGCGGCTCAATCACATCAACGTCGTGCGGATCTTCGACGTCCTGCGCACCGACGGCGATCCATGGATCGTCATGGAGTACGTCCCCAGCCGCTCCCTGCAGGCCGTCATCGCGACCGAAGGGCGGTTGCCGCCCGCCCGCGTCGCCGAGATCGGGCTCGGCATGCTCGCCGCCCTCCGCGCCGCGCACCGCGCCGGGGTGGTCCACCGCGACATCAAGCCCGCCAACGTGCTTCTCGCGGACGACGGGCGGGTCGTCCTCACCGACTGGGGCCTCGCCACCATGCCCGGCGACCCCACCGTGACCCGCACCGGGCTCGTCCTCGGCTCGCCGGCCTACATCGCCCCCGAGCGCGCGCGGGACGGCACCGCCGGGCCCCGCAGCGACATGTGGTCGCTCGGCGCCACCCTCTACGCCGCGGTCGAGGGCCAGTCGCCGTTCGCCCGGCCGTCGGCGCTCGCCACCCTCGCGGCCCTGGCCACCGAGCCGCCGGCCCCGGCCCGGCACGCCGGGCCGCTGCGTCCGGTCCTCAATGGACTGTTGCGGAAGGACCCGGCCGAGCGGATCGGTCCGGACGAGGCCGATCGGTTGTTGCGGCGCGCGGCCGGCCGCCGGCCGGTCACGCGCCGCCCTCTCCTCGATGGCGTACGGAGGCCCAACGCTCTCCGCGACCGACCAGCGCTGGGCAGCTCCGCGGTCCCCGGGCCCCGCCAACCCGGCGACGCTCCCGCGTCGCGGCCCGACGGGCTCCCCGCCGCACCGGCGTCCCCGGCCCCGCCCGGCGCCGGCGTCTGGCCGATCTCCCCGGCCGCCGCCACCCCACCACCGACCGTGGCCCCGCGCTCGCCCGCCGCACCGCCGCCACCGACGGCCCCCGCACCGACGTCACCGGCACCGCCGGCATCCACCGCAGGCAAGGCATCAGGGCGAGCGCCAGCACCGCCGTCCGCCGCACCGACCTCACCCGCGGCGTCGCCGTGGCCGCGCGACGGCCAGCCCGTCGTCATCCCCGGCACGCCGCCCCAAGCCCCCGGCACGCCGCCCGAAGCCCCCGGCACGCCGCCCGAAGCCCCCGGCACGCCGCCCCAAGCCCCCGGCGCGCAACCCGAAGCCGGACCCGCACCGGCACCCGCACCACCCACTGAGGACGCCCCGGCGGCCGGGAACCACCCGTCCACCTCCAGCCCAGCGGCGCCAGACTCGCCCGAGGCGCCACCAGCTGAAGACCCCAGCGGCACACCGCCGCCAGCGGCCGCGGACGACGCGAACGCCGACGGCGTTCCGCCCGCTCCGACCCCGGCGGCCGGCAGCGACCCCGACCCCGCCGCCCCGGCCACACGGGAAACCCCCGACCCGTCACAGCCCAGCGCCGACCCGACCCCAGCCGCACCCGTCCACACCGCGGCCGCCGCGAAGACCTCGGACCCGCACGGCACCGACGACGCGACCGACCCCGAAGCGTCCGCGACCCGCCCGGTACCAACGCCCACCACCCCGCCGAAGCGCCGGACCGCCGGCACCTTTGCCGCCACGGGCGGCCCGGCGCCGTCGGCGGCGCCAACCGACCCCGCCCACCGCCGCCACCACGACGGTGGCGACTGGACGGCCCAGCCCACCACCGTCGTCCCGCCGCCGCCCACCCGGACGGGTCCACGGAGGACGGACATCCGTACCCGTTCCCTCGCCGTCCTCGCCGGCGCGCTGGCCGCCGTCGTCCTCATGATGACGGTCCTCCTGGTTCTTCTCCGCGACGACGGCGACGACGACGCCCACCGCGCCGCCGCCCCCGGCCCGTCGACCACCGCCCAGTCCACGCCGCCGCCCACCCCGTCCGCGACCCAGGCGACCCGCACCACACAACCCACTGCCACCGCGAGCGCCGGCTTCACGCTGCCCCAAGGCTGGCGGATGCGCGACGACGGCACCGGCTTCCGGGTGCCCGTCCCGGAGACCTGGACGTTCAGCCGCGACGACGGTGGCCGAGCCCGGTGGACCGAGCCCGGCGGGGCCCGATTCCTGCTGATCGACCAGACCCGCCAGCCCAAGGCCGACCCGCGCCAGGACTGGCTCAACAACGAGGCCGCCCGGCGGGGCGGCTACCGCGACTACCGGCGGGTCCGCCTGGTCTCTGTCGACTACTGGCTCAAGGCCGCAGACTGGGAGTTCACCTACACGAGCCGGAGCGGCAACCGGCTGCACGTGCTCAACCGCGGTTTCGTCACGCGCAGCGACCAGGCGTACTCGATCTACTGGAGCACCACCGAGGACCGCTGGGCCGCCAGCCGCGACGACCTCGAGGTGATTCTCGAAGGGTTCAAACCGGCGCGGAGCTGACGGGATTGCCTCTCGCCCGGTTGGGTACTGACACCCGCGGACGAGAGGAGGTGACGGCAATGGCTCACCGGCGACACGGATCGACGCCGAGCTACGCGCTGTGGACGCTGGTCGGGATCGGCGACCTGGCGCTGCTCGTGGCCAACGTCGGCGTGACCGTGCTCATCGCGCTCTGCGCGATCCTGACGTTGGGACTCGCGGGCTTCGGCGCCTCCGTCGTGAAGCGGTCGCACAACCGCGTCCCGGTTCCGGTCAAGCGTGACGCGTAGGAGTACCCTCGCGGGCCATGCCCCTCGACGCGGTGACGGACATGTGGGACCGCCTGTTCGGCGCGCAGCCGGACCCGCCTTCCTGGCTGGTGGCGGTGACGGCGGTGCTGGCCCTGGCGGTGGTCGCGGTGCGCGGCGTCTGGCGGGTGGCCCGCAACGCGATCACGATCGCCCACGAGGGCGGCCACGCGCTCGCGGCGGTCCTCACCGGCCGCCGGTTGCGCGGCATCCGGCTGCACTCGGACACCTCCGGGCTGACTCTCTCCGCCGGCCGGCCGACCGGCCCGGGGATGGCGTTGACCCTGTTCAGCGGGTACGTGGCGCCGTCGCTGCTGGGTCTCGCCGGCGCGTTCCTGCTCGGCGGCAACCACATCACGCTGCTGCTCTGGGTGACGGTGCTGCTGCTCGCGGCGATGCTGCTGCTGATCCGCAACCCGTACGGCGTCTTCTCGGTGATCGTCACCGGCGCGGTCGTCTTCGGCGTCTCGTGGTTCGGCTC
>Ga0164243_10012508_pt1 | contig 12016 bp, 10 predicted proteins | sample OricompcompostOP_FD_108781 | JGI IMG/M metagenome (GOLD analysis project Ga0164243, IMG submission 108781) | Organic Plus compost microbial communities from Emeryville, California, USA - Original compost - Organic plus compost (OP) | ecosystem: Engineered > Solid waste > Mixed feedstock >...
GCGGCACGGCGCTGCTGTGGAGCGGGCTCGGCTGCGCGGTCGTGCCCTCGGTCGTGATCCTCGGCCTCGGCTTCGTCGCGACGGGCGCCCTCGCACGTCGCCGCTGGGCCTGGTGGCTCGCGGGGGCGAGCTTCACGGGCGCGCTGTGGTGCGTGTGGGTCGACGCGGGCGTGGCCGTGCCCGAGCCGTACTTCCTCCCCACGGCTCTCGCCGCGGCGATCGTGGGTCTCGTGCTCGCCCTGCTCGGCCGCGGCGGCACGGCGCTGCTGTGGAGCGGGCTCGGCTGCGCGGTCGTGCCCTCGGTCGTGATCCTCGCGGTGTGGGGAAACGGCGACGACGCGACGGTGCCGTGGCGCAGCGCGGCGCTGCTCGCCGCCGCGGTCGCGCTCCTCGCGGTCGGCGCCGTCGTCTCCTCCCTCGCCCCGGAGCGGCGCGCCGCCGTGCTGCGGCTGCCGGCGCTGACCCTCGCGATCGTCGCGTCGTCGTCGGGGGCGATCCAGGCAGCCCGGCTGGGGATCGGCGCGGACGTCACGACGATCGCGCCCGACCGGCTCGTGATCCTGCCCGCGCTCGCGCTGAGCGCCGGCGCCGCCCTCGTGGCCGCGCTGGCCGCGCGGGTGCTCGTGGACACCTCCGCGCGGGCGGAGGGCCGACTGGACGCGGCGATCGGCCGCGGCCGCTGGATCCACCTGCCCGCGCTCGTCTACCTCGCCGCGGGCACGTGGTGGGCGATCCGGCGCGACGGGACGCCGATCTGGATCATGTGGGCGCTCATGCTCGCCCTGCTGCTGCTCGTCGTGGCGGTCGCGGTGCGGCAGCGCTCGCGCGAGGCGACGCACCTGCCGCCCGTCTGGACGGTCTACGGGCTCGGCTGGATCACGGGCGTCGTCGCCTGGAGCCCGCGCGACCTGCGCGTGGAGACCTTCTCGATCCCGCTCGGCCTCGCGGCCCTCGCAGCGGGCCTCGTGCTCTTCCTCCGCCCGCGCGCCGGACGCGGCACCCTGACGTCCTGGCCCGCGGGCTTCACGGGGAGCTGGCCGCTGCTCGGGCCGGGCGTATTCCTCACGATCCTGCCCTCGGTCGTCTCGACCGGCACGGACCCGCGCACCGAGCGTGCGATCTGGGTCATCGCGGCGGCGCTCGTCGCGATCCTCGCGGGCGCGATCCTCAAGCTCGCGGCCCCCTTCGTGCTGGGCCTCGTGACGCTCCCGATCGAGAACGTCGTCGTGATCGGCGCGCAGATCGGGCGGAACATCCAGGCGATGCCCTGGTGGATCACGCTCGCGACCGCGGGGGCGGTGCTGCTCGCGATCGCGGTCTTCTTCGAGCGGCGCACCTCGCAGGGCAAGGGGGTCGCCGCGCGGCTGCGCGAGCTGCGGTGACGCTCAGCCCGTCGTCGCGACCGCGACGGAGGCATCGGGGCCGCCGTCGAAGCGGTGCAGGCTCGGATGCCGCTCGAGCGCCTCGGGGCCGTGCGTCATGAGCACGGTGAGCACGGCCGCGGCCGGAGCTCCGATGCCGGTGAGCATGAGCGGCTCCGCCGAGGCGAACTGGCAGATAAGGCTCCAGTCGCCGACCTCAGGATAGACAGCGGTCATCGCGTCATAGGAGAACGTGAGCCAGCGCCCCGCGGCCAGGCAGACGAGCCGCTGGTTCGACACGATAACGATGGTCGGCTGCTGCTCCCGCCACTGCGCCATCGCGGCGGCCTCCGCCTGCGAGCGGCGCGCCGCATTCCCGATCGCGGTGACCGCGAGCCCGGCCACGACGAAGGCGGGGTGCCCGAAGAAGAACCCGCCCGCCTGGGTGGCTACGGCCTGCGTGCCGTAAAAGCGCGCGTAGCCAGCCTCCAGGCGAGCGAAGAACACCTCTCCCTGATTCGGCACGACGTCCCACACGTCGATCGTGGCGGGTACCTCGCGCGCGATGAGCCGACGTCGCAGCCGTGCGGCTTCCTCCCACGCCCGAGCGTGAGCGCTCGCGCGGTCGCGCTCGAGCCGTTCGGCGGGGGTGAGCCGACCGCGCGCGATCCGACGCGCCCGACCCCATTGCGCGAGGGTCCGGATGCCGTTCACGAGCGCGACGACGAGCGCCGCGAACACGACGAGCAGGGTCGCGAGCCCGACGAGCCCCGCGACGAGGCGGGCGCCCTCCGGGTCGTCCTGCGGCAGGAGGGAGATGGCGAACGCTGCGCCGAGGTACACCAGGACCGCGATCGCGAGCGGGATGATCCAGCGCAGGTGACGCCGCGCCGGGGAGGGCCGAGGATCCGTCACCGCTCCAGTCTGCCCGCGACATGGGGTCGCGCGCACGCTCGCGCACACCGGCAGCGCTCTCCCAGCCTGCGCTTACGCCCCGCATAGCCGGCGGCGGCATCCTCGCGGGCGATGTCATCGCCTCCCGCCACCCGCAGGCAGCAGCGCAGGCTCTCGAAGAAGGAGCAGATCGCCCGCTCACGGGAGATCGCGCGGATCCGGCGGGAGCAGGCCGTGCGGCGTCGGCGTCGGAACCGCGTGCTGCTCGTCGCGGGGCTCGCGGTGGCCGTGCTCGTCGTCGGCGGCGCGGTCGTGCTCGGCGAGTACCACCAGGCGCAGGAGCGACTGCGCGGGCCGGCGAACATGGGATCCGACGGGATCCTCCTGACGGGCGACGGCTCCGCGGCGACCGCGGTGCGCGGGGATGGCGTCGCTCCCGGCGCGGATCCCGTGGCGACGCGGGCCGCCGACTACGCCCAGAGCCCCTACGTCGTGCTCTACCTCGACTACGCGGACCCGCGGAGCGCGACCCTCGTGCAGACCGCGGCCGCCGACCTCGAGCAATACCTCGCGGCCGGCTACGTGACCCTGGAGATCCACCCCGTGGCGCTCTCCGACTCCGGTCGCGACGACTACTCCTCGCGCGCCGCGAACGCGCTGGCCTGCGTCGCCGAGTACGCGCCCGACCAGTTCCTCGCGGTGAGCGACGCGCTCCTGAAGGCCGCGGCGGCGGACGACTTCGAGCATCCCGCGGACGACGCACTGGATGTCATGGTGCAGCAGGCCGGCGTCACCGACTCGGACGTCGACTCCTGCATCTCGGACGGCCGGTTCCGCCCCTGGGTCGAGGCGGCGACCGACCGGGCGACGACCCGTGCGCTGCCGAACTCCGAGGAGGGTCCGCTCACCTCGACCCCCCTCGCGCTCGTGGACGGCGACCCCTACACCGGGGATCCCACCGACGCGGACGCCTTCAACGGCTTCCTCGCGTCGCAGTACCAGGCGGAGCAGGGCGGGGACTGAGCGGGCGACTCGCTATCCTGCCGTCATGACGGACGGCACGAGGTTCCGGGACGCGCGGCTCGCGTGGACCGTCGGGGGCGCCCTGCTCGCCGCTTCGGCCGTCGTGGGGCCGGCGCTCGGCCCCGCCGCGATGCTCGTCCCGGGCGTGCGTTTCCTCGGAGCCCTGTGCTTCGCCGCCGCGACCCTCATCCTGGCCCTGGGCCTGCGCGGCGCAGGCAGTGTGACGGATCGGCGTCCGCTCGGCACGATCGCGCTCGTCGGCCTCGGGGTCTGGCCCCTCGTCGTCATCGTGGTCGGTGCCGTGCTTCCCCCAGCGATGCCCGTCGCGGCCCTCCAAGCCTGGGGCTACGCCGACTCGATCATCCGCCTCGCGCTCGCGGTGCTCGCCGTGACGGGGATCGCGCGCGCTGGAGCAGTGGCGCACCCGTGGAATCGGGCGCCGGCCTGGGTGCTCGCGGCCGTCGCGGGAGTGCGCGTGCTCGAGTTCGCGGTGTTCGCGACGCGACCCGCGGCCACGAGCCCCGTGATCCTGCTCCTGCCGCCCCTCGAGACCCTCGTGTCGACGGGCGGCATCGTCTTCCTCGGCGTCCTCGCGATCGTGCTCGCCCATCGCCGGGCGCGGCCGGGCTCGGTCGTCGTATTCGCGTCGTCGGACGAGGACGTCTCCTAACCCCGCAGCACGCGCCGCTTGGCCGCCTCGAACTCGTCGTCCGTGAGCGCCCCCTCGCCGTGCAGGCGGGCGAGCCGGGCGAGCTGGTCAGGAAGGGACTCGGCCCCCTCCACCGCGGCCTCCTCCTGCTGCGGGGCGGACGCGAGCCGGCGCTGCGCGGCCTGGACGAGGATCCAGCCCTCGTCGAGCCGCCAGACGCTCACGGGGTCGCCCGCGACGGGCGCCTCGTAGGCGGCGAACGACGAGCCGGGAGCGAGCCGGGCCACGATGAAGTCCCCGCCGGGGACGGCGACGCTCGCGAGGTAGGCGGAGACGCCCCCGTTCTCGCTGCGCGAGAGCTGCACGTCCGCGATGCGCCCGGTCGAGCGCGGCAGCGCGTCGCGTTGCGTGCGATAGGAGCGGCGCAGGCGGTCCTTGGCAGGCTTGCGGGCCAGGGAGCGGATGAGGATGATCCAGAGCGGCAGGAGGAAGACCCACGGGAAGATCGTCCAGAGCACATTCCAGAACCACGGGAAGAAACCCTCGTGATCCCACGCGTTCACCGTGACGAGCCACACGAAGCCGACCGATGCGGCCGCGAGAAGCACGGGCGCGAGCACGACGAGCGGCGGCGGCGTCGCGGCGCCCACGAAGGCGTCGGCGCTCTCCGGCAGCCGATCGACGGGCTCCCCTTCGGCGACGACGCGCAGCACCGCGCGCGGCGCCGCACGCCGCCTGGCCTCGACACTGGACTCCGGCAGACTCGACACTCCGTGTCTCCTTCCCCTGCGCTCCTCCACCGTATCCGGCCGGGATCGACGCGAGGGGAACCGTAGGGCGGACGTAGGGCGGACGGGACTTGAACCCGTGACCGATGGATTATGAGAAGACGGGGACCCGAACCCGGGCTCACTAACGCCTAGCGAACCCCAATCACCCCGACTTCCCAAAAGTTGCCGCCGCTTTCAGACCTCGCCTGGCCCGAACACTTCAGACGACTCGTAGGGGCTCGTAGTGACTCCCCGGAGCGCGATAAGAGTGCTTCAGGCGCTCACGCGACCCAACCGCTGCGGCGGCGCTTCACCACTTCAGGGTGCTCGCGCGGCAGGTTGTGCTCGAACCCGCGTTCCAGAAATTCGAGTTGCTTCGCTTCCCACTTGTGGAGGAAGTCGATCAGAGGGGCGAGCGCCGCGAACTCCCGGCACTGGTCGATCTTCTTCCCGCAGGAACAGACTCTCTGAACCTTGCTCTCTTGGTGCAGCTGGTCGAGCCGCCAGATCGTCCCCATCAGTCGATCACGCGAGCGGTAGGCATTGCGCATCTTGGACTCCGCGGCGAGGACAATCCCGTCCTGCAACCAGGATTTGATGCCACCCAGCGGAGTCGATTCGTAACCCCGCACTGCCACCGAGCGCATGTCCTCCAAACGTTGGTCGCGCTCGTTGATCTTCCGCTCCAACTCGCTGGCAGCGTCACGCCAGCCCGCAGACTCAGCCGCGTGCACCGCGAGCAGCGCCCTTTCGTGCTCAATCCACCAATCGCGGTGGAGTTCCATTCGCCGCTTATCGTCTTGAGGGTGACGACGGCAACGGGTGCACACGACTTGGTCTGACTGCGAGCGGAGAGTGAAGGTGTCCCGAAGACCGCAACAGCGGCATGGGATCTCGACGGGCACATGCAGCGGCAACGCCGTCCTCGGGGCCGACTCGTCCATCCGCACTCCTTCGCCTAGGTCACCCTCCGATTGTGACCGTGGCTACCGACATCGACCCACCGACACGCGGCAGCGCGGCTGAATCTGTGTTCGATCAGGCGCGGCACTTGAGGCTGCCGCACCCGAATCTATCGACGATTTCGGTCTAGCGTGGTGCGAGCGACGGCGTCAGGACTTGACGAGCGTCACCAAGTTCGCCGATGCCTTCACAGAAGTCGAGTGCTGGCACGCCGCGGTCGGGGCGTTGTGGCTTGACGTGTCGCTGGAACGCGGGTTCGCCGTCGACTCGCAGGACAGCGGTAACCCGACTCTATAGGCAAGCATCGCCTGGCTAGGCAGCCAGCAGGTCGAGGATCACTTGCGGCAGCGACATCTCTTCCAGTCCGTCGCGCACGAAGTCGATTGCGTCCGGGTGACCCCGCAGAATCCCGGCAATGATCGGCGTGTACACGGGGTCACGGAAGGCCTCCGAGACAACCTCGAGAAACGCAGAGCGCACGAAAAATCGATTGTGTGAGAAACCGAGGACCAGCAGGCGCTCGATGATTTGCTGACGGATTTCCAGGTCGCTCGTCGCGCGGAATGCGGCGCGAAGGAACGTCGCGAGTGTGTCCGTAAACGACCATGGGAACCCGCTGTCGGCGTAACGGTCGAACACCCGCATGATCTCGCGAAACTCGGTCGGGGTTTGAACTGCAAGTGCCGCTAGGACCGTCGCCGGTGTTCCCGGAAGAACGTGAAGGTACAGCTGCAAGTCTTCGGTGTTCTCGACCAACAGCCGCGCAAGAGCGGGCACCTCACCCGTCGCTCCCGCGGCGACGTGCTGCACAAGCTCCTTCGCGCGTTCACCCGGAGCCATCAGCGCGTCGCCGCCACTCGTTAGGAGCGCGAGTTCACGCTGCATCTCGCTCACCGAGGTGAACCGCTGAGCGGGCTGGTTCTGAGTCGCCTTCATGATGATGTAGCGGAACTTGGCTGGTACCAGGTTCAGGTCCATGCCGACGAAGGCGAACTGTCCGGTAAGCATCTCGTAGAAGATCCGCCCGAGCGCGAAGACGTCCGCCCGCTCGTCGGCGGCGTGCGCGTTGGTGAACTGCTCCGGAGCGCCGTAGGCGAACGTACCCATAGCGGCGTTCGTCAGGGTCAGCGTCGTGCTGCCGGAGAACATGCGCCGACCGAGCCCAAAGTCGGACAGCATCGGCTCGCCGCCGATGAACAGGATGTTCTCGGGCTTCAAGTCCCGATGCAGAACGCCTTCGCTGTGGGCGTAGACGACTGCGTCCACTACTTTGTCGAAGATCGCGACAGCCTCGGCTTCGGGGAGAGCACGACCAGTCGGGAGGCCAGTTGTCGCGGAGACCGTAGACCCAGGGGCGAGGAGGCGATCACGCAATGACCCATCGGCGACCGGCATGACAAAGAAGGGAGGATCGACCGCCATATTGACCGCCAGAATTGGCATGACGTTCTCGTGAAGCAACGAGGTCTGGCAGGTAATCTCTTTCTGGAACCGGGCACGATCCAGCGCTTGCTGCGCGGGCGGACCAGCGATCGTGAGGTACTTGATCGCGACCTCTGTGCCGTCGTCTGCTGTGCCGCGCCAAACTTCGCCCTGCCCTCCGGAATTGATAAGCGTTACACGTGTGTAGGTGGGCATCGTCGTCCGTTTCAAATCGTCGGATGGAGTGCTTTCGGAGCGCATTAATTATCAGAGCCTCGAATACCGCCAACCGAGTTTAGGTCCGGACCAGGGATTTTCGAGTAGTGCGGACGGGACTTGAACCCGTGACCGATGGATTATGAGTCCACTGCTCTGACCAGCTGAGCTACCGCACCGTGCGCGCCGTCGCGCGGGGGCGAGCGGGCCCGTCCCCGTCACGAATCAAGGATCGGATGTGACGGGGGTGACGCACGTCACCAGAAGCGACGCATCCGTCGGACCCACTCCTTGATTTGCGACGGGGCCAGCCTAGCGCCGGGAGCGGCCGCTCCCGCGGAGCCGCTCAGTCGGCGAGCGGCTCGCCGCGGTAGAGCGCCTCGAAGAAGTCCAGGGTGCGGTCGAGGTCGTGCACCTGCACCTTCTCGAGCGAGGCGCGGCGCATCGCCTCGAGCCCGGCGGGCGACAGGGCGAGCACGCGCGCGAGCCGGTCGGCGAGGGCGACGACGTCGTGCGGCGGGTGCAGGTAGCCGTTCTCGCCGTCGGTCACGAGATGCGGCAGCGCCATCGCGTCGGCCGCGACGATGGGCAGGCCGGAGGCCATCGCTTCCATGGTCGTGATGCTCTGCAGCTCCGCGGTCGACGGCATCGCGAACACCGTGCCGTTCGTGAGGGTCTCCCGCAGCTCGTCGTAGGAGACCCGGCCGGGCAGCCGCACCCGGTCGGCGAGGCCGAGCTCGGTCGCGAGCTGCTGCAGGTGGGCGCGCTGGTCCCCCTCGCCGAGGATGTCGACCCCGTCGTAGCTCGCCGGGTCGAGCAGCGCGACCGCGCGCACGAGATCCGCGATGTTCTTCTCCTCGTCGACCCGGCCGAGGTAGACGATCCGCCGCTCGGCGCGCGGGCCGAGGTCGGCGCGGTAGTTCGAGAGCCGCAGCCCGTTCGAGATCGCGTGCACGCCCGTGAGCCCCGTCTCGCGCTCGAAATAGTCGGCCGCGCTGCGCGTCGGGGTCGTGATCGCCTGCGCCGCGCCGAACACCTTGCGGGCCGAGGTCCACTGGGCCCGCACGACCTGGCGCACGATGAACCCGGGCAGGATGCGGACGTGCTGCACGATGTTCTCGGGCATCGTGTGGTTCGTGCCGACGAGCCGGATGCCGCGCCGACGCGCGACCTTGGCGAGCCCGCGCCCGAACACGATATGCGATTGGAAGTGGATCACGTCCGGTCGCACCGCGCCGACGACGCGATCCATGTTCGCCGTGATGCGCCACGGCAGCGAGTAGCGGAACCAGGCGTGGAACGGCCACGGCCAGGAGTAGATGCGGTGCACCTCGAACTCCTCGCCGCCGTGCTCCTCGCGGTACACGCCGGGCTTCACACCCTTGGGCGCGGGCGCGGTGATGACGACCTCGTGCCCGCGGCGGGTCATGCCGACCGCGAGCTGGCGGGTGAAGCTCGCCGACCCGTTGATGTCGGGGGCGAAGGTGTCGCAGCCGATCAGGATGCGCAACGGGGGCTGCGCGTCCGCGGGGTCGGCGGGAGAGGGCGCGTCGGGCACGGCGGGATCCCTTCGTGAGCTCAGGCTCCCTCGACGCTACCCCAGCCGGAGGCCTCCGCCGTGCGCCGCGCCTGCGGTCATCTCCGGGTCTGCGGATGGTGCCGCGCGAGCTGGAAGACTCCGACGACCGCGACCGTGCCCGAGGCGAGCCACGCGGCGATCGCCCAGGGCGGCGCGGTCGCCGTCTCGCCGAGCACGAAGATGCCGATCGAGACCGCGACGAGCGGGTCGACGACCGTGAGTCCCGCGATCACGAGGTCCGGGCTGCCGAGCGAGTAGGCGGTCTGCACGAAGTAGCCGCCGAGCGCCATCGCGGCGACGAGCGCGACGAGGCACACGACCGTGAGCCACTCGAACTCGCCGTGCACGATGCCGCCGAGCTCGTTGCCGATCCGGTTGATGACGACCTTCGCGAGGGTCGCGACAAGCCCGTAGAGCACCCCCGCCGCGATGACGTAGAACATCGCGCCCACCCGACGGCGGAACAGCGCGAAGACGAGCGCGCTCACGACGAGCACGGCCCCGACGATCACGAGCACGACGATGAGGTGCACGCCCTCCACGACGCGCTCCTGGGCGACGAAGGCCGCGACCGCGACGAAGGCGCCGATGCCCCCGACGCACAGCGCGATCGCGCGCTTCGCGGGCGTCCCGAGCCGCACCCCCGTCATACGCGCGTTCACGACCGAGGTGATGACGAGGGCCGCGACGCCGAGCGGCTGGACCACGACGAGCGGCGCCACGCTGAAGCTCGCGAGCTGCAGCACGATCGCCAGGCCGAGCATCGCGGTGCCGAGCAGCCACGAGGGCTGGCCGAGCAGCCGCAGCACGTTGCGCAGGCTGAGGCCGGCGCGCTCGCCCTCGTGATCCCCCTCCACCGCCGCGACGCCGCGATGCTGCAGCTGCGCCCCGAAGGCGAGGAACACCGACCCCGCGAGGGCGAGCACGATCCCGAGGACGGGGATCTGGCCGATGATGCCGCGCGCGTCCAGATCGGGCAGGTCAGGGGGCACGCGACGAATCTACCCATGCCCGGCCGGATATCCTCGGAGCATGGCCGTGCTCCCCATTCGCATCACGGGGGATCCCGTGCTCCACTCCCCCGCCGAGCCGGTCGGCGCGATCGACGACGAGCTGCGCACCCTCGTGGCGGACATGCACGAGACCATGCACGCGGCCCCCGGCGTGGGCCTCGCCGCCCCCCAGGTGGGCCTCCCGCTGCGGCTGTTCGTCTACCGCTGGGAGGACGAGGCGGGCGTCGTGCACGAGGGCACCGCGATCGACCCGGAGCTGTTCATCAGCCCGACGCGCATCGATCCGCTCGACGAGGACGAGGAGTCGGAGGGCTGCCTGTCGATCCCCGGCGAGCGCTTCCCGCTGCGCCGCGCGGACCGCGCGATCCTCCGCGCGACCGACCTCGACGGCGACCGCTACGAGATCGTCGCGGAGGGCTGGCTCGCGCGCATCTTCCAGCACGAGTTCGACCACCTGAACGGCGTGCTCTACGCCGACCGGCTCGCACATCCGTACGACAAGACCGTCGCCAAGGTCATCCGGAAGAAGTCGTGGGGCGGGCCGGGGCAGAGCTGGATGCCCGGGATCGACGACCTCGACGCGTGACGCGCGCGGCCTCCCGCGGTGATGCCCTCGCGGCGACCGGTGTGAGAGGATGCCGTGTCGGAGGGCGCGCCCTCCCCCACCGAGCAGGCACAGGTAATCCATGAGCGACACGGGCCGTCCCACGATCAGCGTGGTGATCCCGGCGTTCAACGAGGAGCGGATCATCGCCGACTGCCTCGACGCCCTCGCCGCGCAGACCGACCCGGTGGACGAGATCGTGCTCGTCGACAACGGCTGCACGGATCGCACGGTCGAGATCGCGGGCCGCTACCCGCTCGTGCGCGTCGTCGCCGAGCCGCGCAAGGGGATCACCTACGCGCGCAACGCCGGATTCGATGCCGCGACGGGCGACGTCATCGCCCGCATCGACGCGGACTCCGTCGCCGCCCCCGACTGGGCCGCGACGCTGCGCGCCTCCTTCGCCGACCCGACCGTGGACGCGGTCGCCGGCCTCGCGGGCATCGCGGAGCTCTCCCCGGGGGGCCGCATCTGGGGGCGCTGGCACTACCGCTGGTTCCGGCACTGGCACGAGCGGTCGATCGGTGTGCGTCCCATGATCTACGGCTTCAACGGCGCCTTCCGCCGCGTCGCCTGGCTGCAGGCGCGCGAGCACGTGACCCTCGACGACTTGCGGATCAGCGACGACGTGGACGTGACGATCTCGCTGCTGCGCACGGGGCACCGCGCGGTCTACAACCCGCGGCTGCTCGTCAAGGCGCACCTGCTGCGCTCCCTCAAGCCCGCCAAGCTCGCCCAGTATTATCAGACGGACGGCTACACGCTGGCCAAGCACCGGTTCGGCAACCCCCGCCGCTGGGTCGACGACCCCGGCTGAGCCGGAGCCCCGAGGAGCGCGCGTGTCCTTCCGCCACTGGCTGAGCATCATCACCCTCGCGGTGCTCGTCCTCGTCGTCGTGATCGCGTGGCCCGAGATCCTGCGCGCCCTCGGCTACCTCTCGCAGGTCAACCCGTGGATCCTCGCCCTGCTCGTGCCCGTGCAGCTCGTGAGCTACTGGGCGACCGGGCAGGTGCTGTTCTCCTACCTGCGCGATCGCGGCAGCCTCGCGGGGCTGCATCCGCTCGCCGCGGCGCGGATGTCCCTCGAGTTCAACTTCGTCAACCACGTGCTCCCCTCCGGCGGCGCGGCGGGCATCTCCTACATCGGCTGGAAGCTCTCGCAGTACGGCGTCTCCCCCGGCCGGTCGACGATGGCGCAGCTCGTGCGATTCGCGCTGCTGTTCATCTCGACCTCGCTCCTGCTCGTCGTCGCGGTGATCGTCCTGCTCGCCACCGGATCCGTGAGCGCCCTCGCGATCTGGCTCAGCGTGGGCGTCACGGTCGTCTCGGTCGGCGCGGTCGCCCTCGCGATCTTCGTCGTGAGCAGCCCGCGACGGCTCGACCTCGGCACGACCCTGCTCACCCGGATCGCGAACGGCGCCGTGCGGATCGTGACCTTCGGCCGGAAGCGCGACGTCGTGAAGCGCGAGGTGTTCGAGCACTTCTTCGGGGACCTGCACGCCGACTACCTGCTGCTGCGCGA
>Ga0164243_10012510_pt1 | contig 12015 bp, 14 predicted proteins | sample OricompcompostOP_FD_108781 | JGI IMG/M metagenome (GOLD analysis project Ga0164243, IMG submission 108781) | Organic Plus compost microbial communities from Emeryville, California, USA - Original compost - Organic plus compost (OP) | ecosystem: Engineered > Solid waste > Mixed feedstock >...
ACTACCGCATCGTCGTCGCCGACTCGCGCACCAAGCGCGACGGCCGCGTGATCGAGGAGATCGGCAAGTACCACCCGACCGAGGAGCCCTCGTTCATCGAGATCGACTCGGCCCGTGCGCAGTACTGGCTCGGCGTCGGCGCCCAGCCGACCGAGCAGGTGCTCGCTCTTCTCAAGCTCTCCGGCGACTGGGGCACCTTCAAGGGCGAGAAGGGGGCGAAGAGCACCATCCGCACGAAGGAGGCGCCCGTCGCCTTCGTCGTGGACGAGAAGAAGAAGCCCGTCCTCAAGCCGAAGTCCGAGAAGAAGGCCGAGCCGGCCGCCGCCGCCCCCGTCGAGGAGGCTCCGGCGGAGGAGGCTCCCGTCGAGGAGACCGTCACCGAGGCCCCCGAGGCCGAGGCGGCGGAGTCCACCGAGGCGTAGTCCATGCTCGACTCCGCTCTCGAGCACCTCGTCAAGGGGATCGTGGATCACCCGGACGACGTGCAGGTGGACTCGTCGAGCTCGTCGCGCGGCGAGGTCCTCGAGGTGCGCGTGCACCCCGAGGATCTCGGCCGCGTGATCGGTCGGCAGGGGCGCACGGCGAAGGCGCTGCGCACCCTCGTGACCGCCCTCGCCGACGGTCGTCGCGTCCGCGTCGACGTCGTCGACACCGACGAGGCGTGAGCGCCGCACCTCGCCGAGGCCCGCGCGCCGGCATCACCCAGCTGCGCGTCGGACGGCTCACCAAGGCGCACGGCCTCAAGGGCGCCCTCAAGGTCGAGCTCTACACCGACGACCCCGAGCGGCGCTTCCAGCCCGGCGCGAGCTTCTCTCTCCAGGTTCCCGGTTCGTCGCCGTGGCGCGGCAAGACGATCGAGCTCACCGAGCTGCGCTGGTACAACGGGCACCCCGTCGCGTTCTTCGAGGGCGTGTCCGACCGCACCGCGGCGGAGACCCTCGTCAAGGCGATCCTCTGGGTCGACCAGTCGACCGCGGAGCTCCCGGAGGAGAAGGACGCCTGGTACGACCACCAGCTCGTCGGCCTGCGCGCGCTGCGCGACGGCGTCGAGGTGGGACGCGTCGTGCGCGTCGACCACCTGCCCGCGCAGGACCTGCTCGTCGTGAGGGCGGGGGAGCGCGAGGTGCTCGTGCCCTTCGTGCAGGCGATCGTGCCCGAGGTCGACGTCGCCGCGGGGACGCTCTCCCTCACTCCGCCGGACGGCCTGTTCGAGGAGCTGCCCGACGACGACCCGGAGCCCGAGGCGGGCGAGGGCGCGGATCCCGGGACCGGCGACCCCGCCTAGGCTGAGCCCGTGCGCATCGACGTCGTCACGATCTTCCCCGAGTTCTTCTCGGTGCTCGACGTCTCCCTGCTCGGCCGGGCGCGGGAGACGGGCGTCATCGAGACGCACGTGCACGACCTGCGCGACTGGACGTACGACCGACACCGCACGGTCGACGACACACCGGCCGGCGGCGGTGCGGGCATGGTCATGAAGCCCGAGCCGTGGGGCGAGGCGCTCGACGCGCTGCTCGCCGAGGGGCCGGCCACGGTCGTCTTCCCGACCCCCGCGGGGGAGCTCTTCACCCAGCGTCGCGCCCGCGACCTCGTGACGCGCGAGCGGCTCATCTTCTGCTGCGGTCGCTACGAGGGCATCGACGCGCGCGTGGCCGACTACGCGCGCGAGCGCGCCGAGGTGCTCGAGCTGAGCATCGGCGACTACGTGCTCAACGGCGGCGAGGTCGCTGCGGTCGCGATCATCGAGGCGGTCGGCCGGCTCGTGCCCGGCATGGTCGGCAATCCGGAGAGCCTCGTCGAGGAGAGCCACGAGGACGGCCTGCTCGAGTACCCGAGCTACACGAAGCCCGCCTCCTGGCGCGGCCGGGAGACGCCTCCCGTGCTGCTCTCCGGCAACCACGCGGCGATCGCGGCGTGGCGGCGCGAGCAGCAGCTCGAGCGCACCCGGCGGGTGCGGCCGGACCTGCTCAGCGATCCCGAAGGCTCCCCGACCGAAAACTAAGGACTCCTCTCACGACACGCCGGGCAAGGATGCGCGTCGGCGGCGTGTCGGCCGGGAGGTCCTTCGTTTTCGTCGGCCGGGTCAGGACCGCGCGGTGAGCACGAGCGGGCCGTCGTCCGTGATCGCGACGGTGTGCTCGGAGTGCGCGCCGCGGGATCCGTCCCGGCTGCGCAGCGTCCAGCCGTCGGCGTCCGTGTAGATGCGGTCCGTGCCGAGCATGAACCACGGCTCGATCGCGAACACGAGCCCGGCGCGCAACGGCAGCCCGCGGCCGCGCCGTCCGTCGTTGGCGACGTGCGGATCCCCGTGCATGGTGCGGCCCACGCCGTGTCCGCCGAAGTCGAGGTTGACCTTGAGCCGATTCGCGTGCGCGACCTCGCCGATCGCGGCCGAGACGTCGCCCATCCGGTTGCCGACCCGCGCGGCCGCGATGCCGGCGTCGAGGGCCTCCTCCGTGATCCGGATGAGGCGCAGATCCTCCTCGCGCGGCTCGCCCACGACGATCGAGAGCGCCGTGTCGGCGACCCAGCCGTTCACCGCGGCGGCGAAGTCGAGGGAGAGCAGGTCGCCGTCCCGCAGCTTGTAGTCGTGCGGCAGCCCGTGCAGTACGGCGTCGTTGACCGAGAGGCAGATGACCTTGCCGAACGGCGAGGCGCCGAAGGAGGGGTGGTAGTCGATGTAGCAGCTCTCCGCGCCCTCCGCGCGGATCATGTCGTGCGCGAGGGCGTCGAGCTCGAGCAAGTTGACCCCCACCGCCGCGGCGTCGCGGGTCGCCTCGAGCACGCGCGCGGCGAAGGAGCCCGCGGCGCGCATCTCCTCGATCTCGGCCGGGGTGCGCAGTTCGATCACCCGTCGAGCCTAACGACTTTGCCGAACGACCTCCGACCTGGCAGAATGTTCCCTTGTGCCCGGCGCGGCTCTGCCACAGGGGAGCCGGATCATCGCCACTGCACGTCCCAACGACATCCCATCAGCCGCGGCCGACCTGTGAGCGGGCGCAGAGAGCGAACCCACCATGCACATCCTCGACTCCGTCGACGCGGCCTCACTCCGCACCGACATCCCCGAGTTCCGCGCCGGGGACACCGTCAAGGTGCACGTCAACATCATCGAGGGCAACCGCTCCCGCATCCAGGTCTTCCAGGGCGTCGTGATCGCCCGCTCCGGCGAGGGCGTCCGCGAGACCTTCACGGTGCGCAAGGTGAGCTTCCAGGTGGGCGTCGAGCGCACCTTCCCGGTGCACTCGCCCGTGATCGACCACATCGAGGTCGTCACGCGTGGCGACGTGCGCCGCGCCAAGCTCTACTACCTGCGCGAGCTGCGCGGCAAGAAGGCGAAGATCAAGGAAAAGCGCGAGAGCTGAGCCTCGCCCTTTTCCGTCCACGAACCCCGGCCGCGCGCCGGGGTTCGTCGCATCCGGACCACGCCCGAGGGGATTCCGGAGGGGCGGCACCGCGCCGCGCCGCACGCCGCCTAAGCTGGTGTCGAGTCCAAGAGGTGCGATGTCAGATTCCGAGGCGCTCCCCACGCCGTCCCCCGCCCCGCAGTCCGCGCTGCGCCCGCGCAAGAAGGGCGGCGTCGGCCGCTTCCTCCGCGACGTGCTCATCATCGTGCTCGCCGCGATCGTCATCTCCTTCCTCATCAAGACGTTCCTCATCCGGTCGTTCTACATTCCGTCGGAGTCGATGGAGCCGACCCTCGACGTCAACGATCGGATCATCGTCAACCAGCTGGAGCCGGCTCTCATGCCGATCCAGCACGGCGACGTCGTCGTGTTCCGCGATCCGGGCGGCTGGCTCGACCCGGTGCCCGAGTATCCCGACCAGAACCCCGTCGTCACGGCGGTCGACTGGGTGCTCTCCGTGGTCGGGCTCACCGCGCCGGACAGCGACGACCATCTCATCAAGCGCGTGATCGGCCTGCCGGGCGACCATGTGGAGTGCTGCAACGCGCTCGGCCAGATGTCAGTGAACGGTGTTCCGCTCGACGAGCCGTACATCCAGCTGCCGGACGGCGCGACCCGCGTCTCGCGGGACGACTTCGACGTCACGGTGCCCGAGGACTCGCTCTGGGTCATGGGTGACAACCGCTACCGGTCCGCCGACTCCCGCTACAACCAGAACGGGCCGACGCACGGCTTCGTGCCGATCTCGAACGTCGTCGGGCGGGCGATCCTGATCTCCTGGCCCATCTCGCGGTGGACCTGGCTCGACAACCACGCCTTCGTGTTCGCCGACGTCGAGGACGCGGCGAACTCCGCGGGCGACGACCGCACCGACGAGTCTGGATCGCCCGCCCCGCAGCCCACGAGCAGCGGTCAGTAGCGTGCCCGCGGCCGAGCCCACGCGCGACCGCGAGCTCGCCCTGCTCGAGGCGGGGGCCGAGCTCGTGATCGGCTGCGACGAGGTCGGCCGTGGCGCGATCGCCGGCCCCGTCGCCGTCGGCGTCGCGGTCGTCGACGCGACGACGGGTGGGGCGCCGGCCGGCCTGCGCGACTCCAAGCTCCTGAGCGAGACCCGTCGCGAGGCCCTCGAGCCGGCCGCCCGGGAGTGGGCGCGGCACAGCGCCGTCGGGCTCGCCTCGCCCGCAGAGGTCGACGAGCAGGGGATCATCGCCTCCCTCGGCCTCGCCGCGGTGCGCGCCCTCGGCGAGCTGCACCGCGGAGGCGTGCGGTTCGAGCGCGCCGTCGTGCTGCTGGACGGCTCGCACGACTGGCTCACCCCGGCCCTGCCGCGTGGCGCCGACGTGCCGCGCGTCGTGACCCAGGTCAAGGCGGACCGGGACTGCGCGGTCGTCGCGGCCGCCTCGGTGATCGCGAAAGTGCACCGGGACCGCCTCATGATCGCGGCCCACGAGCAGGCGCCGGACTACGGCTGGGCGAGCAACAAGGGCTACGCGAGCGCCGCGCACTACGCGATCGTGGACCGGGACGGCGCGCACGCGCTGCATCGGCGCACCTGGCTGCGGGCTCCCGAGCTGTTCTGAGCGGCACCGTGCTTCGGCCGCGCCGTCGCGCGGTGCGGCAACTAGACTCGTCGGGATGGACGAGGACGAGTTCGAGGACTACGACCGCGAGGTCGAGCTGGCCCTGTACCGCGAGTACCGCGACGTCGTCGGGCAGTTCAAGTACGTCGTCGAGACCGAGCGCCGGTTCTACCTCGCGAACGAGGTGACGCTCGAGCGCCGCGACACCGAGCACGACTTCTACTTCGAGCTCCAGATGAGCGACGTGTGGGTCTGGGACGTCTACCGCGCCGACCGCTTCGTGAAGAGCGTGCGCGTGCTCACCTTCAAGGACGTCAACGTCGAGGTGCGCGGGGACAAGGACCTCGAGCTGCCCCGGGAGCTCGCGCTCGACGAGTAGCCTCCTCTCGCCGCCGGGCTGGGGATGACGCGCGGTTCTCCCCAATCGGCATCGGCCCCGCCGCGCGACGGCCGCACGGGCGCAGGCTCGGGGCATGGCAGCGAAGGACGACCTCGGCCTCCTCGGCGAGCGGCTCGCCGAGGAGCACCTCACGGAGGACGGATACCGGATCCTCGACCGGCGATGGCGGTGCGCGCACGGCGAGCTCGACCTCGTCGCCCTCGACGGCGACACCGTCGTGTTCGTCGAGGTGAAGACCCGTTCCGGGCTCGGCTACGGGCACCCCTTCGAGGCGATCACGCGCGCGAAGCTCGTGCGGCTGCGACGGCTCGCCCTCGCCTGGACCGCGGCCCACCCTCCCACGGCGCCGGCCCGCTCCGCCCGCCGGATGCGCATCGACGCGATCGCGGTCGTCGGCCCGGACTCGGGTGCGGCCGAGATCGAGCACCTCGTGGGGGTGGGCTGATGGCCCTCGGACGCGCGCACGCGGTCGCCCTGCTCGGCATCGAGGGCGCGATCGTCGAGATCGAGGCGGACGTCTCGAGCCAGCTGCCCGGATTCGTGCTCATCGGCCTGCCCGACGCCGCCCTCGGCGAGGCGCGGGACCGCGTGCGGTCCGCGGCGCAGAACTCCGGGACGCCGCTCCCGCCGCGCAAGCTCACGGTCAACCTCTCGCCCGCCTCGCTGCCCAAGCACGGCTCGGGCTTCGATCTCGGGATCGCGCTCGCGGCGCTCGCCGCCGAGGAGCTCGTGCGCGCGGAGTCCGTCGCCCGCGTCGTCCACCTCGGCGAGCTCGGCCTGGACGGCCGGCTGCGCCCGGTGCGCGGCGTGCTGCCCGCGACCCTCGCGGCCGTACGGGCCGGCTTCCGCACGATCCTCGTGCCGGCCGGCAACGCCGCGGAGGCGCGGCTCGTGCCCGGCGTCGAGGTCGTCGGCGTCGCGAGCCTGCGCGAGGCGGCGATCTGGCACGGCGCGGAGCTCGAGCCCGAGGAGGTCGAGCCGCTGCCGCCCGCCGTCGCGCCCGGTGAGCGCCCCGACGAGGACGGGCTCGACCTCGCGGACGTGGTCGGAAACCGGGACGCGATCGAGGCGCTGCAGGTCGCGGCCGCGGGCGGGCATCACGTCTTCCTGCTCGGCCCGCCGGGCGCGGGCAAGACGATGCTCGCGAGTCGGCTCCCCGGCCTGCTGCCCGACCTGGAGCGCGACGCGGCGCTCGCACTCGCCTCGGTGCGCTCCCTCTCCGGGAGCGCCGTCGGCTCCGCCCTCTCGCTGCGGCCGCCCTTCGAGGCGCCGCACCACACGGCGAGCGCCGCGGCGATCGTGGGCGGCGGCAGCGGGATCGTGCGACCGGGCGCGGCCTCGCGGGCGACCGAGGGCGTGCTCTTCCTCGACGAGGCGCCGGAGTTCTCCGCCGTCGCTCTCGACGCGCTGCGCCAGCCCCTCGAATCGGGGGTCGTGCGGATCGCGCGGGCGAGCACGACGGCGGAGTTCCCCGCGCGCTTCCAGCTCGTGCTCGCCGCGAACCCGTGTCCGTGCGGCTACGCGGGGGTGCGCGACAGCGCATGCACGTGCAGCGCCTTCACGCGTCGGCGCTACCTCTCCCGGATCAGCGGGCCGCTCCTCGACCGGGTCGACATCCAGCTCACCGTGCCGCGCGTGACCGCCGCCCGGCTCGGCGGCGACGGGACGACGACCGCCGAGGCGCGCGCCCGGGTCGAGGCGGCACGAGCGCGCGCCGCCGAGCGACTGCGCGGCACCCCGTGGCGGCTCAACTCCGAGGTGCCGGGGTCCTGGCTGCGCTCGGCAGCCGGGGCGCCGGAACGCGGGGCGACGAACGCTCTCGATCGGGCCCTCGAACGCGGCACGATCACGATGCGCGGCTACGACCGCGTGATCCGCGTGGCATGGAGCCTCGCGGACCTCGAGGGAGCCGCCCGGCCGGATGCGGACCACGTCGGACGGGCGCTCCTGCTGCGGAAGGCGGCGTCATGACGATCCTGGGCCTCGACGAGACGGAGGCGACGGCGCTCGTGCGGGCGGTGCGTCCGGGCGAGGAGGAGCGCCCGGCCGTCGCGGAGGCGGTCGCGCGGGCCGCGTGGAGTGCGATCTCCGAGCCGGGGGATCGCGACGCCGGCCTTCTGGTCGCCGCACTCGGCCCCGTCGAGGCGGCGGCGCGGCTCATCCGGCGCGTGCCGGCGGCGACGCTCCGCGCCGAGCTCACCGAGGCCCTCACGGCCGTCCCGGCCGGTCCGCTCACCGAGCACGGGCCGCCCTCCGTCGCAGCCCTCGAGGAAGCGCTCGCGCGCTGGCGGCCGCGGGTGAGTGCGCGGGAGGTCGTGCGCGCGCTCGGGCAGGCTGCGCGGTTCGGGGTCGGGCTCGTGCTGCCGGGGGACGTGGAATGGCCCGCGGGGCTCGCCGATCTCGGCGCCCACGCCCCGCACGCGCTGTGGCTGCGGGGATCGCGCGAGCTTCTCGCGCAGGCGGCGGGCTCCCTCGCCCTCGTCGGCTCGCGGGCCGCGACCGGCTACGGCGAGCATGTCGCGGGGGAACTCGCGGCCGGCACGGTCGCGCGCGGCCTCGCGGTCGTCTCCGGCGGCGCCTACGGGATCGACGGAGTCGCGCATCGCGCGGCGCTCGCCGCGGAGGGCACGACGATCGCGGTGCTCGCGGGCGGTCTCGACCGGTTCTATCCCGCCGGGCACGAGGAGCTCCTCGCTCGGGTCGTTCGGAGCGGCGCCGTCGTGGCCGAGGTGCCCTGCGGCGTCGCACCGACCCGGTGGAGGTTCCTGCAACGCAATCGGATCATCGCGGCGATGAGCCGCGCCACGATCGTCGTCGAGGCAGGCTGGCGGTCCGGGGCGCTCAACACCGCCTCGCACGCCGAGAGCCTCGGTCGGCCGATCGGCGTGGTGCCCGGCCCGGTCACGAGTGCGGCGTCGGCAGGGTGCCATCGGCTGCTGCGCGAGAATCCCGAGGCCGTGCTCGTCACGAGCGCCGAGGAGGCCGTGGAGCTCGCCTCCGCCGGGCTGCGCATGGAGGCGACCGTCGGGGGAGGGCTCATCGGTGAGGCTGGCCCGTCCGGCGCGAGTAGGTCGGCGTCCGCTGGCCGGAACGACGCCGGCTCCTCGGGCGCCCGTTCGGACGACGAGCCGGAGCTCGTCCGCCTCCTCGACGCGCTCAGCGCGCGCAGCCCGCGCGAGCCCGAGCAGCTCGCCCGGCTCTCCGGGCTCGCGGTGGACCGCGTGCGGGCGCGGCTCGGCGTCCTCGAGCTCGAGGGGCGGGTGCGGGCGCGGTCCGGAGCGTGGCTGCGGGTCGCGGCGCGAGGCGGGCCGGCGCGAGGTGGGCCGGGGTGAGGCGCGCCGGGGCGAGACCGGCAGGGATGAGGCAGGCCGGGACGAGGAGGAGCAGCGTGAGGCGCGGAGGCGCGTGGATCGCCCGTCGGGAGGCCGCGCTAGAGTGCGCGCATGGTCCACCGCTTCGGACAGCATCCGGCTCCCCGCCACACGATCGCCCACGTGAGCGACACGCACTTCCTGGGCGGCGGGCGTCCGCTGCATGGGGCCGTCGAGACCGACCGCGCGCTCGCACGCGTGCTCGAGCGATTGGACGCCTCGGGCCTGTTTCCCGAGGCGATCGTCATCACGGGCGACCTCGCCGACCTCGGCGAGCCGGACGCCTACCTTCGGCTGCGCGACCTCGTGGACCCGGCGGCGGAGCGGCTCGGCTCGCGCATCGTGTGGGTCATGGGCAACCACGACGAGCGGGCGCCCTTCTCGGAGCACCTGCTCGGCGAGGAGCCCACCGCGGAGCCGCTGGACCGGGTGCACGACGTGAACGGGCTGCGGATCATCGCCCTCGACACGACGGTGCCGGGCTTCCACCACGGGGAGCTCTCCGATGCCCAGCTCGCCTGGCTGCGGGCCGAGCTCGCGGAGCCCGCGCCGGACGGGACCCTGGTCGCCCTCCATCACCCGCCGATCCCGACGCCCGTCGACCTCATGGCGATCCTCGAGCTGCAGGGCCAAGACCGGCTCGCGGAGGCGCTGCGCGGCACGGATGTGCGGGCGATCCTCGGCGGCCACCTGCACTATGCGACGCACGGCACTCTCGCGGGCATCCCGGTCTCCGTCGCGGCGGCCACCTGCTACACGATCGACGCCTCGGCAGGCGGCGGGGAGCTGCGCGGCGTCGACGCGGGGCAGTCTTTCACCCTCGTGCAGGTGTACGACGACACGATCGTGCACTCGATCGTGCCCCTCGTGGACGCGCCGACCGCGACGGGCTTCCCGGCCTCGGTCGCGGAGCGGTTCGCCGCCATGAGCGCGGAGGAGCGTCGCGCCGCGTTCTCCGACAAGCTCTCGACCTTTGACCCGCGTGAGCAGGCGTAGCGCGCCGTGCCGCGCGAACAGGACGGCGGCGCGCCGTCCGCGAGTGCGCCCCGGCCGGGGCAGCATGGGCTCATGGAGCTGACCGAGGCGATCGAGGCCTATCTCGCCCACCTCGCCTCCGAGCGTGGGTACAGCCCGAACACGATCGCCTCCTATCGGCGCGACCTCGCGGATCTGGCCGTGCACTGCGCTCGCGCGGACGTCGCCCTCGCCGACCTCGACCTCGAGGCGCTGCGCGAGTGGCAGTGGGAGGCCGCCCGGCGCGGGCTCGCCGCCTCGACCCGGGCGCGGCGCACCGCCGCGGTGCGCGGGCTCACGGCGTGGCTGCTCGATCGGGGCGAACTCGCCGTCGACCCCGCCGTGCGGCTCGGCTCTCCCAAGGGCGACCGCCGGCTGCCCCGCGTGCTCGGGCGGCGGCAGATCGACGGCATCCTCGACGGGCTCGCCGCACGCGCTGCGGAGGACGACCCGGTCGCGGTGCGCGATCTCGCGATCGTCGAGCTGCTATACGCCACCGGCGTGCGCGTGAGCGAGCTCGTCTCGGTCGGCCGGCGCGACCTCGACCTCGAGCGCCGCACGATGCGCGTGCTCGGCAAGGGATCCAAGGAGCGCGTCGTGCCGTTCGGCACCCCCGCCGCGCGCGCCCTCGAACGCTACCTGGCCGGCGCGCGGCCGGCGCTGCTCGCGGCGCGAACGGATCGGGCGGGCCAGGTGGACCGGGCGGGCCAGGCGGACCGAGCGGACCGGGCGGGACGCGCGGATGCGCCTGCCAGTGAGGACGCGCCGGCCCGCGCGGACGCGCCGGCCCGCGCGCCGTCGGATTCCGGCCCGCTGTTCCTCGGCGTGCGCGGCGGGGCGCTCTCCGCGCGCGCGGTGCACCGGCTCGTCTCGCGTCACGTTCCGGAGACGGCGGACGGCGCTCCGCGCGGCCCGCACACCCTTCGGCACACCGCCGCGACCCACCTGCTCGACGGCGGCGCCGACCTGCGCGCCGTGCAGGAGCTGCTCGGCCATGCGAGCCTCGCGACGACGCAGCTCTACACGCACGTCTCCGTCGAGCGGCTCCGGCAGAGCTATGCGCAGGCACATCCGCGCGCCTGATCGGCCGCGTCGAGCGACCACTCTCACAGCGCGTAGAGCACGCTCCAGTCCAATCCGTCGAGCAGAAGCAGCGGGTTCACATACTCGCCGTCGATCCGGGCGCCGAGGTGCAGGCAGGACTCGGCGCAGTGCGACGCCCCCGGTGCGGACTCCGCGAGCACGCCCACGACCTGCCCGCGCCGCACGCGCTCGCCGCGGGCGACGAGGGCGTCCACGGGCTCGAAGGAGGAGAGCACCCCGCCCGCGTGCTCGATCGAGAGCACGCCGCGATCCACGACCACTCCCGCGAAGTGCACGATGCCGTCGGCCGGGGCGCGCACCTCCGTGCCGGCGGGCACGGTGAGGTCGAGGCCGCGGTGCCCTGCCGCGTACGGGGTGGGTGGCGCGACGAAGGGGCGCACGACTCGGTGCGGGGCGGGCACGGGCCAGTCCCACGTCGCGGCGCCGTGCGGCGGTCCGGCGCCGTTCGGGGAGCCGGGGATCCAGCCGGCCGCGAGGCTCGGCGTCGCGCTCGCGGAGGCGGCAGGGCCGGGGGTCGCGGAGCCGAGCGCCGCGAGAGCGACGAGCACGAGGGCTGCCGCGCGCCCGTGCGGCGGGCGCCGGGGGAGCAGCGGGGCGGACCGGCGGAACCGCGATGCGGGCCAGGGCCAGTGCGAGGACGGGTGTCGGGGAGGTGCAGGGGAGCGGGAACGGACCATGCCGCGATCCTGCCGGGCGCCGTCCGTCCGCGGCGCGCGCGGGCCGCGATCGGGGGAGGACGGCGGCAGCGCGGCCCTGGGGAGGAGAGGAGCGGTCCCGCCTGCTACCATGGACGCCGCACCCCGTTCGCCGGGGTGACTTCGCGTGCCCGCGCACGGTCCGCATCCTTCAGTCCCCTCCGCGACAGCGGGGGGCGGATGCGCGCCGGGGCACCAGGCGCCGCGCCATCCGGTCGCGGCGGACCAACTGAGAATCGCAGCCTCGCACTGCACAGAAGGAGTACGGCCATGGCCGTCGTCACCATCCGCCAGCTGCTCGACAGCGGCGTCCACTTCGGACACCAGACCCGCCGCTGGAACCCGAAGGTCAAGCGCTTCATCCTCACCGAGCGCTCGGGCATCCACATCATCGACCTCCAGCAGTCGCTCGCCTACATCGACAAGGCCTACGACTTCGTCAAG
>Ga0164243_10012511_pt1 | contig 12015 bp, 9 predicted proteins | sample OricompcompostOP_FD_108781 | JGI IMG/M metagenome (GOLD analysis project Ga0164243, IMG submission 108781) | Organic Plus compost microbial communities from Emeryville, California, USA - Original compost - Organic plus compost (OP) | ecosystem: Engineered > Solid waste > Mixed feedstock >...
GAACATCCTGCTCAAGCTCATCCAGGCCGCCGACTACGACGTCAAGAAGGCCGAGACCGGCATCATCTACATCGACGAGATCGACAAGGTGGCCCGCAAGGCGGAGAACCCGTCGATCACGCGCGACGTCTCCGGGGAGGGCGTGCAGCAGGCGCTGCTGAAGATCCTGGAAGGCACGTCCGCGTCGGTGCCGCCGCAGGGCGGGCGCAAGCATCCCCACCAGGAGTTCATCCAGATCGACACCACCAACATCCTCTTCATCGTGGGTGGTGCGTTCGCCGGGCTCGACCACATCGTCGAGCAGCGCGTCGGCAAGAAGACGCTGGGCTTCACCGCCGAGGTCCGTGGCCAGGCCGAGCGTGACGCCGAGGACCTGCTGGCCCAGGTGCGCCCCGAGGACCTCACCAAGTTCGGGCTGATCCCGGAGTTCATCGGTCGCCTTCCACTGATCGCGAGCGTCTCGCCGCTCGACCGCGAGGCGCTGGTGCAGATCCTGACCGAGCCGAAGAACGCCCTGGTGAAGCAATACCAGAAGCTCTTCGAGATCGACGGCGTCGAGCTCGAGTTCACCGACGACGCCGTCGAGGCGGTGGCCGACAAGGCGATGGAGCGTGGCACCGGCGCGCGCGGCCTCCGCGCGATCATCGAGGAGGTGCTGCTCCAGGTGATGTACGACGTGCCGTCGCGTGGTGATGTCGCCAAGGTCGTCGTGAGCGGCGAGGTGGTGACGGGCGAGGTCGCGCCCACCCTGGTGCCGCGCGAGGAGACCAAGAAGAGGAAGTCCGCCTGACCCGCGCCGGGTCCCGCCCGCATGGCTCGTTCGGGCCATTTCCAGCCGTCAGGTGTGCGACGTCGACGCTTGGGGTGGATACTGGTCCAGTCCAGCCGGTCCTGGAGGTGGGGAGAGCATGAGCCACGCGCAGCGCGGTCCACTCGCGGCCTTTGCTGCCCTGGCGCTGGTCACGGCCACGATGGTCAGCTCGCTCATGGCGCGGGCCGACTCCGGCGACTCCTCTGGTGAGAGCGGTGAGATCGTGGTGCAGGCGCGGTCCGACGACGGCGCCGCCCCGGCCCACCAGGGCCTGCGGGGCCTCCTCGGTGGCCGCCTGCCCGGCCAGGGCCCAGCAGCGGACGACGATGACCGGGCCGCGACCGCGGCGACCGGTTCGAGGCGCAACGGCGACGCGGAGGCGTCGGCTGCCGCTCCGGCCAAGACCGAGCAGGGGACCGGGCCGCGGCGGCCCGGCAAACACGGCGAGCGCGGCACCGCCCGCCGGGCAAGCGCGGGGAGCACCGCGCCGGGCCGCCCCGCTCGCTCCGAGCAGCCGGTCGCACCCGCCCCGGGGCACGAGCGCGGCGACGATGATCGCGCCGCCCAACCAGGCAACCGCCACGGTCAGCGCGACGACCATGGTTCCCAGGGCACGAAGTACCCGGCAGTCCAGGGCTCGAGCAAGAGCCCGAGCATCCGTGGGGGCCAGAGCAGCCCCAGCCGTCCCGGTGCCCAGCCGCCGCAGCGACCCCAGGGCCCCCAGCGCGGCTCCGAGTCCAGCGGGCATCCCCACGCGAGCAGCCGCGACCAGCACCCGAGCAGTCGTCGCCACGCCACCAAGCGCGAGAGCCGACGGTGGACGCGCGACCACCGCTCGTCGCACTGGGGTTGGCACCGCGGCCGACGCTGATCGCGCCGGCCGCCCGGAGCGGCCTCTCCCGGCCCGGACCCAGTCGGGTCGGACTCAGCCGACCCGGACCCAGTCAGGTCGGGCTCAGTCGGCGGACGCCAGCTCGGCGGTGACGGTGACCTCCGTGGCGTCACTGCGCTCGGTGAGCACGAACTCCCCGGTCACCTTCCCGGCCCGGCGCAGATCGTCCTCAGCGTCGGCGATCGCGCGCAGGGCGGTCTCGTCGGCGGTGAACTCGGCTCGGACCACCTCGGTCTTCATCGAGACCTTCGCCTGGGACTTCGCTCCGCGGAGACCGGCCAGCGCGGCCGCGATGGTGTCGAGCGCGGCCGGGTCGGTTGCGGCCGCCGAGCCGAGCTCAGTGGCCTGCGGCCATGAGCTGGTGTGCACCGAGCCCTCCTGCCACCACGACCAGACCTCCTCGGTCACGTAGGGGAGGAAGGGGGCGAGCAGGCGCAGCACGGTGTGCAACGCCGTGACGAGGGTCGCCCGGGCCGAGTCGGTGCGCAGGCCGCCCTCCGCGTCGTACGCGCGCTCCTTGACCAGCTCCAGGTAGTCGTCGCAGAACTCCCAGAAGAAGCGCTCGGTCACCTCGAGTGCGGTGGTGTAGTCGTAGGCGTCGAAGGCCTCGGTGGCCGCGGTGACCACGTTGGCCAACCGGCCCATGAGGGCGCAGTCGACGGGCTCGGAGATCGCGGCTGGGCTGAGCTCGGTGGCCCCCACCCGGCCGAGGACGAAGTTCGAGGCGTTGAGCACCTTCATCGCCAGGCGCCGGCCCACCTTCATCTGGGTCTCGTCGAAGGGCGAGTCGAGGCCCGGCCGCGCCATTGCCGCTCGCCAACGCACCGCGTCGGCGCCGAACTTGTCGAGGATCTCGGTCGGCACGACGACGTTGCCCTTCGACTTCGACATCTTCTTGCGGTCGGGGTCGACCACGAAGCCCGAGATCAGGGCATGCGACCACGGGACCTGGCCGTTCTCGAAGTGAGCGCGCACCACACGGGAGAAGAGCCAGGTGCGGATGATGTCGTGCGCCTGCGTGGCGAGGTCCATCGGGAAGACCCGCTCGAAGAGGTCGGGATCGCGCTCCCAGCCGCCGGCGATCTGGGGCGTCAGCGAGCTGGTCGCCCAGGTGTCCATGACGTCGGGGTCGCCGATGAAGCCGCCCGGCTTGCCGCGCTGCTCCTCGGTGTAGCCCCGCGGGGCGTCGGTCGAGGGGTCGACCGGCAGCTCCGCCTCGGTGGGCAGCAGCGGGTGGTCGTAGTCCGGCTCGCCGTCGGCGTCGAGGGCGTACCAGACCGGGAACGGGATGCCGAAGAAGCGCTGGCGGGAGATCAGCCAGTCGCCGTTGAGGCCGCCCACCCAGTTGTCGTAGCGGTGCTTCATGTATTCGGGCACCCAGGTGATCTGCGCACCGTCGTCGAGCAGCGCCGTACGGAGGTCGGCGTCGCGCCCGCCGTTGCGGATGTACCACTGGCGGGTTGAGACGATCTCCAGCGGCTTGTCGCCCTTCTCGAAGAAGTTGGTCATGCGCTGGGTGGGGGTCGGGTCGCCGTCGAGGTCGCCGCTCTCGCGGAGCTTGGCGACCATCGCCTCCCGGGCGCTGAAGGCGGTCTTGCCGGCCAGGTCGGCATAGTGGGCGGCCGCGGACTCCTCGCTGAGCCACTCCGGGGTGTCGCGGACGAACCGGCCGTCGCGGCCGATCACGGTGCGCACCGGGAGCTGCAGCTCCCGCCACCACTGCACGTCGGTGAGGTCGCCGAAGGTGCAGCACATGGCGATGCCCGCACCCTTGTCCATCTCGGCGGCGGGGTGCGCCAGCACCGGGATCTCCACGCCGAAGATCGGGGAGGTGACCGTCGTGCCGAAGAGCTCGGCATAGCGCTCGTCGTCGGGGTGGGCGATCAGCGCGACCACCGACGGGATCAGCTCGGGGCGGGTGGTCTCGATGTAGATCGGGGTCGCGGCAGGCTCGCCGCCCGGGTTTGCGTCGGTCGAGACCCGGTGGAACGCGACCCGGTGGTAGGCGCCGGCGTACTCCCTCGCCTCGAGCTCGGCCTGGGCGACCGCCGTCTGGAAGGTGACGTCCCACAGCGTCGGCGCTTCCTGGAGGTAGGCCTCGCCGCGGGCGAGGTTGCGCAGGAAGGCACGCTGGCTGACGGTCTGCGCGTCCTTGCCGATGGTGGTGTAGGTGGTGTCCCAGTCGACGGAGAGTCCCAGGGTGCGCCACAGCGACTCGAACGCCTTCTCGTCCTCCACGACGAGCCGCTCGCAGAGCTCGACGAAGTTGGGACGGGAGATCGGCACCTGCTTCTTCGCGTCGGGCTTCTCCGGCGGGGTGAAGTCGGGGTCGTAGGGCAGGCTCGGGTCGCAGCGCACGCCGAAGTAGTTCTGCACCCGCCGCTCGGTGGGGAGGCCGTTGTCGTCCCAGCCCATGGGGTAGAAGACCGACTTGCCGGTCATCCGCTGGTAGCGCGCGATGAGGTCGGTGTGGGTGTAGGAGAAGACGTGACCCACGTGCAGGCTGCCGCTCACGGTGGGCGGGGGCGTGTCGATCGAGTAGACCGCCTCCCGCGGGCGGGTGCGGTCGAAGGCGTACGTCGCGTCCTGCTTCCAGCGGTCGGCCCACTTCTGCTCGAGCCCCTCGAGCGCCGGCTTCTGCGGTACGACGACCTGGCGTGTGGGAGCCGTCGTCGTCTCGGCAGGGGCGGGCGCTTCGGGGTTCTCGCTCATGGTCGGAATGTTACGTGTGGGAACTGCTGGGGTCGAAAGGGGATTCGGCCGCCGGTCGACACCACCGACGCGCGCGGCGGCCCCCTCGGGTCTCGCGGCCGGCAGCGGGGTCTGCCCGCACGGGCGGGCCACATAGACTGGCGACGCCATGACAGACCCCACCGACGCCTCGCCGGACGCGCGCCCCGCCCTGACCTTCGCCGAGGCGGAGGACGCCCTCCTCTCGCGGTGGCCCGAGACCCGGCTCGAGCCGTCGCTCGATCGGATCCGCGCCTTCACGGAGCTGCTGGGCGATCCCCAGCGTGCCTACCGGGTGGTGCACCTCACCGGCACCAACGGGAAGACCTCCACCTCGCGGATGGTCGACACGTTGCTGCGGGCGCTCGACCTGCGCACCGGACGCTTCACCAGCCCGCACGTGGAGCGGATGACCGAGCGCATCTGCATCGACGGGGAGCCCATCGATGACGAGACGTTCGTGCGGGCCTTCAACGACGTGGCGCCGTACACCTGGCTGGTCGATGCCGACCAGCCGCATCCGCTGTCGTTCTTCGAGACGGTGGTGGGCATGGCGTTCGCGGCCTTCGCCGACGCGCCCGTCGACGTCGCCGTGGTCGAGGTGGGCATGGGCGGCAGCTGGGACGCCACCAACGTCGCCGACGGCGACGTCGCCGTGGTGCTTCCGGTGGCACTCGACCATGCCGAGTATCTGGGCGATGACCTGCGCATGATCGCGACCGAGAAGGCCGGCATCATCAAGCCGGGCTCCCGGGTGGTCCTCGCCGAGCAACCTCCAGAGGTCGCCGCCGTCCTGCTGGAGCGGGTCGCGGAGGTCGGGGCGACCGTGGCTCGCGAGGGGATGGAGTTCGGCGTGGTCAGCCGGGCACCGGGCGTCGGTGGCCAGGTGGTGTCGATCCAGGGACTGCACGCCCGCTATGACGACCTGTTCCTTCCGCTCTACGGCGCCCATCAGGCGCAGAACGCCGCGGTGGCCCTGGCCGCGGTCGAGGCACTGCTCGGCGGCGAGCCGCTGGCCGACGAGCTGGTGCGCGACGCCTTCGCTCGGTTCACCTCGCCGGGCCGTTTGGAGGTCGTGCGCCGCGGCCCGACGATCGTGCTCGACGCGGCGCACAACCCCCACGGCGCCGCGGCGACGGCGGCGACGCTCGAGGAGTCGTTCGCCTTCTCGCCGCTGATCGGAGTGATGGGTGTGATGGGGGACAAGGATGTCGAGGGAGTGCTCGCTGCCTTCGAACCGGAGATGACCCATCTCATCTGCACGCGCAACTCCACTCCCCGGTCGATGTCCGGCGCCGAGCTCGGTCGACGGGCCGAGGAGGTCTTCGGGCCGGACCGGGTGACCGTCGTGGAGGATCTCGCCGAGGCCATCGACCGGGCCGCCACGCTCGCGGAGGCGGGGGAGGCCTACGGCGACGCGCTGGGGTCGGGAGGAGTGCTCGTGACCGGCTCGGTGATCACGGTCGGCGAGGCACGGGCGATGTTGAAGGGCAGGCAGCGGTGAACGAGGAGACCGGCGACGAGGCGACGCAGCTTCCTCCGGAGGCGGGCAAGTCGCCGCGCCGCGGCATGTGCGCGGGGATCCTCGGCCTGGAGTCCATCGCGCTCGGCCTGAGCAGCCCGGTGATGATCTTCCTCGGCGACGTCGACGTCGCCCCCGCACTGGTGCTCGGGCTCGGGCTCGCGGTGGCGTGCCTCGTGGTGGCCGGGATGCTTCGGGCTGAGTGGGGCTACGGCCTCGGTTGGGCGATCCAGGCGGGCGCGGTCTGCCTGGGCTTCCTGGTGCCGATCATGTTCTTCATCGGCGCGATCTTCGCGCTGCTGTGGGGCACCGCCTACTTCCTCGGCCGCAAGATCGAGACGGAGCGAGCGCTCGCCTGGGAGGAGTGGGCGGCCGGGCAGGAGCCGGGGCCGGGCTGACCCGGCGCGCCCAGTAGGCTGCCGGCCATGACGCAGCGCACCCTCGTGATCCTCAAGCCCGACGCCGTACGCCGGCGCCTGGTGGGCGACATCCTGGCCAGGTACGAGGCCAAGGGGCTCTCGATCGTGGCGATGGAGCAGCGCACCATCGACGCCGCCAAGGCCGACGAGCACTACGCCGAGCACGTCGAGCGCGACTTCTACCCGCCGCTGCGTGACTTCGTCACCTCCGGCCCGCTCGTCGCGCTGGTCCTGGAGGGTGACGAGGCGATCGAGGTGGTCCGTGCGCTCAACGGCGCCACCGACGGGCGCAAGGCCGCGCCGGGCACGATTCGCGGAGACCTGTCGCTCTCCAACCGCGAGAACCTCGTGCACGGTTCGGACTCGCCGGAGTCGGCCGAGCGGGAGATCGGGATCTGGTTCCCGGGCCTGTGACCGGCCCCGTCCGCGTGTCCTCCCCAGACTGACCCACCTGCGCTCATAGCCTCGTGACTGGCGCGTCGTGCCCTCGGCGCGTACTTCCCCCAGTGACACACGAGCAAGGGTCCAGCGATGGCGAACAGCATCATCGGTCGCGACATGGCCGTGGACCTCGGCACCGCCAACACCCTGGTGTACGTCCGAGGTCGCGGAGTGTTGCTCGACGAACCGTCGGTGGTGGCGATGAACGCCGCCACCGGAGAGGTGCTCGCGGTCGGGCACGAGGCCAAGCGGATGATCGGTCGGACGCCTGACAACATCGTCGCCGTGCGCCCGCTCAAGGACGGCGTGATCGCCGACTTCGAGGGCTGTGAGCAGATGCTGCGCCACTTCATCCGCCAGGTGCACCGGCGTCGCTATCTGGCCAAGCCTCGCCTCGTGGTCTGCGTGCCGAGCGGAATCACCCCGGTGGAGCAGCGCGCGGTGAAGGAGGCCGGCTACCAGGCCGGCGCCCGCCGCGTCTACATCGTCGAAGAGCCCATGGCCGCCGCGATCGGCGCCGGTCTCCCGGTGCACGAGGCGACCGGCAACATGGTCGTCGACGTGGGTGGCGGCACCACCGAGGTCGCGGTGATCTCGCTCGGCGGCATCGTCACGTCGCTGTCGATCCGCACCGCGGGCGACGACCTCGACCAGGCCGTGATCGCGTGGATGAAGAAGACCTACTCGCTCCTGCTGGGGGAGCGCACGGCCGAGGAGATCAAGATGTCCCTCGGGTCGGCGTTCCCGCTGGCCAAGGAGGTCGAGGCGGAGGTGCGCGGCCGCGACATGGTGTCCGGACTGCCGCGCACCGTCGTAGTCTCCAGCGCCGAGGTGCGGCAGGCGCTGGAGGAGCCGCTCCACAACATCGTCGATGCGGTGCGGCACACCCTCGACCAGACGCCGCCCGAGCTGGCCGGCGACATCATGGATCGGGGCATCGTCCTCACCGGCGGCGGCGCCTTGCTGCGCGGCCTCGACGAGCGGATCCGCCACGAGACCGGCATGCCCGTGCACGTCGCCGACGACCCGCTGTCGTCCGTCGCACTCGGTGCCGGCCGCTGCGTCGAGGAGTTCGACGCCCTCCAGCAGGTGCTGGTCTCCGACCACCGGCGGTTCTGATGGACTGGAACTCCCTGGGTCGCGAACGCCGGATGCGCCGGGAGCCCGGTGACGACCCGCAGCGCCCGAAGGGCACCGTGGTGCTCGCCCTGCTCCTTGCGTGCGCCTCGGTGATGACGCTCGACCACGTCGGCGGGGACGACTCGCCGTTGGAGGGGGCGCGCCGAGTGGTGGGCGAGGTGCTGGGGCCGGTGGAGACCGCGGCGGCCGGGGCGATCGAGCCGCTCGCCGCCGTACCCGACTACTTCCGCACCCGGAACTCCCTGCGAGACGACGTGGAGCGGCTGGAGAAGGAGAAGGCGGCCCTGGCGGCCGAGAATCGCACCGCTGGCCTGGACCGCAACCGACTTGCCGAGTACGACGCCCTGGCCGCCGGCGCGGAGGAGTCGGGGCGCCGGGTGGTGCCGGCCCGAGTGATCGCCATCGGCCCCGCCCAGTCCTTCAGCCGCACCGTGACCATCGACGCGGGCAGCTCGTCGGGCATCACGCCCGACCTCACCGTGGTCAACCGAGACGGGCTGATCGGCCGGGTACTGCGCGTCACCCGAACCACCGCGACCGTCCTCCTCGCCGCCGACGAGCAGTCGGTGGTGGGCGCCCGGGTCACCTCGAGCATGGAGCTCGGCTTCCTCCGCGGCACCGGCGACATCGGCAACGACGGCCTACTGGAGCTCGACCTCGTGGACGCCGGCGCCGTCGTCGAGAAGGGCGACGTGGTCACGACCTGGGGGAGCGACGGTAGCGGGCCCTACGTGCCCGGGGTGCCGGTCGGCGAGATCGTCTCGGTGAGCAGCAGCCCCCGGGAGACTAGCCTCCAGGCCCAGGTGCGGCCGTTCGCCGACTTCACCGCGCTCGACGTGGTCGGCGTGGTGGTCAAGGCCGGAACGCGGTCGGACCGAGGGGTCCTGAACGCGGAGGAGAAGCCGTGAGCCTCGCTCGCAACCTCACCCTCGCCCTCCTGGTCGTGGTGGCGCTGGTGCTGCAGGTGAGCGTCTTCCCGCACGCCTCCATCGAGGGTGTGGTGCCCAACTTCGTGCTGTTGGTCGTGGTGGCCGCCGGACTCGTGCACGGCGCGCAGCACGCCGCGGTGCTGGGGTTCTGCGCCGGCCTGCTGGTCGACCTGGCCCCACCAGCCGAGCACGTCGCCGGGCGCTGGGCGCTCGCCCTCATGATCGCCGGGTACGTCGCCGGGCGGGTCCGGCAGGACGTGCGGCCCACCTGGGGTGCGGTCGCGCTCACCGTCGTCGCCTGCTCGTTCGTGTCCTCCTCGGTCTTCGCGCTCTCCGGCCTGGTGCTGGGTGACTCCGCCGCGTCGGTGACCGAGATGCTGCGCGTCATCGGCTACGGCATGGCCTGGGACCTGCTCCTGGCGCCCGTCGTCGTGCCCGCGGTCATCGTGCTTCTGCGCCGACTGACCCCGGCGAGGGTCGCGTGGTGACCCGATGAGCGCGTTGAGCGGCGTCCGCCGCAGCCGACTCCGGCTGATCGTCATCCAGTGCCTCGTGCTGAGCCTCTTCGCCACGCTGCTGGTGCGACTGTGGTACCTGCAGGTCGCCGGAGGCGAGGCCTACCAGGCCCGGGCCGCCTCCCAGTCGGTGCGCGAGATCGTGACCCAGCCCGACCGCGGTCTCATCGTCGACGCGCAGGGTCGCCCACTGGTGGCCAACCGGAGCTCGTGGGTGGTCTCGGTCGACCGCACCACCCTCGGCAAGCTCCCCGACGGCGACGCCGACACGCTGCTGCGGCGCCTGGCGAAGGCGGTCGGCGTGAAGGCCGGCCGGATCCGCGCGATGCTGCTCGACTGCGGGCAGCCCGGCAGCGTGGCCGAGACCTGCTGGAACGGGTCGCCCTACCAGCCGGTGCCCGTCGCCGAGGACGTCGACCAGGACGTGGCGCTCCGCATCCTGGAGCAGCCCGAGGACTACCCGGCCGTCGTGGCCCAGCAGCAGTCGCTCCGCAGCTACCCCCAGCCCTACGGGATCAACGCCGCGCACCTGCTCGGCTACCTCAGCCCCATCACCGAGGGCGAGATGGAGGCCGCCGAGAAGGCACGGGACAGCTCCGTCAACGGCGCCTCCCGGGTCGGCCGGGCCGGTGTGGAGAAGCAGTACGACGCCTGGCTGCGCGGGATGCCGGGCTATCAGCGGGTCGAGGTCGACTCGATGGGCCGCGTGCTGCGCGAGCACAGCGTCGACGCCGGTCGGCCAGGCGACACCCTCGTCACCACGCTCGACGCCAAGGTGCAGTCGGTGGTGGAGAGGCAGCTCGCGCAGACGATCGCCACTGCCCGCCGGACCCGCGACCCCGTGACCGGGCGGAACTTCGTCGCCGACTCCGGAGCCGCTGTGGTGCTCGAGGCGCAGACGGGGCGGGTCGTCGCGATGGCGAGCCAGCCGACGTACGACCCGGAGGTGTGGGTCGGCGGGATCAGCCAGAAGCAGCTCGCCCGGCTCTACTCCGAGGCCGCCGGTACGCCGCTGCTCTCCCGCGCGACCCAGGGGCAGTTCGCGCCAGGCTCGACCTGGAAGCCGATGATGACGGCGGGCGCCATGACCAACGGCTACGGCCCCGACACCCGGCTGGCCTGCTCATCCTCCTTCCAGGTGGGCAACCGCGCCTTCAAGAACTACGAGTCCGGCGCCTACGGGATGATCGGCTTCGACAAGGCCCTCGAGGTCTCGTGCAACACCTTCTTCTACCGGATCGGCTACGACTTCTGGAGCCGACTGGGCTCCGACGTCGCCGACGTCGACGCCAAGGACCCGCTGGTCGCCGAGGCGAAGGAGTTCGGCTTCGGCAAGGAGACCGGCGTCGATCTGCCCGGTGAGGCGCCGGGGCGCATCGCCGACCGGAAGTGGAAGCTTGCCTACTACGAATCGCAGAAGGACTACTACTGCGGCATCGCCGAGGATCCCCCCGCCGATGCCAGCGACTTCCTGCGCCGGTTCTCCCGCGAGTTCTGCCTGGAGGGCTACGCCTACCGTGCCGGCGACGCGGTCAACTTCTCCATCGGCCAGGGCGACACGATCGTCACTCCGCTCCAACTCGCCCGCGCCTACGCCACCTTCGTCAACGGCGGCGTGCTCTACGAGCCGCGGATCGGGAAGGCGATCGTCGACCCGGACGGCAACGTGGTGAAGCGGATCAAGCCGAAGGTGCAGGGCCGCGTCGACGTGCCGAAGTCGGTGCTCACCTACATCGACGAGGCGCTCAAGGGCGTCACCCGCCAGGGGACCATGTCGTGGCGGATGGGCGGCTTCCCGCTCGACGACGTCGAGGTGCGCTCCAAGACCGGCTCCGCCGAGGTCTACGGCAAGCAGTCGACGTCGTGGGTCGCCTCCTACACCGAGGACTACGTCGTGGTCATGATGGTGAGCCAGGGCGGCACCGGGTCGGGCACCTCCGGGCCCGCCATCCGGGCGATCTGGGAGGCGCTCTACGGGGTGCGCGGCGACGCGGTCCGGCCGGCGCGGGCCGCCATCCCCGGCTTCGTCGCCGGCCCCGCGCTGCCGGTCTTCTCCGCGGACGGCGCCATCCTTCCGCCGGTCAAGGGACGCAAGGAGGGGCAGTGAGCAGGGTCCGCCAACTCGCGCGGCGACGTACGCCGGGCCTGGACTGGGTGTTGATGGGCGCGACCGCCGCGCTGCTCGTCGTGGGCACGCTGCTCGTGTGGTCCGCCACCGCCAACCGCGACGCGCTCACCGGCGGCGACAGCACTGCCTTCCTGCGCAAGCACCTGGTCAACGTCGCGATCGGGCTGGTGCTGATGATGCTGGTGCTGGCCACCGACCGGCGCTGGCTGCGGCTGCTGACGCCGCTGCTCTACCTCGTCTCCGTCATCGGCCTGGTGTTGGTGCTGGTGATGGGCTCGACCGTCAACGGCTCGCGATCGTGGCTCATGGTGGGCGGCCTGTCGATCCAGCCGTCGGAGTTCGCCAAGCTCGCCGTGGTCGCGGGCATGGCGCTGTGGGCCGCCGAGCGCACCGAGTGGGGCCGGCGCACCGGCGCGCTCGACGTGGTGGGGCTGCTCGGCATCGCGGCGGTGCCGGCCGCGCTGATCATGCTCCAACCCGACCTCGGC
>Ga0164243_10012513_pt1 | contig 12015 bp, 10 predicted proteins | sample OricompcompostOP_FD_108781 | JGI IMG/M metagenome (GOLD analysis project Ga0164243, IMG submission 108781) | Organic Plus compost microbial communities from Emeryville, California, USA - Original compost - Organic plus compost (OP) | ecosystem: Engineered > Solid waste > Mixed feedstock >...
CGCGATCAGCCACGCCAGCGCGCTCAGCCAGCGCTGGTTGACGAAACGTCCCATCAGGTTCCTGTCGCTGGTGAAACGGATCAGCGGCACCACCGCGAAGGGCAGCTGCAGGCTCAGCAGCACCTGGCTGAACACCAGCAGCTTCGCCACGCCACTGTCGCCGGCCAGCGCCGTCACCACCAGCGCCGGCGCGATCGCCACCACCCGCGTGAGCAGCCGCCGGCTCCAGGGCGGCAGGCGGATGCGGACATAACCTTCCATCACGATCTGGCCGGCGAGGGTCGCGGTCAGCGTCGAACTCTGCCCGGAGGCGAGCAGCGCCAGCGCGAACAGCAGGCTGGCGGTGGTGCCGCCGGTCAGCGGCGCCAGCAGCTGGTAGGCGTCCTGGATTTCGGCCACGCCGTGGTGGCCGCTGTGGTGAAAAAACGCGCTCGACATGATCAGGATCGCGGCGTTGATCACAAACGCGAACATCAGCGCGATCACGATGTCCATGCTGGCGAAATGGATCGCGTTGGCGCGGCCGCCGACCGTGCGTTTGTACCGGCGCGCCTGCACCACCGACGAGTGCAGGTACAGATTGTGCGGCATCACCGTGGCGCCGATGATGCCGATCGCCAGGTACAGCATGTCCGGGTTGCGCACCACCTCCGGCGAGGGCATCAGGCCGCCGGCCACCGCGCGCCAATCGGGCTGCGACATCAGCGTGGTGATGCCGATGCACACGAACACCAGCGCCAGCAGGCCGATGATCAACGCCTCCAGGTAGCGCAGGCCGCGCTGTTGCAGCCACAACACCAGCAGCGCGTCGAGCGCGGTGAGCGACACGCCCCACATCAGCGGAATGGCGAACAACAGCTTCAACGCGATGGCGGTGCCGATCACCTCGGCCAGATCGGTGGCGCAGATGGCGATCTCACACAACACCCATTGCGCCAATACCGAAGCGCGCGAATAACGCCGCCGGCACGCCTGCGCCAGGTCCATGCCGGTGGCGACACCCAGGCGCGCGGCCAATATCTGAAGGGTGATCGCCATGACATTGGACAGGGCGATCACCCACAGCAACGCGTAGCCGAACGCCGAACCGCCGGCCAGATCGGTGGCCCAGTTGCCGGGGTCCATGTAGCCGACGGCAACCAGGTAACCCGGCCCCATGAAGCGCAGCAGCCGCCGCCACCAGGGGCCGGTTTCGCTGACCGGACCGCCGCTCGGGGCGGCCGGTCCGTTGCGCCTGGCCGGCGCGCCGTCGCCGACCCTCGCCATGGCCTTTTCAGCGGGACGAACGGCGGCGGCCGGCGCGTCGTCCGCTGCCGCGCGTCATCAATGTTTCATCAGGCCGAGTTCGGCGCCGGTCACCGGATCGCTGGTGGGATCGGAGGCGGTGCGGGCGGCGGCCCTGGCGACCATGTCGGCCTCTTCCTCATCCAGTTCCACCGAGGGCAGCCCGGAGCCGCCGTCCACCGCGCTCTGCTCGTCGCGGTTGTCGATGTACTCCCACTGTTCGCCCTGGTTCCACGGGCCGCGCATGTCGCCCTCGCCCTGGGACATATCGAAGTAGATGCTGCTGAAGCGCGGGTCGCCGGGCATTTTTCCCGGTGGGAAATTCGGCTCGATCGAGTACAGCGCTTTCTCGAAGGATTTCTGGTGGGAAATTTCCCGCGTCATCAGAAAGCCCAGCGCCTCCCGCACGCCCGCGTCTTCGGTGACGTTGATCAGGCGTTCGTACAGCAGCTTCGCGCGCGCCTCGGCCGCGATGTTAGAGCGCAAATCCGCGGTCGGCTCGCCGATGGTGTCGACATAAGCTCCGCTCCAGGGCACGCCGGCGGAATTGACCAGCGCCGGCCCGCCGCCGTACAGCACCTGGGTGACATGGCTGTCGTTGCCGGCGCCGGTGATGGAGCGATACAGCTCGCCCTGTTCCTCCACGCCTTCGGCCAGACGCCCCTTGGCGCCCTTGTTGAGCATGGTGACCAGGGTGCCGATGATCTCCAGGTGACTCAGCTCCTCGGTGGCGATATCCAGCAGCATGTCCTTGCGACCGGCGTCATCCTCGGCGATGGCCTGGGTGAAATAGCGGCAGGCCGCCGCCAGTTCGCCCTGCGGTCCGCCGAACTGTTCCAATAGCAGATTCGCAAGGCCGGGGTTGGTTTCCCGGACCCGCACCGTGTATTGCAAGCGCTTATTGTGCACAAACATGCCGATCTCCTCTTGAGGTTGAGGTGTTGAGCGGTTCGCCCGCGGCCCGTCGATGACGCAAGCGCCATGCCATGGCAAAGGCATCCGTCGTGCTGGGCGGACCGGTACAACTTTGCGGCGCGATAGGCGGGGGCGGATACGCGACCGGCGCTTGGGCATGGGCCTTGGCTGTGCAGCCGGTCGGTCGGGTAAGACTTATAAACGGCTTGTAAAAACTGCGGGAAATGGTGCGGGAGACCGCACCAGTGGAGGCGAGTGCGCCGACGAACTCGGGCGCCCGGATCAGGACAGGTATTCGGCGCCGCCCTCGACGCCGAGGATTTTTCCCGTCACCCAGCTCGACGCGTCGGACGCGAAGAACAGCGCGCTGGCGGCGATATCCTCGGGCTGGCCGAAGCGGCCGAGCGGAATGCGGCTCAGCATTTGCTCGCCGTGTTCGGGCGCCATCTGCAGATATCCGGCCAGCGCGTCGGTGAGAATCGGGCCCGGTTCGATCACGTTGACGCGGATGGCGGGCGCGTAATCGTGCGCCAGATTGCGCGAGAGCTGATTCAACGCGGCCTTGGCGGCGCCGTAGGCGCTGAAATTCTTCTGCGCGAAGCGCGCCGCGGCCGAGGAAATGTTGATCACCGAACCGCCGCCGCCGGCGCGCATCGGCCCGGCGACCTTTTGCGTCAGCAAAAAGGCCGGCGTGACATTCCAGATCAGCGCCTGATTGAGTTCATCGCCGCTGGTGGTATCAGGATCGTTCGGGCCCGAACCGCCGGCATTGTTGACCAGGATATGAATGCCGCCCAGTTCGGCGACGGTTTTCGCCACCAGATGATCCAGCGCCTTTTCATCGCTGACATCGCAGGCGACGGCGATGGCGCGCCGGCCCAGCGCGCGGATTTCCGCTGCCACGTTGTCCAGATCGGACTGGGTGCGGGCGGCCAGCGCGACATCGGCGCCGGCCTGGGCGAAGGCGATCGCGCAGGCGCGACCGATACCCTTGCCGGCGCCGGTGACGATGGCGACCTTGCCTTGCAGGGAAAACAGATGGGGTACGTTGTTCATGGTGCGGCTCCTGACACGCTTTTGGATGAGTGATCTGATCGGCCGGTGGCCGGTTTATCGTTGATCGCGGTTTCCCGGATGAGGTGCAGTGCTCTCACTGCATGGGCGGCGCGGATGGATGATTGCGGCCGCTTCGAACACGGCACGATCGCGCCATCGTTGAGCTGTTATACGCGCGACCGTATCGCCAGCCCGGCACCCTGGCGGCGCGCAGCGCAGTTGTCAATGAAAGCGGGGCCGGCCCGTTCAGGGCTGTCCGCCGTACAGCTGGCCGGCGCTGACGCCCGTGTCGAGGCGGATCAGCGGCAACGGCGGCGGCGCGAGCGACAAACCCAGCCTGCGGTAGGTGGTTTCGCTGGAAAGGCCGTAGGGCGCCGCGTCCTGGTTGTCGAAGGCGTAATAAACGGCGTCGATGCCGGTCATCACCATGGCGGCCAGGCACATCGGGCACGGATGGCCGCTGGCGTACATGACGCAGCCCTTTAAATCCGGCCGGCCCAGCTTGTGGCTGGCGGCGCGCAGGGCCTGCATTTCCGCGTGTGTGGTCGGATCGCCGCTGTGCACGATATCGTTGACGCCGGTGGCGATTTCCTCGCCGTCGCAGCTCAATAACGCGCCGAATGGACGCGCGCCGCGGTCGCGGTTGGCCGCGGCCAGCTGCACGGCCCGGCGCAGGAAGGTTTCATGCGCTGTCATGCTCAAGGCTCCCGATTTTGAATGTCGATCTCAGCATAAAAGGATTTGCCCGATGCTGACAACGCAATCGAATGGATGGGATTGCGCTAGAGCGGAAATGCATCTGCGCGAACCGGAAATACACGAAAAATGGGGTTGCCCGGAGACGTGAGCGTCTACCCCGCGAGCGGTTCCCTGTAGCCTCGGGGGCGGCCATCATGGGCCGCTGACGATCCCGGCAGGGATGGGAACCGCACGCCTGCGAAAACCCGAGCGGGATTCAACAAATACAGGGCCGGAGATGAGGGCAGGGTATTTCGCTCCAGGCCGCCAGTTGAAAATTCGAATGTGATTCATCCGAGATGGAGGTAACCACGAAATGCGAAGGAGGTGTGACCATTCCCTCTCCGGGACCGTGAGCGGCCACGATGGCCGCTCCCGAGCCCCGCAGGGATGCGCGCTGTTCGGCGTGTCCCGGAGAGGGAATGGTCACACCTCCAGGCACGGAATCAACCGGACCTTGGGTGGAGGACTCGCGCGCGCCTGTTGCACGCGCCCGTTGCACGCGCCTGTTGCACGCGCCCCCAAAGATCTGGGCGAGTTTTTTCAAAACGAATAAAAACGAAGGCGCCAGGAAATCCATGGCGGGTGAGGCTCAGTAGGTGGACTGCCAGCGCTGCGCGTGATCCCAGTGCAGTTTCCAATTGTCGAGATAGGAGGCGGCGAGTTCGCGGTTTTTCCAGATGACGATGACATTTTCGGCATTGGCGTGGGCGGCGGCCTTCGAGTAGTTGAAGGAGCCGGTCTCCACGGTCTGGTTGTCGATGACAATGTATTTGTTGTGATGGATGGGATGCCTGGTATCGATGCGCACATCGATGCCGGCATTGGTCAGGAGATTCGCCGCGGCGCGGCCGGATTTCGATGTGGTATTGCTTTTGTCCAACGTGCAGCGCACGTCCACGCCGCGCCGGCGCGCTGCGACCAGGGCCTGTGCGATCGGCTTGGAAGTGAACGAATAGGCCGCCAGTCGGATGGTTTTTTGCGCCGATGCCAGCGCCCGGATCGACAGCGCCTCGGCGCCGGCATCCGGTGAAAAGCCGACTTCGATCGGTGGCTGTCTGTCGAAGGCCGAAGCGGCCGACACCAGCGCGCACCACATCAAACAAACCACAACCGCCCGCGATACACGCATTTTTTTACCGCCGAACCACGAAAAAACCGGCGCCGATACTAGGCGGAGCAATAGCGGGTTTCAAGGAGTTTCGCCGCGCGTTCGCCCCTTGTCGAAAGATTTGCGCAGCCGATCATTGTTTGGCGCCGCACGCGAATGATTTTTCACCGCGACTGGCCGGCTTTTCTACAGCCGTGCTGTCCCGCCATCGCGCCAATGATGGCGAGCGCACGCTTCTGCGGCCGTTTCGTTTTTCAATAAAAGTTACCGGCGATGGCGCGCCGGCTGCGTTAGCCTGTGGCGATTGCGGTGTGCTCTACCCGCGTGAATGTGGCGCAACACTCCCACCAACTTTTTCGGAGCAATGGCATGTCCCAGGTCTTGGATGAATCGCGTCGGCGGCTGCTCAGGCGACTGGCGTTGGCCATGGCGCTGGCTCCGCTGGCGCCGGCCGGTTTCCGGGCGGCACTCGCCGATGCACCGATGGTCACCACCGATGATCCCACCGCCAAGGCATTGAAATATGTGGAGGATGCCAGCAAGGCCAGCGACGCCAAACCCGGCAGCCAATGCGGCAATTGCGCGTTTTACCAGGGCGCCGCCAATTCCGCGCAGGGGCCGTGCACGGTATTCTCCGGCAAACAGGTCAAGGCCGCCGGCTGGTGCTCATCCTGGGCGGCGAAAACCTGATCGAACGGCGCCGCGTCGGTTCTCCAGCCGTTGGCTGTTGCACATTGCCACCGCGCCTCTCCCGGCGTCGTGCCGCTGTTTTGATTCGTCTCTTTTTGTTTTCCGCCTGCTGATGCTGTCAATGACCCGGTGTGGGGAATCGACGGTCGATCGCTTCGGTTAAGGTGCCCCGGGGCGCGCGTCGGCGCGTCGGCTGTGCCACTTCAACGATAAGGAAAACGATGATGAGACGAAAAGCAGTTGGTTATATCGGTGCCTTGGGGTTTGTGTTCGTCGCGCTGGCGGCAACGGCTCGGGCCGCCGATTGCTCGCTGACGCCCAATGGCGAACAGCAGGAAGGCGCGTTCCGCCAGTGCGGTCTGCTGCTGGAAACCTGCAGTTCCTGCTGGACCGATACCAGTCGTTCCAACATGAACACCGCGCTCAACAACTATGCCTCCGAGGACAGCGTTTACGCCAATGTGCAGCAGGTACTGAAAACCCTGGAGCTGGATATCAACCAGCAGCCCGTTCCGACGGGCGCATCGGCGCCGTCGGCGCTGATGCAGGCGTTCAACGACGCGAACACGGTCGACGCGGTGTGCCGCTCCTTCGCCATCGATCCGGATTTGTCCACGCTGGATGTCGAGGATGAACTGGGGGATCGCTTCGTCGAAAACTGCCACCTGCTGTGGCGCGTATCGCGTTATCAGTTCGCGACGATTCTCGGCCAGCACCGGCCGTTGAGCGTGAAGTTCAGCAGCGACGGCAGCTCGACGGCGGCGGTGAACTGGGTATTGCGGGTCACCCAGAAAAATCCCGGCGTCGATATCGACAATCTCGGCATCGCCTGGAATTACAGCGCCAGCTCGCGCGCCGTCGTGATCGACGGCTGGTACAACATCGACACGCGCAAGATCGCCCGCGAGCTGATTTATGAGAACCTGACGGTGGAAAGCAATATCCTCGCTTATCTGAACACCACTTGCGACGACGCCGACAGCGCGGTGTTCAAAGCCTGTTCCGCCGCCGACACGCCTTACGAAACTTATGCAACCGCGTCACCGCTGCCGGCGTCGATCATGAAGAAGCATATTTCCGAGATGTTCGATCATCCGGTGACGGGATCGGCGGTCAACAGCCTCAATGCCACCCGCAAGGCTCAGGCCAAGGCGTCGGCGCTGGCGCTCTGGGATCAGTTCGTCGACAGCAGCCAGGCGCACGGCTACAAGAGCGTGGCGTCGAGAATGGCGCGCAAGCTGCGCACGCCGATGATGTGCGGCGCGAAAAAGATCGTCAAGGGCAGCTCCGCCAGCGGCAGCATCAAATCGGCGCTGAACAACGAACTCAACCGCGAGGCGCTGCTCGGCGCGCGCGCCTACCGCGCCGACGGCTCGGTGGACAACGGCGCCGCCTACTGCGAGCTGATCGGTCTCAAATACAATTGATCTCCGCCCGCCGCCGGCCCGGCCGGCGGCGCTTTTCCCCTCGATGACGCGGCTCTGCTCGAAGCGTGTTATCGCGCCAGAACATTTCCATTAGAATGCGGCCGAAATCGCAATCGCGCGCGGGCGCTGGCGGAGAGAGCGGAACATGGCGGAAGAGGGCGGTGTATTGGGGCGGCAGGCGCTGAAAACGAAGCTGACCCGCCAGAAAATCATCGGCGCGGTGGTATCGCTGTTGAAGGAAGGGGGCATTTCCGCCGCCACGTCCAGCAGGATCGCGCAGCGCGCCGGCATCACCTGGGGCGCGGCCCAGCATCATTTCGGCTCGAAGGAGGAAATCCTGGCGGCGGTGATGGAGCTGTCCCACGAGGAGTTCATGGAGGCGATGGCCGACGCCGACCTCCGGCGCGGAACGCTGGCGGATCGGGTCGACCGGTTCATCGACCGCATGTGGCGCCACTACCAGAGCGATGTCTATATGGCGGCGTTGGAAATCCTGCTGGCAACCCGCGGTTTCCAGGACCACACCCCGTCGCTGCTGGCGGAGCGGCAGGCGCGCGGGCATCTCAAGACCCAGCGCGAAATTTTTTTCGACAGCCGCCTCGACGACAAACCATTGCTGGACGCGCTGGTGTTCGTCCACAGTTTCATGACCGGGCTCACCATCGAGCGCATGTTCGAGCACAAGATGCCAAACATCGACGGCCACCTGAAACGCATCAAATGGGTTTTGCTGACGATGCTGAACGAGGCCTGACCGGTTTTTGCGCAGTGCGCGGCACCGTCAGCTGCCTCCAACCGGTTTCCAGTTCTGCGCCCGCTTGCGGGCATCGGCCAGCTGATCATCGGTCATTTTTTCCGCGATGGCCTTGCGGCTGGAACGCGCTTCGTCGATGCCGGCCTTGGCCGCCAGATCGAACCACACATACGCTTCCACCAGATCGCGCGGCACGCCCTGGCCGCTGGCGTAAAGCGCGCCCAGATTGAGCTGGGCATCGGCATTGCCCTGTTCGGCGGCCTTGCGGAACCAGCGCGCGCCCTCGGCGAAATCCTGTTTCAGCGCGTGTTTTTCCGTATACAGCACGCCGAGGTTGTACTGGGCGGTGGCGTTGCCCTGATCGGCGGCCTTGCGCAGCCACACCGCCGCCGTCTGCAAATCCCTCGGTACGCCCTGGCCGAAGGTGTAGAGCGCGCCCAGATTGGCCTGGGCCGAGGCGTAGCCCTGATCGGCGGCCTTGCGGAACCAGAACGCCGCCTGATCGGCGTTCAGGCGCACGCCCTGACCGTTGGCGTAGGCGTAACCGAGATTGGTCTGGGCCATGGCATTGCCCTGCTGCGCGGCTTTTTCGTACCAGGCCGCGGCCTGCTGATTGTTGCGCGGAACACCCCAGCCGTTGGCGTAGGCGAAGCCGAGATCGGTCTGCGCCTTGGCGTGGCCCTGGGCCGCGGCCTTGGCGAACCAGGACGCCGCCGCATGCAGATCCTGATGCACGCCGCTGCCGTTGCTGTAGAGCACGCCGAGCTGGTATTGCGCATCGGCGTTGCCGCGCGCGGCCGCGCTGCGCAGATCGTCGATCTCGGTGGCGGCGGCCGCCATGGCGAGACACAGCGCCAGCAGAGCGGCGCCCAGGTGTTTTTTCATTGCGCTTACCTTTTTCTGTGACGGGCGCGTTCTGTGACGGGCGCGTGGCCGTGAAACGGCGCGCCGCACGGCGCGGCCCGCGAGTGCGACATCATAACGTCCGACCGGCGCCGGCGACACTGCGGATTCACGCCTTGCAGCCGTTCTCCAGCAGGGCGCACAGCTGATTGATCCATTTTTCGCTGTTGAGCTGCGCCGCTTTCAGATGGTGGGTGTGTTCCAGCATGGGCGTGGCGATGAACGGGAAGGCGAGCATGCTGAGCAGCGCGATGCCGGTGAGGCGGACATCGAGATCGGCGCGGAAATAACCATCGGCCTGTTGCAGTTTGATGAAACCGTTGAGTAGTTTCGCAAGCCGCGCGCCGACCTGTTGCAGGAAGCGCTCCTGCAACGGGCTGTGGCGGTGGGTCAGATCGTGCACCAGCAGGCGCGGCAGCCACGGATTGCTGTGGTGGATGGCGACGAAGCGGCTCACCACGATTTTGCTGCGCTGCCCGGCCGGCAGCAGTTTCAGGGTGGCCAGATCGAGCGTGAGCAGGGGTTTGGCGGCGGTGTCGATCAACGCGCTCATCAAACCTTCCTTGCCGCCGAAGTAATAGCTGATCAGCGCCGAGTTGACGCCGGCGCGATCGGCCACCTCGCGAATGCCGAGCGCGGCGCCGGGTCGTTCGGCCAGGCAGGCGCTGGCGGCGGCCAGCAGCGCCAGCCGGGCGGGGTTGTCGCTGGTATCGGTTTTCGGCGGGCGTCCGGCCATGGTCGGCTCCTTTATCGTTTCTTCATCCGGCGTTTCAGGATCGCTGCTTTTTTCGGCGCCAGGGGCCGAAAAAATTAATCAGTTGATTGAAACAATGATTGATTTAATCGAGTGATTAAATCAATTGGCAAAAAACTAGCATATTCAGGGGGAAACGCGCGGCCTAATAATAAAAAAATCTGATTGCGACTGAATATCAGCTTTGCAAAGCAGCTCACGTTTGCTTAAATTCCTCTCCAGCGGCTGGCCTGGATGTCGTCGTCATCGAAGTCTGGAACCGGCTTATTTTTGCCTACTTCTGGTGCATGCAAATACACCAACTGCGTTTCAACAAAACTACGTCAACACAAAGAGGAATCGACAATGGCTCTGTACATGAAATTCGATGATGGCAACGTCAAGGGTGATGTGACGACCGAGCAATACAAGGACTGGATCAACCTGAACAGCTTCCAGTTCGGCGTTGGCCGCGGCATCGCCATGTCGGTGGGCAACATGTCCAACCGCGAAGTCAGCCTGCCCAGCATCAGCGAAATCACCATCACCAAGATGCTGGACCCCGCTTCGGCCATGCTGATGCAGCACGCCATGGCCAAGAGCGAAGGCGTCAAAGTGGAAATCGCCCTGGTGCGCACCGGCTCGAAGGAAGTGGACGAAGTCGGCAAGTATCTGCTCGAGGACGTGCTCATTTCCGGCTTCAGCGTTTCCAGCGGCGGCGACCAGCCCGCCGAATCGCTCAGCCTGAGCTTCTCGAAAATCACCGTTGACCTGAAAGGCGCCGACAAGGGCGGCAAAAACGGCCAGAACATCAAGGTCGGCTACGACCTGGCCACCGGCGCACCCTTCTGATACGCAGCGCTTGGCCGCGCTTCCGCCGCACCGCGCGTTGCGCGGCGCGGCGGTTCGCCCGCGGCGAGCCGGGACAGAGATAGGGGACATTCGCGATGGCACAAAACGGAGAAGAGATTCGCAGGCTGCATCTGAAGGCGGGCACGCCTTTGGCCGCGCTCGATCTCGACATCGGTGCCGTTCACATCATCGAGGGCGTTTCCGAGCCCTTCGAAATCACTGTCGATCTGGCCGGCAGCACGGCGCCCGCCGACATCGGCATGGGCTCTCTGATCGGGTCGGACACCGCAGTCCTGATCGGCGATTCGTACTGGCACGGCATCGTGCGCAGCTTCGGCTACAAGTCCGGGCAGTTGGCCGGCGCCTCCAATGTGCATGAATATCGCGCCGTGATCGTTCCCAAGGTCTGGCGTTTGTCGTTGAACGCGCGCTACCGCGTGTTTCAACGCCTGGACACCGGCGCCATCGTGCAGAAGATTTTTTCCGACAACGGTCTGCCCGCGCCCAAGAATTGCAGCGCCCTCAACAAGGGCTCGCGTGAATATTGCACCCAGTTCGGCGAATCCGACCTGGCGTTCGCCTCCCGGCTGATTGCCGAGGAGGGTTTCGTTTACCGCTTCGAACACGACAGCAGCCAGTCGCAGCTCGCGATCGTGCGCGCGCCCGCGGGCCAGAAAGCGCAGATCGACAGCCGGCAGGTTGCCAACCTGATGTTCCAGTCGGGGCTGCACGCCGAGAGCGTGAGCCTGCTGGATTACGACGACAGCAAAACCGGCGTCTCCAAGGCCGAGGTCAAGTCCAAGGGAACGTTCGCGGCCTCCGGCGCCAGCTATGCCGCGTACGGCGGCGATTATTTCCTGCCCAAGGATGAGGCCGGACATCAGCTCGATTCGGAGCGCCACACCGCTTTGGCCACCAACCACGTGCAGGGGCTCGAAAGTTCGGCGCAGGGCCTGGTGTGCCGGTTCGATCTGCGCGAAGAGGATTGCAAGCAGCACCTGGGATTGCTGCCCGGCACCGAGGTGGGCGGCATCAGCCCGGCGGCGGAGCTGGCATCGAACCTGAAGCTGGTGGTGACGCGGCGCAGCATCCAGTGCAGCGAGAGTTACGGCGGCGGCAGCAGCCTGAGCGCCAGCATCGAATGCGGGCAGGCGATCGACAATTTCTGTCTGCCGGTGCCGCCCAAACCGCAGCCGCGCGGTCCGCTCACCGGCATCGTCACCGCGCTGAAGGCGTCGGAGAGTTCCGCTTCATCCGATCCGACGCGGCTGGTCAAGGTCAAATTCCCCTGGGCCGAAGCCGACAACGAATCCTGCTGGGTGCGCGTGGCGCAGTTGTATGCCGGCAGCGGCTGGGGTTCCAGCTTCGTGCCGCGCATCGACCAGGAAGTGCTGGTGGAATTCCTCAACGGCGACCTGGATCGGCCGGTGGTGGTGGGCGCGTTGTACAACGCCGCCGCCAATTCCGGCCCGGAATACACCAGCACCCAGAGCGGTTTCAAAACCGAGGGCGCCAAGTTCAACGAATTGCGTTTCGATGACAAAAAAGATGC
>Ga0164243_10012514_pt1 | contig 12014 bp, 12 predicted proteins | sample OricompcompostOP_FD_108781 | JGI IMG/M metagenome (GOLD analysis project Ga0164243, IMG submission 108781) | Organic Plus compost microbial communities from Emeryville, California, USA - Original compost - Organic plus compost (OP) | ecosystem: Engineered > Solid waste > Mixed feedstock >...
CAACAAGCTCGGTGGAGAGGTGAAGCTGCTCGACCCGCATCGTGTGCTGGTGCAGGGACCCACGAGCTTCTCCGGCACCGAGATCGTCTGCCCTCCAGCACTTCGCCCGGCCGTGGTGATCCTGCTGGCCATGCTCGCGGCGAAGGGCACCTCTGTGCTGCGGTCGACGTATGTGATCCACCGCGGCTACGAGGACCTGGCCGAGCGGCTCAACGAGCTCGGGGCCAACATCGTGACCTTCCGAGACATCTGATCCGACGGCGTCGGATCACTCGAAGAGGGTCGCTACCCACGCAGGCGGACGCGCCGGCGATGTCGGCGGGCTGGTCATGTCGGCGGTGATCCGGGGCAGCGGCGCCGTGTGATAGGCGTCGGCGTTGCGGTGCCAGGCGGTCTCGGCATCGATCAGGTCGGTCAGCGAGCTCCGCTCCAGGAACACACCGTGGCCCTCGGGGCAACGCTGCACCCGGCCCTGCCCGACACCGCGCTCCTCCATCTGTGTGCCGCATCGCGGACAGGCAATCGTCTCCATGCCCCGACGTTACTCCTGGTTCGCTGCCGGAGCGGGGAGATCGGGTTGAATGCCTTCCGTGACGCAGACCGGCTTCCCCTACCTCGACGAGCCCGAGCGCCCGATCCCCTTCGCTCACCGCGGTGGCGCACTGCACCCGGAGATCCCGGGCATCGAGAACACGATCGCCGCGTTCCGCCACGCGGTCGCGCTCGGCTATCGCTACCTCGAGACCGACGTGCACGCGACCAGCGACGGGCGCCTGGTCGCCTTCCACGACACGCTCCTCGACCGAGTGACCGACCGGGTCGGGGCGATCGCCGACCTCACCTGGGCGCAGGTCAGCGAGGCGGTCATCGGCGGCAGTGAGCCGGTGCCGGACTTCGTCGAGCTGTTCGACGCCTTCCCGCAGGCGCGGTTCAACGTCGACATCAAGTCGCCCGGCGCGGTGGAGCCGCTGGCGCGCTTCGTGGAGGCGCGCAACGCGCACGACCGGCTCCTGGTGGGCTCGTTCTCCCCCGGCTCGTTGCGACGCTTCCGTCGGCTGACCGGCGGTCGGGTCGCCACCTCGGCACATCCCGGCGAGGTGCTGGTGTGGCTGCTGTGCCCATCAGGCAGGCTCGCCGACATGCTCACCCGCCGTCGGGTCGCCGCCCTCCAGATCCCCCACCGGCACCGGGGCATCCCGGTCGCGACCGCCGGCCTGATCCGCCGAGCGCACGCCGCGGGCAAGCACGTGCACGTGTGGACGATCGACGACGCCGACGAGATCCGGCTGCTGGTGCGTCGTGGTGTCGATGGCGTCATGACCGACCGCACCGACATACTCAAGCAGGTGCTGGTCGAGGCGGGCGCGTGGGAGGGAGAGGGCGATGGCGAGAGCTGAGGGGTTCGCAGATCTGCGGCCACTGGCGCGACGGCGTGAGCAGCGCGCCTGGTATTGGTACGACTGGGCCAACTCCGCCTACGTCACGACCATCGCGACCGTGCTCTTCGCGCCCTACCTCATCACGGTCGCCGAGCAGGCGGCCTGTGGCTACGTGTCCGACGCCGACAAGGGACTCGACTGCCAGGCCAACCTCTCGGTGCTCGGTCTCAGCATCGCCCCGGGCGCCCTGCCCTCCTACATCGTCACCTTCGCCACCGTCCTGTCGGCGGTGATCCTGCCCCTCCTCGGCGCGGTCGCCGATCGCACCGAGAACAAGAAGGGGCTCCTCGCGGGCTTCGCATGGACCGGCGCCGCCTTCGCATCGCTGCTGTGGTTCTGCCGCGACGACAACTGGCAGATCGGCGCCGTCGCCGTGATCGGGGCCAGCCTGTGTCTCGGCGCGTCGACGGTCGTCAACGACGCCATCTTGCCGCTCATCTCCGACGAGGAGGAACGCGATCGGGTGAGCTCCCGAGGTTGGGCCTTCGGCTACCTCGGCGGCGGGCTCCTCCTGGCCGTCAACCTCGTGCTCGTGCTCATGCACGACACGTTCGGCATCGACCGGGGGCTCGCGGTGCGGGTCTGCATGCTCTCGGCCGCGGTCTGGTGGGCGGTCTTCACGATCATCCCGTTCCTGCGGTTGCGGAACCATCCGCCCGAGCACCTCGTGGAGGCCGAGGGCGGTCTGGTCTCCCAGAGCTTCGGCCAGCTCTGGGCCACGCTCAAGGACCTCCGCAACTACCCGATGGCGCTGACCTTCCTCGTCGCCTATCTCTTCTTCAACGACGGCATCCAAACGGTCATCGCCTCCTCCTCGACGTACGGCGAGAAGCAGCTCGGCTTCGGCACCTCGGTCCTCATCGGCACGATCCTGATGGTCCAGTTCGTCGCCTTCGTCGGTGCACTGGTCTTCGGCCATGCCGCCGACCGCTGGGGCGCCAAGCCGGTGATCATGACGGGTCTCGTCGCGTGGATGGCCATCGTCGTGGTCGCGCTGGTGCTTCCCGCGGAGCGGGTCGTCCCGTTCCTGCTCATGGGCGTGGCCATCGGCATCGTGCTGGGCGGCACCCAGGCGCTGGCCCGCTCCTACTTCTCGCTGCTCATCCCCCGTGGCCGCGAGGCGGAGTTCTTCAGCTTCTACCACGCCATGGACCGCGGCACGTCGTGGTTCGGCACCCTGACGTTCGGCCTCGTCTACCAGCTCACCGGCTCCTACCGCCCGGCGATCTTCGCCCTCATCGTCTTCTTCGTCCTCGGTCTCCTCTTCCTCTCACGAGTCGACACCGCACGCGGGATGCGCGAGGCCGGCAACGTGCCGGCCACCGCCTGAGGCGGCTGTCGGACCGGGCGAAGTCCCACGTGGCGACCGACACAACCGCCGACGGAATCTTGGGGCGTCCCGGCTCGTTGTGCCCTCTGGTGGGTGGCTCACCGCCTCTGCGTCATGATGGAGGGGGAAAGCCGTCCCACCTGAGGGAACGCGTGTTCCCACCGGATCCATCAACATCGGAGGTTGCTCATGGCGGAGCGTACGCTGCGGGGAGCTCGACTCGGCGGCCAGAGCTTCGAGGACGAGCGCGGCATCGAGTTCGCGGCTCGTCAGCAGGTCGGCTACAGGTGCCCGCAGGGGCACGAGTTCGAGATCACCATGTCGGTGGAGGCCGAGATCCCGGCGACGTGGGAGTGCCCGCGTTGCGGTGCCGAGGCGCTGAGCGTCGACGGCATCAAGCCGGAGGAGAAGGTCGAGAAGCCGGCCCGCACCCACTGGGACATGCTGCTCGAGCGGCGCTCGCTCGACGAGCTCGAGGTGATCCTCACCGAGCGGCTCGAGCTGCTGCGCGGTGGTGAGATCGGGCCCGCCCACCTGCACCGGCCGACCAAGCGCAAGAAGGCCAACGCCTGACGCGAGGAGGCTCAGTCCTCCTCCACGACCTCGCCCTCGACCACGGGACCGTTCCCGCCCGGTCGGGGGCGAGGTGCTTCCTGCCCGCCGAGACCGGGGCCGCCGAATCCCGGCGCACCGAACCCCGGGCCGGTCAGGCCCGTCACGAGGCGGGCTTCGACGAAGCGGGTCATCAGCCCACGTGCCACCGGCCGGGTGAACGGCAACACGAGCACCAGGCCGAGCACGTCGAGCACGAAGCCGGGCGAGAGCATCAACAGGCCACCGGCGAGCACCAGCATGCCGTCGGCGATCTCACGCGAGGGCATCCGTCCCTCCCCGAGTGCGGTGCCCAGGTTGCGGAAAGCGCGGGCACCCTCGCGCTTGACCAGCCAGCCGCCGAGCAGGCTGTCAGCGATCAGCGCCACGATCGTCCAGCCGACGCCGATGACCTGGCCGACCTGGATCAGCACATAGATCTCGAGGAGCGGCACGACCAGGAACAGCAGCGCGGCCAGCCACAACGGGAACCGGCGACGACGGGTCATGCCCACTCCTCCTTCTGCCGGCGGATCACCCGTCGGCCGCGACGCATCCGCTCGCGCACGCCCCAGCCGGTGACGCGTCGCAGTGACTCCCGGGCCACGGGACCGCTCATCTTCGAGTCCCCACGCTCGCGCTCGACGAACTCGATGGGCACCTCGCGCAGGCGCAGGCCCAGGCGCAGCACCCGCCAGACCAGGTCGGTCTGGAAGACGTAGCCCGTCGACTCGACGCTGTCGAGGTCGATGGCCTCCAGGGTCGCGCGGCGGAACAGACGGAAGCCACCGGTGGCATCGCGCACGCCGATGCCGAGCAGCAGGCGCACGTAGAGGTTCCCGCCGCGGGAGAGCAGCTGCCGCCCGAGCGGCCAGTTGACCACCGCTCCCCCGGGCACCCACCGAGAGCCCAGCACCAGGTCGGCGTCGGCAAGCGCGTCGAGCAGCCGCTCCAGCTGCTCGGGCTGGTGGGAGCCGTCGGCATCCATCTCGCCGATCACGTCGTAGCCCAGCTCCAGTGCGAGCTGGAAGCCGGCCAGGTAGGCGGCTCCCAGGCCGCTCTTCGCGGTCCGGTGCAGCACCCGGACGGCGGGATCGGCAGCGGCCAGCTCGTCGGCGATCCGCCCGGTCCCGTCCGGCGAGGCGTCGTCGACCACGAGCACGTCGACCTTCGGCTGCGCCGCGCGCATCCGGCCGACGATCCACGCCAGGTTGTCGGCCTCGTTGTAGGTGGGGACGACCATCACGACCCGCCCGTGATCAGTCGCTGACATCCGGCTCTCCCTCGTCCCCGCGCTCCCTGCTCCGACGATACGCGACCGCCGCAACGAGGAACCCGAGCAGCACCGCCAGCACCGCGAGCCGCCCCACCCACGGTCCGACGTACATCGCGGGCGGGATGCCGGTGGCCAGGGCGACCTCCGTCACCACGACGCCCTCCTGCCGCGGCGGGATGTCGGCGACGACCTCGCCATCGGGGCCGATCACCCCGGTCCGCCCGTTGACGGCGGCGACGGCCACGGTGCGCCCGGTCTCGATCGCCCGCAGCCGGGTGATGGCGAACTGCTGGTCGATCTGGGCGGTCTTGATGAACATGGCGTTGGACGTCTGCACGACGACAGCCTCCGCGCCGTTGCGCACCTGGTCGACGAAGACGTCGTCGTAGCTCACGTCGAAGCAGATCGCGTCAGCGAGCGCAAGGCCACGCACGTCCAGCGGCGTACGCCGGTCGCCCGCCACCATGTCGCGGGGCACCTCGGCGAGCCGACCGATGTTGCTGTCCGCAGGCAGCAGCTCGCGGAACGGCACGAACTCGCCGAAGGGCACCGGGTGTCGCTTGGTATAGCGGTCGCCGGTGCCGGTCAGCGGATCCACCACGATTCCCTGGTTGAGGATCTTGTCCGGATCCTCGTGGTCGACCATCGCGCCCACGAGCACCGGCGCGTCGACGGCGTCGACTGCCCGCAGGATCCCCTCCCGGGTCTCGGTGTCGGTGAACGGGTCGACCGCGGTCGAGTTCTCGGGCCACACCACGACGTCGGGTCGCGGCTGGTCGCCGCGTGCGACCGAGCGCCCCAGCTCCTCGGTCAACCGGACGTGGTTGCGGGTGACCTCCCGGTGGTGTGCCACCAGCTCCGTGCCGTCGCCGGGCACGTTGCCCTGCACGAGGGCGATCGTGGCGGTCTCGTCCGTGGTCCACCGCGGGCCGACGCCGGCCGGCACCGCAAGCACGAGAGCCAGCGCGACAAGTCCGCCGGCGGCGCGAGGCCAGCGCCGACGGACGTCGAGCGCGAGCCACAGCAGCCCGCTGGCGGTGCCCGCCACCAGCAGGCTCACGCCGTTGCTCCCCAGCCACGGCAGCGGAGCCGCGAAGGGCGTGTCGACGACCGCGAACGACAGCCGTCCCCAGGTGAAGCCGCTGAAGGGCCAGCCGCCCCGGAAGACCTCCACCGCCAGCCAGACGAGCGCCGACCAGAGCGGCCAGCCGCGCCAGCGGGAGACCACCGCAAGCCCGGCGCCCGCCAGGGCCAGGAAGATCGCCTCGACGCCCGCCAGCGCGATCCAGGCGGCGTCCGCGACCGCGCGCATCCAGTAGATGTTGACGAACATGAAGCACGCGCCGAACACGAGGCCGAGTAGCGCCCCGCCCCGCGCGCTCTGGCCGTGCACCGACCACAGGAGCAGTGCCAGCGCGGGCAGGCTGGACCAGAAGAAGGCGACCGGCTCGAACGCGGTGCTCAGCAGCAGGCCGGCGACGGCGGCCAGCGGGAGGGAACCCGGAGCGGACACGGGAACAAGGCGACGCCACGGCACCGGCAAAGGGTAGGTCATCGCCGGTCAGCGCATCGCAGTCCCGGGGGCGCATCACCCGCTTCGGACCGACACGGTGACGACTGGCTGCCGCCGCCGCGCCGTTGTCTAGTGCGTGGGAGCACCCCCGGGGCCGTCTACAACCGGTGGGCACCCGTGGGGCCCGGTCCCGGATCAGGTCTGGCCCGCACCCGTCCCGTCCCGAGCTCCAGCCACGGTGCCCGACCGCCGCACTGCCTCAACGGACCCCGGCACTGTCACCCAGAGCGGCGGTGCCTGTCAACCGCCTCCTGACCTGCTGGTTCTCGTATTGTTGCAGGTCACACGCGGTCGCGGCGCCACCGATTTCCGACCCCCTTTTCCCGGCATCCGGCGTGTCGCGCGAGACACGCCGCGCGAGCGTCAGCGCAGGGTGTCGGGCACGACCACGGTGCCGATCGCGGTCGTCGCCAGGAGTGGCTCCGGGAGCAGGCCGGCCGCGCCAGGTCGTTCCGGACTGGCGGCTCCCCGGGCCACCACGGTCGCGGTGAACCGCACCCGACGCGAGCGGGTGCCGACGGCGACGATCTCGGCGGCCACCTCCAGCACGTCGCCACACCGGATCGGGGCGAGGAAGGCGACCTCGTCATAGCCGGCGAGCAGCCCCTCGTCGCCGTCGCTGACGATGCAGAGCTCCGTCGCGGCATCGCCGAAGCGCGCCAGCGCGTAGGCGCCGTCCACGAGGTTGCCCGCGTAGTGCGCGTGGTCGTAGGACACGTAGCAACGGTGCACGACCCGGGTGCCTACCTGGGCCGTCATGCGCCGGCCTCCGCAGGAGTGACGGCCTCGCGCTCGGCGAGTTGGTGGACCAGGTAGCTCGCGACCTCGCCGGGAGTGGTGCCCCGGCTGAAGATCCGGTCGACGCCGAGCTCTTCGGCCTGGGCCGGGTCGAAGCGCGGCCCACCGACCACGAGCACCGGCCTCCGGCCCTCGGGGTACGCCGCCGCGAACGCCTGCGCGACGGCCCGGGTGTTCAGCAGGTGGGCATCCCGTTGCGTCACCACCTGGCTCACGAGCACCGCGTCGGCCTGCTCCTGCCGCGCCCGCGCCACCAGGTCGTCGACCGCGACCTGGGCACCGAGGTTGACTACCTTGATCTCCCGGTAATACTCCAGGCCCTTCTCCCCCGCACAGCCCTTGATGTTGAGGATCGCGTCGATGCCGACCGTGTGGGCGTCGGTGCCGACGCAGCCGCCGAGCACCACGAGGCGGCGCCGCAGCAGCCGTTTGATCTCGGCGTTCACCTCGGCCGGGGTCAGCAGCGGGTGGTCGCGCTCCACGACCGCCACCGCGTCGGTGTCGACCAGGTGGGTGACGGCACCGTAGACGACGAAGAAGGTGTGTCGGGCACCGACGGCGCGGGCATGGGCGAGCAGCGCGCGGCTCAGGCCCATCTTGCCGGCGAGCTGGAGCGCGGCGCCCTCCGCGCGCCTGTCGTGGGGCAGCGGTAGGGTGAAGCTCAGCTGCACCATGCCGTCGCCGGTGGTGTCGCCGTAGGGCCGGACCAGCGTCATCGCGCCTCCTCGAGCAGCTCCTCGGCGGGGTTGTGGTGGCGCTCGGAGCGGCGTGCGACCCCCTCGCCGCCGCGGCCTCCGTCCGGGGGGCGCCGCATCCCACCGAAGGTGCCGTCGGCGATCGCGCCGAGCAGCCCGGCGTCGGTGCGCTCGATGCGCGCCAAAAGGTCGACGGCCTCGGCCAGGACCCGGTTCGCCCGCGCCTCCATGAAGCCGCCGGGCGCGGGCCGGAGGTCCTCGGCGAGCCCGCCGGCGGCGTTGAGCACATAGTGCACGTTCTGCAGCGCCAGGTCGCGGTCGGAGAGCCACGGCGTCACGACCGCCTCGGTCATCATCCCCACCAGCAGGATGCTCTGGCCGGTCAGCACACCGGCGAGGTTGAAGAAGCCGTCGAGGAGGTGCCCGCGGAAGATGTCTCCGGTCATGTGCTTGGTGGGCGGCATCCACTTCAGCGGCGCGTCGGGGAAGAGACCGCGGGCCAACAGCGCGTGGGCGAGCTCGAGCCGGAAGGACTCCGGCACCTCCGGGGCGATCTCGAAGGCATGGCCCAGGCCGAGCTGCCAGTTCGCCAGCCCGGCCTCCTTTGCGAAGCACTCGTTGAGCAGCTGGCTGGTGGTGACGGTGTGGGCGTCGCTGACGGCGTCGCTGGTGGTCAGGTAGTTGTCTTCGCCGGTGTTGATGATGATGCCGGCGCGTGCGTGGACCTGGCGGCTGAAGCGCTGGTCGACGAAGGTGCGCAGCGGGTTGATGTCGCGGAAGAGGATCCCGTACATCGAGTCGTTGAGCATCATGTCGAGCCGCTCCAGCCCGGCCAGCACCGCGATCTCCGGCATGCAGAGGCCCGAAGCGTAGTTGGTGAGCCGCACGTAGCGGCCGAGCTCGCGGCTCGTCGTGTCGAGCGCCTCGCGCATGAGCCGGAAGTTCTCCCGGGTGGCGTAGGTGCCGGCGAATCCCTCGTGCGTCGCCCCCTCCGGCACGTAGTCGAGCAGCGACTGGCCGGTGGAGCGGATCACCGCGATCACGTCCGCGCCGGCACGAGCGGCGGCCTGCGCCTGTGGGATGTCCTCCTCGATGTCGCCCGTGGCGACGATCAGGTAGATCCAGGGGCGGCGCGGCGCGTCCCCGATCGTCGCGACGAGCCGCTCTCGCGTCATTCGCGCCTGGTCGATCCGGGCCAGTCCGGCGGCGACCGCGGCCCGGGCGGCGCGCCGTACGGCCGCCTCGTCGGCAGGCGCGGGCAGCGCGAAGCGAACCGAGCCCACGGCGGCCTTCGCCGCGAGCTCGCCGAGGTCGGCCGCCTCGTGGCGGCGCAGGGCCTCCCAGACCGGCAGCGCCACCCCATGCTCGAGGCCGACCTGGTCGACGACGCTCGTCACCAGGTGGTTGACCCACGGTACGCCGTCGGGATCGGCGCCCGGCAGGCCCGCCAGCCGCAGCACGGCCCGCTCGACGGAGACGGTCGTGTGGCTGCGCGCCAGGTCGACGACCGGATGGGCGACCTCAGCGGCCAGTCGGCGGGCGCGCGCGACCAGTGCGGGATCCAGGGTGATCATCGGATCCTCCGGGCGAAGAGATCGCGCACCCCGGCATGGGTGCGGTACGTGGCGAGGGCCAGCTCGGCGTGGCCGGGCACGTAGCCGTTGCCGATGAGCATCGTGACATCGGCGGCCAGGCCCTCGGCGACCAGCGCCGCCGCGGTGAAGGACGTCGCCATGGAGAAGAACACGACGGTGCCGCCGTTCGCGGTCGCGAGCACGGCGCCGGCCTCACACCCCGGCACATCGACACAGACGACGGTCACCTCGCCGGGGCCACCGGCTGCGAGGATCGCGTCACGAAGCCCGAGCGGGTCGGTGGCGTCGGCGACCACGACCGCGTCGGCAAGTCCCGAGGCGTTCAGCGCCGCCCGCTCCGCCTCGTCGCGTACGACGCCCGTCACGGAGCGCGCGCCGGCGTCGCGGGCCGCGGCGAGGGTGAGAGAGCCCGACTTCCCCGCTGCGCCCAGCACGGTCACCGCCGGGTGATCGTGCTGCCCGACCACCCGTGCGGTGAGCGCGGGAGCGCCGCAGACGTCGAGCACCGCCAGCGCCTCGGCGTCCGACAGGTCGTCGGGAAGCACCGCCGCGATGCTGCGGCCGAAGAGGATCGCATGGCCCGAGGCCGGCACCTGCTCGCTGCGCCCATCCCAGTCGGCCAGATCGTCGTCGAGACTAAGCGGGGTGAGGGTGAGCGACACCAGGGTGGCGACTCGCTGCCCGACCTCGAGGCCCAGCGGCGACAGCGGGCCGACCTCCGCGACCGTGCCGATGAGCATGCCGCCGGATCCGGTGATCGGGTTCTGCATCTTCCCGCGCTCCCGGACGATGCCCAGCACCGTCTCGCGGAGGAGGTCGGTGTCGAGCACGCCGTCGTGCGTCGCCGACGCGGCGAGCTCGCGATAGGAGGCGGCATCGAGGTTGAGCCGCTCGACACGCACCAGCACCTCGTCTGGCGCGAGGCGCGGGTCCGTGTCGAGCCGGTGGGCCGCCTGGGGAAGCACGGGGGCCGCGTCGCATACTCGGTGCCGTCCGGTGGGGTCACTGGTCCGGCGCCTCGGGATCAGGTCGTAAGTCATGGAGAGCCTTTCGCCGCAAATCCTCCGGTGTTGAAGTGGACATGCCGCAAGATCTGTCCCTACTCTGGCAGAGATGTGGCGTGCGCCACAAGCGGCCGCGCCGCGGCCGACGTCCGCAGGAGGAGCCGATGTCCCTCGCCCCGACCGTCCACAGTGACGCCGCCCAGCCCTACCGCTACGCACGCCGGGAGCTCGTGGAGCCTGACTGGCGCCGCTTCCCCGGGTGGCGCGACGTGAGTGCCGAGGAATGGAGCACCGCCCAATGGCAGCGGGCGCACTGCGTGAAGTCGGTCGCCCAGCTCAAGCTGGTGCTGGGCGACAGGCTCACCGAGTCGTTCTACGACGACCTGCGACGTGACCAGCGCGAGGGCGCGACCATGTCGATGCTCGTGCCGCCCCAGATGCTCAACACCATGGTGCCCGCCGTGACCGACTCCCGGGCTGGTTCGTGGACCGAGGCCTTCCTGGCGGACCCGTTGCGCCGGTACATGATCCCGGTCCACAGCGACCGACGGACCGACTGGCCCTCCCACCCGCTGGCCACCCGAGACTCCTTGCACGAGCACGACATGTGGGTGGCCGAGGGCCTGACCCATCGCTACCCGACGAAGGTGCTCGCCGAGCTGCTCTCCACGTGCCCGCAGTACTGCGGACACTGCACCCGGATGGACCTCGTCGGCAACAGCACCGACCAGGTCGAGAAGCTGCGCCTCGCGGGGCGCCCCGCCGACCGGTTCGCCGACATCCTCGACTACCTCCGGGCCACACCGCAGGTCCGCGACGTCGTGGTCTCCGGTGGAGACGTCGCCAACCTTCCCTGGCCCCGCCTGGAGGAGTTCCTGACGGCGTTGATGGAGATCGACAGCATCCGCGACATCCGCCTGGCGTCCAAGGCACTCGTCGGCCTACCCCAGCACTGGCTGCAACCCGAGCTGCTCGACGGCGTCGCCCGCGTCGCCCAGCTGGCCCGTGGCCGCGGGGTGGCGCTCGCGGTGCACACCCATACCAACCACGTGCAGTCGCTCACGCCTCTGGTGGCCGAGGCCGCCCGCGCGCTCCTCGCGGCGGGCGTGCGCGACGTACGCAACCAGGGGGTGTTGCTGGCGGGCGTCAACGCCGACTCCCACGACCTGCTCGACCTCTGCTTCGGGCTGCTCGACGAGGCGTCGATCACGCCCTACTACTTCTACATGTGCGACATGATCCCCGGGGCGGAGCATTGGCGGGTCTCCGTGGCCCATGCCCAGCAGCTCCAGCACGAGGTCATGGGCTACCTGCCGGGCTTCGCGACGCCCCGGATCGTGTGTGACGTGCCGTTCGTCGGCAAGCGCTGGGTGCACCAGGTCACCTCCTACGACCGCCGGCGGGGGATCTCCCGGTGGAGCAAGAACTACCGCACGTCCCTGGAGTCCGGCGACCCGGAGGCCTTGACCCGCACCCATCCCTACTACGACCCGATCCACACCCTCGACGAGACCGGACGCGAGTGGTGGGCACGGCGGATCGCCACCCGTCCGGTGTGACGGAGTACGCCGCGACTCGGCCTGGAACCCGGCTCAGGCCTCCTCGGGGGCGTGAGTGACGGGGCGGTTCTCGAACGCGGTGGAGAGCACGATGGTGGTGCGGGTGGCGACGTTGGCGGCGCCCCGGATGCGACCCAGCAGCGCCTCCAGGTCG
>Ga0164243_10012515_pt1 | contig 12014 bp, 11 predicted proteins | sample OricompcompostOP_FD_108781 | JGI IMG/M metagenome (GOLD analysis project Ga0164243, IMG submission 108781) | Organic Plus compost microbial communities from Emeryville, California, USA - Original compost - Organic plus compost (OP) | ecosystem: Engineered > Solid waste > Mixed feedstock >...
GATCATTTCCTGCAGACCGGCGAATTGCTTCCGCCGCCGCTGGTCGCCGAGGTGCGGCATCTGATGGGGACGCACCTGCGTGCGCACTATGCGTTCTACGGCGAGTACATGGGATTGCGCACCGCGCGCAAGCACATCGGCTGGTATGTGCGCGACTTGCCGGGCGGAGAAGACTTCCGCCGGCGCATGAACCGGATCGAGGATTGCACGGAGCAGCTCGCGGCGGTCGATGCTTTTTTTGAATCGCAGGAAGTGCTCGGCGAGCGGTTACAATACGGCCTTTCCGCGCACAAGCTGGCTGCGTGAACCAGAAAGAATCCCGCCGCAATGAGTAAAGACAACATCCAGGACGTCGTCAGGAAGAGCCTTGAACGGTACTTCAAGGATCTCGGCGAGCAGCAACCGACGAACGTCTACGAGATGGTGATCCTGACGGTGGAACGCCCGATCCTGGAAACGGTGATGGCGCGCGCGGGCGGCAACCAGTCGATGGCGGCCGACATGCTCGGCATCAACCGCAATACCCTGCGCAAGAAGCTGCAGCAGCACGGCTTGTTGTGATCGCGCTGTGATCAATAACGTAAGCGGTGCCGGGACGGCTTGCGGCACCGCTTACGTTATCCATCACTCCCGCAAGCAGCCATCATGATCAAGCAAGCCCTCATCTCCGTCTCCGACAAGACCGGGGTCCTCGATTTCGCCAAGGCCCTGTCCACGCTCGGCGTCCACATCCTGTCCACCGGCGGCACCGCAAAGCTGCTGGCCGACAACGGCGTCAAGGTCACCGAAGTGGCCGACTACACCGGTTTCCCCGAAATGCTGGACGGTCGCGTCAAGACGCTGCACCCGAAGGTCCACGGCGGCATCCTGGCGCGGCGCGACCTGCCCGAGCATGTGGCTGCACTGGAGCAGCATGGCATTCCGACCATCGACATGGTGGTGGTGAACCTGTACCCGTTCCAACAGACCGTCGCGAAGGACGAGTGCTCGCTGGAGGACGCGATCGAGAACATCGACATCGGCGGCCCGACGATGCTGCGTTCGTCGGCCAAGAACCACAAGGACGTGGTCGTGGTCTGCGATCCGGCCGACTACGGCCGGGTGCTCGACGAGATGAAGGCGAACGACGGCGAAGTCGGCTACGACACCAGGTTCGCACTCGCGAAGAAGGTGTTCGCCCACACCGCCCAGTATGACGGCGCGATCACCAACTACCTGAGCGCTCTCGGCGAAGACAAGCGGCATGCGACCCGCAGCGCCTATCCGCAGACGCTGAACCTGCATTTCGAAAAGGTGCAGGACATGCGCTACGGCGAAAACCCGCATCAGTCGGCCGCGTTCTACCGCGACCTGGCGCCCGCCGAAGGTGCGCTCGCCAATTATCGCCAACTGCAGGGCAAGGAACTCTCGTACAACAACATCGCCGACGCCGACGCGGCCTGGGAGTGCGTGAAGACCTTCGAGGAGCCGGCCTGCGTGATCATCAAGCATGCAAACCCATGCGGCGTGGCGGTCGGCGCCGGTCCGCTCGAAGCCTACGGCAAGGCCTTCCAGACCGATCCGACCTCGGCCTTCGGCGGCATCATCGCATTCAACCGCGAACTCGACGGCAAGGCGGCCGAAGCGGTGGCCAAGCAGTTCGTCGAAGTGCTGATCGCGCCGGCGTTTTCCGCCGAGGCGAAGCAGGTGTTCGCGGCCAAGCAGAACGTGCGCCTGCTCGAAATCCCGCTCGGCAATGCGGTCAATGCCTATGACCTCAAGCGCGTCGGCGGCGGCCTGCTGGTGCAATCGCCGGATGCGAAGAATGTCGCGGTTGCCGAACTAAGGGTCGTCAGCAAGAAGCAGCCGACGCCGCAGCAGATGCAGGACCTGATGTTCGCGTGGCGTGTCGCCAAGTTCGTGAAATCCAACGCTATCGTGTTCTGCGCCAACGGCATGACGCTCGGCGTCGGCGCCGGCCAGATGAGCCGCATCGACTCTGCACGTATCGCGTCGATCAAGGCTCAGAACGCGGGGCTGTCGCTGGCCGGCTCGGCGGTCGCGTCGGATGCGTTCTTCCCGTTCCGCGACGGGTTGGACGTGGTGGTCGATGCCGGCGCGAGCTGCGTGATCCATCCGGGTGGTTCGATGCGCGATCAAGAAGTGATCGACGCGGCCGACGAACGCGGTGTCGTGATGCTGTTTACCGGCACCCGTCACTTCAGGCATTGACAGAAGTCCCGCGCGCGGCGGGAATGGCTTCCAGTGAAAATCCTCGGCATCGACCCCGGCCTGCGCACCACCGGCTTCGGCATCATCGTCAAGCAGGGCACCAAGCTGGCCTACATCGCATCCGGCACGGTGAAGACGCCGGACGGTGACCTGCCGCAGCGCTTGAAGACGATTCTTGCCGGGGTGTCGGAAATCGTGCGCACCTACGCGCCGGATTGCGCGGCCATCGAAAAGGTCTTCGTCAACGTCAACCCGCAGTCGACGCTGTTGCTCGGCCAGGCGCGCGGCGCCGCGATCTGCGGCCTGGTGCAGGCGGATCTGGCAGTCGCCGAATACACGGCATTGCAGATCAAGCAGGCGGTGGCCGGCCACGGCCGGGCGCAGAAGGCGCAGGTGCAGGACATGGTGCAGCGGCTGCTGCAGTTGCCGGGCCTGCCGGGGCCGGACGCGGCCGACGCGCTGGCAGTGGCGATCTGTCATGCGCACGGCGGCGAGGGATTGGCCGTGCTCGGCGGGCTGGCGCCGGCGCTGGCGAAGAAGGGGTTGCGGGTGCGGCGCGGGCGGCTGGTCGGCTAGCGCACAGTCGCCCGTCCGGTTTGCTCGGCGGCCCGTGCGGCCGCCTCGAAGCGGTTGTCTCGATACGCGTGGCGCCCGTTCAGCCATTCCCAGCCGCTCGACCCTATATACAGCAGCGGGAACAGCGGCCCCCAGCGCTCTGCTTGCCGCACGTGCTCCAGTTCATGCGCCAGTGTGCGCGGCGTCATTCCGCTTGCCGCCGCCAGCACGACATGGCCGATCGCCATCGCGTTCATCCTGCCGGCGGGGTGGTGCAGCAGCAGCCAGTCGGCCAGTCGGCCGCAAAACAGAAGTGCGCGCGCACTCCCTTCTACGACATGCCAGCGCCCGCCGGCAGTCAACACCGCCAGTCCCAGGCACAATCCGGGCAGGCTGAGCGGAGCCGCCCACAACAGCCTTGTCATGTGTGCCAGACGCGGCAGAACGGCGGCGAAGACGGGCATGGCGGCAGCATGTGAGCGGGCGGATGTCCTGTATGATTCATCTTCCTTTCCTTGATTCCCCGCTCCATGATCGGCCGCCTTTCCGGAACCCTGCTCGAAAAGAATCCGCCCCAGTTGCTGATCGATTGCAACGGCGTCGGGTATGAGGTCGACGTGCCGATGAGCACCTTCTACAACCTGCCGGCGCTCGGCGAGAAGGTCGTGCTGCTGACCCACCTGGCGGTGCGCGAGGATGCGCACCTGTTGTACGGCTTCGGCAGCGTCGAGGAACGCAACGTGTTCAAGCAGTTGATCCGGATTTCGGGCGTCGGAGCGCGCACCGCGCTGTCCATCCTGTCCGGCATGTCGGTGCGCGACCTGGGGCAGGCCGTGACGCTGCAGGAGAGCGGGCGCCTGACGAAGATTCCCGGCATCGGCAAGAAGACGGCCGAGCGCCTGCTGCTCGAACTGAAGGGCAAGCTCGGTGCGGATCTGGGCACGGGCGGCAGCGCGCAAGTCAGCGACGCCAGCGCCGACATCCTGAACGCGCTGCTGGCGCTAGGCTATTCGGAGAAGGAGGCGGCGGCGGCGCTGAAGCAGGTCGCGCCCGGGACCGGCGTGTCCGAGGGGATCAAGCAAGCCCTGAAGGCGCTGTCGCGCGCCTGAGCAATCAGAAAATGAGTATTCAGACCGACAATTTTTCCGAGCAGCGCATCATTTCGGCGACGCCGGCATCCAGCAACGAAGAGGCGATCGAGCGCGCGCTGCGGCCGAAGCAACTGCACGATTACGTCGGGCAGGAAAAGATTCACAGCCAGCTCGATATCTTCATCGCCGCCGCCCGTCAGCGCGGCGAGGCGCTCGACCATACGCTGCTGTTCGGCCCGCCCGGCCTCGGCAAGACCACGCTGGCCCATATCATCGCGCGCGAGATGGGCGTGAACCTGCGCCAGACCTCGGGGCCGGTGCTGGAACGCGCAGGCGATCTCGCAGCGCTGCTGACCAACCTCGAACCGAACGACGTGCTGTTCATCGACGAGATCCATCGCCTGTCGCCGGTGGTAGAGGAAATCCTGTATCCGGCGCTGGAGGATTACCAGATCGACATCATGATCGGCGAGGGGCCGGCCGCGCGCTCGGTGCGGCTCGACCTGCAGCCGTTCACGCTGGTCGGCGCCACCACCCGCGCGGGCATGCTGACCAATCCGCTGCGCGACCGCTTCGGGATCGTCGCACGCCTGGAGTTCTATACGCCGGCGGAGCTGACGAAGATCGTCACCCGCAGCGCCTCCTTGCTGAATGCGTCGATCGTCGAAGACGGCGCGCTCGAAATCGCCCGCCGCAGCCGCGGTACGCCGCGCATCGCCAACCGGCTGCTGCGCCGAGTGCGCGACTACGCAGAGGTCAAGGGCACGGGCACGATCACCAAGGCAATGGCCGACGCCGCACTGAAGATGCTGGACGTCGACCCGGCCGGTTTCGACGTGATGGACCGCAAGCTGCTCGAAGCCGTGCTGTTCAAGTTCAACGGCGGCCCGGTGGGGCTGGACAATCTGGCCGCCGCCATCGGGGAGGAGCGCGACACCATCGAGGACGTGCTCGAACCGTATCTGATCCAGCAGGGCTTCCTGCAGCGTACGCCGCGCGGCCGGATCGCGACTGCCACGGCCTACGCCCATTTCGGCATTACGGCGCCGGGCACGGGGGGAAGCGGCGATTTGTGGGCACAGGGTTAGTTTCTTGTATTCCTGTCATTCGTAGAAATACGGTATCCCCCGGTTGCCTGCCGGAAGATGTTGCGACTCGCCCTATAATAGTGCTTTAAGCACGGTCGCACTTTTTTTGCTTGCGCTTGCGCAAGCCGTCGCCGGGCTGCCTTTCGTAAAGTACGGAGTTTGCGTTCGCCACGCCGGCTTCCTTGCCTTTCGCTCCCCCTTCTCGACACGTACCGCCATGCTCATGTCCACCCAAGCCAACCGCTTCGCGCATCTGCTTCTGGACGCGCGCGCCCAGGCGAAGCTGGTGCCGCCGCCGTCGGCGCAGGTGCCGCTGGAGGTGGCCGACGGGTACGACATCGTCAAGTGCACGATGGATATCCGCACGGCCCAGGGCGAGACGCTGGTGGGGCGCAAGATCGGTTTCACGAATCGCCGCATCTGGTCGCGCTATGGCGAGCAGGAGCCGATCTGCACGCCGATCTGGACACCGATCTTCGACGAAACCGTGCGCTTTGCCGAGGATAACCGCGGCGTGCAGAGCCTTCGCGGCGCATTGCAGCCGCGTCTTGGACCGGAACTGGTGTTCTGCCTGAGCCGCAGGCCGGACCCCGAGGCGACGCTCGAGGAGCTGGCCGATTGCATCGAGTGGATGGCACACGCATTCGAGATCGTGACCTGCCCTTTTCCTGAATGGAAATTCGAACTGGCCGACTCGATCGCCGCGTTCGGCCTGCATGGCGCATTGATCGTCGGCGAGCCGCGCGTGCTGTCAGCCGCCAGCCGGCGCAATCTGGCCGATGTGCTCGCGCACGCCAGCCTGTCGCTGTCCTGCGGCGATGAATTGCGTTGCGCCGGCTTCGGCAGCGACATCCTCGGCAGCCCGTTGCACGCGCTGTTGCATCTGCATCAATTGTTGAAGACGCAGCCGCAGTTCCCGCAACTGGACGCCGGAGAAATCATCACGACCGGCACCTGGGCCGATGTCTGCCCGATCAAACCGGGTGAGACCTGGACTTCAGCCTTTTCCGGCCTGACGCTGCCCGGCCTGACGATTTCCTTCGCCTGAGGCCTTACTCGACGCGTTCCCATATCTGGGTGCGGCCCAGCATCGGCATGCCGATGTAGCCGCGCACGTCGAGCTTCTTTCCGTTTTCCGACAGCGTCATCACGCTCTTGTAGATCTTGCCGCTGGCAGGGTCGATAATCCGGCCGCCTGCGTATTCGCGGCCGTCTCCCTTCTGCATTCCGGTCAGTATCGTCATGCCGATGATCGGCTGGTTCTTGTGCGGTCCGTCGCATTTGATGCAAACCGGATTCGGCTCCGGCGTGGCGGCGCGGAACAGTTTTTCGACGCGCCCGCTGAACTCGCCGTTGTTCTCGGTGATGCGGATCAGCGCCTTCGGTTCACCGGTTTGCTCGTCAAACGTTTTCCAAACGCCGACCGGCGTTGCCTGCGCCCAGGCCAGACTCGTGGCGAGACTGGCGGCTGCAACGCCGGCGGCCAGCAGATGCTTGAACATTCCACTCTCCCTGTTGCCCGGGCGGCGTCGGAAAATGACGCGCCCGGTTCAGGAGTGTGTCCGCTCAGGCCGCTTTCCTTATTGCAGTTTCTCAAACTGCTCGCGCAGTTTGCTCAAGCTCGCAGTGAAGCTGGCGAGACGTTCCTTTTCCTGCGCCACCACCTGTGCCGGCGCGCGGGAGACGAAGCTTTCGTTGGCCAGCTTCGCATTCGCCTTGGCGATCTCGCCTTCGAGCCGCGCGATTTCCTTGCCCAGGCGTTCGCGCTCGGCCGCGACGTCGATTTCGACCTTCAGCATCAGCTTGGCGGTGCCGACGACCGACACCGGCGCCGGCGACTGCGGCAGGGCCGGCACGACCTGCACTTCGGACAGCTTGGCCAGCGCCTGCAAATAGGGGGCGAAGCGGCGCATCCGTTCCTCCTCGCCGCCCGGCGCCTCGATGAACAGCGGCACCTTCTGCGCCGGCGACAATTGCATCTCGCCGCGCAGGTTGCGGCAGGCGTCGGTCATCGCCTTCAACTGCGCCATCCATGCTTCGGCCTGCTCGTCGAGCTTCTTGAACTCGGGCTGCGGGTACGGCTGCAGCATGATCGAGGCGTCGCCGTCCTTGCGTCCGGCCAGCGGCGCGACCGTCTGCCATAACTGTTCGGTAATGAACGGGATGACCGGATGCGCGAGACGCAGCACGGTTTCCAGCACGCGCAGCAGCGTGCGCCGGGTCGCGCGCTGCTGCGCGACGGTGCCGTTCTGGATCTGTACTTTCGCGACTTCCAGGTACCAGTCGCAATATTCGTCCCAGACGAACTTGTAGATCGCGGACGCGATGTTGTCGAAGCGGTAGTCGGCGAAGCCTTTCTCGACCTCCGCTTCGGTACGCTGCAGCAGCGAGACGATCCAGCGGTCGGCTTGGGAGAAGTCGCGGCCTTCGGGACCGCAGGTTTCCGGGCCCATCCCGCAGTCCTGGCCTTCGGTGTTCATCAGCACGAAGCGGGTCGCGTTCCACAGCTTGTTGCAGAAGTTGCGATAGCCTTCGCAGCGGTTCAGGTCGAAGTTGATGTTGCGCCCGAGCGAGGCGTAGCTGGCCATCGTGAAGCGCAGCGCGTCGGTGCCGTAGGCCGGAATGCCGTTCGGGAATTCCTTGCGGGTGGCCTTGGCGATGCTGTCGGCCTGCTTCGGATTCATCAGACCGGTGGTGCGCTTGGCTACCAGCTTCTCGAGCTCGATGCCGTCGATCAGATCGATCGGATCGAGCGTATTGCCCTTGGACTTGGACATCTTCTGGCCGCTGGCGTCGCGCACCAGACCGTGCACGTAGACCGTCCTGAACGGCACCTGGCCGGTGAAATGGGTCGTCATCATCACCATGCGCGCGACCCAGAAGAAGATGATGTCGAAGCCGGTGACCAGCACGGAGGAGGGCAGGAAAGTCTTGTAATCCGGCGTTTCCTCGGGCCAGCCGAGCGAGGAGAACGGCACGAGCGCGGACGAGAACCAGGTGTCGAGCACGTCGGCGTCGCGACGCAGCGCCTTGCCGCCCGCCTTGGCCTGCGCATCTTCCTCGCTGCGGGCGACGAAGATATTGCCTTCGTCGTCGTACCAGGCCGGAATCTGGTGGCCCCACCAGAGCTGGCGCGAGATGCACCAGTCCTGGATGTTGTTGAGCCACTGGTTGTAGGTGGAGGTCCAGTTCTCGGGCACGAACTTGATCTCGCCGCCGGTCACCTTTTCCAGCGCCACTTCGGCGATCGACTTGCCCGGGAAATGCGTGCCTTCGGGCGCCGGCTTGCTCATCGCGACGAACCACTGGTCGGTCAGCATCGGCTCGATGACGACGCCGGTGCGGTCGCCGCGCGGCACCATCAGCTTGTGCGGCTTGACCGATTCCAGCAGGCCCTGCGCGTCGAGGTCGGCGACGATCTGCCTGCGTGCCTCGTAGCGATCCAGGCCGCGGTACTTTTCAGGGCCGTTCTCGTTGATCTTCGCATCCAGCGTGAAGACGCTGATCTGCGGGAGATCGTGGCGCTGGCCGACCGCATAGTCGTTGAAATCGTGCGCCGGCGTGATCTTCACGCAGCCAGTGCCGAATTCCTTGTCCACGTAGTCGTCGGCGATGATCGGAATTTCGCGCTCGGTCAGCGGCAGCTTCAGCATCTTGCCGATCAGGTGCGTGTAGCGCTCGTCGGTCGGATCGACGGCAACGGCCACGTCGCCGAGCATGGTCTCGGGGCGGGTAGTCGCTACCGTCAGATGGCCGCTGCCGTCGGCCAGCGGATAGCGCAGGTGCCACATGTGGCCGTCCTCTTCCTCGGACACCACTTCGAGGTCGGATACAGCGGTCAGCAGCTTCGGATCCCAGTTCACCAGGCGCTTGCCGCGATAGATCAGGCCCTGTTCGTACAGGCGCACGAAGACCTCGACGACGGCCTTCGACATCTTCTCGTCCATCGTGAAGTATTCGCGCGTCCAGTCGGTGGAAGCGCCGAGGCGGCGCATCTGGCCGGTAATGGTGGAGCCCGAGTGCTCCTTCCATTCCCACACCTTCTCCTGGAATTTTTCACGGCCAAGGTCGTGGCGCGAGACGCCCTGCGCATCGAGCTGGCGTTCGACCACGATCTGGGTCGCGATGCCGGCATGGTCGGTGCCCGGAATCCAGGCCGTGTTGTAGCCGCGCATGCGGTAGTAGCGCGTCAGGCCGTCCATCACGGTCTGGTTGAAGGCGTGGCCCATGTGCAGCGTGCCGGTGACGTTGGGCGGCGGCAGTTGAATGCTGAAGGCCGGTTTGCCCGGATCGGTGGTGGCGGTGTAATAACCGCGCTGCTCCCACTCGGTGCGCCAGCGTTTTTCGATTTCGGCGGGCTCGAACGACTTCGCTAATTCCATGATTCGGCTTGATTCGCTTTGTGTTTGCGGAAACCGACGATTATAGAGGACGTGTTCGTTTACAAAGGCGAGGCAGGCGTATAATTCGCGGGTCGCCGCGTGCTCGCGGCGCGCTTTGGAACGCTAGGGGTCCTGGCAGCATGTTGCCGGGTGAGAAACACCCTCGAACCTGATCTGGGTAATGCCAGCGAAGGGAAGCATCCGGAACGGAACCGCAGTCCGTCCGTTTTCCGCAGCTCCTTCGCTTCAACGTCTTAGCAAAGGAGCACCATGAACGCCAATCCGCAGTTCCTCGCAGCCACCGCCAAGGTGGATGAAGCGGCGATCCAGCCGCTGCCGAATTCCCGCAAGATTTACGTCGAAGGTTCGCGTCCGGACATCCGCGTGCCGATGCGCGAAATCAGTCAGGCCGACACGCCTGCCTCGTTCGGCGCGGAAAAGAATCCGCCGATCTACGTCTACGATACTTCCGGCCCGTATACCGATCCTGGCGTGCAGATCGACATCCGCTCCGGCCTGGCACCGTTGCGGGCGAACTGGATCGCCGAGCGCGGCGATACCGAGGAGCTGGCCGGCCCGACTTCGAAGTACGGCCAGGAACGCCTGGACGATCCGAAGCTCGCCGAGCTGCGCTTCAACCTGCACCGCAAGCCGCGTCGCGCGAAGGCCGGCAGGAACGTGACCCAGATGCACTATGCGCGGCAGGGCATCGTCACGCCGGAAATGGAATACATCGCGATCCGCGAGAATCTGCGACGCAAGGAGTATCTGGAGAGCCTGAAGGCCTCCGGCCCGAACGGTGCGAAGCTGGCCGACCTGATGCTGCGTCAGCACCCGGGGCAGAGTTTCGGCGCCGCGATCCCGTCCGAGATCACGCCGGAATTCGTGCGCGACGAAGTCGCGCGCGGCCGCGCGATCATTCCCGCCAACATCAACCATCCGGAATCCGAGCCGATGATCATCGGCCGCAACTTCCTGGTGAAGATCAACGCCAACATCGGCAATTCGGCGGTGACCTCGTCGATCGGCGAGGAAGTCGAGAAGATGACCTGGGCGATCCGCTGGGGCGGCGATACGGTGATGGACCTGTCGACCGGCAAGCACATCCACGAAACCCGCGAGTGGATCATCCGCAACTCGCCGGTGCCGATCGGCACGGTGCCGATCTACCAGGCGCTGGAAAAGGTCAACGGCAAGGCCGAGGACCTGACCTGGGAAATCTTCCGCGACACGCTGATCGAACAGGCCGAACAGGGCGTCGACTACTTCACGATCCACGCCGGCGTGCGCCTGCAGTACGTGCCGCTGACCGCCAAGCGCATGACCGGCATCGTCTCGCGCGGCGGCTCGATCATGGCCAAGTGGTGTCTCGCGCATCACAAGGAATCCTTCCTGTACGAGCATTTCGAAGAGATCTGCGAAATCATGAAGGCCTACGACGTGTCGTTCTCGCTCGGCGACGGTCTGCGTCCCGGCTCGATCTACGATGCGAACGACGAGGCGCAACTGGGCGAACTGAAGACACTGGGCGAGCTGACCCGGATCGCGTGGAAGCACGACGTGCAGGTGATGATCGAAGGCCCGGGGCACGTGCCGATGCATCTGATCAAGGAAAACATGGACTTGCAACTGGAGCTGTGCCACGAAGCGCCGTTCTACACGCTGGGGCCGTTGACCACCGACATCGCACCGGGCTACGACCACATCACCTCCGGCATCGGCGCGGCGACCATCGGCTGGTACGGCACCGCGATGCTCTGCTACGTGACGCCGAAGGAGCACCTCGGCCTGCCGAACAAGGACGATGTGAAGGAAGGCATCATCACTTACAAACTGGCCGCGCACGCGGCCGACCTGGCGAAGGGCCACCCGGGCGCGCAGATTCGCGACAACGCGCTGTCGAAGGCGCGTTTCGAATTCCGGTGGGAAGATCAGTTCAACCTCGGCCTCGATCCCGACAAGGCGCGCGAATTCCACGACGAGACGCTGCCGAAGGATTCGGCCAAGGTGGCGCATTTCTGCTCGATGTGCGGACCGCATTTCTGTTCGATGAAGATCACCCAGGACGTGCGCGATTTCGCGGCTTCCCAGGGCTTGTCGGACGACGAGGCCTTGAAGAAGGGGATGGAAGTCAAGGCGGTCGAATTCGTGAAGTCGGGCGCCGAGCTGTATCGGAAGCAGTGATGGAAATCGAACTCAACGGTACGCCGCATGCGATTGCCGAGAACTTCAATGTGCAGGATTTGATCGCTGCGCTGGAATTGACAGGCAAGTCGCTGGCGGTGGCGATCAACCGCGAAGTGGTGCCGCGTCAGCGCTGGGCGGAGCACGCGCTGCAGCCGGGAGACAAGGTGGACATCGTCAAGGCGATCGGCGGCGGTTGAATCTTCTCGGAAAAGTCCCCTCCCCCTTGCAGGGGGGAGGGCTAGGGAGGGGGGAGAAAGTTTGAACGCGTACTGCCATATGCGCGGCCTCCCCCGATCCTCCTCTGCAGGAGGGAATGCCGTTCAGCCCAGCGCTCGAGCGCTTCGTCGCCCCGACGAAAGTGGGGGTCTAGCGTCGTATGTCGTAGCAATACGCCGCTGGGTCCCGACTTTCGTCGGGACGACATCGGTTAACTGAACGCCATTACCCTGCAGGAGGAATTTTCAAGCTCGAATAGAAGGAATCCCATGAGCGAATATCGA
>Ga0164243_10012516_pt1 | contig 12014 bp, 11 predicted proteins | sample OricompcompostOP_FD_108781 | JGI IMG/M metagenome (GOLD analysis project Ga0164243, IMG submission 108781) | Organic Plus compost microbial communities from Emeryville, California, USA - Original compost - Organic plus compost (OP) | ecosystem: Engineered > Solid waste > Mixed feedstock >...
CGGACGGCGAGCCGCCCGCGGTGGAACAGCCGGTGACGGCCAGCGCCGTCGCGGCGAGGGCGGCGGCAGCGGCGATGCCTCGGTGAATGCCGCGTCGGGGACGCAGGGACATGAAGGCTCCTACCTTCCTGGGTGGTTCGGGGCGGGTGGCGCGCGGACCGGTGGGGCCCGCCCGCCGCTCACCCGATGGGGGTGGTCGTCCCGTGCGGGACGGGCAGGTGGGCGCGCACCTGTGCGAGCCCGGAGGTAGCGGTCGGGATGAGGAAGACCGCGCCGGCGAGCTCTCCGTCGGCCGGGTCGAGGCCGGCGGAGGTCACCACGAGCGTGGACAGGTCGGGTCCGGCGAACATCGCGCTCGTCGGGCGCCGTACGGGGAGCACGAGCTCGGCGTCGACGGTCCCGTCGGGGCGGTACCGCACGAGCATCGAGCCGTCCCACTTGGCCGCCCACACCGCGCCGTCCACGTCGACCGTCAGCCCGTCCGGGACGTAGCCGGCCGGGTCGGTGGCCAGGACGCGCCGCCGCGAGAGCGTGCCGTCGGCCGGGTCGTGGTCGAAGGCCCAGATCGTGCGGGCCAGGCTGTCGGTGTAGTAGAAGATGCGCCCGTCGGGAGACCAGCCCAGGCCGTTCGACGTGACGACGCCGTCGAGCACCTGCTGCGGCACGCCGTCGTCGTCCGCCCGGTAGAGGGCGCTGGTGGGCGCGGTCTCCGGGTCGTGCATCGTGCCGAACCAGAGCCGCCCGGACGCGTCGGTCTTGCCGTCGTTGATGCGGTGGTCCGACGTGTCCCACCCGCCGGCCCACACCCGCTGCCAGCCGGCGGTCGCGGTGTGCCGGTGCAGGCCGTCGCGCAGGCCGGCCAGCAAGCCACCCGCGTCGTCGGGCACCGCGAAGCCGACGTCCTGGCCCGTGTCGAGCGCCGTACCCTCTGCGCCGTCCAGCGTGGCATTGCGGACGCGGCGGCCCTTGATGTCGACCCACCACAGCCGCTGCTCGGCGGCGTCCCACCACGGGCCCTCGCCCAGCACGTCACGCCCGGTGACCTCGAGCAGCTCGTAGCGCACCTCGACGCGGCGGGTGCTCATCGCACCGCCTCCCGCGCCTCGACCTCGAAGCGGGCCCGCACCTGCCGCTGCGCCGCCGCCAGGTGGGCCTGGGCGGTGGCGAGGGCCAGCTCGACGTCGTGGGCCTCGATGGCGACCACGAGGGCCTCGTGCTCCCGCCGGGTGCGCTCGGGGATGGTCGGGCGCAGCACCAGGGACCACATGCGCTCCCAGGCGGCGCCGTAGGCGACCGACTCCATGATCGCGGTGAGGATCGAGTTGCCGGAGGCCCGGATGATCGCCCGGTGCAGCTCGTTGTCGAGCTCCAGGTACTCGGCCGGGTCCTGGGTGCGTTCACTCGCCTCGTAGATGGCGCGGATCTCGCGGCGCTGCGCGGCGGTGGCCTTCTCCACCGCCATGACGATGGACCCGGGCTCCACGACGCGGCGGAACTCCATGAGCTCCAGGGCGGAGGTCGCGTCGATGTGCAGGTTGTCGATGGCCGCCGCGCGCAGCACGTCCGCTGCGGTCAGCCCGGTGACGTAGGTGCCCGACCCGTGGCGGCTCTCCAGCACGCCGACGAGCTCCAGGGCGCGGATCGCCTCGCGCAGCGCCCCGCGGGACACGCCCAGCTCACCGGCCAGGTCGATCTCGCGCGGGAGCTGGGACAGCGGGCGGAACCGGCCCTCGGCGATGCCCCGGCGGATGAGGGTGATCGCGCGCTGCGACGCCGTGAGCTGCTCGGCGCCCTGCGGGGCCACCGTCTTGGGGGCCGTCGTGCCAGGCATCGTCTCGTCTGCACCCTTGCAGGTTGTCGGACCTCTTTGAACGAGACGTGAGTCTTACACGGCGTCCCGGGGTCGTCAAGGCGCCGTAATTCGCTGCGTCCGGCACAGAGTTGTCGTACCTCTTGGGGTAAGAGGTTCGATGACTTACGCGCCAGCGTGCATGGCTGCGCTCCCCCGGGCTCGATCGCCACCGCCGACGACGGCTCCCTCGTCGCCCGGCCGCCGCTGCGCGATTCGTCCGGGACGGACGGCGGTGGTCGCTGGCGCTCTGAGCCGTCGTGGCGTCCGGCCGGCCTGGGTCAGCCGGCGGCGGACCGGCCGTCGCGGGAGCGGGCGCCGTCCTCGCCCGCGGTGCGCACCTCGATGCCGAACACCGTCCGCAGCGCGTCCTCGAACTCCCCGAGCCGCCCGGCGGCCGCGTGCTCCCGGGCCCGCACCGACGGGCCGTGCAGGATCACCCCGGCGAGGTGGCGCAGCGCGCCGGCGGTCGCCTCGTCGCCGCCGCGGGCCCGCTGCCGCGCGATCTCCGCCTCGAGCGCTTCCTCGACGTGAGCCCGCAGGGCCACCACGGCGGGCGCGGCCGCGCGCTCGGCGGTGAAGCTCGCTGCGGCCGAACCGACCAGCTCGTGCGCACCGGGGCCCAGCTCCGGCAGCGTGGCGTGCCGCCCGATGAGATCCAGGTCCAGCAGCTCGACGCCGGGAAGCGCGCCGACGGCCGGATCGACGTTGCGCGGCAGACCCAGGTCCACGACCAGCCGCGGGCGCGCCGCGCCCAGGTCGTCCACGCCGAGCGTGTACCGGCTGGTGCACGTCACCACCACGTCGACGCCGTCGAGCGCACGACGCAGGTCGTCCTCGGGTCGGACGCCGTACCGGGCCGCGAAGCGGGCCGCCCGTCCGGTGCGCGAGTACACCCGCACGTGGCGGGCACCCCGGGCGTGCAGCGCGGCGATCGTCGTCGCGGCGTACCGGCCGGTCCCGACGAGCAGCACCGGTGTGCCCGCCCAGTCCGGGACCCGGGCCTCGACCAGGTCGAGGGCGAGGCGCGCCAGCGACCGGCCGGCCGCGCCCAGGTCGGCCTTCGCGCGCACCTCCCGCGTGGCGCGGACGGCACGCTGGAAGGCCTGCTCGAGCTCGGTGCTGGTGGTGCCGGCTGCACGGGCCGCCGCCAGGGCCCGGCGCACCTGCCCGCTGATCTCCTCCTCGCCGACGACCATCGACTCCAGGCCGGAGCTGACCGCGAACAGGTGCCGCACCACGTCGTCACCGCTGAGCGCGACGGCGGACGCGCGCAGCCGGTCGGCGTCCGCTCCGGCGGGGTCGCGCAGCACGTCGAGGATCGCCTCGCGGGCCAGCACCCCGGCCGCCGGCAGCGGCTCCTCGATCTCCAGGTACGCCTCGAAGCGGTTGCAGGTGGCCAGGACCACCGCTCCCCGCACGAAGTCGTGGGCGGCGAGCAGGTCCGCGGCCGTCGTCGTCGCGACACGCGAGATGCGGTCGAGGACGTCGAAGTCGGTGTTGCGGTGGTTCGCCGTCAAGCAGAACAGCACCCCGGGATCCTACCGACGCCCGCGACACCCGCCCGCCGGGCGGGCCGATGCCGGCCGGGTGTCACGGCCAGGCGCAGCCAGGGGCGACGACCTCTAGCCTGGACCGTCGTGAGCCCGCACGCCGCCCTGGCCCTGCCCGCCGCCCACCCGCTCGTCGACGGGAGGACCGCAGGCTCCCCGCTGGTGCGCGCCGCCCGCGGTGACCGGCCCGCGACCGTCCCCGTCTGGTTCATGCGCCAGGCGGGCCGCTCGCTGCCGGAGTACCGGGCCAGCAGAGCCGGCACGCAGATGATCGACGCCTGCCTTGACCCGGCGCTGGCCGCCGAGCTGACCCTCCAACCGGTGCGTCGCCACCACGTCGACGCCGCCGTGCTGTTCAGCGACATCGTCGTGCCCGTGCTGCTCGCCGGCGTCCCGGTGCGCATCGTCCCCGGGCGGGGTCCCGTGCTGGACGAGCCGGTGCGTACCGCCTCCGACGTGCTGCGGCTACGGCCCCTCGACCCGGCGGCGCTGGCGCCGGTCTCCGAGGCGGTGGCGCTGGCCGTCGCCGAGCTCGGCGCGGTGCCGCTGGTCGGCTTCGGTGCGGCGCCGTACACGCTCGCGAGCTACCTCGTCGAGGGCGGCCCGTCCAAGGACCAGCTCCGCGCGCGCGCCCTCATGCGCACCGATCCGCACGTCTGGGCGGACCTCCTCAACTGGTGCGCCGACGTGACCGGCGCCTTCCTGCGGGCACAGGTGCTCGCGGGCGCCAGCGTCGTGCAGCTCTTCGACTCCTGGGCGGGCTCGCTGTCGCGCGACGACTACGTACGACGCGTCGCACCGCACACCGCCCGGACGTTCGCGGCGCTGCGCGGGCTGGAGGTGCCCCGCATCCACTTCGGCCTGGGCATGGGCGAGATGCTGGACGTGCTGCCGGCAGTGGGCGCCGATGTCGTGGGGGTCGACTGGCGGCTGCCGCTGGACGAGGCCGACCGGCGGCTTGGCGGCACCGTCCCGCTGCAGGGCAACCTCGACCCGGCGCTGCTCGGGGCGTCGTGGGCCGTGCTCAGCGCGCACGTGCGCGACGTGCTGAGCCGGGGTGAGCAGGCGCCGGCGCACATCCTCAACCTCGGCCATGGGGTGCCGCCGGACACCGACCCCGAGGTGCTGACCCGCGTCGTGGAGCTCGTGCATGCCCGCTGACGAGCCGGTGCTCGTGGTGGGGGGCGGCATCGGGGGCTTGGTTCTGGCCCGACGGCTCGCCCTCGGCGGGCGCCGCGTGACCGTCCTGGAGGCGTCCGACCGCTGGGGTGGGCAGCTCGCCCGCCACCACGTCGCGGGCATCGACCTGGATGCCGCGGCGGAGTCCTTCGCGACCCGGGGCGGGGTGGTCGCCACCCTGCTGGACGAGCTCGGCCTCGCCCAGGAGGTGGTGTTGCCCGCGACCGGACCCGCGTGGCTGCACCGTGCCGACGGCACGGCCGTGCCGCTGCCCGCCACAGGTCTGCTGGGCATCCCGGGGGACCCCGCGGCCGCGGACGTGGTGCGGGCCGTCGGCCGGCGGGCGTCCTGGCGCGCCCGGCTCGACACCGTGCTGCCCGCCGCAGTGGGTTCCGACGCCTCGTCGCTCGGCGACCTCGTGCGCCGCCGGATGGGCCGCGGTGTGCTCGACGGGCTCGTGGCCCCGGTGGTGCGCGGGGTGCACTCCCGGGATCCCGGTGCCCTACCGGTCGAAGCCGCCTCGCCGCGGCTGCGCACCGAGCTCCGCGCGCAGGGGTCGCTGGCCGGGGCGGTGCGCGCCCTGCGTGCAGCCGCACCCGCCGGGTCGGCGGTCGCGGGGCTGCGCGGCGGGCTCTTCCGGGTCGTGGACGCACTGACCGACGCGTGCGCGTCGCTCGGGGTGACGTTGCGCACCGGGGTGCGCGTGGAGCGGGTCTGGCCCACGCAGGTCGCGGCCGGCGGCCGGACGTACCGTGGCCAGGTCGTGCTCGCTGCCCCGGACCCGATCCCCGGGACGGGCGCCGACCGCGCCGCCGGGGCAGGTGGCGCCACGTACGGGAGGCCCGCCGCCCCCGGGGCCGGCGCACGCCGGCTCACCCTCGTCACGCTGGTCGTGGCGGCTCCCGGCCTCGACGCCGCGCCGCGCGGGACGGGGCTGCTGGTCGCCGCGGGGGCGCCGAACGTCCGGGCGCGCGCGCTCACGCACGTGTCGGCCAAGTGGTCCTGGGTCGCCGCGGCGCTGCCGGGGCTCCACGTGCTGCGGCTGTCGTACGACGGGACGCTCGACGACTCGCCCGCCGCGGTACGGGCCCGCGCGGTGGCGGACGCGCAGGTGCTGCTCGCGACAGTCGTCGAGCGGGTCGTCGACGATGCCGTCGGGCGCTGGGCGCGGCCCGTCGGTGGCGTCCTCGGGACGCGTGACGACGGCCTCCCCATGGTCGGGGAGACGGCGGCGGGCACGGGTCTGGCAGCGGTGGTCGATCACGCGGAGCGGACGGCCCGTGCGCTCCTGGGGCGCTGACCCGGAGACCCTCCACCGACGCTCCGACGTGAGACTGGTCACCTCGGCGCGGTTCGGGCGCTCCGGGCTCGCACCGCGCGCGCCGACGAGGACAGGATGAGGTCCGTGAGCGAGCACCCCGCCGCCGTCGGCGGCACCCCGACCGACACGCGGTACTACACGCTGTGGGCCGTGCTGCGGCGCAGCCCCGACGCCGCCGCCGTCACGAGCGGCCCGGACCTTGCGCGCGCGGTCGACGCGCTGCCCGCGGCGGTGACCCTGCGCGGCGTCTACGACGTGTCGGGTCTGCGCGCCGACGCGGACCTCCTGCTGTGGCTGACCGGTGACACCGCGGACGGTCTGCAGGCCGCCGTCCGGTCGCTGCGCCGCAGCCGTGAGCTGGCCCCGCTGCTGCCCACCTGGAACGCGCTGGGAGTGCACCGCGACGCCGAGTTCACCCGCGACCACGCCCCCGCCTTCGCCCGCGGGCTGGCGCCGAAGGACTGGGTGACCGTCTATCCGTTCGTGCGGTCCTACGAGTGGTACGTGCTCCCCGGCCAGGAGCGCGGGGCGATGCTGGCCGACCACGGGCGCAAGGGCCGCGAGCACCCGCAGGTGCAGAGCAACACGGTCGCCGCCTTCGCGCTGGGCGACTACGAGTGGATCCTCGCCCTGGAGGCAGACGACCCGGTCGACCTGGTCGACCTCATGCGCCACCTGCGCGCCACCGAGGCCCGGCGCCACGTGCGGCTGGAGGTCCCCTTCTTCACCGGCCGCCGCATCGGCCCGGACGAGGTCGCCGAGGTGCTGTCGTGAGCGCCGGTGGCTTCGACGCGGTCCTGCTCGCCAGCTTCGGCGGGCCGGAGGGCCAGGACGACGTCATCCCCTTCCTGCGCAACGTCACCCGCGGCCGCGGCGTGCCCGACGAGCGGCTGGAGGAGGTGGCCCACCACTACCGTGCGCACGGCGGGGTGAGCCCCATCAACCAGCAGAACCGTGACCTCAAGGCCGCGCTGGAGGCCGAGCTGGCTCGGCGCGGCATCGACCTGCCGGTGGTGTGGGGCAACCGGAACTGGACGCCGTACTTCGCCGACGCCTTCCGTGCGCTGCACGAGGCCGGCCACCGCCGCGTCCTGGCGCTCGTGACCAGCGCCTACACCTCGTACTCGGGGGTCGGCCAGTACCGCGAGGACTTCGAGCGCGCGCTGGACGAGACGGGGCTGCGCGACGAGCTCGAGCTGCACCGCGTCCGCGAGTTCTTCGACCACCCGGGCTTCGTCACGCCGTTCGTCGAGCACCTGGGCGATGCGCTGGGCCGTGCCCCGGCCGGCAGCCACGTCGTGTTCGTCACGCACTCCATCCCCACCGCGGCCGCGGACGCGTCCGGCCCCGCGCACGGCCCGGGCGGTGCCTACGTCGCGCAGCACCTGGCCACCGCGCGGGCGATCCTCGAGGGGGCCGGTGCCCGCGAGGTGCCGTGGGCGCTCGTCTACCAGTCACGCAGCGGCTCGCCGCACGTCCCGTGGCTGGAGCCGGACGTCAACGAGCACCTGGACGCACTGGCCGCTCGGGGCGTGCCGGGTGTGGTGATCGTGCCGTTCGGCTTCGTCAGCGACCACATGGAGGTCGTCTGGGACCTCGACACCGAGGCGGTCGAGACGGCCACCGGGCACGGCATGCACGTCGAACGGATCCCGACCCCGGGGACGCATCCGGCGTTCGTCGGCGGCCTGGTCGACTTGCTCCTGGAGCGGGTCCAGGACGCGCCCGTCGCCGCCCGCCCGCACCTCACCGCGCTGGGCCCGTGGCCCGACCACGCGCCGCAAGGCGGCGGCCGGCCGCCGGAGGGCACCACGGCGGCACCCACGACCACCACCGCCACGACGCCCGGCACCGCCACGACGCCCGCCAGCGCCACGGGGAGCTGGCGGGTATGACGTTCCCCACCGGGTCGGCGACCGGCGGCGGCACCGCCGGGACGGTGCTGCGCATCGGGACGCGGGCCAGTGCGCTGGCCGTCGCCCAGGCGGGGACGGTCGCGGAGCGGCTCGGCGCCGAGCTGGTGACGATCACGTCCGAGGGTGACCGGTCGACGGCCTCGCTGGCGTCGCTCGGCGGCACCGGCGTCTTCGCGACCGCCCTGCGCGAGGCGCTGCTGGCCGGTGAGGTCGACGCGGTTGTGCACTCGTACAAGGACCTGCCCACGACACCGACCCCCGGGCTCACCGTCGCCGCGGTGCCCGAGCGGGCCGACGCCCGCGACGCCGTGTGCGCCCGCGACGGCCTCACCCTCGCGACGCTGCCCGCAGGGGCACGGGTCGGGACCGGCTCCCCGCGGCGGCGGGCGCAGCTCGCGGCCCTGCGGCCGGACCTGGTGCTCGTCGACCTGCGCGGCAACGTCGACACCCGGCTCGGCCGTGTCGGCTTGGACGATCCCGAGCGCGGCCTGGACGCCGTCGTGCTGGCTGCCGCGGGGCTGGCCCGGCTCGGACGGCTCGACGCCGCCACGGAGCTGCTGCCGCTGGAGACCTGGCCCACGGCGGCGGCCCAGGGCGCGCTGGCGGTCGAGACCCGGGCCGGCGAGGAGCACCGGGTCGAGGCACTGGACCACCGCCCGTCCCGCCTTGCGGCCGAGGCCGAGCGCGGCGTGCTGGCCCGGCTCGAGGCCGGGTGCGCGGCGCCGGTCGGCGCCCACGCCGTGGTGCGCGACGGGGCCTTGCACCTGTCCGCGACGGTCTACCGGCCGGACGGGACGGACCGGCTCACCCGGGCCGCCACCGCCGATGCGACGGACCCGCGAGGACCGGTCGACCTGGCAGAGCGTGTCGCGGCCGGGCTGCTCGCCGCCGGTGCCGCCGACCTGGCTGCGCTGGGGCCGTCGGCGTGACCCCCGCGCTGACCGGGTGGCGCGTGCTCGTCCCGCGCGCCGGCGACTGGGGCGACCGCGTCGCCCGCAGCCTCGCCGCCGTCGGCGCCGAACCCGTCGTGGCCCCTCTCGTCCGCACGGAGCCGGTCGACTCCCCCGCGCTGCGCGACGCCCTGGACGCGCTCATCGCCGGTGAGCCCGACTGGCTCGTGGTGACGAGCGCCGCCACGGTCGACGTGCTGCGCGGACGCCGGGTCGGCCGGGACGTGCGGGTGGCCGCGGTCGGACCGGCCACGGCCGAGGCGCTGCGGACCGTCGGCCTGCCGGTGCACCGGGTGCCGTCCGGCGAGCACTCCGCCGCGGGCCTGGTGGACCTGTGGCCGCTCGCCGGCACGGAGCCCGAGCACGTCCTGCTGCTGTGCTCCGACCTTGCCTCGCCCGAGCTCGCCGAGGGTCTGCGGCGGCGAGGGCACCGCGTCGAGCGGGTCGTGGCGTACCGGACGCGCGGCGTACCGCTCGACGCCGCCGTCCGGGTCGCCCTGTCCGCACCCGGACCGCGGGCGGTCCTGGTCACCTCCGGGAGCGTCGCGCAGGCCCTGGCAGCCGAGCCGGCCGCGGTGCGCGACGGCGCGCTCGTGGCGTGCCTCGGTCCCCGCACGGCTCGGGCCGCGCGGGAGGCCGGGCTGCCGGTGCACCTCGTGGCCCCGCAGCGGACGGCCGCCGCGCTCGTGACGGCGCTCGCCGAGCACGTCCTGACCCGGAGGGAGCAGTCATGACCGCGCCCACGTCCCCCGCCGTGCCGGTCCCCGGCTTCCCGGCGGTGCGCCCCCGCCGGCTGCGAGCGACACCTGCCTGGCGCCGGCTGGTCCGGGAGACCCGGCTCGACGCCGGCCGGCTCGTGCTGCCCGTGTTCGTCCGCGAGGGCGCGACCGCGCCGGTGCCGATCGACTCCATGCCGGGCGTCGTGCAGCACAGCCTCGACTCGTTGCGGGCCGAGCTGCACCGTGCGGCGGCCGCGGGGATCGGCGGGGTGATGCTCTTCGGCGTCCCCGAGCGCAAGGACGCTGTCGGCTCGGGCGCGACCGATCCGGACGGCATCCTCAACGTCGCGACGCGCGTGGCCGCGGCGGAGGTCGGTGACGCGCTCGTCGTGCAGACCGACCTCTGCCTGGACGAGTTCACCGACCACGGCCACTGCGGGGTGCTCGACGCCGCCGGGCGGGTGGACAACGACGCGACGCTGGAGCGCTACCGGGACATGGCCGTCGCCCAGGCCGCGGCCGGCTCCGCCCTGCTCGGGCTGTCGGGGATGATGGACGGCCAGGTGGCCGCCGTCCGGACGGCCCTCGACGGCGCCGGACACGCCGACGTCGCCCTGCTGGCGTACGCCGCCAAGTACGCCTCGGCCTTCTACGGCCCGTTCCGGGAGGCGGTCCAGTCCTCGCTGCAGGGCGACCGGCGCAGCTACCAGCTTGACCCGGCGAACCGTCGTGAGGGCCTGCGGGAGGTCAGGCAGGACATCGCCGAGGGCGCGGACGTGGTCATGGTGAAGCCCGCGATGGGTTACCTCGACGTGCTGGCCGACACCGCGGCCGTCAGCCCGGTGCCGGTGTGGGCCTACCAGGTCAGCGGCGAGTACGCGATGGTCGAGGCCGCCGCGGCGCATGGCTGGCTGGATCGGGAGCGCACCGTGGACGAGACCCTGACGAGCATCCGGCGGGCCGGTGCCGACGCCGTGCTCACCTACTGGGCCGTCGAGGCGGCCGAGCGTTGGGCGCGGACGTGAGCGCCGGCCCTGGCGCGGCCACGGTGTCCACCCCGCGCTCCAACGAGGAGGCGGCCGCCCGGGCGCTGGCGGTCATCCCCGGTGGCGTCTCCTCGCCCGTGCGCGCGTTCGGCTCCGTGGGCGGCACTCCGCTGTCGATCGTCTCCGCGGCGGGCGCCACGGTGACCGACGTCGCGGGCCGGGAGTACGTCGACCTCGTCGCGTCCTGGGGGCCCGCCCTGCTGGGCCATGCGCACCCGGGGGTCGTCGCCGCGGTGCAGGAGGCCGCGGCGCGGGGGCTGTCCTTCGGTGCGTCGACGCCCGCCGAGGCCGAGCTGGCCGAGCTCGTCGTGGGCCGTGTCCGGGTGGACGGCGTCGGCCCGGTGGAGCGGCTGCGGCTGGTGTCCACCGGCACCGAGGCGACCATGACCGCCGTCCGCCTCGCCCGCGGCGCGACGGGCCGCGAGCTCGTCGTCAAGTTCGCCGGGCACTACCACGGGCACTCCGACGGGCTGCTCGCCGAGTCCGGCTCGGGTGTCGCCACCCTCGGGTTGCCCGGTTCGGCCGGCGTGCCCGCCGCGGTCGCGGCGCAGACCCTCGTCCTGCCGTACAACGACCGCGCCGCCGTCGAGGCCGCCTTCGCGGCGTACCCGGGTCGCATCGCCGCTGTCGTCGCCGAGGCCGTCGGTGCCAACGCCGGGGTGCTGGTCCCGGAGCCGGGATTCGACCGGTTCCTCGCCGAGATCGCCCACCGCGAGGGCGCCCTGCTCGTCCTCGACGAGGTGCTGACCGGCTTCCGGGTCGACCCCGCGGGCTGGTGGGGTCGCGAGCAGCGGGCCGCGGCCGAGCCGGCCGACCACTGGGTGCCGGACCTGGTGACCTTCGGCAAGGTGATCGGTGGCGGCATGCCGCTGGCCGCCGTCGGGGGCCGAGCCGAGCTGATGGACCTGCTGGCGCCGACCGGGCCCGTCTACCAGGCCGGCACCCTCAGCGGGAACCCGCTGGCCGTCGCGGCGGGCCTGGCCACCCTGCGCCTTGCCGACGACGCCGTCTACCGACGCGTCGACGCCGCCGCCACGACCGTCGCTGACGCCCTGGACGACGCCCTCGACGCTGCGGGGATCGCGCACGTCGTCCCCCGCGCCGGGAGCCTGTTCTCCGTCGCCTTCCGCCCCGACCCGGTGCGGGACTACGACGACGTGCGCGACCAGGAGTCCTGGCGGTACGCCGCGTTCTTCCACGCGATGCTCGACGCCGGGGTGGCCCTGCCGCCGAGCGTCTTCGAGGCCTGGTTCCTCACCGCCGCGCACGACGACGCCGCCCTCGACCGGATCCTCTCCGCCCTGCCGGCGGCCGCCCGGACCGCCGCCGCGGCCTCCCCCACCTGACCCCACCACACCCCCGGCCCCGGCCCCGCCACCGACCTGCCCGGCCCCCGGCCGTCGAGATCGCCACTTGCCGTCGAGCTCGCCGGCTGCAACCGGCGGTCTCACGGGGAAGTGGCGAAGTCGGCGGCTCCGGGC
>Ga0164243_10012517_pt1 | contig 12013 bp, 9 predicted proteins | sample OricompcompostOP_FD_108781 | JGI IMG/M metagenome (GOLD analysis project Ga0164243, IMG submission 108781) | Organic Plus compost microbial communities from Emeryville, California, USA - Original compost - Organic plus compost (OP) | ecosystem: Engineered > Solid waste > Mixed feedstock >...
CGCACCGTGTTGGGACTTCCGATGATGACGACGCCGGCCTTCACGAGATCCTCGATGCTTTGCGGCTTGCCGGTGACCTTGGCCGCCCGGATGCGCTCCATCGACTCGATCGTCGTATAGCCCGGCGGTAACAGCATTTCGGTCGGCATGAACAGCAGCCGGTTCACCAGCGCCTCGAGATGGGGCTTCGCCTCCTTCATCGCCTTGGCATCGGTTTCAGCGACATAAATCGAGTTCGACCATGCGAGCTGGTCGGACGAGGCCGTATAGCCTGCCTTCTCCGCTTCGTCCCGATAAAGCTGGAAGAATTTCGCGACTGTTGCGATCGGGCTCAATGTCTGCGCGTAAGTGTAGCGATTCTTGGCCGCCCAGGCGATCGTTGAACTCGAGCCTTGTGACGGCACCCAGATCGGCGGATGCGGTGTCTGATAGGGCCGTGGCCATGGATTCACGTAATTGAACTGATAGTGCTTGCCGGAATAGGCGAAGGGGCCCGGCTCGGTCCACGCACGGATGATCAGGTCATGCGCCTCGTGGAAGCGCTCGTGCGACTCTGCCGGATTGATTCCCATCGCATGATATTCCGCGCCAATGCCGCGCACGAAACCGGCGATGAAACGGCCGCGCGTGAGATTGTCGAGGATGGCGTATTCCTCGGCGATCACCAGCGGATTGTTGACCAGCGGCAGCGCGCGCCCGAGCACGGCGAGTTTCGCGCGCTTGACCGAGCGGGCGAGCGCGCCTGCGAGCACACCGGGTATCGGCATCATGCCGTAAGCGGTCTGATGATGTTCGTTCAGGCAGACGCCGTCGAAGCCGAGCTGGTCCGCCCACTCCATTTGATCGAGATAATTGTGATAAAGCTCGGCGCCTTTCTTTGGATCGTAGTGCTTATTGGAAAAGGTCACCCAGGCCGAGCCGTGCTGTCCGATTGCATCAAGATCGACGTGCCCATAGGGCATGAGGTGGAAATTGAAGATCTTCATGGCGTCGGCTCCCTGAAAACGTATTGCCGTCAATCTGACAGGTCGCCCTTGCGACGACAACGCCGGACCTCTGCGTCAGACGCGCGCGTGGCCTTCCTCCGCAATGGGTCTCGCAACCGTGGATTTGGAAGCCGTCGGCTTTACCGCCTGTGCGCTGCAACGTTACCAGCCGAATCGATGCCAGCTGAGAGGCGTTCTCAATTTATTGCCAACGCTTTACGCGTTGTTGCGCTTCCTGCATGATGCGGTCAAACAAAAGGGAAGATCATCATGGGGAAAGAAAGCCCAATCAGCGTTGGCGGCTACGACTATATCGTTGTGGGAGCCGGTTCGGCCGGCTGCGTGCTTGCCAGCCGGTTATCCGCCGACCCCTCGGCGAAAGTGCTGCTGCTCGAAGCCGGCGGCAGGGACCGCAATATCTGGATCAAGATTCCGCTTGGACTGACTTACGTGATTGGTAATCCGCGCCACGATTGGTGTTACGAATCCGATCCTGAGCCGACCTGTAATAATCGCCGGATTCCGATTCCCCGCGGCAAGACGCTGGGCGGTTCGTCGTCAATCAACGGCATGGTCTATGTGCGCGGGCAACCGCAGGATTATGACGTGTGGCGTCAGCTCGGGAATGCCGGGTGGGCATGGAACGACGTGCTGCCCTATTTCAAGAAATCGGAAGATTTCATCCATGGCGCGGATGAGCTGCATGGCGCGGGTGGCGAACTGCGCGTTGAGGAAGCGCGAGTCGAATGGGAAATCCTTGATGCCTTCCGCGACGCCTGCGAGCAGGTCGGCATTCCGAAGACGAAGGATTACAACGCCGGCAAGTACGAGGGCTCTGCCTATTTCCAGGTGACACAGAAGCGCGGCGTGCGCTGGTCGACAGCGACGGCTTTTCTTAAACCGGCGCTGGACCGCCCAAACCTGCGCGTCATCACCGGTGCACAAACGGCGCGCCTGCAGCTCGATGGGCGGCGTGTCACCGGCGTGGAATTCTGGCAGGATGGCGTGCTGCGCTCTGCGCAGGCGAATGCCGAGGTGATCCTTAGCGCCGGCGCGATCGGTTCGCCGCAGATTCTGCAAGCATCGGGTATCGGTCCCGTTGCACTGTTACGCGAGCATGGCATTGAGGTGCAGCACGATGTTCCAGGCGTTGGCGAGAATCTTCAGGATCATTGCCAGCCGCGGCAGATGTTCCGGGTGCGCGACACCATTACGCTGAACGAAAAGGTGAACAGCCTGTTCGGCCGCATCGGGATGGGACTTCAATATATATTGTCGCGCACAGGACCGCTGGCGATCGGTCCGGCGACGCTGACCGTGTTCACCAAGAGCGACCCGACCTACGAAACCCCGAACATTCAATATCACGTTGTGCCGGCGACTTATCCGAAGCTTGGCGAGCCGCCGAGCCCGTTCCCCGGTTTCACCGCATCGGCCTGCAACCTGCGTCCGACCAGCCGTGGGTTTGTCCGCATCAAGAGCGCCGATGCGCGCCAGAATCCGTCGATCCGTTACAACTACCTGGCGACGCCGGAAGATCAGCAGGTTGCGGTCGATTCGATCAAACTGACCCGCCGTATCATTGCGGCCCCGGCCTTGGCGCGTTTCGGTGCGGAAGAGTTCATGCCCGGTCTCGAGGCAAAGACGGACGCCGGGTTGCTCGAGGCCGCTCGTGAAGTCGCTGGAACGGTTTATCATCCGGTCGGCACCTGCAAGATGGGTCAGGACAGGATGGCGGTGGTTGACGAGCGGCTGCGTGTCCGTGGCATCGATGGCCTCCGGGTTGTCGACGCTTCGATCATGCCGAATCTCGTGTCGGGTAACACCAATGCACCGACGATCATGATCGCGGAAAAAGCATCCGATATGATCAAGGCGGATCGCGCTGCGCCCCAGCGCGCTGCGGCTTAAACGGCGTCGCCGCCGGGCTGCAAAAGCCGGGCGGGAAAAGCGGAGGAAACACCATGTCCAATGGCACTGGCAGGCCGCCGCTTCGCGCGGTTCCCGGCGGCGCAGCGCGCCGCCCCGCGATCCCTGTTCCTGAACCTGATCTCACATCCCAGGAGATGATTGCGCGCGCCGTCGCGATGCGGCCGCAGCTTCGCGCGGAGCAGGAGGAAAGCGATGCCCGCGGCACCTATTCGCCGGCGATGCACCAAGCCTTCGTGAAAGCGGGCTTTTATCGCATCACGCAGCCGCGTTTATTCGGCGGATATGAATTCGAGCTTACGACGTTCTACAGGGTGATGCTTGAGATCGCGCGCGGACATCCGGGTGCGGCGTGGTGCCTCGCGCTTGGCGCGTCGCACGCATTTGAGGTTGCATCACACTGGTCGGAGCAGGCGCAGGTCGAGTTGTTCGGCAGTGACGGACATTTCATTGCGCCGCATCGTGCGCCGCCGCTTGGGACGCTGACACCGGTCGAAGGCGGATATCTTTTCCGCGGCACGTGGGATTACTGTTCCGGCGTGCCTTACTGCACCCATTTCATCGGCGGTGCCTTGATCAAGCGCGAAGGCCAGCCGCCGGTGGTCGGGCATGCTGTAGTTCCGCGCAGCGCCATTACCATCATCGACGATTGGGGTGGCGACAAGGTGCTCGGCATGCGCGCCAGCGGCTCGAACAGCGTGCGCGTCGACGAGATGTTCGTGCCAGAACATCACGTCGGCTATCTTTCGCCCGGTCTCGCCGGCACGCCTGAATCCATGGTGGATGGCACGCCCGGAACGCGGCTTCATGGCAATCCGATGTATCTTGGCCGTCTGGCCGGCCCGTTCCACATCACGCTGGTGATGCCGGTGGTCGGCGCGGCGCGGGCCGCGCTCGATGAATACGAAGAGATCATCACAACGCGCAAGACTTTGTCGATGCCGCAGATCCTGCGGTTCGAGCATGGCGACTTTCAGCGTTCCTACGGCATGGGTCTGACCCTGACGGATGCGGCGGAAGCGCTGATGCTCAAGTGTTGCGAGATGTATCACGATTATTGCCGGCGCTGGGCGGAGACAGGCGCGCCAATCACCACGGAGGAAAACATGCGGCTATGGGGCACGGCGCAACATGCCGGCCGGATGGCCTGCGAAGCCGTGGAGCTTCTGTTCCACACCGCTGGCTCGTCACCGGCGCGCAAGGGTCACAAGCTGCAGCGCTACTTCAATGACGTTGCGATGTATCGCGGCCATTCGTCGGCGCAATACGCGGCGTTTGCCTCCGGTCTTGCCCGGCTTCACTTCGGCCTGCCGTGGGGAATGTACGGCCTTTAGCCGGACTTCCATGGAGAAATTCACCCGGAATCCGGAATGTGGTAGGTCTAATGGCATAAATCGAAGCGTGCAGGGAGTGAGACATGAGCGACAGCCGGTCGGTCGGAACTTACGACTACATCATTGTCGGCGCGGGCTCGGCTGGCTGCGTCCTCGCTAACCGGCTGACTCAGGATCCTTCCGTCAAGGTGCTGCTGCTCGAAGCGGGGAAGCCTGACAAGTATTGGTGGATTCACGTTCCTGTCGGCATGCCGTACCTCCTTGGCAACAAGGAAGTCGACTGGTGTTATCAAAGCGAACCAGAGCCTTACGCGGACAATCGAATCACACCCGTGCCGCGGGGAAAAACGCTTGGCGGCTCGTCCGCCATCAATGCAATGTGTTACATCCGCGGTCATGGGCGCGACTACGACATCTGGCGACAGCTCGGTAATGTCGGCTGGTCGTGGGACGACGTGCTCTCCTATTTCAAGAAAATTGAAGACTATCCGCGTGGCGCCAACGAGGCGCACGGCGCCGGCGGCGAGCTTGGTGTGCAGGAGAACCGTGTGCGCTGGCCGGTGGTCGAGGCGTGGAAGCGTGCCGCGATTGCTCACGGGATTCCGGAAACCGATGATCACAACAAGGGCGATAACGATGGAGTCGCCTATTTTCAGGGGACGATCCGCAATGGCCGTCGCTCCTCCGCGGCGCAGGCGTTCCTGCATCCGGTGACGAACCGGCCGAACCTGCGCGTTATCACGCAGGCACACGCCAGGCAGATCAGGCTCGAAGGCAAGCGTGCCGTCGGCGTCGAATTTTGGGAGGGCGACGTTTTAAGCTATGCCGCCGCGTCCGTCGAAGTGATCGTCAGCGCCGGCGCGATCAACTCACCCCAACTGCTGGAGCTCTCCGGCATCGGCGCGCCGGCCATTCTGCAGAAACACGGCATTGCCGTGAGCCACGAGTCGCCTGGCGTGGGCGAGAACATGCAGGATCACTGGCAAATCCGTCAGACGTTCAAGGTGAACAACACCATCACCATGAATCAATGGGTGGCGAATCCGCTGCGCCGTTACGGCATGGGGGCCTATTATCTGCTCACCAAGCGCGGGCCGATGGGCACGCAGCCGCCGCAACTTTGCGCCTTCACGCGCAGTGACCCGTCGCAGGAGACGCCGAACCTGCAATACCATGTCTCGGCAGCGACGTCGGACCGGTTTGGCGGTCCGCTGCACAAGCATGGCGGCTTCTCCTGCGGCATCGCCGTGGTGCGTCCCCAAAGCATTGGCTACTGCCACATCAAGAGCGCCGATCCGCATGTGCATCCAACGATCCTGCACAACTTCCTGCGCGAACCGGAAGCGCTACGCGTTGCCGTCGACGCGATCCGCCTGACGCGCAAGATCGTGTCGCGGCCGGAACTCGCGGCGTTCGAACCGGTGGAAATGGCGCCCGGCCCGGGTGTGCAGTCTGACGACGAAATTCTTGCCTATGCGCGGCAGACGGTGATCACCGTGTTCCATCAGTCCGGCACCTGCAAGATGGGGCAGGACCCAATGGCGGTTGTCGACGAGCGGCTGCGCGTGCGCGGCATGGAGGGGCTGCGCGTTGTCGACGCCTCGATCATGCCGAATGTGATTTCCGGCAATACCAATGCGCCCACGATGATGATCGCGGAAAAGGCCTCCGAGATGATCAAGGCCGATCGCCGCGCCGGCGCTGTGCGAGCAGCGGCCTGAACAAGTGGTATTGCGGAACGCCCGGGCGTCGCGCAAAATTCGACGCTCTTCAGATCGCGCTCCTGATTTCGGGAGCGTGTTTTTTCATCGGAAATGGAAGCAATGAAAGCCCAGGATCTGTTCAATGTTCAGCGTCTCGTCACCATCGTTACCGGCGGTGCCAATGGGATCGGTTACGCCTGCGCCGAGGTGATGGTCGATAACGGCGCCAACGTCACGATCATCGATCGCGATCCTGAAGCGCTTGCCAGAGCTGTGGAACAGCTGAAGAAAAACGGCGGCATGGTGTTCGGCGAGGTGGCGGACGTCACCGACAAGGCGGCGCTGGTGCGTGCCTTCGATGCTGTCGCCGCGCGCCACAGCCGGATCGACGTGGTGTTCGCAAATGCCGGCATCAGCGGCGGTCCCGGCTTTCTCAACACAAAGAACGAGCGTGACGATTCCCGCGCAATCGAAAATCTCCCCGACGATCTGTGGGATCGCGTGATCGCTACCAATTTGACGTCTTGCTTCCGCACGATCCAGCTCGCCGCGCGTCACATGAAGAAGACGGGCGGCGGCCGCATCATCGTGACGTCATCCTGTTCGGCCGAGAAGATCGAACAATATGTCGGCTCGATTTACGTGACGTCCAAGGCCGGGGTTGCGCATCTGGTGCGTCAGGCCGCAATCGAACTGGCGAAGTACAATGTTCAGGTGAACGCCATTGCGCCAGGCCCTTGCATCACTAACATTGGCGGCGGGCGTCTCCAGGACAAGGCCGCCCAGGAGTTTTTCTCGTCGCTTCATCCCAATCATCGGATGGCGACGCCGGAGGATATGCAGGGCGCTGCGATCTATCTCGCGTCGCCGGCTTCGCGGCATGTGAACGGCGCGCATATTCTCATCGACGGTGGTTTTACGTTGGGAACGGCTGACTAGAGTGCGATCTGGATAATTGACGCTGCGCGAGAGGGAACAGAAGTGCCGGGTCCGTTGTCGCATATCAAGGTTCTCGACCTCAGCCGCATCATGGCGGGGCCATGGGTCACCCAGATGCTGGCCGACTTCGGTGCGGACGTAGTCAAGATCGAGCGGCCCGGCACGGGCGACGACACCCGTAGCTGGGGCCCGCCGTTCCTTACGGCGAGCGACGGTTCCGACACGCAGGAGTCCGGATATTACCTTTCCGTCAACCGCGGAAAGCGCTCGCTCACGCTCAATATCGACAAGCCGGAAGGTCAGGCGGTGGTGCGCAGGCTGGCGGCGCGGTCGGACATTCTGCTGGAAAACTTCAAGCTCGGGACGCTTGCGCGCTACGGTCTCGGCTATGATGAATTGTCCAGGATCAATCCGCGGCTGATCTATTGCTCGATCACGGGCTTCGGTCAGACCGGCCCGATGGCGCCAAAGGTAGCGTACGATTTTCTCATTCAGGCCATGGGCGGCCTGATGAGCATCACCGGCGAGGCTGATGGCCGGCCCGGCGGCGGACCGCAGAAGGTCGGCATTCCAATCCTCGATTTGATGACCGGCATGTATGGCGCTGTCTCGGTGCTGGCCGCATTGGCAAATCGCGAGGTCACCGGCCGCGGCGAATTCATCGACCTCGCGATGCTCGACGTGCAGACTGCGGTCCTTTCAAACCAGGCAATGAACTATCTCTTGTCGGGCCGCACGCCGAAGCGGCAAGGCAATCGCCATCCCAACATCCAGCCGCAAGACGTTTTCAAGTGCCGCGACGGCGATGTTGTGCTGGCGGTCGGTAACGACGGCCAGTTTGCAAAGATGTGTGCTGCGCTCGGACACCCGGAGCTCGGAAGCGATCCGCGATTTGTGAAGAATGCCGACCGCGTGCGCAACATGCCCGATTTGATGGCGTGTATTGAAGGGATCTTCGCGCAATGGACGCGCGCCGATCTAGTCGATGCGCTTGAGAAGGCGGGTGTGCCCTGCGGCCCGATCAATTCGGTCGCTGAAGTGTTCGAGCAGGAGCAGATCAAGCATCGCGGCATGCGGATGGACCTGCCGCATCCGCGCTCCGGCACGGTGCCGTCGGTCGCAAATCCCGTTCGATTCCAGAATGCGCCGATAAATTATGAGCGGGCGCCGCCCCTGCTTGGCCAGCATAGCGATGAAATTTTGCGTGAGGCGGGCTACTCTGATGTTGACATCGAAAAGCTGCGCAGCGGCGGCATCGTCTGATAAGTTTGGGCGATGTTCTACGATCCTCGAACTGAAAAACATGGCCTGAAACATTCTCCGGTCACGGCGCTGGTGGTGCCACGCCCGATCGGATGGATTTCGACGCTTTCCCCCAAGGGGATCGTCAATCTCGGACCCTATAGTTTCTTCAATCTTGTATCCGGTTATCCGCCGTGGGTGATTTTTTCCAGTGCGCCGCGCAAGCATTCCCAGACCAACGCTGAAATAACCGGCGAATTCGTCTTCAATCTTGCAACATGGGATTTGCGCGAGGAGATGAACGCATCCTCCGCTGAATTTCCGGAAGATGTCAGCGAGGCGGAGGCCGTCGGGCTTGAGATGGTGCCGTCGCGCAACGTCAAGCCGCCGCGGATTGCGCGCTCACCGGTCGCCCTGGAATGCAAATACTACAAGACCATCGAATTGATCGCGTCCGACACCGGCAAGCCAAACCGCTCGTCGATCGTGATTGGCGAAGTGGTCGGTATCCATATCGATGAATCCATCATTGTCGATGGCATGATCGACATCAAGAAGATGCGGCCGCTATCGCGCCTCGGCTACATGGACTACGGCGTGACTGATGACTTTTTCACGATGATGCGGCCGGGCGAGTATAAGCCGCCCGGCGGCTAGAGCGTTTCTTCACGTGAACCGTCGCGCGCTTGGAAACGCTCCGGTTGGCGCTATTTCCCGCAGCCTTTTTTCGTGCTCGCCGTATTCTCCAGCTTGAACGGTCCGAGCTTCTTGTTGGCTTCGTCGGCATAACGGGTATCGAGGATTTGATCCATCGGTGCTTCGGTGCGGACCACGCCGGCCGACACGTACCATTTCTGCACGTCGGTGAGGAATTCCTTGCTGATATGTCCATCGGGATTGCGAGCCGGCCAGCGGATGCGATCGAGAATTTCAACGGTCGGCGCGACGCCGTTGGCAACGAGAAGCTTGAGGAGTTCGGGACGCCAGGAGCCGCCGTGATAAGCGTTGCAATAGTCGCGTACTCCGCGCATCAGCGCGGTATAGAAGTTCTGTACTGCCTGGGGATTCTGCTTTGCCCAGTCGGCATTGAACATTGATACGGAAATGCTCAGCGGCTTCGGCTGTGCCACGTCATCCACGTCGATCCATTGCACGGCGATTTTCTGTTCGGGGAATTGTGCGGTGTAGGGCGTGATCAGCAGACCGACGTCAATGGCTTTGGTGGTGAAGGCGACGCCCATTTGCGGAAACGGGATGACCTTGGGTTCGATGTCTTTCCAGTCGAGGCCTCCGCTTCGCAGGATCTTGGTGATTTCATATGCCGCAATCGAATTCGGTGCGTTGACGCCAACGACTTTGCCCTTCAGGTCGGAGACTTTCTTGATCTGATCCTTGAGATCGTAGCGGACCATCAGGTTATGGCCGATCGGCGATGACGTGGTGTCGATGGCGATTCGGATGGGCAGGCCTTGCAACACGCCGTTGAAGAAATTGGCCGTGATGGCGCCTTCGACGAACTGCAACTGGTTGGTGGCGAGCATCGGTACGAAACCAGCCGATGCGTCGATGACGTCTATGTCGACCTCAAGCCCCGCTTCCTTGAAATAGCCGCGCTCCTTGGCCGAAACGGCACCGCCGATCACAGTCGAGCGCACAGTGCCCATTTTGATCTTGGTTTGCGCCGGCGCGGCAATCGGAACGAACCACAAGCCGGCGGCCACCACGGCAGCAATACAACGAAATTTCATCGGCGTTCTCCCGCAAATGGAATGCAAATCATTGCCCCCTCGCCGATCCGCTTGGCGGGTAGGTCTGTTTCGGGCTTGTTTGTCGGGGTTGGAGGCGGTGCATCGCGCGGGCCAGCCGGCCTTGAGGCTGGGTCAAGCACCGAAGCATCGCCGGGGCACTCGAAAAGGGTGTGCAGCGGCAAAATCGTCCGATTTCGCTCTCCGCGCGGCATCCTTCCTCCCGATCGGTATTGTTATTGTCGCAATCATACTGGCTCCTGTGGGGGCGGTCATCACTCCTTTGGACAACCCGAGGAATTGCAGTGGATTGCGCTATTCCGCCGCAGGCTGCTCTTCCCACGGCGGCATTTTGGAGCCAAGGTTCTCTTGGCGGGGGCGCGACAAAAGGCGGGGGCGGATCACGCCGCAGACCATGCATAAGTCCTTCCAAGATCCTGTCGTTGTCCAGTCTTTGTAGGTGCGGGTCAGTCGATGCGTGTGGGGGCCATTGCGTTAATTGTGGCGGCATGTTGTGCGTCTGATGGTGCGCGGGCGCAGACAATCCAGGATGCCCTTGTTCGGGCGTATCAAGGTAATCCGCAGCTCAATGCCGAGCGGGCCAAACTCCGTGCGACGGACGAAAATGTCGCACAGGCCCTCGCAGGATATCGCCCGCAGATTTCGCTTGGATTGACCGGCGGTCTGCAGGATCTGCGCAACCTCATGCCGGGCGCGACTGACACGATAACCGCAAATTTGCGGCCGTGGAGTGCAGGGCTCACCATCAATCAAACCCTCTTCAACGGGATGAAGACGGGAAATCAGGTTCGCCAGGCCGAGTCGCAGGTCCAGGCCGGACGTGAACAGCTGCGTGGCGTCGAGCAGAACGTCCTGCTCGATGCGGTAACGGCATACATGAGCGTCATCGCCAATCAGTCGCTGGTCGAAGCGCAGAAAGCGAACGTGCAGTTTTTGCGCGAGGTGCTTCAGACGACACACAAACGCTACGATGCCGGCGATGTCACTCCGACGGATGTGGCGCAATCGGAAGCGCGGCTGAACCGGGGAATAGCCGATCTCAACAATGCTGAAGTCAACTATGCGATCAGTCAGGCGACCTACACCCAGGTGATCGGCGCACCGCCGGGCCGGCTTGCGCCCGCCGAACCGATTGACCGGCTGCTCCCGCGCGCTCGCGGCGAAGCCGTCGCAATTACGCGGCGCGAACACCCTTCCATCACGGCGGCATCGCTGGACATCGATGTGGCCCAGCGGGCCGTGAATATCGCAGAAGCCGCGCTCTATCCAACGCTCGGCGTGCAAGGGAGCATATCGCGCGCCCGGCAAAACGACCCGACCCTGGGCGTCGTCCGGCAGGATCAGGCGTCTGTGATCGCCAATCTGAACGTTCCCGTCTACGACGGCGGTCAAGCGTCGTCGCAGGTGCGGCAGGCAAAGGAAGTTTTCAGCCAGACCCGTATCATTCTTGACCGCGTGCGCGCCCAGACAGAAACCGCGGTGGTGGCCGCCTGGGCAGTAAACGAGGGCTCAAAAATTGCGCTGAATGCCGCAACGTCCGAAGTCAAGGCGGCGGAATTGGCGCTGGCCGGCGTCCAGAAGGAAGCGCAGGCCGGTCAGCGCACGACGCTCGACGTGCTGAACTCGCAGCAGGATCTTATCGCCGCGCGATCGCGCCTGATCGTGGCGCAACGCGACCGGGTGGTGGCGTCGTACACGCTGTTCAGCGCGATAGGTCGGCTCGATCACAACAAGCTCGCGCTGCGTACGCCGGACTACGATGCGCAAACCCACTATCATCAGGTACGCGACGCCTGGGGCGGACTGCGGACGCCGAGCGGACAATAGATTTCGGCGGACGAGCGCGGAGCTTGGCTGCCGCTCGACGACGATGGCCGGCTAAAATTCAGTATGCAGACGTGCCGACAAGATCGACACCGGTCCGCGGTCGCGGTTGTAAGCCGGGTTATCGATAAACTGATAATCGAGGGTGAGCATCGTTTGCGGCAGGATATTGATCGCATAATAGGTCTCTACGATGCGCTCCGTGCCATAATTGATGCGCCCGTCTCCGATCAGAAGTCCCAATCCGCCGACTCCGAGGAATGTCCGATGCGCGGACGAGAGACCGTTTA